>Ga0156328_1048_pt1 | contig 10723 bp, 11 predicted proteins | sample RifCSPlowO2_12_FD_107976 | JGI IMG/M metagenome (GOLD analysis project Ga0156328, IMG submission 107976) | Candidatus Tectomicrobia bacterium RIFCSPLOWO2_12_FULL_69_37 | reverse complement strand
GCGCGCCGCCGCCTGGAGGAGTGCGAGGCGCAGCTCTCCCCCGGCGCGGCCGCGGCGGTATAGCGGAAAGAGAGAAGGAGAGGAACGGTCCCCCCGCCCCGGCGGGGGGATTTTTTTACCGGCGGGCCAGGGCGGAGAGGATGGGACAGCGGAGGGAGTGGCGCTCCTCGTCCAGGACCAGCTGCAATCCCTGGCGGGTCTTCGAGTTGAACAGGAGAGGCCCCTTGAGGTTCGCCGTCATCTCCTGGGGGTTCTCGGGAATGGTGACGAGGGCCAGGACGGTCCCCTCCTCCGGCCGGTCCAGGCCGGCCGCCTCGAGGGCCGCGCGGGGCAGCTCGCTCCGGTAGCCGGGCGCGAGCCAGTCCGGGTCGATGACCACGAAGGCGAGCGCGGGCTCCTCCAGCGACTGGAGCCACCTGAAGGGCCCCCCGTCCGCCTCGTTCCCGATCAGGATGAAGCGCTTCAGGAGGGGAAAGCCCAGCAGGCCCTCGGTGAGCTCGTAGAGCTGGCCGGATGCGAACTCCAGGGGGCCGAAGCGCGTCGTTTCAACCTGCATCTCCGGCTCCCTCAGAGCGGATGCGGGTCCAGAGGCTGGAAACCTTACTGAGCGCATCGGCGGGCACCTGCGAGGCGCGGCGGTTCTCCTCCTGGATGCGCTCGAAGATCTCGCCGCGGTAGATCTTGGTGTCGCCGGGCGCCTCGACGCCGAGGCGAACCTGCCGCCCCTTCACCTCGACGACGACCACGCGCACGTGGTCGCCGACCATAATGCTTTCGCCTGTCTTTCGCGTCAGGATGAGCAAGCCGCCCTTCTCCCTCCGCCAGGAGGAGGCGCGCCCCGGGCCTCCCGGCCGGCGAAACCGTTACGCAAGATGACACAAGGCGCTTCTCCCGCACAAGGCGGCCCCTTTCCCTCCCCCTGCTAGCGGAGGAAATCAAGGAGCTGGACCTGGAGGATCTGGGCGGTCGAGGCCAGCGCCGCCTGGAGGGAGTTCTGGAAGATGGAGAAGCGCGTCATGGCCTCGACGATGTCCGTGTCCTCGACCTTCGAGAGCACCTCGGTGAAGGAAACCTCGATCTCCTCCTGCTGGGCCTTGAAGCGGTCGAACTGCTGGGTCACCTGGCCCACCTTGACCCGGGCGAGGCCGATCCTCTCCAGGGCCTCGGTGAAGGCGTCGAGGGTCTTGCCCACCGTGTCCCCGTCGTTCCGCCGCAGGGCCTCCTCGAAGGTGCTCAAGAGGCCGAGCACGTTGTTCGCCCCCTGGAAGCCCAGCTCCTTGGCGGCGCTCCCGCTGAGGTCGGTGATGAGAACGCTCTTGGCGGGATCCGTCGAATCGAGCCGCAGGTGGCTGCCGTCGGCGCTGATGGAGGCGCGCGCGCCGGTGGTGGTGTTCGCGTTGACGGCCGCGAGGACGTCGCCCACAGTCACCTCCGACCCGATGGCGAGGTCGATCGAGGCGCTCCCGATGCCCACCGTGCCCAGGCTGACGCCCGCTCCCCCGCGCAGGGCGGAGACCAGGGTGTCCGCCGAGACGGAGGGGTCCAGATCCAGGCCGGTGAGGTTGCCGGGCACGTCCGCCTTGATGCCCAGGCCGGCGGCGGTGGTGGAGGTGCCCACCTCGCGGACGATCAGGTTGGACGTCTTGGGGGAGTTGGTGTCGGTCAGGACGATCCGCTTGCCGTCGGAGGAGATGGAGGCCTTCACGCCCGTCACGGCGGCCTCGATCTGGGCGAAGACGTCGTTCAGGCTCACGGCCGTGGAGAGGTCCACGGTGACGGTCTGGCCCGCCCGGTTGGTGACCGAGATCGAGCCCGCGGTGACGCCCTTGCCCTTGTTGAGGTCCACGAGCCGGGTGGAGCGGGAGGCAACCGTCACCGCCCCGGCCAGGCTGAGCGTCGGCAGGATGCTGGCGGCCCCCCCCGTGACAACGACGGAGGAACCCGATCCGACCGTGGGGGAAGTGATGGTGAAGGCGTCCTTGAACGAGACGTTGAAGTCCACCTTCGCCCCCGTGATGCCCGTGTCGGAGGTGGCCACGGACGCGAAGGGGACCGCCTCGGTGTAGCCCATGAGGGCGGCGAGGCCGCCCAGGGAGGTGTCCACGGCCAAGTTGGCCGGGGGCGGCCCGCCCGGGACCGTGATGGTGAACTTGTCGGCCGCGGCGTTGTAGACGACGGTGTAGCCCGGCCCCGGCGGAACCGCGGAGGTCGAGCCCTTGAGGACGGTCGAGGCGTTGAGCGACGCCTGGAGGTCCGCCGCCAGGACGGCGCCGCTCTTCGTGCCCGCGGGGACGGTGACGGTGGCCGAGCGGACCCCCCCATCCTCCAGGATGCGTATGGAGTTGCCCGAGGCCGTGACCAGCTTGAGGTTGTTGTTGATCCGAAGCTGAATCCGGCTGGCCAGGGTTTCGGCGGTGTAGACGCCCGCGTCGACGGTCACGGCCACCGAGGCGCTGCCGTCGACCTGGAGCGAGAAGGTGTCGTTCACCCCCGCGATGATGTTGAAGGCCGTCTCGGAGCCCGAGAACGTCTCGGACTTCTGGACCGAGTCGGCGGTGAAGCCGAAGACGGCCGCGGCCGTGCTCGCCGGGTTCGTGCCGGCGCTGACCACCTTGAACTCGGCCGCGGTCCCCCCCGTCACCCGGATGCGGAAGCGGTCGGTATCCTCGCCGTAGGTGACCTCGTAGGTCCCGGCGACGGCGGCGAAGTTGGTGAGCTGGCTCTGGAGCTCGGCGGCAAGCTGGTCGCCCGTGTAGGTGCCCGCGTTCAGGGTCACGTTGAAGGGGGTCCCGGAGGGGAACTCCTGCAGGACGAGGACGTTGTTCGAGGCGTCGATGACGAAGCGGTCGGTCAGGGGCGCCGTGCTCTTCACGTAGGAGGCCGTGCGGTAGAGGTCGGGGCTCAGGCCCGTGGTAAGGAACTCCGAGCCCGTCACGTTGAGAGTGCTGGGGGTGGCGATCCCCAGGTTGATCTTGAGGCTCTCCCCGTTGCCGCGGTAGATGCCGTCCGGGGTGAAGGCCCGGGTGTTCACGGCCGTGCCGGCGAAGATGTAGCGCCCGCCCACCTGGGTGTTGCCCAGCTCCAGGATGCTCTCGCGGATCCGCGCCACCTGGGCGGCCGTGGCCGCGCGCGTGGTCGCGTCGGCGGGCGCGCCCGCCTGGCCGATGGCCAGGGTGCGCGCCTCCTTCACGAGGGACCCGATGCTGGCCAGGGTCTGGTCGGTGACGTTCAGCGCGCCGGTCGAGGCGTTGATGTTCTTGCGGAACTGGATGCTGTCCTGGAGCAGGGCCCGCAGGCTCGTGATCTTGGAGAAGCCGGCCGGGTCGTCCGAGGGGCGGAGGATCTGCTTCCCGGTGACGACCTGCTCCTGCACCTGCTGGGTGCGCGCGAGGCTCGCCTGAATGTTGCGCAGCGCCACGGAGAAGCGCTGCGATGTCGTCACCCGGGCCACCATGCCTCAGTCTCCCGCCGCGAGCGCGGCTACACGATGTCGATGATGTCGTTCAGCAGCTGCGTGGTGATCGCCATCATCCGGGCCGTCGCCCCGAAGTTCTGCTGGTAGCGCACGACGTTGGCCATCTCCTCGTCGATCGAGACGCCGGCCACGCCCTCGCGGGCCTCCTTGAGGGTCTGGGCGAACTGGTCCGTCAGGCTCTCCCTCCCCCGCACGTCCCGCGCCTCGGTGCCGAAGGTCGAGAGGATCGAGCTGAGAAAATCGCCCAAGGTCGAGGAGCGCCGCTGCGCCACGGGCCGCCCCCGGAGGTCGGCGATCGCCAGGATGCCGGAGTTGTCGGCGGGGACGCCCGGCTGGCCCGAGGCGGCCACCTTGCTGATGTCCCCCAGGATCACCGTGCTGACCGCGATGTTGCGGGCGGCGTCCTTCCGGATGGAGACGGTGAAGGAGTCGTCCTTCTGGGGGACGCCCGCGAAGTTCTGGATGGTCACCCGGAGCCCCTCGAACTCGACCGACACCTGGGTCCCCGCGTAGGCGAAGTCCACCACCGTGGCGTCGGTGCCGAAGGGCCCGCCGTTGACCGAGACCTTCGTGGCGTCGAGCTTGAGGCCGGTCTCCGCGTCGAGCACATTGAAGCTCGTCGGCGAGGCGAACCGGATGGTGTACTTCGCACCGCTGAGCGCCGTCGGGTCGAATATCCGAGAGTCGGAGAGGACGGCCTGGATGTTCGGGGACTTCGTGCCCGGGTCCCGGCTGTTCGCGCTCGAGGCGTCCACGCTGATCTTCAGGGGGTTGAAGAGGTCCAGGCTGGTGCTGCCGTCCAGGCCGTAGCCCTGCCGGTGGATGATGTTGACTTCGTTGACGATGGTCGCCGCCAGGTTGTTGAGGTCGTCCAGGAGGCGGTTGATCGTCCCGTCGCGGAACTGGAGCAAGCCTCCGATCTGCCCGTCGGTGATGCGCGCGGTGATGTCGGTGAGCTCCCCGCCCAGGCTCTTGAAGTACACCTGCTTGAGGGCGACCGGCGGTACCGTGCCCACCACGTTGTCGGGGTTGTCGACGGCGACGAGCGAGGCGCCCTCGCCCTTCTGCACGATGGGAAAGCTCCTCCCCGCGATGACGAGGAACGCGCCCTCCTTGTCCTCGATCGCGTCGACCCCGCCCAGCTCGCTCATGCGCTCCAGGACGCGCTGGCGCTCGTCCCGCAGGTCGTTCGCGGTGTGGCCGCCCGCCTCGGACACCTGGATACGCGCGTTCAGGTCGGACATGCGGCCGACGAGGTCGTTCATCTCGGCGACCCCGCGCACGATGTTCCGGTCGGCCTGCACCTGGAGATCCTGGAGGGAGGCGGCCGTGGTGTTGAAGACCCGGGCCAGGTTCGACGCCGCGTTGACGAAGTCCGTCCGCTCGGGCGCCCCCTCGGGGCGGGCCGAGAGGGCTTCCGCCGCCTGGAAGAAGCGCACGAGGGAGCTGCTGATCCCCGTGTTCGAGGCGCCTTCGTTCAGGAAGGTCTCGGCCAGCTTCATGGCCTCGCTGCGGGCCTTGAAGGCCTCGAACTCGGCCTTGATGCCCACGATCTGCCCGTTCAGGAAGCGGTCCGCCGCCTGGCGGATGGTATCCACCCGCACGCCGGTGCCCAGGAAGCCGAAGCCGTGCTGGGTCGGCGGAGTGTTGACGGCGATGGACTCTTGCCGCGAATACCCCTCGACGCCCGCGTTGGCGATGTTGTGGGCGATGGTCTGGAGCGCCACCTGATTCTGGGCGAGGGAGTTCTTCCCCAGGTTCAGGACGGACTGAAGACCCATCGGCTCCTCCCTCTCCGCCTAGATCGCCTGGCGGAGGAAATCTCCCGGCGCCATGGCCGGCGCGCCCATCTGGCCCCCACGCCCGTAGACCGAGGGGCCCGCGATGAGCTGCTTGAGCTGGTCCATCACGCCGTTCATCACGCCCAGCAGGCCGTCGGCGAAGAGGCGGTTCGAGTCGTTGCGCTCGGTCGCCCGCTCCACCGCCTCTCGCAGCCGCAGGCGGACCTCCATGATCCGGCCGGCCCAGGGGGCCGGCGCCCGGCGCACCAGGTCGAGGAGGCGGACGGCCGCCCCGCCCGGGACGCCCTGCTCGCGGGCGATCGTGGCGGTCAGGCCTCCACGCTCGCCCTCGAGCTTCTGGAGGCGCCCGATGAGGATCGCCTTGGCCCCGAGGCGCTCCTCCAGGGCGGCCATGTCGAGCGCCCGGATGGCCGCGCGCTCCTTCTCCAGCAGGGCGGAGAGGTCCTCGTAGAGACGGGCCTCCTGCTCCAGCACTTCCACGAGACGGGCAATCGCCTTCGTCATGGCTTCTTCTCCTCGGTCTTCGGGGCCGGGAGGGCACCCGGCGCCGCCGGCTTGCCGGCCTTCGCCGCCGCCTGCTGCATCTGCTCGAGGAGGGGAGCGGCGAGTCCGAGGCCGGGCCCCTTGCTCACCTCCTTGGCCACCGCCTCGTCCAGCATCCCCTCGAACCATTCGCGGGCCATGCTCTGCTTGAAGAGACCGTCCTTGGGGAGGGATTTGCGCATCTCCTTGAGGAGCAGGTTGACGAAGATGGCCTCGAAGTCCTGGCTCGCCTGGCGCAGGGAGGCTTCGTCCCCCTTCATCCCCGCCGCCCGCCGCACCCGCTCCAGGTCCCCCCTCCCCTGCTGGAGCATGAGGAGCTGGGGCCCCTGGAGGTTCGGGAATTCGATGGGCATGGCGCCTCCCTCCCTCGCGCTCCGCCTAGAGGAGCGCGATCTCCGCGTCGAGAGCGCCCGCCGCCTTGAGCGCCTGGAGGATGGCGATCAGGTCGCGCGGCGCGACGCCGATGGCGTTGAGGCCCCGCACCACGTCGCCGATGCTCACCGTCTTCGGGATGACGACCATGTTCCGCTTCTCCTGCTTGACGGTGACCTCGCTCCTGGGCACCACCACCGTCTGGGCCCCCTCGGGAGCGAACGCGCCCGGCTGGGAGACCAGGGACTCCTCCTTGATCACGATGTTCAGGTTGCCGTGGCTGATGGCCACCGTGGCGATGCGGACGTTCTCGCCCATCACGATGGTGCCCGTCCGCTCGTTGATCACCACGCGGGCCCGCTGGTCGGTGGTCACCTCGATCCGCTCGAGCTGGGCCATGGCGCTCACCGCCCCGCCCGTGACCTTGGCGATGTTCACGTCCACCGTGCCGGAGTCCCGGGCCGTGGCGATGCCGTCGCCGAAGGCCTGGTTGATGGCGCTCACCACCCGGGCCGCGGTCGTGAAGTCGGGCTGGTGGAGGGCGAGCCGGATGCGCGTCTGGAGGGAGAAGTTGATGGGGATCTCCCGCTCCACCGTCGCCCCGCCCGTGATGACCCCGACGGTGGGGTGGTTGCGCTTGACGGTCGTGCCGGTCCCGCCCTCGAAGGCGAAGCCGCCGCCCAGAGAGACGGGCCCCTGGGCCACGGCGTAGACCTCCCCGTCCGCCCCGCGCAGGGGGGTGAGGAGGAGGGTCCCGCCGAGGAGGCTCTTGGAGTCGCCCACGGCCGAGACCGTGACGTCGAGCCGCGAGCCGCTGCGCCCGAAGGGAGGGAAGTCCGCCGTCACCATCACGGCGGCCACGTTCTTCACCTTGAAGGCGGTGGCGAGCACGTTGATGCCGAGCTTCTTGAGTAGATTGGCGAGGCTCTGGGCGGTGAAGGAAGGGTCGTTGCCGTCCCCCGTGCCGTCCAGGCCCACCACCAGGCCGTAGCCGAGGAGCTGGTTCGCGCGCACGCCGGAGACGGAAGCGACGTCCTTGAGGCGCACGGCCTGCGCCCCGCCTGGGAGCAGGAGCGCGGCGGCGAGGAGGGCCGCGAGCGGCAGGCTCCCCCGGATCACGAGCTTCTTCATCGCGCCTCCCCCTAGAACGGCCACAGGACGTTCACCACCCGGCTGAGCCAGCCGGGCTGCTGGGCCTCGGCCAGGATGCCGTCGCCGGTGTAGACGATCTTGGCGTCCGCGAGGCTCTTGGACAAGACGGTGTTGTTGGTGTCGATGTCCTCGGGGCGGACGATGCCGCTCACCGTGACGATGAGGGTCTCCTTGTGGGTGGTCAGCTCGCGCCGCCCCTCGATGAAGAGGTTCCCGTTCGGGAAGATCTCGACCACCCGGGCGCCGATGGTGGCGTTCAGGGTGTCGGTCCGCTCGATCTCGGTCTCGGCCGAGTGCTGGTTCGAGGAGGTGGTGCGGAGGGTGTCGTCCTGGTTGAAGCGCCGCCCCCGCCCGGTGGTGGGGGTGGCGAGGATGCGCCCGTAGCCCGGGATCGAGGGGGCCGTGTAGGTCAGGCTCCCGGTCTTGTTGGTCTCGGTGTCGGCTTCCTTCTTGGCGTTGGAGGACTCGCTGATCACCACGGTGATGACGTCCCCCACCCGCATGGCCCGGCGGTCATGGAAGAGGAAGGGGCTCGTGTCGCTCCAGAGGGAGCTGCGGCTCGCCACCGCCATCTCGGGGGAAACCGGCGGGATGTAGGGCAGGGGCGAGAGCTCGCGGCGGAAGGGCTCCGCCCTCCGCACGGGCGCGGCGGCGGCCCCCGCGGGGGCGGCCGGCTTCGTCCCCGCCGGGTCGGCGGAGAACAGGCTCCCCAGGGCGCATCCGCCCATGGGAGCCGAGATGGCGAGAATCAGCAGCGCCTTGCCCGCCCCATTCCGCATATCCCCCCCCGCATCAGAAAAGGACCTCCACGGCCGCCTTCTCCACCACCCGGCCCTGGACCGTCTTGTTGGAGTCGATGTTGAGGATCCGGATCGCCTCGCCCTTGCGGCCCGAGTCGAGGGCCTTGCCCACGGCGGTGATGAACAGGGCGCCGCGGCGGGCGAAGATGCGCACCAGGCTCCCCTGGCGGACGAGGTAGGGAAGCTCCATCTCGTGCCGGCGCACGATCTCGCCCGGCGCCAGCGCCCGCCGCAGGCGGGCCCCCTCCAGGTCCTCCAGGCGGGTCACCGCGTCCGGAGGCAGGGAGGCCAGATCCTTGCGGCGCATCTGGAACGAGCCGGGGCCGACGGACTGGTTCGCCCGGAGCGGGGTCCGGGCGACGGGGACCTCGGTGTAGACCGCCACCTCGGCCGTCACCCAGAGCCTGCGCACTTCGGCGCCGGCCCCGTCCCGCGCCACCACCATCAGGGGGGTGCGGCCCAGAAGGCGCCCGCCGGCCGGCATCTCGACGTGGAGGGCGATCGGCCCGGCCGGAAGCAGAACAGCCTGGGGGGGCAGCTGGATCGAGCGGACCTCGGCCCCGCCGGGGTCCAGGCCGAGCTGGGCCGCGACGAAGCGGCGGACCTCGGCCGCCACCTCCCCGGGATCGAGGAAGCGGGCCTGCCCTTCGGCCCGGGGCGGGAGGGCCACCGAGAGGAGAAGCACAGCCGCGAGCAGCATCTTCCGCATGGGACGCTCCCTACCGCTTGAGGTTGTTCACCACCTGGAGCATCTCGTCGCTGGTCTGGATGGCCTTGCTGTTGATTTCGTAGGCCCGCTGGGCCTCGATGAGGGCCACGAGCTCGTCCACCACGCTGACGTTGGAGTTCTCCAGGAAGCCCTGGACGAGCGTCCCCAGGCCGTTGACGCCGGGGTTGCCCGTGGTGGCCGCGCCGGAGGCCACGGTCTCCCCGTAGAGGTTGCGCCCCAGGGAGTTGAGGCCCGCCGGGTTCGGGAAGCGGGCCAGGGTGATCTGGCCGGCCTGGGTCGCGGCGGTGGCCCCCGCCGTGAGGACGGAGACGGTGCCGTCCGTCCCGACGTTGATCTTGAGGGCGGTGGTCGGGATGGCGATGTTGGGCGAGAGCAGGAAGCCCTCGCTCGTCACGAACTGGCCCGTGCTGTTGAGCTTGAAGGCGCCCGAGCGGGTGTAGGCGGTGTCGCCGTTGGGCCGGGTGATGACGAAGAAGCCCTCGCCCTCGACGGCCAGGTCGAGCTCGTTGTCGGTGCGCTTGAACTCGCCCTCGGTGAAGATCTTCTGGGTGGCCGCGGGGCGGACGCCCGTGCCGATCTGGAGGCCGGTGGGGATCTGGTTCCCCTGGGCGGAGGGCGAGCCCGGGGGGATGATGGTCTCGTAGAGCAGCTCCTGGAAATCGGCCCGGTGCTTCTTGAAGCCCACCGTGCTCACGTTCGCGAGGTTGTTGGCGATGACGTCGATGTTGATCTGCTGGGCCTGCATGCCGGTTGCGGCGCTGAAAAGTGCCCGGATCAAGGTTCGGCCTCCTCAGAGACTGGGTCAGGCGATCGGCTGGGTCCGGCCCATGTCGTTGATTGCCCGGTCGCTCATCGAATCGAACGATTGAAGGATCTTCTGGTACGCCTCGTAGAGGCGGGCGGTCTCGACGAGGCCGACCATCTCGGCGATGGGCGAGACGTTCGAAAGCTCCAGCGTGCCCTGGACCATCTGGGGGTTCGCGACGGCCGCGCCCGTCTCGCGGGCGTCGACCGTGGAAAAGGAAGCCCCGTGCTGCTTGAAGAGGCGGTAGGGCTGGGGGAAGTCCACCACCTGGAACCGGCCGACCGGCTGGTCCCCCATCCTCACTTCGCCGGTCAGACCGATGACGATCTTCTCCCCCTCCCCCCCCGCGGGGACGCGGATGGGCGCGCCGCCCTCGCCGAGGACGGGCCAGCCGTCCTGGGAGACGATCTCGCGGTTCACGCTCAGGGTGAACTGCCCGGCCCGGGTGTAGCGGGGTCCCTGCGGGCTCTGGAGCACGAAGAAGCCGGGGCCCACCAGGGAGAGGTCGAGGGGGTTCGTGGTGTGCTGGATCTTGCCGCCCTTGTAGTCGACGTTGGTGCCGGCCCAGCGGGACTGCCGCACAAGGTCGTCGCCCAGGGGGCGGAGCTCGTCGGGTGACTGGGCCTCGCGGTAGAGGTCGAAATAAGGCCGCTCGGCCTTGAAGCCCACCGTGCTGGCGTTCGCCAGGTTGTTGGTGGCGATCTCCAGGTGGCGCTGCCGCAGGAGGGCGGCCGCGACCACGCTGTAGGCTCCTGGCTGCACTGTCCTCTCCTCCCACAGCAGGAAATGACCCCCCCGGTGGCGGTCCCGGGGCGTCGCCGGTGCTTAAAGCAAGAGATGTGCCAGGGGAAGCGGTTCGGAGTGAGGAATATGTATAAGAGATAACAGCTGTAACTACAGTTATTTATATATGTGACATGAATCTAAATTCTAGTCCATTTTGGGGCCCTCTCGGACCCTTGGAACGAATTACCCACCTGGATCTTGACGCTCAAGCAGCTTTTTCCTTCTTCCACTTCTCGTTGACGAAGTAGACGAACGCCA
>Ga0156328_1099_pt1 | contig 10767 bp, 8 predicted proteins | sample RifCSPlowO2_12_FD_107976 | JGI IMG/M metagenome (GOLD analysis project Ga0156328, IMG submission 107976) | Candidatus Tectomicrobia bacterium RIFCSPLOWO2_12_FULL_69_37 | reverse complement strand
GGCGGTGCTGTCGAGGCCGCCGTAGCCGGATTTCTGGCACTCCTTGTAGAGGGGGAGCCCGGCGCTCCCGATGGGGGTCCGGGCCCCCACGCGGGCGGCGAGGGTGAGGCCGAGCTGGATGTCCTTGGCCAGCACGTCCACCGTGCTGTCGGGCCGGGCGAAGTCCTGGCGGATCATGCGCGGGCCCATGTTCCGGAGCTGCTGCCAGCCGCCCGCCCGGCTGCGCAGGAGGGCCTCGAGGAAGAAGTCCCGCTTGAAGCCGCAGCGCAGGCCGAGCCTGAGCGTCTCGGCGATGACGCAGCGCCCCATCGAGGTCAGGTAGTTCACCGCCACCTTGATGCTGGCCCCCGCGCCGGAGGGCCCGCAGTAGACGCAGTCGGAGAGCATCGAGTTCAGCAGCCGTTCCACCTTCCGGTAGGCCCGCTTGTCCCCCCCGACGAGAAACGTCCCCTCCCGCTTGGCCACGTGGGCGCTGTTGCCGCTGACCGAGGCGTCGAGGTAGGGGACTCCCTTCCTCTCGCAGAGGGCGGCGTGCCGGCGCGAGTCGGCAGGGTCGGAGGTGGTGGTGTCGATGATCATTTGGGGAGCCTTGCCGGGCGCGAAGGCGAGGTAGCCGTCCTTCCCATTGGCGGTCCCGAGGGCGATCTTCGAGTTGGGCACCGAGAGGAAGACGATCTCCGCCGCCTCGGCCACCTCCCGGGGGGAGGGGAGGGGCCGGCCCCCGAGTGCCCGGAAGCGGCGCCGGGCCTCCCCGGAGGGGTCGGCGCCCACGAGGGCGTGGCCGTCCGCGATGAGGTTCCGGGAGAAGGCCCGGCCCATGAGGCCCAGGCCGATGAAGCCGATGACTTTTTTCTCCGCTCGCTGGGGGGTCATGTCTCTCCCTGGGGGATGAGGGGCGGGGGGCCCGCGCTCAGGCCCGGCGCGGCAGCCCGGCCATGGCGCGCAGGACTTCGATGAAGGCGACGGAGTCCTGCCCCGCGAGGCCCATCTGGGACGCGGCCTGGATGACCTGGTGCAGGACGTTCGTGGCCAGCATGGGGGAGTTGTAGCGCTGGCCCTGCTCGAGCATGAGGCGGTAGTCCTTCGGGGAGAGCCTCCCCTCGGGGGAGTAGTCCCCCTCGACCATCTTGGGGCCCTTGTCGAGCATGGTCTTGGAGTAGCAGGCGCCGTCCTGGAGGACGGCCAGCAGCTTCTTCAGATCCATCCCCGCCTTCTCCCCCAGCACGAGGCCCTCGGCCAGGACGAGCCGGTTGCCGTTGAGGACCAAGTTGATAATGAGCTTGGTCAGGGCGCCCGAGCCGGCGGGCCCCATGTGGTAGGCCGCGCGGCTGACGGCGGCGAAGTAGGGCTTGCAGGCCTCGAAGTCCTCGGCCTTCCCCCCGGCGATGATGATGAGGTCCTTCTTCCAGGCCATGGCGCTCGTGCCGCTCACCGCCGTGTCGAGGAAGCGGATGCCCCGCCCGGCCAGCTCGGCCCCGAGCCGGGCCGAGTCCTCGGGCCGGGAGGTGGTGGCGTCGCAGAAGATGAGGCCCCTCTCCGCCCCCTCGGCGGCCCCCTTGGGACCGAGCACCGCCTCGCGCACGATCTCGCTCGTCGGGAGGGAGGTGACGAGCCACCGCACCCCCCGGGCCGCCGCGGCCGGGGAGTCCACCGGGACGCCCCCCCGCTCGGCGAACTCGTCCAGCCGCCTGCCGTCCACGTCGAACCCCTGCACCTCGAAGCCGGCCTCGAGGAGGTTCCCCGACAGGGCCGATCCCATGAGGCCGATGCCTACGATGCCCACCCGCTCGCCCATTTGCCCCCTCACTCTTTAGCCTTAATGCCCACGCCCCCGCTGGTTCAGGTCCTGGGAAACCCAGGAGACTTCCCCGCGGCGCAAGACCGCATATTGGAACCCCCCGGCAAGACCCGGATCGGATGGATTTTCCCCGGAAGTCGCGCTATCGTCCATCTGCATCGGGATACGCCTCGCCGCCGCGCGCCTCTGCCGTTTGTCCTGGGGGAGTCCGCCATGATCACCGCCATCGTCACCGCCCGAATCCCGGAGGGGATGACCTACGAGAAGTACCTGGAGAACACGAACCGCATCGCCTCTCGCTTCCGGCAGATACCGGGCCTCATCCGCAAGAACTTCCTCTTCAGCGAGGCGCAGGGCCTGGGCGGGGGCGTCTATCTTTGGGAGAGCCGCGAGGACGCTGATAGGTGCTACGCCGGGGTGTGGCGCGAAAACTTCATGAAAGCCTTCGGGGTGGAACCAAGCATCGCCTTCTTCGACACCCCCGTCGTGGTGGACAACGTGGCGGGCAAGATCGTCCAGGCGGCCTAGCGTAGCGGCGGAGGGGAGGATGGATCGCTACGACGGCATCGTGATCGGCGCCGGGCACAACGGCCTCGTCTGCGCGGCCTACCTCTCCCGCTGCGGCCTCAAGGTCGCGGTCCTGGAGGCCGAGCGCGAGATCGGGGGCGGGGCTTCGACGCGGGAGTTCACCCTCCCCGGCTACAAGTCGAACATGCACGCCAACTTCTTCATCGGGCTGGACGACTTCCCGATCGTGCGCGACCTGGCGCTCGCGCGGCACGGCTTCCGCTACCTGACGCCGGACGTCCAGCACGCCATGGTGTTCCGGGACGGGACGGCCGTCGTCCTCCACCGCGACCCCAAGAAATCGGCGGCCTCCATCGCCCGCCTCTCGAAGCGCGACGCCGTGGCCTTCGGCCATCTGCACCAGCGCTACGCCGTGGAGCTGGCGCCCCTTATGCGGAGCTTCCTCTTCCATCCCCCGCTCCCGCGCGAGGCGGTCGCGGAGCGCATCGGAGGCCAGAAGGGGAAGGATCTCCTCGCCTTCGCCCCGATGACCATCTCCTCGGCCATCGACGCCCACTTCGAGCACCCCAAGGTGCGGGCTCTCTTCAAGCTCTTCGCCCACGCCATCACGGTGGAGGACGAGCCGGGCACCGGGCTCTTCCTCCCCAGCCTCTTCTCCAGCCAGACCACCCTGGGCCTCCCGGTGGGCGGGGCGCTGGAGCTGCCCCGGGCCTTGGAGCGCATCATCCTGGCGAGCGGCGGCGCGGTCGTCCGGGGGGCGGCCGTGCGCGAGGTCTTCCGCGAGGGGGGGCGCGCGGCGGGGGTGGTTCTCGAGGACGGCAAGCGCCTCGGGGCCTCGCGCTTCGTGGCGAGCAGCCTGAACGCCCCCGCCTCGGTCCGCATGGCGGGGGAGGACGCCTTCCCGGCCGAGGTGAACGAGAAGGTCCGCAACTGGGACTGGGGCTTCCACTCCCTCATGACCCTCCACCTCGCCCTCTCGGACCGGCCCCGCTACGCGGCGGAGAAGTACGACGCGGACGTGGGCCTCTCCTACAACCTCATCTTCGGGGCAGAGGACGACGCCCAGGTCGTCCAGAACGCCCGGGAGCGCCGGGCCGGGAAGTTCCCTTCCCAGCCCATGGGGAACGGCTCCTGCAACAGCCAGCACGACCCCTCCTACGCCCCGAAGGGAGGCCACGTGGCCTTCTGGTGGCCGGGCGCGCCCTATGCCCTGGAGGGCGACGCCGCCCGCTGGGACGCGGTCAAGGAGGGAGCCGCGGAGCGGCTCGTCGGGGTCTGGCGCGAGTTCGCCCCCAACCTGACGCGGGACACCGTCCGCGCCGCCAAGCTCTACACCCCCCTCGACATCGAGCGGGGCAATCGCAACATGGTGCGCGGGGCGGTGCGGATGGGCGCCTACAAGGCGGATCAGCTCGGAGTGAACCGGCCCCACCCCCTCCTCTCCGGGATGCGCACCCCGCTGGAGGGCTTCTACCTGTGCAGCTCGAGCTGCCAGGGAGGAGGGCTGAACGGCGCCCCCGGCTACAACGCCGCCGGCGTCATCGCCCAGGATCTCGGCCTCGGCCTCTGGTGGGAGCCCCTCCCGGCCCCGGCCTTGGCTGCGCACGCATAGTCATATCGCGCCGGGGCGGGATGGGCCGTGCCCCATCCGCGGCCGGCGATTCATCGAAGAAAGGGACGCCCGAATGGCCTCATCTTCTCAACGCCGCTGGAACCCCGACAGCGTCCGCCACATCCACCCCGCCGTCTGGCCCCAGTGGCCCTTCGACGAGCCCCCCGCCGTGCGCGAGCGCTCCGAGCCGCGCTACAACATCCGCGCGGAGACGGACCTGCGGATTAGGGTGCGGGACGGCGTCCATCTCGCCGCCGACGTCTACCGCCCCCGGGCGGCGGGGCAGAAGTTCCCCGCCCTCCTCTCCATCTCGCCCTACACCCGGCAGCTTCAGGTGACCGAGGTCACCCTCGGCCAGAACGAGGCGGGGCTGACGGAGTTCTGGGTGCCCCGGGGCTACGCCCACGTGATCGTGGACGTGCGGGGCTCGAACGACTCCGAGGGCTCCTACGACGACAAGGGGGAGAAGGAGCAGGGCGACTACCTCGAACTGATCGAGTGGGCCGCCGCCCAGCCCTGGTGCAACGGCAAGGTGGGGATGGTCGGCTGCTCCTACTTCGCCCTGGTGCAGCTCCTCGCCGCCGTCCACCAGCCCGACGCCCTGGCCGCCATCTTTCCCTACGACGCTTACACCGACCTCTACCGCCACCGTACCTTCCACGGGGGCGCGCCCTACCTGGGCTTCATGCGGAGCTGGTTCGCCGCGGTGGGGAACCTGAACTTCCAGGGCGGGCGGCTGAAGGACCGCTCGGGCCTCGACAAGATGATGCGCGACCACCTCAACATGGAGCACCTCTTCGACGGGGAGTTCTTCCAGGTCCGCTCCCCCGAGAAGGCCCTGCGCAACATCAAGATCCCCACCTACTTCGGCTGCGACTGGTCCTTCTGGTGGCTCCACCTGCCGGGCGCCTTCAACGGCTGGGAGGGCACTGGGAAGATCCCCAAGCGGATGCTCATCGGGCCCCGGCCCCAGCCGTGGCGGCCCTTCGGGGCCTACCACGAGGAGGCGCTCCGCTGGTACGACCATTGGCTGAAGGGCATGGACACCGGCGTCATGGAGGGCCCGCCCATCCAGCTCTGGATCCAGGGCGAGGACCGCTGGCGGGGGGAGGAGGACTGGCCGCTCCCGCGCACGAAGTTCACCAAGCTCTACCTCGGCGGGCCGGGAGGCGGCCCCCAGGGCACCCTCTCGGACGCCCCTGGCGGGGGAGGGGAGCGCACCTTCGCCTACCGGCCCTTCACGCGGGAGTGGAGGCTCGGCGACCCGCGCCTGGTCTACCGCTCCGAGCCCATGACGGCGCCCTGGGAGCTGACGGGCCCGCTCGCGCTCCACCTCGCGGCCCGCTCCTCGGCCGAGGACGCCGACTGGATGGTCCATCTCCAGGACGAGGCGCCAGACGGCTCCTGCCGCACCCTAACCAAGGGCTGGCTGCGCGCCTCCCACCGGGCGCTCGACGCGAAGCTCTCCAAGCCGGGGCGGCCCTGGCATCCGCACCTCCGGGCGGTGCCCCTTACCCCGGGCAGGGAGGAGGCCTACGAGATCGGCTTCTGCCCGACCTGCAACGTCTTCCAGCCCGGCCACCGGGTGCGGCTCGAGCTCTCGAGCGCCTTCCCCTTCGCGGAAAGCCTCAGCTACCATGAGTCGATGCATCTGCCGGCCGACAACACCGTGCTGGAGGGGAGGGAGGGCTCCTACCTCCTCGTGCCGCTCATCCCGCGCTAGGGCGGGGCGCAGGCCCCGGGGGCGCCGCCGCGCGGCCGCCTTCCCTTCATGCCGGAAGGGATTCACCCAGGGAAAGGAGATATCTCATGCCAGGGGGAGACGGGAGGGGCCCCTCCTTGTTCATGACCCGCACCGCGGCTGCGTGGAACATGCGCCAGCTCGCCCACATCGACCTCGCACCCGACTCCGATGAGATGTATGGCGGCGCCCTCAAGATGCAGCTTCAGATAAAGGGCGGCCGCCGCTTCATGTACGCGGGCTGCCTGTGGTACCGGGGGGTGCACATCCTGGATGTGACCGACCCCCTCCGGCCCCGGTACGCGGGCAACCTCCCGTCCCCGCACAAGGTCTCGCGCTCGAACATCCAGCAGGCGGGCGACCTCCTCCTCGTCTCGGAGGACGTGCCGCCCCCCGTCCCCCCGCACCGGCGCCACCCCGGCCTCCCCGACTGGTCGGACGCCCGCCCGCCCGAGCGGGCGGGGGTGACCATCTACGACGTCTCCGATCCCGCGCGCCCCCGCGAGATCGCCTACCACCGCATCCCCGGCCGGGGCTGTCACCGCAACTACTACGACGGCGGGCGCTACGCCTACCTCACCGCCGCGGCCGAGGGATACGCGGGGCACATCCTCGTCGTCCTCGACATGAAGGACCCCGGGAAGCCCGAAGAAGCGGGGCGCTTCTGGCTGCCCGGGCAGAAGGACGGCGAGGAGCGGAAGTGGGACCCCAAGAAGCTGAGCGAGCGAGAAGGCCTCCACGGGCCGGTCTACGTGGTGGGGGACCGCGGCTACGCCTCCTGGGGCGCGGCCGGGATGCTCGTCATGGACATGGCCGATCCCGCGAAGCCCAAAGTGCTCGGGCAGCTGCGCCTCGCGCCCCCCTTCGACGGTGGCATCCCCTGCCACACGGCCCTCCCGATGCCGGGCCGGAAGCTGGCCATCATCACCCAGGAGGCCATCGCCGATAACTGCAACGAAACCCGGCCCCTGGCCTGGGTCGCCGACATCCGCTGCGACTGGAACCCGGTCTCCATCTCCACCTTCCCCGCGCCCCGGCCCCCGAGGGGGCTGCCCTACGCCACTTTCTGCGAGAAGGGCGGGCGCTTCGGGCCCCACAACGTCCAGCACATGAGCGAGCCGGGCCCCCGGCGGGACGACATGGTGTTCATGACCTACTTCAACGCGGGGCTCCGGGTGTTCGACATCCGCAATCCCTTCCGGCCGGAGGAGATCGCCTACTTCATCCCGCCCGACCCGAAGCCGGGCGTCGCCGTGCGCTCCGAGGACGTCTATGTCGAGTGGGATCGGGGGGTGGTCTACCTCGCCAACCGGAACATGGGCATCTACGTGCTGGAGCTGGACGAGCGGGCCATGGACGGCGGCGGAGAGCCCCCGCGATGATGCTGGCCTACCTCCTCCGCCGGGCGCTGGCCGCGGTGCCCACCCTGTTCTGGGTGCTGACGCTCATCTTCCTGGGCCTGCACATCCTGCCCGGCGACCCCGCCATCGCGCTGCTGGGCGACCAGGCGAGCGAGGAGCAGCTGCGCAACTTCCGCGCCCTGAACGGCCTGGACCAGCCGCTTCTGACCCAGTTCTGGAACTATCTCAAGGGAGCGGTTTTCCTGGACCTGGGCAAGTCCTACCAGCTCGAGCAGCCGGTGGCCGGGGTGATCCTCTCCTTCCTGCCCTACACCCTCGACCTCGCGTTCGCCTCGCTCTCGCTCGGGATTCTCGTCGGCATCCCCCTCGGGGTGATGATGGCGATCCGGCGCGACAGCGCGTGGGACTTCGCGGGCGGGGCCGCCGCCCTGGGCGGCATCTCCATCCCCGACTTCTGCCTCTCGGTGCTGCTGCTCCTCGTCTTCTCGATGGGCCTGGGCTGGTTCCCGACGGTGGGGCAGATCGACATGTCGAGCCCGCTGAGCCGGCTCTACAACGTCTTCCTGCCCGCTCTGTCCATCGGCTTCGTCCAGTCCGCCCCCATCATGCGGGTAACCCGGGCCTCGATGCTGGACGTGATGAACGCCCCCTACGTCCAGACCGCCCGCAGCAAGGGCCTGCCAGCCTGGCGGGTGATCTTCCTGCACGCGCTGCGCAACGCCCTCATCCCGGTGGCCACCGTGGCCGCGACGGGTATGACGGTGGCGCTCGGGGGGACGATCGTGATCGAGATCATCTTCAACCGCCCGGGGCTGGGGAAGCTGCTGATCGGAGGGGTCGCTTCCCGGGACTACAACATGATCCAGGGTGTCATCCTGGTCTACTCGGTCATCGTGGTGCTGGTGAACCTCACGGTGGACCTGCTCTACACCTTCATTGATCCGCGCGTGTCGCTGGGCAAGGAAGCGAGCTGATGGGCCTCACGCATCTTTTCCGGGGCAGCCGGAGCGGCGTCGTGGGCTTCGGGCTGACGGCCATGCTGCTTCTGGCAGCGGTGTTCGGCCCCGCCCTGGTCCCCACGGACCCCAACCTCCAGAGCATCGCGAACGCCTACGCGCCCCCCAGCTGGGCGCACCCGTTCGGGCTGGACATCTATGGGCGGGACACCTTCGCCCGCGTGATCCACGGCTCGCGGGTCTCCCTCTTCATCGGCTTTGTGGCGGTGGTCTTCGGGGGGACGCTCGGCACCTTGATAGGAGCTCTATCGGCGCTGGAGGGAGGGAGGGTGGACCGCTTCGTCGTCCGCGCCACCGACATCCTGCTCTCGTTTCCCACCCTCATCCTGAGCGTGATCGTCATCGTCGCCCTGGGCAACCGCTTCACGAACGTGGTGGCCGCGGTCTCGGCCGCCATGCTGCCCAAGTTCGTCCGCTACGCCCGGGGGCCCACCCTCGCCATCCGGGAGCAGGATTTCGTCCAGAGCGCCACGGCGCTCGGCGCGGGCAAGGCGCGGATCTTCTTCCGGCACGTCCTTCCCTCCATCCTCGGGCCGGTGATGGTGATGGCCGCCCTGTGGGTGGGGATCGCCATCCGGATCGAGGCTTCCCTCAGCTTCCTCGGCCTGGGGGTCCAGCCGCCCACCCCGGCCTGGGGCACCATGCTGAAGGAGGGAGTGGAGAGCATGCTTTTTACGGCGTGGCTGGCCCTCTTTCCCGGGCTGGCCATCATGGTCACCATCTTCGGCCTCAACCTGCTGGGCGACTGGCTCCGGGACGTCGTCGATCCCTATGTCATGAGCCTCGCCCGGCGCGCCGAGGGGGAGGGGGCGGCGGAAGCCCCCGGCGCGGCGCCAGCGTTCTCGCGGGAGGAATTGGCGCGGATGGGTTGAGGAGGGCAATCTTCCGTACATAGGAGAGCGTCATGCGGAAAGGAATCGGGCGGAGGGAGTTCTTGAAGGGAATGGGCGGCGCGGGCGCGGCCGCCGCGATGGGCTGGCTCCGCCCTGGCGGGGCGGGGGCGGTCCCGGGGGTGTTCCGGTGGGCCAGCGGCTCCGAGGCGCGCGCCCTGGACCCGGCCCGGGCGATCACCACGGGGGACAGCCTGGCCCGGTGCTGGGCGAACGGCCTGCTGCGCTTCAAGCCGGGCTCGGGCGACCCGTCGGACTTCGAGCTCGACCTCGCCGAGAAGTGGGATTCGAGCAACGGGGGGAAGACTTTCACCTTCCAGCTCCGCAAGGGGGTGCAGGCCCATCACGGCGCGGGGGAGCTGACTTCGGCCGACGTGAAGTGGACCTTCGAGCGGCTGCGCGACAAGCGGCTCACCTCCATCTTCGCGGGCCGCTACACCGGAATCGACGGCATCGAGACTCCGGACAGGTACACCGTCCGCTTCCACCTCAAGGAGCCGGACGGGCTCTTCCTCACCAAGATGATGAACTTCCGGGGCGGCTACATCCTCTCCCGGGGCAAGGCGGCGGACGATGTGGCGACCAACTACATGTGGCGCCCCATCGGCACCGGCCCCTTCCAGGTCGTGGCGACCAAGCCGAAGGAGGCGTACATCTTGGAGCGCCACGAGAAGTACTTCCGGGGGACGCCGAAGATCAGGCGCTACGAGTACCTCATCATCGCGGACATCAACACCCGCATCCTCGGCCTCAAGCGGGGGGAGCTCGACGCCATCTACTTGGCGACGCTCCCCAAGCGGCTGCTCGACAGCCTCAAGGCCGACCCGAACATCAATGTGGACGTCCCCGACTCTGACTACGCCGCCAGCCTGCACTTCAACCTGCGCATGAAGCCGATGGACGACATCCGGGTCCGCCAGGCCATCGCCTATGCGATCAACCGCAAGGAGATCGTGGACCTCTTCGCCCCGATGGCCCGGCCCCTCTACAGCGTCGTCTCGCCGAGCGCGGTGGGCGGCCTGAAGCTGGAGGATATCCCGGCCGGTCTCCGGTACGAGCACAATCCCGGCAAGGCCAAGGCGCTGCTCGCCGAGGCGGGTCACAAGAGCGGCCTGCGGCTGGAGACGGCGGTGTCGCCGCTGCCCCACATCCAGCGCCCGATCCAGGTTATCCAGCAGCACCTGGCCCAGGTGGGCATCCAGCTCAAGGTCAACGTGGTCGAGCAGACGATCTACCTGCGCGGCTCGCGCCAGGACAAGTATCCCCTCGTCTCCTACGGCGGGAAGCGCTTCCCCCACGCCTACGACCATCTCTTCGAGTGGTACCACTCGAAGTCCGACGTGAACCTGCCCACCCGCCAGACCAACATCTCCCACTACGGGAGCCTGGTCGGGAACGTGGACAAGCTCATTGAGGAGATCGGGCGCATCAGCGACACCAAGCGCCAGATCGAGCTGGCCAAGCAGGCGCAGCTGCAGATCCTGAAGGATCTCCCCGCCTACCCGTTCTACACCCCGCTCGTGGGTTTCGCCCACCGGAAGAACGTGAAGTTCGGCTTCAAGTTCGAGGATCAGACCGTCTACCAATACGTGCTGGACGAGCGCTCCGAGGTCCTCTAGCGGCGGGAGCTCCCGCGCGAAGACCAAGGCCCCCCGCGGATTCCGCGGGGGGCCTTCGGCGCCTCAGCGCTTGGCGGAAGGGCTCAGGCCTTCATCCGCTCGGTTTCATGCTGGGCGGCGTGGAGCATGTCCTCGAGGGAAGTGGTCTCGAGGAAGTCGAGCATCTGCTGCTTGACCAGGGCCCACTTGGAGTGGAGGGGGC
>Ga0156328_1023_pt1 | contig 10770 bp, 8 predicted proteins | sample RifCSPlowO2_12_FD_107976 | JGI IMG/M metagenome (GOLD analysis project Ga0156328, IMG submission 107976) | Candidatus Tectomicrobia bacterium RIFCSPLOWO2_12_FULL_69_37 | reverse complement strand
GCGCACGGCGAACACCCCCTGGGTGGGGGTCCAGACGGTGAAGCGGCCCCCCGCCTCGGGCTTCACCGCGCAGGCGCGGGGCTCCAGGTAGCCCTGGTGGACGGGCTGGGTCTCGAACTCGTCCTCGAAGACGTGCGGGGCGCGGGCCAGGGCCTCCTCCGCGCCGCCGGACTTGATGCGGATGCGGCAGGGCACGTTGCCGAAGCGGACGTTGCCGGGGAAGGCTCCGTAGGAGGCGAGATAGGGATGGAGGAGGAGGGCGCCCTCCGCCATCGCCTCCTCGGCGCCGAGGAGGGCGGGCAGCGGCTCGTAGTCCACCCGGATGAGGGAGAGGGCCTCCGCCGCCGTCTCCTCGTCCACGGCGGCCACCGCGGCCACGCGCTCCCCGGCGAAGCGCACCCGGTCCGAGGCGAAGAGGGATTCGTCCTTCACGAAGCGGCCGAAGCGCCCGGCGGGGGCCTCCTTGGCGGTGAGGACGGCCTTCACCCCCGGCAGGCGCCGGGCTTTCCCGGCGTCCACGCGGAGGATGCGGGCGTGGGGGTGGGGGCTCAGGAGGAGCCTGGCGGCGAGCATCCCGGGGAGGCGGACGTCCGCCCCGAAAAGAGCCTCCCCCGTGACCTTCTCCGCCCCGTCGAGGCGGGGGACCCGGGCGCCGACGCCCTCCGGCCGCCGCTCCGGCCTCCCGGCGGGGCTCATGCGAAGAAGCCCGGGTCCTTCGCGCGCAACTGGCGCTCGTAGTAGTTCCAATAAAACTCGTGGAGGAGGTCGTAGGGCGCGTTCTTGCCGAGGCCGGTGGCGAGCTCCCGGGAGAGCGGGCGCGCGCTCCCGCCCTGGTAGGCGAGGAGCTGGGTCTGGGCCGCCTTCTCCAGGAAGACCGCGCGCATGGCGGCCTCGCGCACGCTCCGCCCCACCGTCAGGATGCCGTGGTAGGAGATGATGACGGCGGGGCTCGCGCCCATGCGCTTCAGGATGGCCTCGGCCAGCTCGAAGGTGTAGACGCGGTCGGGGGACTCCTCGAAGAGCGGCACCCCGTGGGCGTAGAAGTGGGTGCCGAACTGGTCGAAGGGCTCGATGGTGCGGCCCTGGGCCGCCACCGCCAGGCAGTATGGGGCGTGGGTGTGGACGGCGGCCAGGTGCCCGGGGTGGTCCTTGAAGAGCGAGGCGAAGAACACCCACTCGTTGTGGGGCCTGCCCGCCCCCTCCGCGACCTTCCCGTCGTAGCCGATGCGGAGGAGGTCCCCGGGCCGGACCTCGTCCAGCCCCAGGGTCATGGGCTTCATCCAGAAGGACTTGCCGTCCGAGGCGCGGGCGCCCGCGAAGCCCATGATGGCGTCCGCCTGGCCCGCGTAGGCGAGGATGCGCCCCGCGAGCGCGAGCTGGAAGCGGAGGTCCTTGTCGGAGGCGCTGGGCATTGGTCCCCCCCTGGAAAGATGAAGATCCTTTCCGTAGGGGCGATGCTTGTCATCGCCCCCTCTGATCGCGATCCACTCAGGGCGAACACAAGGTTCGCCCCTACATTTATCGTGCCCCCGCCCCGGCGGGCGAGGCAACACCGAGCTTCTCCCGCAGCTCCTCCAGAGTGAGCACCCAGCCCAGCCTCCGCTGGATGTTCGAGAGGGCGAAGGCGTGGAGGTCCTCCCCGTAGGCCGAGGCCACGCAGTCGGAGAGGACGACCGCCTTGAAGCCCCGGTTGTAGGCCCCGAAGGCGGAGGCGAGGACGCAGGTGTTGGTGTTGCAGCCCGCGATGAGGAGGGTGTCCTTCTTCATATAGCGCAGGAGGAGCTCCAGCGGGGTGCCGTGGAACATGTCGAAGGTGCGCTTGCTCTCCACTTGGATGTCGCCGGGGCGCACGTCCATCTCGGGGACGAGCTGGCCCTCCACCGAGCCGGGGCGCTTGTGGCGGGCGAAGTCGCTCGGCCGGTGGGGGGTGAAGGACTCCCTCGCCTCCAGCATGGCCCGCTCGAAGGGATGGGAGGCGAGGAGGGGCTCCTCGTACACCGTGCTCACGTGGAGGACGGCGACCCCGGCCTCGCGGGCGAGCGCGAGGAGGCGGTTCGTGCCCGCGATGACGCGCCGGCACTCCTCCTCGGGCACGGGCAGGGAGGCGATGGCGGGGTCGAGGTTCCCCCGCTGGCAGTCGATGGTGACCACGGCGGCGGACCCGGCCTCCAGCCGGAGGGCCTGCTTCATCCGGGCGATCATCCGCGAGCGGTCGGCGGTCTTGGCCATGGCGGTTCTCCTCAGGCGCCCCCCGCCGGGGCGGGCGCCGGCAGGCGCTTAAACCGGCGGTACTGGGTAAAGTAGACCAGGACGAACAGCCCGATCCCGGCCATGTCGGTCAGGATTCCGGGGATGAAGCATAGGACGGTCGACGCCCCCAGGGCCAGCCACTCCGGGAGGGCGGTGGGGCCGTAGCAGAAGCGCATGGTCCAGAAGGAGAAGGCGACCGTCCCCACCAGGGCCGAGAAGACCGCCCAGAGGCTCTCCTCCAGCGTCCCGGTGAAGAGGATGGAGGTGTAGGCGAAGAGCAAGGCCATCACGTAGAGCATCTTGCCGAACTTGAGCGAGGTCCAGCCCGTCTTCCAGGGGTCGGCCCCCGCGATGGAGGCCGCCACGTAGGCCCCCAGGCAGACCGGCGGGGTGAAGTTGGAGTCCTGGCTCAGCCAGAAGACGATCATGTGGGCCGCCAGGACGGGCACCCCGTAGCTGGCCAGGGCGGGCACGGCCAGCACCGCAAGGACGAGGTAGGAGGCGGTGATTGGGAGCCCCATCCCCAGGACGAGGGAGGCGAACGCCACCAGCACGACCGCGAAGAGCAGGCTCGACCCCGCCAGCGAGACGATGATGTTCGAGAGCTTGAGCCCGAGCCCCGTGAGAGACACCACCCCCACGATGATCCCGATGGCCCCTGCCGTCGCCCCCACGATGAGGGAGCTGGCCGAGCCGTCGATGAGGGCCTCCCACACCCCCTTGGGGCCCATGCGGAGGCTGCCGTCGCGGTTGAGCCAGCTCACCAGGACGGTGGCGCCCACCGCCACTCCCGCGGCGTAGGGCGGGGAGTACCCGGCGTAGAGGAAAACCATCAGGAGCGCGAGGGGGATGACGTGGAACCAGCCCGCGCGGAGCACCGCGCCGACCGGCTGGACCTCGCCCTCGGGCAGTCCTCTCAGCCCGAACCGCTTGGCCTCGCAGTGCACCATGATGCCGATCGAGAGGTAGTAGAGCAGCGCCGGGATGGCCGCCACGAGGGCGATGTGGCCGTAGGAGATCCCGGTCAGCTCGGCCATGATGAACGCGCCCACCCCCATGACGGGGGGGAGGATCTGCCCGCCCGTCGAGGCCGTGTTCTCGATGGCCGCCGCCACGTGGGGCTTGAAGCCGGTGCGCTTCATCAGGGGGATGGTGAAGGTGCCCGTCGCCACGATGTTGGCCACCGAGGCGCCCGAGATCGACCCGAAGATGGCCGAGGAGACGACCGCCACCTTGGCCGGCCCCCCCACCGTCCGCCCGATGAGAGAGAGGGGGAAGTCGATGAAGAACTTCCCCGCCCCGGAGCGGCTCATGAACGAGCCCAGGTACATGAAGATGAGGACGTAGGTGGCCATGACGTTCGTCATGACGCCGAACACGCCGTCGTCGGTGAGGAACAGGTACTCGGCCAGGCGGCGCACGGGCACCCCGCGGTGGGCCAGGAGCTCGGGGAAGTAGGGCCCGAAGTAGGCGAAGAGCAGCGCCCCCACGGCCACCAGCGACATGGCCGCCCCCGTCACCCGGCGGCAGGCCTCGAGGGAGAGCAGCACGCCCACGATCGAGACGTAATAGTCGAGGTCCGTGTAGACCCCCGCGCGGTAGGCCAGCCCCCCGTACTCCCAGATCCAGTACCCCACCGCCCCCAGGGAGAGGGCGGCGAAGGCCACGTCCCAGGCCGAGGGCCGCTCCGCTGGGGAGCCCTTCCGGAAGAGGTAGAGGAGGAAGGCCATCGCGAAGGTGAGGCCCAGGTAGAGGCCCCGGTGCCACTCCGGGGTGGCCACCCCGAAGACGGCGCTGTAGATGTAGAAGGCGCCCATGACGGCGGCCAGAAGGTGCACGGCGCGCTGGAAGAGCGGGGGGAGCCGCCGCGGGGGCTGGCCCCCGGCGCCGGCGGCCGGCTCCGGCGGGGCGGGCGATCCCGGAGCGGGAGGGGTGGGGGTGCTCAAGCGGCTGTCCTCCTCGGGGCGGGGACCCCGGAAGGCCCCCGCCCGAGGGCAGAATCCAAGGGAAGAGGCGCTCCGCTAGCGCGCGGCGATCTCCTTCGGGATCGCGACGCCCTTCTCCTTCCAGAAGCGCTCGGCGCCCGGATGGAGCGGGATGGTCACGCCGCTGAAGGCGGTCTCGGCGGTCATCTCCCGGAAGGCCTGGCCGATGGCGTTGGCGAGGAACGCCTTGGCCTCGGCGGAGTACATGCGCTTGACCATCTGGTAGACGATGCCGGCGTCGAGGTTCTTGCCCGCGGTCCAGACGGTGGTCTGCTGGAAGGTCGGGACGGGCTGGTCGATGCCCTTGTAGGTGCCCGCCGGGATGGTGCGGGGGCTGTAGTAGGGGAACTTCTTGTAGAAGCCCGCTTTCTCGGCGGCGGCGTGCAGGTCGATGAGGCGCGAGGGGTTTGTCACGGAGATCTGGGTGATGAGGCGGTCCCCCATGCCCGGCGTCCAGTTGAAGCCGGCCACGTGGCCGTCCCCGATGGCCGAGGCGGCCTTGCCGCCTCCCAGGAACACCGGCTTGAACTTGCCCCAGAGGCCGGCCTCGCGCGTGAGCCGCTCGAAGGTGAGGGCCGAGCCCGAGTTGGGGCCGCCGATGGCGATGGACTTGCCGGCGATGTCGTCGAGCTTCTTGATGTCGCTCTTGGCGAGCACGATCAGGTGGGTCACCGCGCCGAAGAGCTTGGAGACCGCCCGGAGGCCGGTGTGCGGGGCCTTGAAGATGCCCGCGCCGCGCCAGGCCTCGTAGATGTCGCTCGAGAAGCCGAAGCCCGTCTCCACCTCCCCCCGGTGCACCCGCCGCACGTTCTCGGGCGATCCCGTCCCCGCCTCGGAGGAGACGTTGAGGCCGGGGATGTTCTTGGAGAAGTCCACCGACATGGCGCTCGCCCAAGGGTTCCAGGAGCCGCCCACCTGCCCCCCGAGGAGGGTGATGCGCTTGGTGGCCGCCTCCGCGGCCCCCCCGCCCAGCAGCCCGGCCGCCAGAACGACCGCCCACAGGCCCTTCATCCCATAGCCGCGTCTCATGATGCGCCCTCCAATGGAAACCGAACCTCCCCCGTCCCCCCGCAGGCCCTCAGCGGGCGGGGATGAACTTCCTCGCGGCGTGCCCCGGCTTGAGCTTCCCGTCCAGGGCGTCCCTCAGCCAATCGGCCACCGCCAGGTAGAAATCCGGCAGCCGGCCGCCCAGGGTGTGGGTCTCGTTCTCGTAGACCCAGAGCTCCTTGGGGCCGGGGATCATGCCGTAGAGCCGCTCGGCGTCCTCGAGCGGGCAGAGCTCGTCGAACTCCCCCATCGCCAGGAGCATCGGGCAGCGGAGTCTCGGCGCGAGGGGCTCCAGCGTCATCCGGGCCGCCATCGCGTCGAAGGCGTCCTCGTCGTGGATGTTGGACATGTACATGTAGTTCGCCCGGTAGGCCGGCTTGCCGTGCCGGAAGATGGTGTCCTTCTGGAGGTAGACGCCCATCGCGCCCACGCAGGCCTTGAGCCGGGGGTCGTGCGCGGCGACGCGGGGCCCCCAGTAGCTCCCCATGCTCCAGCCGTAGAGCCCGACCTTGGAGGCGTCGACCTCGGGCCGCTTCTCCAGGAAGTCGATGGCCGCCGAGCCCGCGCGCTCGAAGTTGTCGAGCGTCACCCAGGTCTCGCGCACGTTGCTCTCGCCCTGCCCCGGGCCGTCGATGCTGAGCGTCGCCAGGCCGCGGCGCCGGAAGTGGTTGTGGTAGGGGTTCGGCATGTACTCCTTGATGGTGTCCATGCCGGGCACCACGATGACGCAGGGGGCCTTCGGGACGCCGGGCACGGCCTGGAGGATGCCGGGGATGCTCTTGCCGCCCTCGAAGGGGATCTCCACCCGCTCGACCGGGGCCTCCCCGAAGAGCTCGGTGAACTTGGCGTAGCAGGCGATCATCTTGGCGTAGAGCTCGCGCTTCTTGGGCGTGTTGGCGTGGATCATCCCGCAGGCGGGGCCGTAGTAGAGGGCCGCGCGGTGGTAGAACTCGGCCGCGCTCTCGCGGTGGCCCGAGGCCTCCGCCTCGCGGGCCAGCGCCTCCTCCTGGGCGGCGGTGCGGGTCCACTCCTTGGAGGCGGCCTCGGGGACCTTGATGCGCTCGGTGGTGCGCTTCACGTCGGCGGGGCGGAAGCCCCACTCGACGAACATGGCGGCCCGGAAGCCGTACACGTCGTGGACCTTGTAGAACTCCTCGGTGACCCACTTGTGGCTGCGGCGGCTGCGATCAGGATCGGACATCCCTCTCCCCCGTGCCCGGATGCGAAGCGGCGGCCCGGAACGGCTTGAAATGGTTGATTTCTGACGAGCGGCATTATATTCATCTCATCTACAGCGTCAATCGTCCGAAGGGGTCCGATGGAGTCATCCCGCAGCGTCCCGCGCGGCCGGCAGTGAACTGAACGGGTTTTCCCCCGCCGCCGGGACATCATGGAGGAAGCGACGTGGCCCGCATGAACGGCGGTCAGATCATCGTGGACTACCTCATCCAGCAGAAGGTGCCCTACATGTTCGGGCTCTGCGGGCACGGGAACATCAGCTTCATGGACGCCCTCTACGAGCGCTCGGACGAGATCGCGACCCTCTCCGTCCGCCACGAGTCGGTGGCGGGCTTCATGGCGGACGGCTACTACCGCGTCGCCGGGCGCCCCGCCGCCACCTTCACCTCCTGCGGCCCCGGCTCGGCCAACCTGCCCATCTGCCTGGCGAACGCCTTCCTCGACTCGGTGCCCTTCCTCGCCGTGACGGGGAACATCCCGACCAGCCAGTTCAACCGCGGCGCCTTCCAGGAGCTCTACCGCCACCACCAGGCGGACTTCCCCTCCACCGTGCGCGCCGTCTGCAAGCGGGTCTTCCAGCCCACCCGGGCGGACATGGTGCCCGTGGCCACCCGCCAGGCCTGGAAGACCATGCTGACCGGCCGGCCCGGCCCGGTCGTCCTGGACGTGCCCTTCGACATCTTCAAGGAGGAGGCCGAGGTCGAGATGCCCCAGGCCCGGGACTGGGACGCGAACATCAACTGCCGCTGCGGGGCGGAGCCCGAGGCCCTGAAGAAGGCGGTGGACATGCTCCTCGCCGCCGAGCGCCCAGTCGTCTTCGTGGGCCAGGGGGTGAAGTACGGCGGCGCGGCGGGGGAGCTCCTCCGCCTCCTGGAGCGGCTCCAGATCCCCCTCGTCACCTCATCGAGCGGGGTGGGGGCCATAGCCTCCGGGCACCCGCTCAACCTGGGCCTCATCGCCCGGAACGGCACCTACCCGGCCAACCACGCCGCCCGCCAGGCGGACGTGCTCCTGGCGCTCGGGGTGCGCTTCGACGACCGGACCTCGAGCAGCTGGATCCCCGGCTACTCCTTCAACATCCCCCCCACCCGGCTCATCCACGTGGACATCGACCCGGACGAGATCGCGCGCAACTACCCCGTGGCGCTGGGCCTCATGGCGGACGTGAGGACCTTCCTCCGCCAGGTGCACGCCGAGCTGGACGCGCGGAAGCTCCCCAGGGAAGTCCCCGCGGGCCGGGAGGGCTGGCTGCGCGGCATCGGCCGCTGGCGGAACGAGTGGGAGGAGTTCATCGCCCCGGGCTTCCAGGCCGACACCACCCCCATCCACCCCCAGCGCGCCGCCCGCGAGATCGACGAGGCCCTGCCCCCGGACGCCATCCTGGTGAGCGACGTGGGGGTCCACCACAACTGGCTCGTCCAGTTCTGCAAGCCCCGGGGCCCCCAGTCCCTCCTCGGCTCGATGGGCTTCGGGGCCATGGGCTTCGGCGTCGCCGGGGCGCTCGGGGCCAAGCTCGCCGCGCCGGGCCGGCCCGTCGTCTCGGTGTGCGGGGACGGCGCCTTCCTCATGCACGCGAGCGTCATCGGGACGGCCTCGGAGTACGACATCCCCGTCGTCTGGGTGGTGTGGAACAACTACGCCTTCGCCTCCATCCGGGGGCTCCAGCGCGGCTACCTCGGCAAGCGCGAGCTCGCCACCGGCTTCTCACACCCCAAGACGGGCGCCCCCCTCAACCCCGACTTCGCCGCCATGGCGCGCGCGGCCGGCATCGCCGGGGTGCGCGTGGACAAGGCGAAGGATTTAGGGGACGCGGTGGCGGAGGGAATCAAGAGCGGCAAGCCCTGCGTCATCGACGCGAACATCCAGGGGGAGAACAACCCCGGGGGCGCGGGGGTGTGGGAGCTCCCCGGCCTCGGCCACTCCCAGCCCTCCATCGGGACGAGGACGGTGGTGAAGGGGTGAGGGCCGGGGAAACGGGACTGGTTCTGTAGGGGCGAGGCTTGTCATCGCCCTCTTTGAACCGGCGTCCGGGGGCGAACACAAGGTTCGCCCCTACAGGCCTTCCAACGATCCTGCCCCCTACACCGGAAACGGCGGCTTCACGCCCTCCGGCACCGGCACCTCGAAGGCGTTCACCGTCATGCTCACCATGGTGTAGTGGCCGATGAGGGCGGTGAGGTCGAGCGCGCCCTTCTCCCCGAACTGGGCGGCCACCGCCTTGTAGGCGGCGTCCCCCACGAACTTGGTCTCCAGGAGCTCGGTGGCGAAGTCGTAGACGGCCGCCTCGTCCGCCTTCATGTTCCCGGGCCGCCGCCGCACCCGCAGGGCGTCGATGATGGCGGGGTCCAGGCCCCCCTTCACCGCGTGGGGCTCGTGCGCCTGGAAGGGGTACTGCGCCTTCATGAGGCGGGCGGCGATGAGGATGGCGAACTCCGAGAGCCTCGGCGGGAGGACGGTCTTGAAGCGCAGGTACTCCCCCACCGGCTCGAGCTTGTCCAGGTACTCGGGGCTGCGGATCCAGACCGTGAACGGCCCCCGGAAGGCCCCGCGCGGCCCCGAGGTGATCCGGTCGTAGAGCTTCCGCTGCGCTTCGGACATCTGCTCCAGGGGTATGACCTTCAGACGAGCCACGATGCCCCTCCCATGCTGGCGTCAAAGAACACCGGCCGGCGCGGCGGCGGGCCGCCGGTGGGAGTCTCCCCTTTGGCCACCCGCACGCAAGGATGGCGAAAACCGCGCCCCGGCGGACGATGCGTTGCCGCTTCGGCTGGATTATAATCGGACCACACGCCAAGCACACGGGCAACGACCGGTTTTCAACCTCAAGGGGAGGGCAAGCCCATGGGTCCTTCGCGCAGGGAGTTCTTGCTCGGAACGGCGGCCGCCGGAGCGGCCCTCATGCTCGACGGCCTGGAGGCCCGGGCCGCCGCGCCGGCCCCCGCCCAGGCCCCCGCCAAGGCGACCCAGGTGGCGAGCATCTACCGGCACAAGGTGGGGGACATGGCGGTCACCTCGTTCATGGACGGCTACCTGGTCCGCCCCCTCACCGTCCTCCCGGACGGGAACACCGACGAGGGCAAAAAGCTGCTCGCCGAGAACTTCATGGACACCGCCCAGTTCCAGTTCCCCGTCAACTGCCACGCCGTCGCGGCCGGCGGGCGCCTCCTGGTGGTCGACACCGGCTGCCGGAACGTGCTTGGGCCCACCGCCGGGCGCTTCCACGGCCTCCTGCGCGCGGCGGGCTACGACCCCGCGAAGGTCAGCACCGTCCTCCTCACCCACATGCACCCCGACCACGTGAGCGGCCTCGTCAGCCCGGAGGGCCAGGCCCTGTTCCCGAACGCCGAGGTGGTGGTGCACGAGAACGAGTGGAAGCACTGGCACAGCGACGAGAACATGAACAAGGTGCCCGAGGCCGCCCGGGGGGCCTTCAAGTTCGCGCGGGCGGGAGGGGCCCCCTACAAGGGCCGGCTGCGCCTCATCTCGAAGGACGGCGAGGTGGCGCCCGGCATCACGGCCGTGGCCTGCCCGGGGCACACCCCCGGCCACACCGCCTTCCTGGTCTCCTCGAGCGGCGCCCGGCTCCTGATCTGGGGGGACATCGTCAACGTCCAGCCCCTCCAGTTCCTCCGTCCGGCCTGGGCGGCCACCTTCGACGTGATCAAGCCCCTCGCCGTCCAGTCGCGCAAGCGCATCTTCGACATGGCGAGCCAGGAGCGCCTGACCATCGCGGGGACGCACCTGGGCTTCCCGGGCATCGGGAACGTGACCAAGCGGGGGAGCGAGTACGGCTTCATCCCCGCGCGCTGGCAGGACCTCTAGGGCGAGGGCGCACCGGAAGAGACGCGAGAAGGCTGCTCCACCGAAAAAGGCGGGCCCCGGGATTGGGGTCCGCCTTTTTTGCGCCGATGCGCCGCAGAAAACCGGCTTGACCACCAGGCTCGTGCTCTCAGGTCAGTCTCTTCTTGATTCTGTCGTAGGCCAACCACCCCATCAGACTCTCATCACTTCCGAAAAGAGAAAGCACGTTGATATTCATCATCGCAAGTCTCTCAAGAACCTTTTTTTGTTCGGCTCCCGGCAGAATGAATTTGAGCAAACGATCCTGATCTTCCTCTTCCTGCCGAAATACTTCTTCGTGGTCCCAATAGTGATAAAGAGGCTGCTGAAAAACTTTTTTGGGGTATCCTCCCAGAGGGAAAACGCAGAAGAATTCGGTATCATAGTAGTGGATTTCCATTGTCTTTCG
>Ga0156328_1171_pt1 | contig 11097 bp, 8 predicted proteins | sample RifCSPlowO2_12_FD_107976 | JGI IMG/M metagenome (GOLD analysis project Ga0156328, IMG submission 107976) | Candidatus Tectomicrobia bacterium RIFCSPLOWO2_12_FULL_69_37 | reverse complement strand
TTCGACTTCGGCCACAAGGGAACGGGATGGGAGCCTCTCTAAGACGCGCCGCGCTGGGGTTCCTGCTGCTGACACTCGCCGGGTGCGGGGGCGGGGAGGAGCCCGCCCGGCTCTCCGGCCTCTCCTTCGAGGCGGACCGCATCCGCCTCACCCTCTCCCGGATGGTCTTCGCCGAGGAGGTCCAGGTCCTCTCCCCGGAGGGGCAGGTTCTCCTGCGCCGGGGGCTCGCCGGGCGCCTGGGGCGCGAGTTCCGCGTCGAGTTCCCCTGGCAGCCGGGCGAGCCCTACCGCGTGCGGCTCCTCGCCCGTGGAGGCCCCTGGGCGGAGGGGACGCTCCGGGCGCCCGCCTCGCCCCCGGCGCCCTTCGCGCTCTCGATCGAGATCCCCCACGGCCTGGCCTCCCCCCGCGCCTTCCTGCCGGCCGGGGCCGCCTTCCACGCCACCCTGAAGGCCGTCTCCCCGCGCGCCGGGGCGGGCGGCTTCGAGGCCACCCTGCGCCTCCCGCCCGGGGTCGAGGTGGAGGAGCTGGAGGAGGGCTGGCGCGCATCAAGCGCCCCCGGCGGCGGGGGCTTCCTCCTCTCGGCAGAGGGGAGGCTGGAGGCGGCGGGGGACATCTGGTTCCGCCAGGTGAAGCTCCGCCTCCCCGCCCGGGCCGGGGGCGCGCTGCCCTTCGAGGCCGGGCTCAGGCCCAAGGGCGGCCTCCCGCCGGTAAGCGCCCGGGCCGAGGTGCGCCTGCGCCCCGCCGGGGAGCTCAGGCGCGCGGTGCGGCTGGAGCGCGCCGTCCTCCCCACCGACGAGGAGGGGAACGCCGACCCCTTCCAGCTCCCCGACACCATGCTGCTGCCCGGCGGGCCGGGGCACTTCCTCCTCGCCCTCACCGGGCGCGGCGGCCCGCCGGTCAACCCCTTCTTCCCCTACCGCCACCAGACCCTCTGGCTGCGGAACGCCTCCGGGGGCGCCCTGGCCGTGACCGTCTCCTCCCGCGTCCTCCTCGCCGGGAGCGGGCGCGAGGCCGCCTTCTTCCGGGCCCCCGACCTCATCAGCGGGGGCTCGGGCCAGAGCGTCGCCTTCGCCGCCCTGCCCGCCGGCGGGACGGCGCCCGTCGTCCTCCCCATCTTCCTCGACCCGAGGGAGGCGGCGGCGGGCCGCTACGTGCGCCGGGTCCAGGTGCGCCTCCTGGGGACCGAGACCGACCTGCTGAAGCTCGACCTCCCCCTCGAGCTCAGGCGCCCGAGCCTGCGGGCCTTCCTGGTCACCGCCGCGACCCTGTCCCTCGCCCTCCTGGGCGGGGTCTTCCTCGCCTGGCGCGGGGGGCGCGCCATGCGGGCGATGCCCCTGCGGATGCTCACCGGGGCAGCCATGTTCGCCGCCGCCTCCTTCGCCCTGGTGAGCCTCCCCGAGTTCCTCGTCGGGAGCAGCTCGCGCCTCCTCCTCGGGCCCTTCTCCTTCCTGGTGACGGGCCTCTTCAGCCACGTGCCCCTCTACGCCCTGGCGGCGGCCTACCTGATGCGCTACCCCGTCCCCGGGGCGCTGGCCCTCTTCGCCGCCATCCGGAAGCTCATCCTGGCCCTCACCCTGGAGTCCTTCCAGATCATCCCGGTGCTCATCCTGGCGGCGGAGATCGCCTGCCTGGAGGGGGCGGCCTGGCTCGCGGGGATCACGCGGGGGGCCCCCGGGCGGAGGCTCCTCGACCGCTGGCCGGAGGAGCGCTGGCGCCCCGCCGCCGCGGCGGGGCTGGCCTTCGTGGCGGCGGACCTCCTGCTGACGGGAGCGAGCATCCACCTCCACATCTTCTTCTACCGGCTCATCCTGGCCGACTGGTACATCCTGCTCTACCTGGCGGTCGCGAGCGTGCTCTACACCTTCATCGGCTTCACCCTGGGCCTGCGCCTCGGGGCCCCGCTCCGGGAGGTGGCCGGATGACCCACGCCATCGCCTGGAGGGGCGCGCGCTTCCGCTACGCGGGGGCCCCCGCGGACGCCCTGCGGGGGATCGACCTCGCCATCGCGCCGGGGGAGTGCGTCCTCCTGACCGGCCCCACCGGCTGCGGGAAGAGCACCCTCCTCCGGACCGCGAACGGCCTCATCCCCCGGGAGAGCGCGGGACGCCTCGAAGGGCGCGTCGAGGTCTTCGGCCAGGACGCCGCCGGGATCCCCTCCCCCGTCCTGCGCTCCTGGGTGGGCCTCCTCTTCCAGAACCCCGAGGACCAGCTCCTCTGCGGGCGGGTGGAGGACGAGGTGGCCTTCGGCCCCGAGAACCTGGCCGAGCCCCCGGGGGCGATCGCCTTGAGAGTCGAGGAGGCGCTGGCGCGGGCCTCCGCCTCCGCCAAGCGGACCTCCCTGTGCGCCGAGCTCTCGGGCGGGGAGAAGCAGCGGGTGGCCCTCGCGAGCGTCCTCGCCCTCCACCCCCGCGTCCTCGCCCTGGACGAGCCGACGAGCCAGCTCGACGGGCGGGCGAGCCGGGAGATCCTCCGCTCCCTCGCCGCGATGAAGCGGGAGCTGGGCCTCACCCTCCTGATCGCGGAGCACCGGGTCGGGCGCGTCCTCCCGCTCGCGGACCGGCTCGTCGTGCTGGAGGAGGGCGCGGTCCTGGGCGTCTTCCCGCGCGAGCGCTTCGGGGAGGCGCTCCCCCTCCTCCGCTCCCTGGGCCTCGAAGCCCCCGGGGAGGCCCCCGCCCGCGCGCCGCGCGCCCCCGCCCGCGCGGAGGCTCCCCCCCTCGTCCGCTTCCGCCGCCTGGGCCACCGCTACGCGAAGGAGGCGCCCCCGGCCCTGGCCGACCTCTCCGCCGAGCTGGCCCCGGGGGAGATCCTCGCCCTCATGGGCCCGAACGGCTCGGGCAAGAGCACCCTGCTGGGGCTGCTCGCGGGCCTGCTCCGGATCCGGGAGGGGGAGGTGGAGTGGTTCGGCCGCCCGCGCCCCCGGCTCTCCCTGTCTTCTCTCACGGGGCGGGTGGGCTTCCTCTTCCAGAACCCCGACCTCATGCTGAGCGCGGACACGGTCGAGGGGGAGGTCGCCCTCGGTCCCCGCCTCCTCCGCCGCCCCGCGGCCGAGGCCCGGCGGGCGGTGGCGCGGGGGATGGAGGCGCTGGGGCTCCCGGCCCTCGCGCGCCGCAACCCCTTCTCGGTGAGCCGGGGGGAGAGGCTGCGGGTGGCCCTCGCCGCCCTCCTGGCCTGCGGGCCCCGGGTGCTCCTGCTGGACGAGCCCACGGCGGGGCTGGACCGGGGGCTCCGCCAGCGGCTGCTGGAGGACCTGCGGCGCTGGGTGGACGAGGGGGCTGGGGAGCGCGGGATCATCCTCTGCACCCACGACACCGGGTCCGCCCTCCAGTGCGCGGACCGGGCGCTCGTGCTGAGGGAAGGGCGCCTCGCCGCCTGGGGCCCGGCGGCCGAGGTGCTGGCCGGGGCCGGGCGAGGGGCGCTCGCGGACCTGGAGCCCGCGGACGGGGGGAGCGGCCCATGATCGCCTCCTCCCGCGCCGCCGGGCGCGACCCGCGCTTCCTCGCCGGGTGCCTCCTCGCCATCGGGGCGCTCGCCGTGGCGCTGGACAGCATCCCCTCGCTCGGCGCGCTCGCCGCGGCGGGCCTCGGCTGGGCGCTCGCCGCGCGGCCGGGGTGGCGGCGGCTCCTCCTCCTCGCCGCCGCCCTGGGGCTCTCGGTGTGGAGCCTGATGGTCTCCCAGGCCATCTTCTACAACCAGCTCCCCCGCACGGCGATCCTCGTCCTGGCCCCGCCCGACACCCCCGTCATCGGGACGCTGACGGGGGGCCTCGCGATCTACCGGGAGGGGATCTGGCACGGGGCGGTGCAGTCCCTTCGCCTGGTGGCCACCCTGAGCGCGGGCCTCGCGGCGGCCTGGACGCTGGAGCCGAGCGGCCTCCTGGCCGCCTTCGCCTCCCTCCGCCTCCCCCACGCGCTCGCCTTCTGCGCGACGGCGGCCATCCGCTTCCTCCCGGTGACGGTGGAGGAGGCGCACGTCGCCCTGCGCGCCCAGCGCATGCGGGGGCTCCGGATCGGCGGTCGGGGGGGCGCGAACGCCCTCCGGGCCCTCCTCTCCATCGCCCGGCCCGTGCTCGCGGCCTCCATCCGGCGGGCGGAGACGGCCGCCCTCGCGGCGGCCAGCCGGGGCTACGACCCCGCCCGGCGGCGCACCAGCCTGCGCCCCCTCCGCATGGGTTGGGGGGAGAGGATCGTCCTCGGGGCCGCCCTCGCGGCCGCCCTCGCGGCCGTGACCGCCAAGGTGCTCTACCTCCTCTACGCCTCGGGCCTCTACCACCACCCCGCCCTCGCCGCCCTCTACACCTTCACCCGGGAGGCGCTCTGATGACGCGCGCCGCCCGGCTCGGGATGACGCTCGCCCTCCTCCTCGCGGGCTGCGGCGCGGAGCCCGGGGCGCCCCGCCTCACCTTCGCCCGGCTGGGCGGGGTGCTCGAAGGGGTGCGCCTGGAGGAAGCGAAGGAGATTTCCGTCTCGTGCGGCGGGAGGAGCCCCCGGCCCCTCGCCCCCCGCGCCGTGGGCGGGAGGCTCCTCCTCGCCTTCCGGTGGGAGGCCGGGGAGCAGTGCGCCCTCCGCTGGGGGGGCGGGGAGCTGGCCGCCGCGGCCCCCGCCCTCGCCGACCCGGTCGCGGTGCGCGTCACGGAGCTGGAGAGCGTCCTCTTCCAGCCCTCGGCCCACAGCAGCGGCAACGCCACCTCCTTCCTCCTCTTCAGCCCCTCGGGGAAGCTCCTCGCCCTGGGGACCCAGCGGGGCCAGGTACGGGTGATGGAGGTCGCCTCGGGGCGGACGGTGTTCGAGCGGCGGGTGGCCGAGGGCTGGGCGAAGGCGGCGGCCTTCTCCCCGGACGAGCGGGTGCTCTTCATCGGGGAGCAGACCCGGGAGGGGACCATCCGCGCGGTGGATCTCGCCTCCGGGCGCGAGGCGTGGCGCCACGACATGTCGAAGGAGTTGGGCGGCGGCGGCCCCTGGGACCCGGGGAACGAGCTCGCCTGGGTGGAGTTCCCCGGCCCCTACCGCATGGCCGCGGTCCCGGGCGGGGACCTCCTCGTAGCGGGCCTCCACAACTGGTACCCCGACCCCAAGGGGCCCGTGCGCCAGCTCTCCCACCTCTACCGCTTCGACGGCCGGACGGGCGCCCTGCGCTGGAAGTGGCCGGGGAAGGAGCCCGCCCCCCTCTCCCTCACCTGGTTCGCCCTCGACGCGGAGGCGCGCGCCGCCGTGGGCGTGCTGGGCATGGCCACCGACTGGCGGCCGGGGCTCCCCATGCCCCCCGGCCTCTACGCGGTGGACCTCGGGAGCGGCCGGGAGCTCTGGCGCTACCCCTTCGAGCCCATGCCGCCCTTCAAGAGCGTGGGCACCTGGCGCAGCGTGGCGGTGCGCCCGGACGGGGGAGCGGTGAGCGCCTCGACGGGGGACGGGCGGCTCTACATCCTGGAGCGGGGGCGCGCGCGCTGGATCGAGGCCCGGGGCGGCCCCGTCCGCACGGGGGGCTTCCCGGTGGTGGCCGAGACGGGGCTCCTGGGGGCGACGCGGGAGCTCGCCATCTTCTCCCTGGGGGCGGGCTACATCCCCCTCCAGGCGGCGCCGCCGGGGGCCTCGACCGACCAGCCCCACCCGAACAGCAACACCCTGCTCTTCTTCGGCTGGGACGGGCGGCTCCGCTACCGCTGGGCCGCCCCCAACCGCCCGAACGGCCTCGCCCTCTCGGCGGGAGGCCGCTGGCTGGCCGTCGCCCTGACCCAGACGACCGCCTTCCGGCGGGAGGACGTGAACGCCGTCGCCCTCTTCGACACCGAGGCCCCGGACGGGCGCCTCTACGCGGGCGAGTACCACACCGAGGGGCCCATCCCCTACGACCAGGTGGCGATCAGTCCGGACGGTTCGCTGGTCGCCGTGGTGGAGTCCCCCGCGGCCATCGCGGACGGGCGGCCCCCGCGCGGCAAGAGCCGCCTTCACCTCCTCTACTGACCATGACCAAGAGCGCGCGGACGGCCTGGGCGCCGGCGAGCCAGGGGGGGAGCCTGAAGCTCTTCTGGCTCCTCTCGGCGGCGGTGCACGCGGGCCTGCTGGGAGGGCTGGCCCTCCTCCCCTCGGGGGACGGCTGGGAGCCCCGCCCGGGCTACCCCGTCCGGCTGGTGCGGCTGGCCCCGCCGGAGGAGAGCGCGCCTCCCGTGGAGGAATCGAAGCTCTCCCTGCGGGAGGCCGTTCCGCCCCTCCCGGCGCCTGTCCCGCGCAAGGAAACCGCCGCCCCCGCGCCGAAGCCCCAGGCGCCCAAGCCGGCGGGGCCGCAGCCGGAAAAGAAGAAGGAAGCCGCTCCCTCCCCGCCCCGGGAGATCCCGGCGGCTCCCCCCCAGCCCAAGACGGAAGACCCTGCTCCCGCGCCCCCCCGAAGGGAGGCGATCCTCCCCGCTCCGCCCCTCCCCGCCGCGCCGGCGCAGGCGCCGCCGCGCCCGGCGCCCCAGACCCCCTCCGCCCTCCCGCGCGCGGCCTCGCTGCCACCGCCCCCGGCGGACCCGGCCCTGTCGTCCGAAACCCTGCGGGAGCGGCTGGCGCAGATCGTGGCGCGCATCGAGCGGGCCAAGCGCTACCCGGAGCAGGCCCGGCTCATGGGGGTGGAGGGGACGGCGGTGGTCGCCTTCCGCATCCTGCCGGACGGGAAGGTGGGCGAGCTCGCCATCCGCGAGACCTCGGGGCACCCCTCGCTGGACGCGGCCACCCTGGAAGCCGTCCGCCGCGCCCAGCCCTTCCCCTACGTCCGCCAGGCGCTGGTGCTCCCCGTCCGCTATACTCTCCGCGACACCGAGCGGTAGGCGCGAGCTCTAGACAGGTTGTTCCCTGGGTGGGATGCCCACCGGGAGCAAGCGCCTCCGGGTGGCCCGGCCCCCCTCCCTCCGGGCCTTCGCCCGCCGGAGCGGCCTGCCCGAAGGCGAGAGGGCTTCGGCCCGCATAGGCGGGAGGGGGTGGGGGGAGGGAAAACCACTGGCGGGCTTTTCCCCCACCCCAACCCTCCCCCGAAGGGGGAGGGAGGAAGACTCCCGCATCCGCAGCACGAACAACGCGCGCAGATTCCACATCTAGCCCCGCGCGCCCGAAGAAGGCGCGGACCCGTCCTGCGCGGAAGACCCATCCGGTGATGAAGCGGAGCGCGCTGCGGAAAAGTCCGGAGGTGAAGAGCGCTACCGGGCGGCGCCAGCCCGGGGCTTGATGTAGGCCCGGCGCGCGCGCCCGACGCGGACGGCGGGGACCGCGGCGGGCTTCACCGGCGCCTCGGGGAGGGCGGGCGCCGCCGGGCGGGCCGGCTCACTCGGCTTGATCCGGGCGCCCGGGCCCGGCTTTCGGGGGGCGAACCATCCCTGGGCGCGCTGGAAGAGGCCCTTGCCCCTCTTGGAGGGCCAAAAGATGATCACGAACAACCCAATGACGAGAATGAATTCCAGCCCCGACATCGGCATTCCGGCGCACTCCCAAGGCGACTCGAAATTGCTTCCACGGCAAGGGGTGGCTCCTTGGACGGGCTCCAGTATTTCTCAACCTGAGACATTTTTCAAACCAAATCCTACCTATTCTTCAATATATCCCTTAATCAAGCATTTTCAATAGATTGCAGGATCACCAATATAGTCAGTGGGTTTCAGGGGGGTGAGGGAGGGCGCCGGGGCCGCCCTACCCCGTCATCTTCCCGTAGACGTCGAAGGTCTCTTTCGCGGCGCGCTCCCAGGAGAAGCGGCCCGCGTGGCGGAGCCCCCGCTCCCGGAGCCCGGCGTGGCCCTCCGCCCCGCCCGCCCGGAGCATGGCCTCCGCCCAGGCGCCCTCGTCATCCGCGGGGAGCCTGAGGGCAGCGCCGCCCGCCGCCTCGTCGAGGGAGGGATGATCCGAGCAGGCCACCGGCGCGCCGCAGGCCATGGCGTCCAGGACCGGGAGGCCGAAGCCCTCGTAGAGGGAGGGGTAGAGCGCCAGCCGCGCCCCGGCGTAGAGGGCGGGGAGGTCCGCCTCCGCCACGAAGCCGGGAAGCACCACCCCCGGAGCATTCGAGGCGAGCGCCTGGATGCGCTGGCCGTAGGGGCCGCCCGTGCCGCCCGCGAGGACGAGCGGGAGCCCGATCCCCTTCTCCCGCGCCGCGGCGTAGGCGCGCACGATCACCTCGACGTTCTTCCGGTAGTCGAACCCGCCCGTGTAGAGCAGGTAGCCCTCCGGCAGGCCCAGGCGCGCGCGCAGGGCGGCGGGGCGGCCCGAGTCGCGCGGGGGCGCCATCCCCGGCGCGGGAGCGGGCGGCACCGCGTGGACGCGATCGGGCGGGAACCCCATCAGCCGAGCGAGGTCGGCCTTCGTGTGCTCCGAGATGGCGATGACGCGGTCCACGCGCCGGAGCGCGTGGCGCAGGTAGGCGCGGTAGAGCTTGATCTTGCGCCCCACGGGGAGGCCGTAGCGGCGCAGGTAGATGTCCTCCACCGCCAGGGGCATCAGGTCGTAGACGTGGCCCACGACGGGCAGCGGGAGCCGCCGGAGGGGGAGGTTCCACTGGAAGTAGGCGTGGAAGAGATCGGGCCGCGCCCCCCGGACCTGGCCGTCCAGCCGCAGGGCGTCCACGAGCCAGGCGGGGGAGAAGCCCGGCCGCACGGCGGGGCGCAGGCGTACCTCGGCGCCGTCCCGCCCCGCCAGGCCCGCCTCGGGGCTTCCCTCGGGGGCGAAGAGGAGGAAGGTGTGCGGGCCACGCCCGGCGAGCAGGGCCGCCAGGAGGTGCCCGCCCAGGGCGCCCACCCCTCGGCCGCGGTGCTGGGAGATGGGAGCCGCGTCGAGCCCGATCCGCGCCATCGCCCTCAGGCGCTCGCGGCGGGGCGGGGCGCCTGCCCGTAGAGGGCGGCGCGGAGCTCCTCCCGGGCCGCCTCGGGCTCGATGCCGTGGGCCCGGAGGAGGCCGCCCGCCTCGGCGAGGACGCGGTCCATGTCCTCGTAGAGCTTGAAGGTCTTGGTGCGGTCGGGGTACGCGAAGCCCATGGCCTCGCCCAGGACGGACATGAAGTTCTCGACCCGGAAGGGCTGGTCCTTCTCCGCCCCGCACAGCTCGCGGTGGCAGCCGTGGTAGACGGTGATGAGGGTGTCCGCCCCGGCCTCCCGCGCCGAGGCGAAGAGCTTCTCCCGCAGCGCCTGCTTGGCCGCCGGGATGGCGAGGGTGGGGCACTGGTAGGCGTGGTCGGCGCGCTGGTCGATCTCGGCGATCTCCAGGCCCGGCACGGCGCGCAGGACGGCCATCAGGTTCCGCTCGACGCCGTCGAGCCCCCCGTGCAGGTGGACGGCCGCGCGCTTCCCCACCGGCCGCACGAAGAGGGAGCGCAGGCGGTCGAGGTTCTCGGCCAGGTAGCGGGTGATGTGGACGAAGGGCAGGGGCTTCCCCGCGCCGTCCGCGCCCGGGCCCCCCGCGAGGCGCAGCTCGGCCGCGGCGTAGAGGGGCATGTACTCGGTGTACTGCATCTGGCAGGTGGGGCAGAAGGTGATGACCCGCTCGGGGCTATAGGCCCGGAAGCGGCCCAGGGACTTCGCCCCCATGGCGGCCCCCGCCTCGAGCTCCCCGCGCCGGATGTGGTTGATGCCGCAGCAGTGGCCGACCCCCCCCGCCACCTCGTAGTCGAGCCCCATCCGGTCGAAGACGTCCATGCAGGAGAGGAGGAGGTGGGGGGTCTGGAGGATGTTGCAGCCGAAGTAGAAGACGGCGTCCGCCTTCTCCTTCTTTCCGCCGTGGACGGCGGTCAGCCGCCGCCAGAGGCCCGGCTCCAACTGGAGGGCCGACATGAGGCGGATGGTGCGGCTGAGGAGCTGGAAGTAGTCCCGGCTCGCCCCGGCCCGCTCCCCGGGGCTCTGCCTCTCCCGCTGGAGCTTGAGCTTGGCGTAGACGAGCATCTCGCGGGGGTTCACGTCCTCGGGGCAGGCCTCGATGCAGACCCCGCTCTTCTGGCAGGTCTCGGCCCAGACAGCCCCCTCGGGGGCGTAGGGCCGATCGTTCAGGATGCCGATGACCGAGCGCACGACGGCCTCGGGCTCCGCCCCCCGGACGGAGGAGTAGGGCACCATCGGGCAGGCCTCGAAGCACTTGCCGCAGAGGGTGCACGCCTCGGTGATATGGGCGATGCGCCCCTCCGTCAGCGCCTCGAAGGTGAAACCGGCCGCGCTCATGCGCCCCCCCTCTTCCGGACATCCGTGGGAGGACAGTCTAGGAGCCCGGGATATGGCGGTCAAACCACCCCCCTTTTCCGTGCCCCCCGGGGGGCGGGCGCGATATACTCCCCTCCGTGAGATATGCACCCGATCCCCGAGCCGGCATGACCCTCCTCCAGAAGGGGCTCCTCAGGCTCCTCGGGGTGGCGCGCCTCGCCCAGGCGCCGGACTTGAGGGGGGCGCGCATCCTGGCCGTCCAGGTGGCCGGGATGGGGGACTTCCTGCTGGCCGTCCCGGCCCTGCGGGCGCTGAAGGCCGCCTTCCCCGGGGCCCGGGTGGACCTCCTGACGAGCGCCCGGGCCGCCCGGGCCGCCCAGGGCTGCCCCTACCTCGACGCGATCCTCAGCATGGAGGCGCGCGGCTTCCAGGGGAACCAAAGCCCCCTGCGCTGGCGGGAGGCCCTCCCCCTCATCCGCCGCGTCCGCCGCGCGGGCTACGCCCTCGCCCTCAACCTCATCGGCCTCTATACCCCCCAGGGCGCGGTGCGGATGGGCCTCCTCCTCCGCTCCCTCGGCGTCCCCCTCCTCGCGGGGCGGGACACCCTGGGGACGGGCACCTTCCTCCACCTCGCGCTCGAAGAAACCCTCGAAGCCCCCCGCAACGAGCGCGACTCGAACCTCGCCCTCGTCCGCCTCCTGGGGGCGGAGGACCCGCAGGGCGGCCGGCTCGAAACCTGGCCCACCTCGGAGGAGGAGCGCCGCGCCGGGGAGCTGGCGCGCGGCCCCGCGGGGGCGGGCCCCCTCGTGGGGGTCAACCCGGGCAGCGACCGCCCCGAGAAGGCCTGGCCGGAATCCTCCTTCCGCCAGGTGATGGAGGCGCTGCGCCGGGAGCGGGGGGCGCGGTTCCTCCTGACCGGCGGGGCCGCCGAGGGCGCCCTCACGGCGCGGCTGGCCGGGGCG
>Ga0156328_1050_pt1 | contig 11170 bp, 10 predicted proteins | sample RifCSPlowO2_12_FD_107976 | JGI IMG/M metagenome (GOLD analysis project Ga0156328, IMG submission 107976) | Candidatus Tectomicrobia bacterium RIFCSPLOWO2_12_FULL_69_37 | reverse complement strand
CGCTCCCGCCACAACCGGCTGAAATAATGCAAGTTATGCAGCCAGCCTCACACCGCGCCCCCGAGGGATTCCGGCGGCCGCACCCGGGCCGCAGCCAGCACAGCCTTTCGGCACAAAAAGTGCATTAAGTCCCGAGGTTGAAGGCTTCGACGGGGGATGGGCACGATGGCGAGCAACGTCTCGATCGGAGGGCTGGTCTCCGGCCTCGACACCAACAACATCATCGAGCAGTTGGTGGCGATCCAGAGCAACCGCGTCACCCAGCTCCAGGCCAAGCAGAAAGAGCAGACGGACAAGGCCACCCTCTTCCAGACCCTCCAAGGCAATTACCTCGGCGTCCTGACGGCGGCCAGCTCGCTCGCCGATTCCTCCCTGTACGGCCAGAAGACCGCCTCGAGCAGCAATACCGACATCCTCTCGGTCATCGCTTCCTCCACGGCGGCGACCGGCTCCCACCAGCTGGTGGTGAAGCAGCTGGCGAAGAAGAACCAGTACGTGAGCAACCGCTTCTCGGACACCGGCGTCACGACGCTGGGGTCGGGCACCCTGACCATCACCCTCGGGAGCGGTTCCTCGGCCGTCGCGACCAACGTCACCATCGACAGCACGAACAACACCCTCGCCGGCATCGCCAACGCCATCAACCAGTCCGGCGCCGCCGTGACGGCCGCCATCATCAAGGTGGACAGCAGCTCCACCCCCTACCAGCTCACCGTCACCGCCAAGGAGGCGGGCGAGGGCAACGCCGTCACCCTCAGCCAGACCTCGGACATCAAGAGCACCGTGACCGGCGAGATCCTCGGGGCGGGCGCGGCCACCGCCACCCAGGACATCGACGACGCCAACGGCGCCACCTACGCCCTCCGCCACCTGCCCAACGCCGGGACCACCACCATCAAGCTGGACGGGGCCACCATCACGGCCACCCTGGGGCCGCCCTCCACGGGCCTCTCCGCCGTGGACGTGGACGACGCCGCGGGAACCCTGACCGTGGGGCGGGAGTACTCCTACGTCGTCTCGGCCGTGGACGCCTCGGGGGAGACGCTCCAGAGCGCCATCACGAGCCGCACGGTGGGGGCTGGGAACGAAGCCATCGACTTCTCCTTCGACCGGGTCGTCGGGGCGACATCCTACCGCGTCTACCGGCTGGACGACACCGAGTACGCGGCCACCGGCGGGGCGGGGCTGGAGGCGGCGGACTTCCAGCAGCAGGACAGCCTGATCGGCACCGTCACCGACACCGGCGCGGGGAGCTACACCTTCCGGGACACCGGCCAGGCCCAGCAGGCCGGCCAGCGCGCCCTGGCGGCCTCCACCCAGGGCTACACCCTGACCGAGACGACCGGCGCCGTGGTCTTCCGGCAGAGCCAGACCGAGGCCGTCACGGCCAACTACGAGTACGACCTGGAGTTCAAGCAGAGCGAGGCCGCTCAGGACGCCATCCTCGAGTTTGGCGCGGGCGCGAACGCCATCACCGTCCGCAAGAGCACCAACACGATCACCGACGTGATCGAGGGCGTCACCCTCAGCCTCAAGAAGGCGGACGCGGCCGCCACCGTCATCGTGGACGTGAGCCGCAACACGCTGGGCGTGAGCAGCGCCGTCAGCGCCCTGGTCTCGGCCCTCAACGCGACCGAGTCCTTCATCCAGGAAAACACCTTCTTCGACTCCGATACCAACGAGACCGGCGCGCTCTTCTCCGACTTCAACCTCTTCCTCGTCCGCTCCCGCGTGAGCGAGATCCTCACGGGGGTGGTGAGCAGCGTGCCGCCCGGAAAGCTCCGGTCCCTGAGCGATGCGGGCGTCTCGCTCAACCCCAGCACGGGGAACTTCTCCATCGCCACGTCGGAGCTCAGCGCCCTGCTCAGCACCAAGCCCGACGAGGTGCGCGGCCTCTTCGCCTCGGTGGCGGAGGCCACCGACATCGACGTCAAGGCCCTCACCTTCACGAGCGACACCAAGACGAGCACCTCCGTGGGCTACGCCGTGCGGATCACCCAGGCGGCCACCCGCGCCACCGACACGGGGGCGCAGGACGTCTCGGCCGGCATCACGCAGGACGAGACCCTGACCATCACCACCGGCGGCTTCTCGGTCAGCGTGAACCTGACCAACGGCATGACCGCCCAGGCGGCCGCCTCCGCCATCAACACGGCCCTCCAGGGAGGGGGCATCTCGACCCTGACCGCGTCGTTCAACTCCGCGACGGGGAAGATCTCCATCCAGCACAACAGCTACGGCGCGGAGCACTCCTTCTCGGTCAAGTCCACCCTGGCCAGCGGCACCGCGGGCGGCTCGGGCCTGGGCAACGCGACGGCGAGCGTCGAGTCCGTCTTCACCGGCCAGGACGTGGCGGGCACGATCAATAGCGAGGCGGCCACGGGCAAGGGGCAGACCCTCACCGGGAACGCCGGCAACGCCAACACCGACGGGCTCCAGATCCAGGTGACGATCACGCCCGACCAGCTCGCCGCGCAGGGTGAGGATCAGGGCAACGTCGTCGTGACGGGCGGCCTCGCCTCGGAGCTCAAGAAGTACCTCTCCTTCCTCACCGACGCGAGCGAGAGCGGCCCCATCCAGGGCGCCATCGAGGAGGCGAACAAGCGGGTCGAGGACCTCCAGAACCAGATCGCGTCGGTGGAGGCGCGCGTCGCCCGGGAGCGGACCCGCCTCAACGAGCAGTTCGCGCGCCTCGAGCAGGCCCTCGGCGCGCTCCAGACCACGAGCCAGTTCCTGAGCGGCCAGCTCGCCCAGCTCGCGGCCAATTCCGCTTCGATCGCCAAGGGCAGATAGCGGAAGGGGAGGGGAGGATGGCGAACCCGAAGGCCCGCAACACCTACGCCGCCTACAAGAACGTCGAGGCGAAGACGGCCTCGCCCGTCCAGCTCGTCGTCCTCCTCTACGAGGGCGCCGTCAAGCACATCCGCAAGGGCGAGGCGCTCCTCCAGGGGGAGGACTCCTTCCACGCGGGCGCGGAGCACGTGCTCCGGGCCATGTGCATCGTGACCGAGCTGGCCGGGATCCTGAACCCGCAGGCCTCTCCCGATCTGGCCCGCAACCTTTCGGGCATCTATCAGCACATCATCGGACTGCTCAGCCAGGCGCTGCGCGAGCGCGACCCCGAGACCCTCCCCGAGGCGGCCGGCATCCTGGAGTCGCTGGGGTCGGCCTGGCGGCAGCTCACGCAGGGCGCTGCATAGGAGGCGGCTCATGACGCAGCAGGCGGCCGAAGGCTTCCGGTTCAAGATGGACGAGGAATGGTGCGAGGCCCCCGGCAAGGTCGCCACCTACGGCGACCTCGAGGGCTGGGTGACGGAGCGCCTGCGCGGGCGGGGGCGCGTCCTCCTCGGCGCCTTGCACGGGGAGGCCGGCGTGACGCGCGACGAGGCCGGCCGGTGGCAGGGCCGCGCGCTGGGCGAGTTCGGCACGCTGGAGTTCCTCTCGGCCGAGCCCCGCGCCCTGGCCTGGCGGACCTGCGCGGACATGCTGGGCCTGCTCGACCGGCTGGCCGCCCGGGCCGAGGAGACGGCGGGCGCGGCGGAGGCGGGCGAGCGGGAGAAGACGCTGATGGGCGTGCGGGACTGCGCCGAGGGGTGGAGCTTCGTCCTCCAGTCCTTGCGCGACATGCTCCGCTTCGTCGGCACCGACCCCTCGGCGGTCGAGCTGGAGGGGCGGTCGCTGGCCGCCGTCGCCCGGGACCTGCGCGAGACCATCCAGCGGATGGGAGACGCGATGGGCCGCGGGGAGCTGAGCGGGCTCAAGGACATCCTGGTCCACGACCTGGGCTACCACGTCGCTCTCATGCGGGAGGGTTTCGAGCGCGTCCGGGAGAAGCTGGGCTAGCGCGGGCGCCCCGCTCCAGAGATCGAAAGCGGCCCTCCGGGAGCCCCGGGGGGCCGCTTTTTTCGTCCCGGGGCGGGAGGATTTCTTCAGCCGGCCGGCTGGACGGCGCCCTGCGGCGCGGGGGCGGCCTGCGCCCTCCGGCCCGGGTAGAGCAGGACGAAGAGGAGGGAGACGACCCCCATCCCGAAGCTGAAGCCGATGGCGAGGCTGTAGTCGCCGCTCAGGTCGTAGAGCAGGCCGCCCATGAGGCCCCCCAGGGCCATCCCCACGCTGGCCCCCGAGGTGAAGGTGCCGAAGAGCAGGCCCACCCGCTTGGGGCCGTAGAACTCCCGTGTCACGAGGGGGTACATCGTGCCGTGGCCGCCCAGCCCCAGCCCCACCATCGCCGCCACCACGAAAAAGGCGGGAAGGGTGGGGGAGACCCACAGCAGGGGGACGGGCAGGGTCTGGAGGAGGAGGGCCGTGAGGAGGGCGCGCTTGGCCCCGGCGCGGTCCGAGAGCACGCCGATGAGCACCCGCCCCAGGAACTGGCCGATCCCCATCGCCCCCACCAGGCTGGCGGCCTGGACCTGGTTCACCCCCGCCTCGATGGCCATGGGGACGATGTGGAGGATGAGGACCGAGTGGCACAGGCAGTCGGTCGTGTGGCTCCCCAGGATGGCCCAGAAGGGCCGCCGCTTCACGATCTCGCTCATCCCGAGCGAGGCCTCGGGCAGGAGGGCGTCGGACGGCTCGTACGCGGCCAGGGGTTTTCCGGGCCGGGGCGCCTCCTCCCTCTGCTCGTCGGTGGGCCGCAGGAGCATGGCGACCGGGACGGCCAGGGCGGCGAAGAGCAGCCCCAGGAGGAGGTAGGCCGTCCGCCAGCCGTGGGAGGCGATGGCCCAGCCCGCGAGCGGGGAGATGAGGATGAGGCCCATCCCGCTGCCCGAGCCCGCGAGCCCGGTCGCGAGCCCGCGGTTCGCCGTGAAGGCGCGCTGGAGGTAGGCTGAGACGGGGGCCTGGAGGGCGCTCCGGCCCAGGCCGGCCAGCACGCCCGTCAGGAGGTAGAACTGCCAGAGGTTCTGGACGGAGCCGGCGAGGGCGACGCTCCCCCCCGCCAGGAGGCTCCCCGCCAGGATGACGGGGCGGCAGCCGTACCGGTCGGCCAGCCCCCCCATCAAGACCCCGCACACCGCGACCATGGCCATGTAGATCGTGTAGGCGGCCGAGGTGGCCGAGACCGTCCAGCCGAACTCCGCGATGAGCGGCTTCATGAAGATGCCGAACATGAAGTTGAAGCCGAAGAAAAGCCCCAGCAGGATGAAGCAGGCCGCGATGACGCCCCACTGATGGGGGGTGAACTTGCGCATGGAGGGACTCCCCGGAGCGGTCCCGCGGCGGGCGGGTGGAGAAATCGGGCGCGATCCTATCCTTTCCGGGGAGGCGGCACAAACGCGGAGCCCCATCCCGCTCCCCCGCCGGGCCGGCGCCGCTCTCTCCGCGCCCCTCCCCCGCGCGGCGGAGTTGCCTGGGAGGGAGGTCTTCGTGTAAGTATCGGGTTTCTTTGCGCCTCGGCCGGTGTCCCGGCCCGGGCAGGGGAGTGGGGGATGGCCGCCAGGCGCAGCGCCAAGACCAAGAGTCCCAAGCCCTGGGGGGGGCGCTTCGCCGGGCGGACGGACCCGCGCGTCGAGGCCTTCACCCAGAGCGTCTCCTTCGATCACAGGCTCGCCCCCTGGGACATCCGGGGCTCCATCGCCCACGCCGAGATGCTGGGGGCCCGGCGGATCATCCCGCGCGCGGACGCGGTGAAGATCGTCCGGGGCCTCAGGGCCATCCTCCGCGAGGTGGAGGCGGGGAAGTTCCGCTTCGACCCGGCGCTCGAGGACGTTCACATGAACGTCGAGGCGGCCCTCACCCGCCGCATCGGCCCGGCCGGGGGGAGGCTCCACACCGCCCGCAGCCGCAACGACCAGGTGGCCACCGCCCTGCGCCTCTGGCTGCGGGAGGAGATCGGCCACATCCAGGCCGCCCTCCGGGGGCTGCGCCGGGCCCTCCTCGCCCAGGCCGAGCGGGGAGTGGACTGGGTGATGCCGGGCTACACCCACCTCCAGCGGGCCCAGCCCGTCACCTTCGCCCACCACCTGCTGGCCTACAGCCAGATGCTCCACCGGGACGCCGAGCGGCTGGAGGAGGTGCGGGGGCGGGTGAACGTGCTGCCCTTGGGGGCGGGGGCGCTCGCCGGCACCGCCCACCCCATCGACCGGCGGATGGTGGCCCGCAAGCTGGGCTTCGCCGGGATCGCTGGGAATAGCATGGACGCGGTGAGCGACCGCGACTTCGCCGTGGAGTTCGCCTCGGCGGCGGCCCTGGCCATGATCCACCTGAGCCGGCTGGGGGAGGAGGTCGTGCTCTGGGCGAGCGCCGAGTTCGGCTTCGTGGAGCTGCCCGACGCCTTCGCCACGGGCAGCTCCCTCATGCCCCAGAAGAGGAACCCCGACCCGGCCGAGCTGGCGAGGGGCAAGAGCGGCCGGGTGGTCGGCGACCTCGTGGCCCTCCTGACCTTGATGAAGGGATTGCCGCTGACCTATAACCGGGACATGCAAGAGGACAAGGAGCCCCTCTTCGACGCGGCCGGCACCCTGCGCGCCTCCCTCGGCGTGATGGCCGGGCTGATCGAAGCGATGCGCCCCCGGCCGGAGCGGATGGCCGAGGCCGCGGAAGGCGGCTACATGACGGCCACGGACCTCGCCGACGCCATGGTGCGCCGGGGCGTCCCCTTCCGGGAGGCCCACGAGGCCGCCGGGCGCGCGGTGCGGCTGGCCTCCTCGAAGGGCGTCCCCCTCTCGGGGCTGCGGGCGGCCGACCTCAAGAAGGCCGACCCGAGGCTCCGCCCCGCCGACCTCAAGGCCACGGCGCTCGCGCGCTCGGTGGCCTCGCGGCGGAGCGAGGGGGGGCCCTCGCGGGCGAGCGTGCTGCGCCAGATCCAGGCGGAGCGGAAACGCCTCCGTGGCTAGGCGGCGCTGGCTCAGGCGGGCGGCGGCCCTCCTCCTCCTGCTCGTCCTGGGCGCGGGGGCGGCGGGCTGCGGGATGAAGGGTCCCCCGAAGCCCCCCGAGCGGCCCGTCATCCCGGGGCTGTAGTCATCGGCCGGTGACCCGGGCGGCCGCACCGGCCTCCCTCCCGCCGGGCCTTCGCCTGCCGAAGGGCTTCGGCCCGCAGGCGGGAGGGGGCAGGGGGAGGCAAGGAGCATGGGCGCTCCCCCACCCCAACTCTCCCCCGGAGGGGGTGGGGGGTGTAGGGGCGGCCCTTGCGGCTGCCCAAATGCGGGCGGGTACAAGACCCGCCCCTACAGATTCCAGGGGCGGCTGAACGTAGGGAGAGCGGGGAAAGCCGATGCACTATTTCGAGTACAAGGGCGGGGAGCTGCACGCCGAGGGGGTTTCCCTCTCCCGGCTGGCCCGGGAGGTGGGCACTCCCTTCTACGTCTACAGCCACCGGACCCTGGTGCGCCACTTCCGGGTGTTCGACGAGGCCTTCGCCTCGGTGCCCCACCTCGTCTGCTTCGCCATGAAGAGCAACTCCAACATCGCCATCCTGCGCCTCTTCGCGGGGATGGGCGGGGGGCTCGACATCGTCTCGGGGGGGGAGCTCTTCCGGGGCCTCAAGGCGGGCGTGCCCGCCGACCGGGTGGTGTTCGCCGGAGTGGGGAAATCCGACGAGGAGATCGCCTACGCCCTCGAGCAGGGCGTCCTCATGTTCAACGTCGAGAGCGAGGAGGAGCTGGCCAACGTCGACGCCGTGGCGGGGCGCCTCGGGAAGAGGGCCCGGGTGGCCGTTCGGGTGAACCCGGACGTGGACCCGGCCACCCACCCCTACATCTCGACCGGGATGAAGAAGAGCAAGTTCGGCATCGACATCGCCAAGGCCCGGGCCCAGTACAAGACCGCCGCCGCGCTGCCCCACCTCGACGCCTGCGGGGTGCACTGCCACATCGGGAGCCAGATCACCCAGAGCAGCCCCTTCGTCGAGGCGGTCGAGAAGGTGGCCGCCCTCGTGCGGGCGCTCCGGGCGGACGGCCACGGCATCCGCTACCTGAACCTGGGCGGGGGGCTCGGCATCACCTACCGCGACGAGGCCCCGCCGCTCCCGTGCGATTACGCCGCCGCCATCCTCCCCGGGGTGCGGGACCTCGGGTGCACCCTCCTCTTCGAGCCCGGGCGCGTCATCGTGGGGAACGCGGGGGTGCTCGTGACCCGGGTGCTCTACGCCAAGAGCAAGGAGGAGAAGCGCTTCGTCATCATCGACGCGGGGATGAACGACCTCATCCGGCCCGCCCTCTACGAGTCCTACCAGGAGGCCAGGCCGGTCGAGGAGGCCGCCGCCCTGCGCCCGAAGCACAAGACCGACCTCGTGGGCCCGGTCTGCGAGAGCGGGGACTACCTGGCCAAGGACCGCCTCCTCCCCGAGTACCGGCGCGGGGACCTGGTCGCCATCATGAGCGCCGGGGCCTACGGCTTCGCCATGTCCTCGAACTACAACTCCCGGCCCCGGCCGCCCGAGGTCCTCGTCCGCGGGGACGAGTACCATGTGATCCGCCGGCGGGAGAGCTACGACGACCTCATCCTGGGGGAGAGCATCCCGGCCTTCATCGCCGAGGGGGGCCGGTAGGCATGGGCGGGAGGATCCGCTTCACCAAGCTGAGCGGGAGCGGCAACGACTTCATCTTCATCGACAACCGCGACCGCCGCTTCGACGCCGACAAGATGGCCGATTTCGTCCGCAAGGTCTGCCGCCGGGGGCTCTCGGTCGGGGCGGACGGCCTGATGTTCATCGAGCCGAGCCGGAGAGCCGATTTCAAGTGGCGCTTCTTCAACTCGGACGGCTCCGAGGCCGAGATGTGCGGCAACGGCAGCCGCTGCGCCGTGCGCTTCGCCCGCGAGCTGGGGATGGTGAAGGACCGGGCCTCCATCGAGACCCTCGCGGGGGTGGTCGAGGCGGTCATCACGGGAAACCGGGTGAAGGTGCGCCTCACCCCGCCGGCGGATTTCCGCCAGGGCATCCGGGCGGAGCTCCCGGGTCGCACCGCGGTGCTCGACTTCCTCAACACCGGGGTGCCCCACGCGGTGGAGTTCGTCCCCGACGTGGAGAGGGCTGCCGTCCGGGAGGACGGCCGCCGGATCCGCTTCCACCCGGTCTTCGCGCCCGCCGGGGCCAACGCCAACTTCTGCCAGGCCGCCGGGCCGCGCCTCCTCAGGCTCCGCACCTACGAGCGGGGGGTGGAGGACGAGACCCTCGCCTGCGGCACCGGCGCCGTCGCTTCGGCCGTCCTGGCCGCCACGCGGGGGCTCGTCGAGCCCCCGGTGGATGTCCAGGTGCGGAGCGGCGAGGTCCTGACCATCCACTTCACCGGGCGGGGATCGGAGGTCCGGGAGGTCCACATGGAAGGCGACACCCGCCTCGTCTACGAGGGCGAGATGACCGAAGAGGCGTCGCTCTAGGGGCGTGTTGTCATACGCCCCTGCAAGGGACGCCCATCCGGTTCGGAAAAAAAGCAGGGGCGGGTTTCAAGCCCGCCCCTGCGGTTCTTGTCCACCGTCTTGCGCGTCTGTAGGGGCGAGGCATGCCTCGCCCCTACGGGTGGTGTGGAGATTCCCTTACGGCTTCAGCCGCCAGCTCCCGTCCGGCTCCCGGCAGGCGGTGGTGAAGGCCGTCTCGTCCTTGCCCCCGACAGAGATCACGATCTGGGCCTCGCGGCAGTAGGAGGCGCCCTGCGCCTGCTGCGGCACCGGCGCGGCCGGCGCGGGGGCGGGCGCCTGGACCACCTCGTACTGCGGCTGGTTTTGCACGATCACCCGCCGGTAGTACACCCCGTCGTCCACGTAGTAGGTTGCGCCGCCCGCGATCACGGTGCGGTAGCCCGTGGGGATGACGGGGACGACCGCCCCGAAGGGGGCCGCGACCACCACCCAGCCCCGGGGGGCGCGCCGGTAGTAGGTCCCCCCGTGGTAGTAGTAGGTGATGCCCCGGTGGGCGAACGTGCGGTTGCCCGGGGGCAGGACGATCACGGTCTCCCCGTGGCGGAGGCGGCGGGACTGGGCCTCGGCTAGCTCCACGAGGGCCCCGGCGGCCGGGAGGAGCAGGGCGGCCAGGACGGCCGGCAGGAACCACTTGACTGCGCGATGGCGGGTCATTCTCTTTCCCTCCAGAAGCCGGGTGGATCCACGCGGACGGCGCTCGGCTCCAGCGTGCGATTCTCCCGGTCCAGGCCGAAGAGGTCCCCATCCCGGCCGAGCCGGAATGCGAGATAGGCAAAGAATACCAGATTGAGGATCAGGATGAAGATGAGCCACGCGTCGCTCAGCTCCTGAAGCGCCTGGAAGATGGCCATCGCCGCCTCCGCTATCCTGCGGGGGTTCCGCCCGGATGGGACGAGCGCATATCCATCCCGGGAGAAAAGGACTAATTCTCCAGGATCCGCCGGCTCTCCTCGAACTCATCCTTGCCGATCTCGCCGCGCGCGAAGCGCTCCTTGAGGGAGTCGAGGGGGGTCCTGGCGGCCCGGGGACCGGTGCCCGGGCCACTGATCCAGCGCACCGCCAGAACGACGCCCGCGATGAGCAGCCCCCAAAAGATGATCATGGTGAAGGGGCCCCAAAACCAGCCATGCCAGCCGTAATCCCACATCATCCCTGGGCCGTAATAGCCTCTCCACGGCTGAGCGACTGCGGGAAAGGGAGAGGACAGGATACTGCCGAGGGAGCCGGCAGCGAAAATCGAGCGCTTCATCTGCGTTCCTCCTTCAGGGAGTTGGCCGCCTCTAGCCGCTGCGCTTCTCGGCTCCCAGGTGCTGAGGGAGGGCTCCCCCGGAGGAGAGCCCTCCCGTCAATCAAGCGTCCTGTGCGTTACTGCTGCGTGGTCGGGGGCTGCGCCTGCGGGCCCCATCCCCAGCCGGGGCCCATGCCGCGCCCGTAGCCGGGTCCATAGCCCTGGCCCGTCATCCCGGGGCCCATGCCGCCGCCGGGACCCATCATCCCACCGCGGGGGCCCATCATGCCGCCGCCCGGGCCCATGCCCTGGCCGGGGCCGAAGCCGCCGCGCCCGAAGCGCGGCCCGCGGCCGAAGGGAAGGGTCTGGAGCTGCTTGAGCTGCTCGGGGGTGAGCACTTCCTTGGCCTGCTCGATGGCCTTGAGGCGCTCGATCTGGAGGTCGGTCCGCCTCTTCTCCATGGCGCGGAGGTGCTTCTCGACCCCGGCCACGTCCAGCTTATCCGCGAGATAGAGCTTCTGGATCTCCAGGCGGATGGCCTGCATCTCGATGCGCTCCTTCGCGGCCTTCTGGTAGAACTCGGTC
>Ga0156328_1217_pt1 | contig 11326 bp, 9 predicted proteins | sample RifCSPlowO2_12_FD_107976 | JGI IMG/M metagenome (GOLD analysis project Ga0156328, IMG submission 107976) | Candidatus Tectomicrobia bacterium RIFCSPLOWO2_12_FULL_69_37 | reverse complement strand
CCAGGTCGAGGTCGGTCTCGGCCCCGTCGTCGGTAACGAAGACCTCGCCGTGCTGGAAGGGGCTCATGGTGCCGGGGTCCACGTTCAGGTAGGGGTCGAACTTCTGGAGGGTGACGCGCAGCCCCCGCGCCTCGAGCAGGGCGCCGATGGAGGCGGAGGAGAGTCCTTTCCCCAGCGAGCTCAGCACACCCCCCGTCACGAAGATGTACTTGGCCACTTCCTCACTTCCTCCTCGAGGGCGGTGCGGATGGCGGGGTCCCCCAGCAGGCGCTCCAGATCCTCGGGCACGTCCACCCCGACCGAGTCGCGCCCGATCACGACCACCCGGATGCGGGCCCCGTCCTCCAGCGCCCGCAACTGCTCCAGGCGCTCGGCCCGCTCCAGCGGGGTGGGCGGCAACGACGCGTACCGGAGGAGGTACTCGCGGCGGTACGCGTAGAACCCCAAGTGCTTGAGAGGCCTGGGGTTAAGCCCCGCCCAGCCCTCCCGCAGGCCCGCGGCACGCGCCTGGGCGCCCCCCAGGGCGTCCCGGGGGTGGGGGATGGGCGCCCGGGAGAAATAGAGCGCGTTTCCCCCCCTTCCCACCACCACCTTTACCACGTTTGGGTCCAAAAAATCCTCCGGCCCGGCCAGCGGGACCGCGAGGGTGGACATCTCGGGCGGATCCGCCCCCAAAAGAGGCTGGACGGCCGCGTCGATGTCCTCCGGGTGGAGGAGCGGCTCGTCCCCCTGGACGTTCACCACGACCAGGGCCCCCTCCCCCCGGGCCGCCTCGGCCACCCGGTCGGTGCCGCTCGGGTGGGCGGGGCTCGTCATCCGCACCTCCCCGCCGAAGGCCCGCACCGCCTGGGCGATGCGCTCATCGTCGGTGGCCACGACCACCCGGCCCACCGTCCGTGCCCTGAGCGCCCGCCGGTAGACGTGCTCGATCATGGGCCGGCCGGCGAGGCGGGCCAGGGGCTTGCCCGGGAAGCGCGCCGAGGCCCACCGGGCCGGGATGACGGCGAGGGCGTCCAAGCTCCCTCCTCCCCCGGGCCCGCTCACGCGGGCCTCAGTAGGCGTTCCGGCTCACGAAGCCCTTCCAGACCGTGAGCCACATGATCTTCAGGTCCAGGCCCAGCGACCAGTGCTCGATGTAGTAGAGGTCGTACTCGATGCGCTTCTCGATCGAGGTGTCCCCCCGCCAGCCGTTCACCTGGGCCCAGCCCGTCATGCCGCTCTTCATCTTGTGGCGGAGCATGTAGCCGGGGACTTTCCGGCGGAACTGCTCGACGAAGACCGGCCGCTCGGGGCGGGGCCCGACGAGGCTCATCTCCCCCCGGATGACGTTGAGGAGCTGGGGCAACTCGTCCAGGCTCGTGCGGCGGAGAAGCCCGCCCAGCCAGGTGCGGCGGTCGTCGCCGGGCCTGGCCCAGACGGCGCCCGTCTCCCGCTCGGCGTCCGCCCGCATCGAGCGGAATTTGTACATCTGGAAGCGCACCCCGTCCAGGCCCATGCGCTCCTGGGCGTAGAGCACGGGGCCCGGGCTCGACAGCTTGACCAGGGCCGCGATGAGAAAAAGGACCGGACTCAAGAGGGCGACGATCAGGCTGCCGAGCGCGGCGTCCATCGCCCGCTTCCCCACCCGGCTCCAGCCGAGGAGGGGCGTCTGGGAGAGGAGCACGACGGGCAGCCCGTCCAGCTCCTCGATGCCCGCGTTCAGGCGCATGTGGTCGAGCAGGTCCGGCACCACGCGCAGGTCGACGCTCGAGTCCGCCAGGTCGTTGAGGAGCCTCTCTTGCTCCTGGCGCTTCTCGGCGGGGAGGGCCACGTACACCTCGACCGCCTCCTCCCGCTCGGCCACCGCCTTGGCCTCCCCGATCCGGCCCAGCACGGGCCGCCCGCCCACCCTCGCGGGCGGGGCGTCCTCCTCGGAGAGGTGGCCGATCACCTGGAAGCCCAGGTAGCGGTAGGCCTCCAGCCGGTCGGCCGTGCGCTGGGCCAGGGGGGAGACCCCGGCCACCAGGATGCGGCGCATGTCCACCCCCCGCCGCCGGAGCCGGCGGATGGCGGACCACATCACCCGCCGCACCAGGAAGAGCAGCGCCGGGCCCAGCGCCATGAAGTAGACGACCACGAGCCGGCTGTAGCTCTCCCCGCGGTAGAAGAAGGTAAGCGCGATGAGGATGAGCACCGCCCACGCCATCGTGTAGCTCAGGCGGGTCATCTCCTCGGCGCTCTTGAGCCCCGCCCGGTGGTGGTAGAGGTGGGTGATCCGGGCGGCCGCCAGCCAGGCCGCCAGCACGAAGGGCAGGACGACCAGGTAGGTCCCGACGGGAGGATAGCCGCGCGCGACGGGGATGAACTCGAGCCCGAAGCGCGCCCAGTAGGCGAGCAGCCAGGCCGCGAGGAGGGCGAGGGCGTCCCCCGCGAAGAGGAGCGCCACGTTCAGCTGGCCGTAGCGCCGCAGCATGGCTACCGGTCCCCCGTCCGCCGGGCCGCCGTCTTCTCCTGATGGCGCTCGAAGCCTTCCACGAAGCGCCGGCGCGCCTGCTCCTTGAACCGCTCCCGGCCGAAGCGCAGGGCCTGGCGGCGGGCGGCCTCGGGCCGGAATTTGGCCTCCTCCGCCTCGAAGCGCAAGACCGCCTGGGCCAAGCCCTCGGCGTCCGGCCGGGTGAAGAAGAGCCCCGTGGGCTCCTCCCCGGCGGGGGGCTGGAAGCCGGCGGGGAAGGTCACCTCCTCCGGGTTTAGCCCCACCACGGTCTCCAGCGCGCCCCCGGCGCCATAGGCGATGACGGGCCGCCCGCAGGCCTGGGCCTCGAGGGGGGTGATGCCGAAGTCCTCCTCCCCCGGGAAGACGAAGGCCCGGCACCCGGCGTAGAGGCGGGCCAGGGCCGCGTCGTCCTGCCAGCCGAGGAACTCGACGTTCGGCCCCCCCAGCGCCCGCACCCGCTCGAAGTCCTGGCCCGTCCCCGCCACCTTGAGGGGCCGCCCGAGGCGGGTGAAGGCCTCGGCCGCCAGATCCACCCGCTTGTAGGGCGCGAAGGCCGAGACGAGGAGATAGTAGTCCCCCGGCTCCCCGGCGGGATGGTAGAGATCCGTGTCCACGGGGGGGTAGATCACCTCCGCCTCCCGCCCGTAGCAGCTCCGGATGCGGCCCGCCACGGTGTGGCTGATGGCGATGAACTCGTCCACCCCCGCGCTCGTCCCGGCGTCCCAGCGCCGGAGGGCCTTCATCACCGGGGGGACGACCCACCGGGCGGCACCCCTCAGCCGGTCCCCGCCGAAGTAGGCCTCGTAGGCGCTCCAGGCGTAGCGCATCGGGGTGTAGCAATAGCACAGGTGGTAGGCGCCCGGGCCCCCCCGGGCCGCCTTGGCCACGCAGTGGCTGCTCGAGAGGATGAAGTCGTAGCCCCCCAGGCCCAGCAGCCGCACCGCGGCGGGCATGAGGGGGAGGAGGTGGCGGTAGCGCCGCTCCACCCCGGGGAAGCGCTGGAGGAAGCTCGTCACCACCCGCCGCCCCTCGATGACAGGCGAGACCGAGCCCGGCACGTGGAGGAGGGTGAAGAGGTCCGCCTCCGGGAAGATCTCGCAGAAGACCTCGAGGCACTTCTCCCCTCCCCGCATCCCCGTCAGCCAGTCGTGGACGATGGCCACCCGCATCAGGCGCCCTCCTTGCGGAGGACGATGACGGCGTAGCGGCACCAGCGCCAAAGGCCGGGGAAGAGGGCCAGCAGGAGGCGGTCCGCCCTTTCCAGGAGCGAAACCAGCGGCCGCCAGCGCACCTGCCGCCGGATCATGGAGAGGAGCTGGTAGCCCCGCACCTCGGCCCCGGGCAGCTGGGCCTTGAGGCGCGCCACGTCGGCGAGCCGCAGGGGCCGCTCGTCCGGGGTGCGGTCCTTCCCCCGGTAGGGCACCCGCCGGCGCGCGAACTCGAGCAGGGGGTTCTCCCCCCAGGGCTCGCTGAAGACGGCCACCCCGCCCGGCCGCAGCACCCGCCTGAGCTCGGCCCCGGCCTGGTCGAGGTTCACGTGGTGGAGGATGGCGTTACCGTACACGGCGTCGAACGTCCCCTCCCGGAAGGCCAGCGCCTCCCCCGCCATCTGGGCGAGGTGGAGGGGCACCCCGTTCGCCGCCGCGCGCCGGGCGGCCAGCCGGACGTTGCCCGAGGCGATGTCGAAGGAGACCACCCGCGCCCCCCGCCGGGCGAGGACGACGCTGCTCAGCCCCTCCCCCGCCCCGTAGTCGAGCACGCGCTTGCCCCGGAGGTCGCCCAGGAGGGCGAAGGTGTCCCGCACCCAGCTCTCGTGGTCGAGGTAGGCCGCGTCCTCGAAGCGGAGGTCCGCCTCGGAGAGCCGTTCCGAGCGCTCCCCGCTCCGCCGCTCGTGGAACGCGCGCTCGCGGCCGAGCCGCCCCCCGCCCGTCACGCCGCCCTCCCGGCGGCGATGGCCTCCCGGTAGGCTTGCAAAGTCCCCTCGGCCAGGCTCCGCCAGGAGAACTTCCGCGCCCGCTCCCGGGCCCTCGCCGAAAGGTCGCGGTGCAGCTCGTCGTCGGCGAGGAGCCGCTGCATGGCCTCGCCCAGGGGCCGCGCCTGATCCACCGGGACGATGAGCCCCGCGTCTCCCACCACCTCGGGGAGGGAGGCCGCGTCCGAGACGACGGGCGGCACCCCGCACCCCATCGCCTCCAGGGGCGGGTAGCCGAAGCCCTCGTAGCGCGAAGGGAAGACCAGCGCCCGCGCCGCCCGGTACACCCCCTCCAGGGTCTTGTGGGGCACCTCGCCCAGGAACACCACCTCGTCCCCGAGCCCCGCGCGGCGGAGGCCGGCCTCCAAGTCTCCCCGCTCCCCCGTCAGCACGAGCCGGGACTCCCGCCCCCGCTCCTGGCGCCTGAGCCAGCCGAAGGCCTCGAAGAGCACGGGGAGGTTCTTGTGGCGCTTGTGGTTGCCCGCGTAGAGGAAGAAGGGCGCCCCTCCCAGCGCCGCGACGGGCGCGGGCAGGGGGGGAGAAGGCCCCTCGCCCCACCCCGGCGCGAGGGCGTTGTAGGTCACCCGCACCTTCGCGGGGGGAACCCCCAGGCGGAAGACGAGGTCGTGGCGGGTGTGCTCCGAGACGGTGAGCACCAGCCGGGCGCGCGCGACGGTCCGCCAGGCGGCGGCCCAGGCGAGCCAGGACACCGCGCGGAGGCGGAACATCTCGGGGAAGAGCTGGTGGATGAGGTCGTGGACGGTCGCCACCATGGGGGTGCGCCCGAACCAGGGGGCGAAATAGTGCGGGTGGTGGATGAGGTCCAGCCCCTCCCTCCGGATCAGTCGCGGCAGGAGCGCCTGCTCGGCCAACGAGTAGGGGGCGGCGTCGGCGGCCACCACCCGGAAGTTCGCCCCCGGCGCCTCGAAGCGCTCCCGGTCGGCCGGCCGGAGGAAGAGGACGTACTCCGTCCGCGCGTCCAGCCTCGCCACTCCAGCCAGCAGGTTCCGGAGGTAGGTTCCGATGCCGCTCATGAACAGCATGCGCGCGTCGATGCCTACACGCATCTCCGCACCGCCTGGAAGACCGCCTCGACGTCGAGCTGGACCATGCAGGAGTGGTGACCGCACTCGGCGAGGCCGCAGCCCTCGCACTCGATCCGCCTGCGGAGGACGACCACGGCGCCGCCCCGGGGGCCCCACTCGGCCGGGTCGTTCGTCGCGCTGAAGAGGCAGAGGACCGGCACCCCCAGCGCCGCCGCGACGTGGGCGGGCCCCGAGTCGTTCCCCACGAAGAGGTGGCACGCCCGGGCCACCCCCATGAAGGCGCGCAGGTCGGGGAGCGCCCCGCACAGGTCCACCAGCCGCCGCGAGGAGCGGGCCTCCCCCAGGGCGGCCAGCACGGCGTCGGCGGCGGGCCGGTCGCCGGGCCCGCCGAGGAGGACCACCCGGGCGGGGAGCTCCGAGGCGATGCGCGCGATCAGGGTGGCGTACTTCTCCGGCGCCCAGCGCTTGGTCGCCAGCCCCGCGCCCGGATGCACCCCCACCACCAGCTTCGCGCCCGCCACCCCGTGTCCGCGGAGGACGGCGCGGCCCGCCTCGATCTCCTCCTGGGTGAGGACGATCGAGGGGTTCGGCGTCTCCCGGTGGTCGAAGCCGGCCGCCTCCAGCAGGGCGAGGTTGCCCTCGACCTGATGGCGCCCGGCCACCTCGCGGGCCTCCGCGTCCAGGAGGAAGCCGAGCCCCGTGATGCCCCGCCCGGCCAGGTAGCGCGCCCCCGCCAGGCGGGCCGCCAGGATGAGGCGGAAGTCCCCCCGCAGGTCGACCGCCAGGTCGTAGGGCCCCCCCGTCTCGCGGGCCCGGCGCCGCAGCTGCCGCGCCAGGGAGAGGGCGCCCCGCAGGCCGGCGCGCGCCCGCGCGGGGCGCGCGAGCCAGGGGGCGTCGAAGAAGAGGAATTCCAGCCCCTCTCCCACGTTCTGCGGGAAGAGGGGCCGCGACCCCGTCGCCACGAGGAGGTCGATCCGGGCCCCGGGGAGCGCGGCGCGCAGGGCCTGGATGGCCGGGAGGGCGAAGACCACGTCCCCGAGGTGATCGGGCCGAAGAACCAGCACCCGCCGGATCTCGGCGGGCCGCTCCCGCCTGCGGGAGAAGAGGCGCTCCCCCGCCGCGTCCACCAGGCGCACCGCCCTGCACACCCAGGGCTTCTTGTAGGCGTAGGGGCGCGGGGGCTTCTCCTCCCGCCCGGCGGGCAGCGGGAACCCCGTGGGGGGGAGACGCTCGGGCAGGCGCAACAAGCCCTCGAAGGGCGAGGTGCCAGACGGCAGGATGTCCGCTCCCCTTCCGGCGTGAACGCGCTCCGCACCCTGGCGGAGGGCGGCGAGTCGGCGGCTCAGCATGATCGTCCCCGCGTCCCGGGCGGCCTGCCGGCCCATTATACCGGGCCGCCCGCCTCCGGTCCTCCGCCCTCCCCCGGAGGGGCGGCCCCCCTCCGCAGCGCGGCCCGGGCCAGCCCCAGGACCTCGGGCGGGAGCATCTTCCCCAGGTACAGCCAGCCCATATAAAGAAGGGCCGCCGCCGCGAGCCGGGCCCAGAGCGGCAGGGGCAGCCAAGCCAGGAGGAGGGCCGCGGCCGCCCCGGCCCCGAGGATCTTCCCGAGCGCCCGGCCCTCCGGGAGCCCCAGCTCCCGCCTCAGCACCGCCGCCCCCGCCGCCAGGAGGAGCCCCTCCGCCAGGAGGGTCGCCCAGCTCGCCCCCAGGAAGCCGAAGGGCGGGATAAGCAGGGCGTCCAGGGCCGCGTTCAGGAGGGCGAGGAGGCCGGCGTACACCGTGAAGAGCCTCTCCCGGCCGGCGGCCAGGGCGGCGGTCGTCATCACGTAGAGGGCGAAGTGGACGACCGCCGCCCAAGCGAGGATCCGCAGCGCCCCCGCCGAGGGCGCGTAGCCCGCTCCGTAGACCAGCGCCGTGATCTCCGCGGCGAGGGCCGTCCCCCCCGCCGCGACGGGAACCCCCAGCGCGAAGACCAGGGTCAGCCCCCCCTGGTAGAGGCGCGCGGCCTCCTCCTTCCTTCCCCCGGCGGTGGCGGCGGCGAGGAGGGGCAGCAGGGGCGTGGTGAGGGCGAGCGGGATGACGTCGAGCGAGCCGATCAGCTTGAAAGCGGCCGCGTACATGCCCACGGCCGGCGTGTCCGCCAGCCACTGGAGCATCAGGATGTCGGTGCGCGCGTAGGCGATGAGGAAGAGGTTCGCCGCCCCGATCGGCAGCGCCGCCCGGAGGAGCCTCCCCCACAGCGCGGGCTCGAACGCCAGCCGGGGGCGCACCTCCGCCGCCGACCGCCGGACGAGCAGCAGGCTCCCCGGCAGGAGCCCCGCGAGCTGGGCCAGGATCAAGAGGGGCAGGGGCAGCCCGGCCCAGGCCGCCCCCAGGAGGGCGGCCGCCGAGAGCAGCTCGCTCCCCAGCCCGATCGCCACCGGCGTGCCCACCCGCAGCCCCGCCTCGAAGGGCGCCTCGAACACCCACCGCAGCGACGCCACCCGGAAGGAGAGGAAGAGCGCGAAGGTGGCCGCGAGGGCCGAGGCGCGCAGCTCGCCCGGGGCCAGCGTCAGGAAGGCCGCCGCCCAGGCGGCGGCGAAGCTCAGGATCGAGAGCGCGAGCTTGAGGAGGACGCCCGCCCCCAGCAGGCGCGGGGCCTCCTCCCGGTCCTTCGCCAGCTCGCGCACGAGGATGGCGTTCAGCCCCAGGTCGGTGAAGACGGCAAAGACCTCGGCGAAGGCGAAGGCGACCGAGTAGGCGCCGAAGCCGGCCGGGTCGAGCAGCCGGGCGAGGACGACGATCACCACCAGCCGGACGGCGCGCTCCACCCCCTTCCCGAGGAGCACCCAGGCCGAGGTGCGCGCGGCGGCGCCCAGGCGGCTCACCGGGCGCTCACCTTGTCCCGGGCGCCCCGGGCCGCGAGCGCCCGCTCGTACAGGGCGAAGGTGCGCGCGGCCAGCGCCTCCCAGGTGAACTCCCGCAGGACGCGCGCCCGCCCGGCCGCCTCCAGCCGGCCGCGCAGGCCCGGCTCGCCGCGCAGCCTCCCGAGGGCGGCGGCCAGGGCGGCCGCGTCGCCCTCGGGGACGATCAGGCCCTCGCGCCCGACCACGTGAGGGATCTCGCCCGAGTCCGAGCCCACGGGCACCGCCCCGCAACTCATCGCCTCGATGAGGGGATGGCCGAACTGCTCGGCCCAGGCGGGGGTCGTCCGCGAGTGAAAGACCATGGCGTGCATCCGGCGCAGGCAGGCGGGGACCTCGGGCTGATCCACCCAGCCGGTGAACTCCACGCGCTCCCGGATCCCCAGGGAGGCGGCGAGGGCCTCCAGCTCGGGGCGCTGGGCCCCGTCCCCCACGAGGAGGGCCCGCCACTCCCCCCCCAGGGCAGCCAGGGCGCGGAGCAAGACGTCCACCCCCTTCTCCCGCACGAGCCGGCCCGCGAAGCCCACGGTGAAGACGCCAGGGCGCTCCCCCGGCGCCGGGGGGCGGAAGGTCCCGGGGTCCAGCCCGAACTGGTGCAGGACCTCCACCTTCTCCGGGCGCGCCCCCAGGCGGATGAGCCGCTCGCGCGCCGTCCGGCCCCCGGCGATCAGAACCTCCGCCCGCCGCAGCGCGGCCCGCTCGATGGCCCGCTGGAGCCGCAGGGACGGGACCCCCTCGATGTTCTCCCACGACAAGATCAGCAGGGCGGGACGGGGCCGCCACAGGGCCGCCGCCGCCAGCACCTGGCCCGCCGCCAGGCTCCAGGGCTCCTCCTCCAGGTGGATCACCTCGGGGCGCGCCTCGCGCAGGGCGCGGAGGAGGCCGCTCCGGTAGAAGTGCCCCCCCACCCTTCCCCGGAAGAAGATCCCGCCGGAAAAAACCCGGTACCCGCTCTCCTCGCCCGGACAGGTGGTGTACGCCTGGCCGCGCTCCCGCCAGCGCGCCGGCACCAGGACCGAGAGCTCCAGCCCCGGCCGGGCCGCGAGCGCCCTCAGCTTGCCCCGGTTGATGGGGACGGCGCAGGCGTGGGAGACGACGAGGACGCGCACGCCGCTCACCGCCGCGCCGAGGCGGTCACCCTCTCGTAGAGCGCCTCGAGCGCCAGCCCCGCCTTCTTCCAGGAATAGTTCTGCTCGGCGTAGTCGCGGCAGCGGCGGCGCACGGCGAGCATCTCCTCGGGCTTGGCCAGCCAGCGGATGCAGGCCTGGGCGATGGCGTCCACCGAGGTCCCCTCCGCCAGCATGTCCTCGTCGAGGGGCCGGAGGATCTCCGGCGTGGGGCCGTCGGGGGTCCCCACCACCGGGGTGCCGCAGGCCAGCGACTCCACCGCGGCCATCCCGAAGCCCTCGAGGGAGCGCATGGGGAGGACGAAGAGATCGGCCGCCTGGTAGTAGTCCGGCAGCTGGTCCTCGGGCACGAAGCCGGCGAAGGTGACGGCGTCCGTGAGGCCCTGCTGCCGCGCCAGGCGCTCGAGCGCCGCGCGCTCGGGCCCGCGCCCCGCGAGGATGAGCCGGGCGTCCGTCACCACGTTCCGGATGCGCGCGAGGGCCTGGATGAGGAGGTCCAGCCCCACGCGCGGCGAGAGCCGCCGCACGCAGAGGATCACGGGCTCGCGGAAGTTCAGCTGCCGGCGGAGCGCCTGCCGCTCCACGTCCGAGGTGTAGAAGAAGCGGTCGAGGTCGGTGCCGGCGGGCACGATGCCCACCTGCGCGCGCCGGATGCCGTGCTCCGACTGGAGCATCCGACGGCTGAACTCGCTCAGCGCCGTCGCCGTCGCCCCGCGCAGCACCCGCCGCTCCATCCGCCGCACCCGGAACCGCTTGAGCCGCACCCCCAGGTTGTTGAAGGTGCGCGCGAAGGCCGAGAGGCCGGCCCCCTGGATGCGGGCCTCCTCGGCCAGCTCCTCGCTCCAGGGGGCGAAGAGGGTGTAGACCCAGGGCGCCCGGGGCTTGGCGAGGCTCAGCCCGTAGCCCGAGAGCCCCTGGCAGCCGTGGATGACGTCGGGCGGGTGCTCGTCGAGGAGCTTGCGCCCGGCGGCGGTGCAGGCCCGGATGGCGGAGATGTAGCCGTCCGCGAAGGTGCGCCGGCGCGAGCTCCAGCGCCGCACCCTGAAGCCCTCCATCTCCTCGTCCCGCCCCGGGGGCACGTTCACCCGGCCCGCCAGCACCCACACCTCGTGGCGCCGGGAGGCCAGCTCCCGGGCCCAGCCGAGCACCACCCGCTCCGCCCCGCCCAGGGTGTCGGGCACGAAGCTGTCCATCACGAAGAGAATGCGCATCGGGAGTGCCGCCCTTTCCGGAACCGAGCCCACGAGCCCGCGGTCCGCCCACTCTAGCCCGGGGCCGGGAGGGGAGACAATCGGCTCCGCCCCTGGAGCAGGCCCGGCGCTCCATGCGGGAATGACGTTGCGTTGGGGAGAGGAAGGATGCCCTGTTCGGGAGGAGCCCCTAGAACCTCACCTGGAACCCGAGCATGCCGGTGTGGGAGCGGTAGCCGTCCCGGCCGAAGCCGCCCTCGTACTGGGCGAAGAGGCGGGCCTTCTCGCTCACCCGGAAGCCCACGCCCAGCCCCACCTGGAAGATGTCCCGCACCGGCTCCCCGGCCCGCACCTTGAATGTGCCCGGGGTGGAGGCTCCCACGAAGCGGGCCTTGATGTCCCGGTCCCCCTCCAGGTGCTCCCGCGCCCAGGCCGCCCGGGCCTCGAGGTCGAACTGGCCCTCCTCCTGCTTCACCGTGCGCTGGGCCAGGAGGCCCAGGGTGCTCTTCAAAGAGTCAGTGCGCCGCCTGTCCACCCGCAGGCTCACGTCCCCCGCCCCCGTCTCGGTGAAGCTCTCCTGGTCCAGGTGGCTGTAGAGGAGGGAGGCCTCGGGCCC
>Ga0156328_1082_pt1 | contig 11329 bp, 11 predicted proteins | sample RifCSPlowO2_12_FD_107976 | JGI IMG/M metagenome (GOLD analysis project Ga0156328, IMG submission 107976) | Candidatus Tectomicrobia bacterium RIFCSPLOWO2_12_FULL_69_37 | reverse complement strand
GACGGCCTCAAGGGCTGGATCGCCTCCGCCATGCCCTTCGGCCGCATGGGCCGGCCCGAGGAGGTCTCGGCCGTGGCCGCCTTCATGGTGAGCCCGCGCGCCAGCCTCGTGCACGGCGCCTGCTGGAACGTGGACGGCTGCCAGAGCCGGTCGAATATTTAGAGGGGCGGCGGGGATAGGCCTTCGTAGGGGCGTTCCATGGAACGCCCCTACAGAACCGGCCGCCCCTACGGACGGATTCCATATCGGGGGTTTCTATGGACCTCATGCTCCGGGGAAAGGTCGCCATGATCTCCGGCGGGAGCCGGGGGCTGGGCTACCACATCGCGCGGGGGCTCGCCCAGGAGGGCTGCCACGTCGCGATCAGCGCTCGGGGGGAGGCGCGCCTGGAGGAGGCCGCCCGGGAGCTGAACGCGCTCGGGGGCGGCCCCGCCGCCGGCTTCTGCGGGGACATCACCGGGGAGGGCGCGCCCGAGGCTTTCCTGAAAAAGACAGTGGACGAGTTCGGTGGGGTGGACATCCTGGTGAACAACGCGGGGGGCGCCCGGCCCGGCACCCTGCTGGAGCTCACGGAGGAGGACTGGCGCGCCGCCTTCGGCCTGAACCTCTTCCACGCCGTCGCGATGTGCCGCCTCGCCATCCCCGAGATGAAGAAGCGCGGCGGGGGCTCGATCCTGAACGTGGCCTCCATCTACGGCCGCGAGACGGGCGGCTCGATGACCTACAACGCCTCCAAGGCCGCCCTCATCAGCTTCACCAAGGCGCTGGCCCAGCAGGCGGCCAAGGACAACATCCGCGTCAACTCCATCGCCCCCGGGAGCATCCTCTTCCCGGGCGGGAGCTGGGACCGCCGGGTGAAGGAGGCGCCCGACAGCCTCAAGGGCTTCATCCAGTCCGACCTGCCCCTCGGCCGCTTCGGCCGGCCCGAGGAGCTGGCCGCCGCCGCCGTCTTCATGCTGAGCCCGCGCGCCAGCCTCGTCCACGGGGTGTGCTGGACGGTGGACGGCGGGCAGAGCCGGTCGAACATCTGAACGGAACCTGCGCGAATTTGAGGTAAGAGACTTTCCCGCCCCGGGGGCTATATTCCCGGCGCGGGCGGGGCGCGCCCTTGCTCCGGCACCCCCTTCGCGGGTGGCCGTAGGGGCGATGCTGGTCATCGCCCCCGGGGGCGGGCGGCTGAACCGGGGCGAACACGAGGTTCGCCCCTACGGAGGGGTTGCGGGGTGTCCACGTTTTTCACGGGCGTTCACGCGGAAAAATGGGGCAGGATGGAGGGTGTCTGGTGTTTTCCGGGACGTTCCGTCGGGAAAAATGCAGGCCGGGCGAGGGGTGTCCGGGGGTTTCCGGGGTAATACGGGGTATTCCGCGGGTTTTTTTACGCGTGCCGCCGGAGGGGCTCCCCGACCCGGAGGAGCCACTGCTGCTTGAGGGTGCTCTTGACCACCCGGGGGAGGCTGAAGCCGATGGGCATCATCTTGGGCTCCGCGAGGGGCCGCTCCAGGCGGGCCTGGGCGAGGGGGAGGCCGGCGATCTCGATGCGGGCGAGGTTGGTCTCCCCCCAGCCGAGGGCGCGGGCGGCCTCCAGGGTGCGGAGGCGGGCGGGATCGAGGCCGGCGGCCTCGCAGGCCACGCGGTCGAGCGCCACCGGGTCCTCGGAGGCGAGGAGGAGGCCGGCGCGCCGGGGCGTCCCGCTGGCGGGGCCGTTCCCCTCCATGGCGAGGACGGCGTCCAGGAGGTGGAGGCGGGCGTTCAGGAGCCGGGCCGTCTCGACGAGCATGAGGGGGAAGTAGTCGCGGTAGCTCCCGGCCTTGAAGTGCCACCAGGCCTTGCGCTTGCCGGCCACGCAGCCGAAGAGGTTCTTGACCGCCCCCGTCATGTAGAGCTGGCAGTGGGTCTTGAGCTTGGGGAGGTTGATGAGGCCGTCCCGGTCCAGGGCCTCGCGGGCGATGACGAGGTGGTCGTACACTTGGCCCCGGGGGTTGGGGGTCTTCACGCCCCCGGTGAAGGGGGTGAGGGCGGCGCCCGTCTCCCGGCAGGCGGCGGCCAGGCCCGCCGCCTCGGCGGCGCTCTCGAAGCCGCCCCAGGCGGGGCTGTCCCCCACGCGGAGCGCGAGGCCGGAGGCCGCCGCGCCGAGGGCGCCGATGACCGCGCGCAGCACCTCGGGGTGGGTGGCGACGGCGCTCCCGGGCGGGGCGCCCTTGAGGAGGTTGGGCTTGAGGAGGAGGGTCTCGGCGGTGCGGGCGAAGCGGGCGGCGCCGCCCAGGAGATCGAAGAGGCGGCCCACGGCCTCCTCGACGCGGGCCCGCTCGTAGCTCTCGCAGCGGACGATGGCGACGCGGCTCATCCGCTAGCCGCCCTTCTTCATGGTTTCGATCTTCTCGTCCCGCTCGGCTTCGAGGGCCTCCTTGTCCGCCTTGAACTTCTCGTGGGCCTTCGCCAGCTTCTCCTGCGCCTCGGGGGGGAGCACCCGGGCGGCCATGTCGAGGGGGACGCCGCCCGTGAGCTTCATGGCCTCCTGCTGGAACATCACGTCCTTCTCGGCGATCTTGCCCTCGTACACCTTCTTGATCTTCTCGACCTCCTGGCGCTGGGCGGGGGAGAGCTTGGCGAGCTCCTCCCGGGCCTTGGCCCCGACCGCCGCCGTCTTCTCCATCGCGAGTTCGAGCGCGCTCTTCATGGCGGGTTCCTCCCCCAATGATCCGTGCCCCCATTGTAGGAACCCTCCCCCGCCGGGGTCAACGTGCCCTTTGGGGATGGCGAGATGGGGGGGCCTGCCCCTACGGACGGACATCGTCACCGGCCGGGGGGGGAATGTCCGCAGGGGCGGGTTTGAAACCCGCCCCTGCCGAGCTATAAAGAAGAACGCCCGGCCCCGGAGCCACCCATGCGAGAGCCCACCTTCGAGGATGTCCTGAGCGCCCGGGAGCGCATCGCGCCCCACCTGCGCCCGACGCCCTTCCACGAGGCGCCCTCCCTCTCGGAGCGCCTGGGCGGCCGCTTCTACCTCAAGTTCGAGTCCATGCAGCCGGTCGGGGCCTTCAAGGTGCGGGGCGGGGTGAACCTGGTCTCCACCCTCTCCCCGGAGGAGAAGCGGCGCGGCCTCATCACCGCCTCGACGGGCAACCACGGCCAGTCCATCGCCTGGGCGGGGCGGGCCTTCGGGGCCAAGGTGCTGGTGGCCGCCCCCGAGGGCTCGAACCCGGACAAGGTGGCCGCCATGCGGGGGCTGGGGGCGGAGGTTGTCCTCAAGGGCCTGGACTTCGACGAGGCCCGGGAGTGGTGCGAGGCCCAGGCCGGGGAGCGGGGGATGCGCTATGTCCACTCGGCGAACGAGCCCCTCCTCATCGCCGGGGTGGCCACCCTGGCCCTGGAGATGCTGGAGGAGGAGCCCGGCCTGGAGGTGCTCCTGGTGCCCCTCGGCGGGGGGAGCGGGGTGTGCGGCTCGGCCCTCGCCGCCAAGACGATCAACCCGCGCATCCGCGTCATCGGGGTCCAGGCGGCGGGGGCGCCCGCCTTCTACGAGAGCTTCCGGGCGGGGGAGGCGCGCCCCCAGCCCTCCCCCCGGACCTTCGCGGACGGCCTGGCCACCCGGGTCCCCTTCGAGCTCACCTTCCGGATGCTCCAGAAGTGGGTGGACGACGTGGTGCTCGTGACGGAGGAGGAAATGTGCGGGGCCATCCGCCTCCTGGCCGCGGAGGTGCGGGTAATCGCCGAGGGCGCCGGGGCCGCCTCGACCGCCGCCGCCCTCAAGCTGGACCTCCGGGGCAAGAAGGCCGGCGCCGTCCTGAGCGGCCGCAACCTCACCCTCCAGCACCTCCGCACCATCCTCTCGGGGGGCGTCCCCTCCCCGGCGGGCGGGTGAGGCCCCGATGGGCGCCGTGAGGTACACCCTGCGCGCCCCCCGGCAGGCGGAGGGGGCGGGGGAGGCCCGCTACGTCGAGGTCGCCCTCAACGTCCCCCAATTGGAGACCCTGACCTACCGCGCCCCGCTCCCCCTGGCGGAGCGGCTCGCCCCCGGGCTGCGGGTGTGGGTGCCCCTCGGCGGCCGCAAGGCGACGGGCTACGTCGTCTCCGCCCCTTCCGGCCGGCTTCCCGCCGGCCTCGACCCGAAGAGCCTGAAGGACATCATCGAGCCGCTCGAGGACGAGCCCCTCCTCGGCCCCGGCCTCCTCGGTCTCACGCGCTGGATCTCCAGCTACTACTGCTGCGGCTGGGGGGAGGCCCTCCGCGCGGCGCTTCCCGGCGTGCCCGAACGGAAGGAGCAGTCCCGCCTCCGCCTCACCGAGGCGGGCCGCCGCGAGGCGGCGCTGGAGGCGGCGGGCCTGGGCCTCCCCGGCATGGAGGCGGCGGGGAGCCTGCGCGCGCGCCTGCTCGTGGGGCTGCGGAAGGGGCCGCGGAGCGAGGACTCCCTTGCGTCGTCCTTCGGGCGCGGGGCCCGGGCGGAGCTGGAGCGGCTGGTGCGCGCGGGCCTGGCCGAGCGGGCGGTGGAGGAGAAGCAGGGCGCCGGGGCCGTCAAGATCCGCGTGGCCCGCCTCGCCTCGCCGCCTTCCCCGGAGGAGATGGAGAAGCTGCGCAAGCGGGCCCCCCGCCAGGCCGCCGTGCTGGAAATATTGTCCGGCGCTCCGGAGGGGAAAGCGTCCCTCCGCGGCCTGGAGAGCAGGCTGCCGAACGCGCGCGCGGCCTGCGCCGCCCTCGCCAAGCGGGGGCAAGTGGCGCTGGAGGATGAAGTGGTCCCCGCTGGGGCGCCCTCGGCGGGCGAGGGGGAGGAGACGCAGCTTCCGCCTCCGCCCGCGCTCAGCCCCGGGCAGCGGGATGCGTTCGAGTCGGTGGCGGCGGACCTGCGCGGGGGGAAGTTCTCGGTCACCCTCCTGCACGGGGTGACGGGGAGCGGGAAGACGGAGGTCTATCTCCGCCTGGCGGAGGAGGCCGCGCGCGCGGGCAAGGGCTCGCTGATCCTCGTGCCCGAGATCGGCCTCACCCCGCAGTTCCTGGGCCGCGTCCGGGCCCGGTTCGGGGAGCGCATCGCCTGCATGCACAGCGGCTATCCCGAGAGGCACCGGGATCAGGAGTGGCGCCGGATCTGGAGCGGGGAGGCCGCCGTCGTGGTGGGCACGCGCTCGGCCGTCTTCGCCCCGGTGCGGAACCTGGGCTTCATCGCGGTGGACGAGGAGCACGACCCCTCCTACAAGCAGGAGGAGGCTCCCCGCTACCACGCGCGGGACACCGCGGTCATGCGGGCGCAGAAGTTGGGCGTCCCGATCGTCCTCGGCTCGGCCACCCCCTCGGTCGAGAGCTACTTCAACGCGAAGCAAGGGAGGTACCGCCTGAAGGAGCTCCCCGCGCGGCCCGGCGGGCGGCCCCTGCCCGGGGTGCGGGTGGTGGACCTGCGCCGGGAGCAGGGGAAGGACGCCAAGAGCCCCCTTCTCCTGAGCGCCGGCCTCGCCCAGGCCGTCCGGGAGAGGCTGTCGAAGGGCGAGCAGAGCCTCCTCTTCCTCAACCGGCGGGGGTTCTCCTCCATCCTCCTCTGCCGGGACTGCGGAGCGGCGGTCGAGTGCGCGAACTGCTCGGCGCCCCTCACCTTCCACCGGGAGCGGGGAGGGCGGCTGCGGTGCCACCTCTGCGACGCCGACGCCCGGCCGCCCGAGCGCTGCCCCTCCTGCGGGAGCGGGCGGGTGGGCTACTTCGGGCTGGGGACGGAGCGGGTGGAGGAGGCGGCGCGGGCGCGCTTCCCGGGGGCGCGCCTGGTGCGGATGGACCGGGACACGGTGAAGAAGGCCGGGGACTACGACCGGGTGCTGGCCTCGGTGCGGCGGGGGGAGGCGGACATTCTGATCGGCACCCAGATGGTGGCCAAGGGGCACGACTTCCCAAAGCTCACCCTCGTGGGGGTGGTGCTGGCGGACGTGGGGCTCCACCTGCCCGACTTCCGCGCCTCGGAGCGCACCTTCCAGATCCTCACCCAGGTGGCGGGCCGGGCCGGGCGGGCGGACCTCGCGGGGGAGGCGGTCATCCAGACCTTCCGGCCCGAGCACTACGCCGTCGCCTGCGCCCAGGCGCACGACTACGCCGCCTTCTACGCGAGGGAGATCGCGGCCCGGGAGCGGGCGGGCTACCCGCCCTTCCGGCGGCTCGCGCGGCTGCGCTTCGAGGCGAAGGACGAGGAGGCGGCCGTCCGCGCGGGGGAGTGGAGCCGCCGCTTCCTGGAGAAGCAGGGCGCGCGCGGGGCGGGGGCTGAGGTCGAGCTCCTGGGGCCGGCGCCGGCCCCCCTGGAGAGGGTGCGGGGGGTCTGGCGGCGGCACATGCTCCTCAAGGCCCGCTCCTCTGGGCGCCTGGGCGAGACGGTGCGCGCCCTCATGGGGGCCTTCAATCAGGAGAAGAGCCTGCGCTCGGTCCAGCTCGTCGTGGACGTGGACCCGCAGAATTTGTTGTGAGGGGGAAGGGCGTCTACGGCGACCGGAAGACCAGCTCGAAGGCCTCGCAGGAGACGTCCTCGGGCTTGGCGTCCTCGCTGGGGAGGGGGAAGGAGATGGCCCTGGAGGCGCTGAAGCCGGGCTGGATGCCCCCCGAGAGGTGGTCCGAGAAGTAGAAGGTGATCTGCTGCCGGCGGTGCCCGGTACCGGGCGGGGTGCAGACGACCTTGACCGAGGTGAGCACGGCCCCGGTGTCGTTCGTGTAGACCACCTCGATGTGGGCGGTTTCGCCCTCGACCCGGCCGTTGGCGAGGCCGACCCCGGCCCAGGCGGCCCCGGGCGGGGCGGCGAGGAGCCAGGCGGCGGCGAGGGCGCAGGCGGGGCGCATGGGCAGACCTCCCGGCCCATTCTACTCCTCAAGGCGGGCGGCGCGGGAGGCCTCAAAAAGGAGGAATTGGCTCTCCCCAGCGGGGCCGCGGGGCCTATATTGGGGATGGAAGTTTCCTTCCGGCGCAGGGGGCCCTCCCGGCGGAAATCGCGGAGGCGGAGATGAGCCAGTCCCCCCTGAAGGTGGCCCTCGTGGGCATCGGTTGGTGGTCCACGCCCGTGGGCCATGCGCTGAAGCGCAGCCGGAAGCTCGACCTCGCGGCCTGCTTCGATCAGATCCCGGAGCGGCGCGCCGCCTTCGCCAAGGAGCACGGCTGCGCCGAGGCGGGGAGCTACGAGGCGATCCTCGCCGACCCCTCCATCGAGGGGGTGTTGCTGATCGTCCCGAACCAGTTCCACGAGGAGATGATCGCGGCCGCCTTCCGGGCGGGCAAGCACGTCTCGGTGGAGAAGCCCCTCACGAACTTCCTGGCCGAGGCGCCCGGCGTTTACGAGGCCTGGAGGGCGTCGGGGAAGGTGCTGGCGGTGGGGCACTGCTACCGCCGGGCGGCGGGCCACCGCAAGATGAAGGAGCTGATCGGGCAGGGGGCGGTGGGCCGGCCGCTGTGGGCGGAGGCCGTCTTCTCCAACCCGCTCGGCCTCGCCCTCACGCCCGACAAGTGGCGCTACTTCCGCGCGACCTGCCCCGGCGGGCCGCTGATGCAGATGGGCGTCCACCACTGCGACACGCTCAACTACCTGATGGGCCGGCCGGTGCGCGTCACCGGCGTCCACAAGAAGCTGGCCACGCCCGCCGAGATCGACGACGTGACCATGACCATCGTCGAGTACGAGGGGGGCCTGGTCTCCTCCATCATGTGCAGCTTCGTCACCCCGGGGGTGTACACCATCAAGGTGCACGGGACGGGCGGGGTGCTCTCGCTCGAGATGATCCGCAAGAACCAGACCCTGGCCCACCTGACCAACGAGGAGACCACGCTCCACGTCCAGAAGATGGGCGAGGCGGGGTGGACCCCCGTCCCGCTGCCCGATCGGCCCGACATGATCCTGGAGGAGCTCGACGAGTTCGCCGACTGCGTGCGCACCGGCCGGGCGCCCGAGACGGGCTTCCGCGAGGCGGTCGAGGCGCTGGCGATCGTGGAGGGCGCGTGCCGCTCGGCGGAGACGGGCCGCGCGGTGGAGGTCGCGCCCCTGCTGGAGGGGTATGAGCGCGTGCCCTCGGCGGCGGCGGCGGTGGCGTGATCAGCGCAGGGGGTAGCTCCGGTCGCTGTCCGTCTTGATGCCGTTCCAGCGGCGCCAAGCAAGGTAGGTGAAGAGGAGGCGGTCCAGGACAAACCGCAGGCCCAGCGAGAGGAGCCGGCCCAGGCGGGGGCGGGCCCGGTCGAAGGGCCGGAAGAAGCTCCGGAAGGGGGCGAGCTGCTCCTCTCCCAGCTCACGGAGGCGGGCCTCGTTCTCCCGGTAGAGGAAGTAGGCGTAGTCGCTGAAGCCGTAGAAGGCCGCGAGGAAGATCAGCTTCCCCAGCCCCGGGGCCGGCAGCCCCTCCAGCCGCGTCCTCAGATAGTACGCATCCCCGAAGACGAGCTGGCCCCGCCCGTAGGGCATCCACCGCCCGCCACGGTAGTTGGCGAAGGTGCGGTTCAGGTGGAACAGCTCGAACCCCTGCGGGCCGATGTGCTCGTCGACGTGCCGGAAGAGGGGCTGGCCCTTGTAGAGCTCGACGAACTCCACCTCCACCTCCGCCAGGAGGAGGCGGGCCCACCTTTCCGCGCCGAGCGTGCGCAGGACTTCGAGCTCGAAGCCCTGGACGTCCGCCTTCAGGATGTCCACCTCGCCGATCCCCCGCTCGGCCAGGACCTCGCCGAGGGGCCGGACCCCGACCCTGCGGCGCTCGACCACCTCGAAGCGCTCGGGCGCGCCGTAGCGCCCGGCCACCTCGGCGTTCGGCTCGAAGAAGGAGGAGCTGCCCGGCTCCCGCGTGACGTGGAGGGTGACCTCCCCCCCCGGCGGGCCGATGGCGGCCGGGAGGACGTCGGCGGAGCAGAAGCTGCGGCGGGCGAAGCGCTCGCGCAGGCGCGCCGCCTCGGCGGGGTCGGGCTCGATCGCGACGAGCCGGAGGACGGGGACGAGGGGCTCCCACTCGCCGGGGAGGTCCCCCCGCGTCCCGACGTCCACAGCGGTGATGGGGTTCTGCTCCAGGAAGGGGCGGAAGTGGGCGAAGACCTTTTCCGGGCGGGCGTTGCGGTTGACCTCGGGGACGGCGGCTTCCAACGTCCGCGAGAGCCAGATGTTCTTCACGGACCCGCCCCCTGCCTGTGGGCGCGCTCATCCCCTGGCCCGGGAGCTGCGGGGCCCAATGACGGTAGGGGTGATGCCGCCAATGGGGGATTCGTTTGGTGGGCCGTGCTGGATTCGAACCAGCGACTTCCACCGTGTGAGGATGGCACTCTTCCGCTGAGTTAACGGCCCAAGCGCTCCTGCTTTATCACAACGGGGAGGGGGGCTCAAGGCGGGGGGGGAGGGGTTTGCGGACGGCCCCTCCCTTTGGCTATATTGCGGGTCGCTCCGGGGGAGGCGCCGCCCGCTCAAGGGCCTGTCCACGAGGAAGGGGCGAGATGGCCGAGCTGACGCACAACGGGATCAAGTATCTCCTCGAAACCCGCCAGGACGACCTGTACGGGCCCGGCGGGGACCTCTACATGACCGGGGCGGACGGAAGCCGCCCCACGGAGCCCATCGCCTTCATCCCGGGCAAGGACGAGGGCACGGCCGCCCTCCTCGCCCAGCAGTGGCTCAAGGTCGCCTTCCCGGCGGAAGCCGCGAAAGGAAAGAAGAAGTAGCCCCCCTCGCCCTGGGCGCCGGCTTGAAGCTCCCCGAGACCCTCTCCACCCCCAAGGCGCCCGCCCCGGCGGGACCCTTCGCCCAGGCCCGGCGGGCGGGGAACCTCCTCTTCATCTCCGGCCAGCGGGGGATCGACCCCGCGACGGGCATGCTCACCGAGCCCGCTATCGAGGCCCGCGCGCGCCGGGCGATGGAGAACCTCAAGGCCATCGCCGAGGCGGCGGGGGGCTCGATGCGGAGCTTCCTCTCCACCGTCGTCTACGTCACCGACATGAAGGCCCACCGGCCGGCGGTCAACAAGCTCTACGAGGAGTACTTCGGCTCCCACCCGCCCGCCCGCACCATCGTCGAGGTGAAGGCCCTCAACCAGGACGACATCGTGGAGATCGAGGCCGTCGTCCTGCTCCCCGGCGAATAGAAAAGGGGCCCCGTCCCCGGGGCCCCTCATCGCTTCGGCTCAGGCGCTCTGCTTTTGCTTCTCCAGGAGATCCTGCTTGAGGCGGGCGACCTCCTGGCGGACGTCGTCGATCACGTCCTTCCCCCAGAAGATCTTCCCTCGCACGACGAAGGAGGGGATGCCGTAGATGCCCAGGCCCTTCCCCTGGGCGCGCTGGCTGTGCAGGATGGCCAGGTAGCGCTGCTCGGCGACCACCTTCTTGATCTCCGCGCCGCTCAGGCCGATCTCCTCGCCCAGCCCGGCCAGCACGTCCGGGCTCTCCAGGTTCGCGTCGTCCACCCAGCGCGCCTGGTACACCCGGTCGCGGAACGCGCGGAACTTGCCCTGCTCGCGGGCGTAGAAAGTGGCGAGGTGGGCGCTGGTGGTGCGGTAGTTGCCCCCGGCGGGGCGGATGGGCACGTCGTACTTGGCCGCCAGCCCCTTGTGGTTCTTCTCGAAGTTCTCGAGGCGCTGCTCGGGGGAGTAGGGGGCGAAGGGGGAGCCGGGGGGGCGGCCCTCCCAGCTGACCCACTCCACCCTCACGTCCGGGTCCCGCTCCAGCAGGGGGGAGCCACCGACGGTGGCCACGTAGCAGTAGGGTCAGGTGTAGTCGGAGTACTTGACCACGACGATGGGTTCTTGGAGCTGGCTCATCGGTTCCTCCTGGATCGGGCTTGCCGGGAGCAGCGCGGCGGGCCGCCGGGCCTCCGCCCAGGGGGGGAGGCCCGCCGCGCGCGCCTGTCCGGAAATTTTTTTATACCACCTCGGCGCGGTCGTGGTCGATGGGGTCGATGCCCCCCGGGTCCACCCAGATGCCGCGCTCCCGCATGTAGGCGGCGGCCCGGGCGAGGGCCTCCTCCGCGCCCTCGATCTCGCAGACCTGCCAGCCGGCCTCGGTGCTCACGTCCCCCTGGATGATGTTGATGACGATGGGGAACTTCTGCCCCAGCTCCCAGAGGACGGGCTTCTTCACCTCGTCGGCGGGGAAGGTGAACACGAAGCGGCGGGTGCCGGGGGGGACGGGCAGGGCGCCGAGCCCGATGGGGCCTCCCCCCTCCACCCGGCGGAGGAAGTCGCCCACGATCCGGGTGAGCTGGGCGTACTGGACGAGGAAGGCGTCGTGCCCGTAGGTGGACTCCACGGTGTGGAGCTCCACCTCCCGCCCCAGGCGCTGGAGGACCTCGGCGATCTCGATGCTGCACTGGGGCGGGTAGAGCCAGTCCGAGATGAAGCAGACCAGCATGCACTTCGTCCGCAG
>Ga0156328_1046_pt1 | contig 11373 bp, 10 predicted proteins | sample RifCSPlowO2_12_FD_107976 | JGI IMG/M metagenome (GOLD analysis project Ga0156328, IMG submission 107976) | Candidatus Tectomicrobia bacterium RIFCSPLOWO2_12_FULL_69_37 | reverse complement strand
GTCGAGGTGATCTGGTCCTTGGGGGTGAGGTGGGCGCAGACGCCGGAGGCCACGGCCTCCTCGCCGATGTAGGCGTGGAGGAAGCCGGGCAGCTCCCCCGCCTGGAAGAGCTCGATGGCGCGCTCCTCGAAGCGGCGGATGCGCACCATCGTCTCGTAGATCCAGAGGGCCTTCGCCTTGGTCAGCTCGGGCATGGGGCTTCCTTAGGGAATCGCCGGGGAGGCGTCCGCCCCGCGCGGGGGAGGAGGATCGGTCAGGCGTCCCGGCTGCGCGCCCGCAGCATCTCGCGCTGCTTCTGGAAGACGTAGCGCAGGATCTGCTCGCTGTCCTGTTCGTTGATGGCGGTGAAGCGGGCGCCCACCTCGACGCTCGGCGTCTTCTCGCCCCGGCTCTTGACGGAGGAGGAGAGGCGCTCCACCCGGGCCACGGCGTCCACCCGGAAGGAGGGCGCCGCCCCGGTGAAGACCATCCCGATCCACAGGGTAGAGCCCTTGCTGTAGAGCTGCTGGCTGGGGAAGCGGATGCCCGAGCCGCTGATGTTCACCTGGGCCGTGTAGAACTCCGTCGCCTCCACCTTGGCGCGCATCTGGGTCCGGAGCATGGAGATCAGGACGTCGAGCTTCTGGTCGAGGAGCGAGATGGCCTTCCAGGTGGGGGCGTTGGGGTCGATGGAGCGCCCGGCGGCCGCGGCGATGGAGCTGACGGAACCCATGGCCCCGCCGATGCCCCCGCGGGTGATGATCTGCTGGCTGAGGGTCTCCACCTCGAAATCGGGCACGGGCCGGTGGCTGACCTCGAGCTGATCGTCCATCCGGACCATGCTGCGCCGCTGCGCCGCGTCGTCCTTCGCGTCTCTCGCCATGCGGGTTTCCCTTCCGCGAAAACCGCGGGTTTCCGGGCAGATCGGAGCCTCGATGCTAGCACGGCGGGTGGGGTGGGGCAAGAACTCCGGAGCCCGGCCCCAGGGGGGGAGGGCGGCGGGGGGGAGGCCCCGCCGGGCCTTGAACTTTCCCGCCGGAAGGGCTACCATACACAGGAGTTGATGCCTCCGTGCATGGGCCCAACTTCCGGCCCATTTTTTTTCGTCCGCCGCCCGGGAGCGAAAGGATGGCCGCCGAGGACGTCGTGAGCCGGGTCTGGGCTCTGGCGGAGCCCGTGGCCGAATCCCTGGGGATGGAGCTGGTGGAGGTGGATTTCGCGAGCGGGGGCGGGCACGCGGTGTTGCGGCTGTTCATCGACAAGGCGGGAGGCCCGAGCGTCGAGGACTGCAAGCGGATGAGCCGGGAGGTCGAGGCCCGCATGGACGCCGAGGACTTCCTCGGGACGCGCTACCTCCTGGAAGTCTCGAGCCCCGGCCTCGATCGCCCCCTGCGCAAGCCCGGGGACTTCAGGCGCTACGCGGGCCGCCGGGTGCGCCTCCGCCTGCGGAGCCCCCGGGGGCGGCCCCGAAACCTCTCGGGCACCCTGCTCGGCATCGAGGGCGAGGTCATCGCCCTGGACGCGGGGGAGGAGGGCCCCCAGCGCATCTCCCTCGGCGAGATCGCCAGGGCGCGGCTGGAAGTGGATTGGGAGGCCGAGTTCCGGAAGCCGGAGAAGCCGGCCGGCGGGGGACCCGGGCCGGCCCGCAAGGGAGGGCACGGAAGGTGAGCCAAGAGATCTTGGCGGTGCTGACTCAGCTGGAGCGGGAGCGGGGGGTTTCGAAGGACATCCTCCTCGACTCCCTCAAGGTGGCCCTCGCCTCGGCAGCCCGGAAGCAGTTCGGGCTGGGCGACAACGTGGAGGTCACCCTCGACTCCTCGACGGGGGCGATCGGCCTCAAGGCCTCCAAGGAGGTCGTGCGCGTCGTCCAGAACGCGGAGGCGGAGATCTCCATCGAGGAGGCCCGCGCCCAGCAGGCCGGCATCCAGGTGGGGGACAAGCTCACCTTCGACCTCGAAACCGAGGGCCTCGGGCGCATCGCCGCCCAGGTGGCCAAGCAGGTCATCCTCCAGCGTGTGCGCGAGGCCGAGCGGGCGAACATCTACTCCGAGTTCAAGGGCCGCGAGGGCGAGCTCATCACCGGAGTCGTGACCCAGGTCGAGCGCGGCAACATCTTCGTGGACATCGGCCGGGGCGAGGCCATCCTGCCCCGCCGGGAGCAGATCTTCCGCGAGGTGTACAAGCGCGGCGACCGCATCCGCTCCTACATCCTCGAGGTCCGCGAGGCCTCCAAGGGGCCCCAGGTCGTCCTCAGCCGCACCCACCCGGGCCTCCTCATCCGGCTCTTCGAAATGGAGGTGCCCGAGATCTACGACGCCGTGGTCGAAATCAAGGGCTGCGTGCGCGAGCCGAGCGGGCGCTCCAAGGTGGCCGTCGTGAGCCACGACCGCGACATCGACCCCGTGGGCGCCTGCGTGGGCACCCGGGGGAGCCGGGTGCAGGCCATCGTCCAGGAGCTGCGCGGCGAGAAGATCGACATCATCGCGTGGAGCGACGACATCCGCACCTACGCCGGCAACGCCCTTAGCCCCGCCAAGATCCAGCACATCACCCTCCACGAGGCGGAGGGCCGGATGGAGGTGCTGGTGCCCGACGACCAGCTCTCCCTCGCCATCGGCAAGGGCGGGCAGAACGTCCGCCTGGCGGCCAAGCTCCTGGGCTGGAAGATCGACCTGAAGGGCGAGAGCGAGTACCGGCGCATGATCGCCGAGAAGGCGTTCCACAGCGAGGCCCCCGAGGCCAAGGCCGCGGCGCCCCAGGCGGCCGCGGGCTCGGACCTCGTCAACCTCGACGTGGTGGGCGAGAAGACCGCCCAGCTCCTCGCCGAGCACGGCTTCCCCACCGTCGAGTCGGTGGCCCAGAGCAGCCCCGGCGCGCTCTGCGAGGTGCCCGGCATCGGCCCCAAGCGCGCCCAGCTCCTCATCGACTCGGCCACCGCCTATCTCAAGGGCGCGCCGGGCAGCGCCGCCGAGAGCGTGGCGCCGGGGGAGTGAGCCCCCCCGGGCGGTGAGCGATGCCCGTGCGCACCTGCATCGGTTGCCGGACGAAGGGAGAGGCGGAGGCGTTCTTCCGCCTGGCCGCCGATCCCTCGGGCGGGGTGGCCGCCGAGCTCGGCGGCCGGCTCCCGGGGCGGGGCGCCCACTGCTGCTTCAAGGCCGCCTGCATCGAGGCCGCCCTCAAGCCGAAAAACCTGGCCCGGGCACTCCAGGAGGGGCTCAAGCCGCCCGCGCCGGCCGAGCTGGCGGAGAGGATCCGGGGCCTCCTCCGGCAGCGCCTGGAGGGGCTGCTCGCGGCGGCCTGGCGCAAGGGGGTTCTCACCCCGGGGCGCGAGGCGGCCTTCCGGGAGCTCGAGGCCGGGGGGAAGCTCCTCCTCGCCCGGGACCTCGCGGAGGCCAGCCGGCGGGCGATCCCCCCGGGAGCGGAGCCGGTCGAGCTGCCGCTCCGGATGGAGGAGATCGGAGGGCTCCTGGGCCGCGGGCCGGTCGGAGTCCTCGCCCTCCGGGACGCCTCCCTGGAGGGGGAGCTGGCCCGGCGGGCGGCGCAGTTGCGCTCCCTGGGCGGGGCTTGAGGCCGGGGGCGCGGGAACCTTAAGATACAGGACCTTTCAATCCCTTCGGCTGAGGGGAGCCGGGAGAGCGGTCGGAGGAGAGTGGATGGCGAAGATCCGGGTCTACGAGCTGGCCAAGGAGCTGGGGTTCGAGAACAAGGCCTTTGTCGACGAACTCCACCGGGAAGGAATCCAGGTCAAGAGCTACATGAGCACGGTGGATGAGGAGACCGCCGACCTCATCCGCACGCTCTTCGGCTCCCGGACCGAGGAGAAGGCCAAGGCCGCCGCCCCGGCCGCCAAGGCTCCCGCCCCCGCCACGGGCAAGACGGCCGAGGCCCCCAAGGAAGCCAAGGGCAAGGCCCCCGCCCCGGCCGCCAAGGCCCCCGCCGCGCCCAAGGCGGCTGCTCCGGCCGCCCCCGCGGCTCCTCCCAAGCCCGCCCCCCCGGCCAAGCCCGCTGCTCCCGCCGCCAAGGCCCCGGCGCCCCCCAAGGCCGAGGAGAGGGCCCCCGCGGCTCCCCCGGCTCCCCCGGCCAAGCCCCAGCGGCGCGGGCGGGTGCGCGTGCCCGAGACCATCACGGTCAAGGATCTGGCCGACAAGCTGAGCCTCAAGGCCACCGAGGTCATCAAGGAGCTCATGAAGATGGGCCAGATGACCACGATCAACCAGATGATCGATCACGCCACGGCGTCGACCCTCAGCGAGAAGTTCGGCTACGAGGTGGAGATCAGCAAGGAGAACATCGAGGAGGTCCTCGTCCAGGGGGACGACCCCCCCGGCTCCCTCCGCCCGCGCGCCCCCGTCATCACCATCATGGGCCACGTCGACCACGGGAAGACGCGCCTCCTCGACGCCATCCGCAAGGCCAACGTGATGGAGCAGGAGGCGGGGGGCATCACCCAGCACATCGGCGCCTACAAGGTGAAGACCGAGAAGGGCACCGCCGTCTTCCTCGACACCCCGGGCCACGAGGCCTTCACCGCCATGCGGGCGCGCGGGGCCAAGGTGACGGACCTCGTCATCCTCGTCGTGGCGGCCAACGAGGGCGTCATGCCCCAGACGCGCGAGGCCATCGCCCACGCCAAGGCGGCGGGCGTGCCCATCATGGTGGCGGTCAACAAGATGGACCTGCCCGACGCCAACCCCGACCGCATCAAGCAGCAGCTCTCGGAGCTGGGCCTCATCCCCGAGGACTGGGGCGGGGACACGGTCTACTGCCCCGTCTCGGCGCGGCAGGGCGTCGGCATCGACGACCTGCTCGACCTGGCCGTCCTCCAGGCCGAGCTGATGGAGCTCAAGGCGAACCCCGACCGCGAGGCTTCGGGGGTGGTGGTCGAGGCCAAGCTCGACAAGGGGAGAGGGCCGGTGGCCACCGTCCTCGTCCAGCGCGGCACCCTCAAGGTGGGGGACACCTTCGTCGCCGGGAAGTGGCACGGCAAGGTTCGGGCCCTCCTCGACGACCAGGGCCGTAAGCTCAAGGCCGCGGCCCCGGCGACGCCCGCCGAGGTGCTGGGCTTCGCGGGGGTGCCCGAGGCGGGGGACACCTTCCTCGTCGTCCCGGACGAGCGGCTCGCCCGCGAGATCAGCGGCAAGCGCCAGCAGCGCCAGCGCCTGGCCTCCCTGATGACGAGCGCGCGCGTCAGCCTCGAAAGCTTCCTCGACCGCGTGAAGGAGGGCCGCCTCCGGGAGCTCAACATCATCCTCAAGGCCGACGTCCAGGGGAGCATCGAGGCCCTGCGCGAGAGCCTCCAGAAGCTCGGGAACGAGGAGGTGGGCGTGCGCATCCTCCACAGCTCGGTCGGCGGCATCACCGAGACCGACGTCATGCTGGCCGCCGCCTCCTCGGCCATCATCGCGGGCTTCAACGTACGCCCCACGCCCGGCGCCGGCGAGACGGCCAAGCGCGAGAAGGTGGACATCCGCCTCTACTCCGTCATCTACGACGCCATCGAGGAGGTGAAGTCCGCCCTCGAGGGCATCCTCGAGCCCGGCAAGCGCGAGGTCGTGCGCGGGCACGCCGAGGTGCGCAAGACCTTCCACGTGCCGGGGGTGGGCACCGTGGCCGGCTGCTACGTGAGGGACGGCTCCATCCGCCGGAGCTCCGAGGCGCGCCTCATCCGCGACAGCGTGGTCATCTACACGGGGCGGCTCTCCTCCCTGCGCCGTTTCAAGGACGACGTCTCCGAGGTGCAGCAGGGCTACGAATGCGGCATCGGCCTGGAGCGCTTCAACGACGTGAAGGAGGGGGACGTCATCGAGCCCTACGTGACGGAGGAGGTCGCCCGCACCCTGTAGCGCCGGCCCGCCGGGCCCGGCGCCGGAGGCCGGAGAAGATGGCCACGATGGGCCTCCTGACCGTGGACCTTCAGATTCACGAGAGCGCCTCCCTCAAGGCCAAGCGCAGGGTCGTCCAGTCCATCACCTCGCGCCTGCGCCAGCGCTTCAACGTGTCGGTGGCCGAGCTGGACTTCCAGGACAAGTGGCAGATCTGCCGCATCGGGGTCGGCGCCGTCGCCAACGACGGGCGCTTCCTCGACAGCCAGCTCCGCAAGGCCCTGGACGCCATCGAGAGGATGGGCCTGGCCGTCATCACGGACTTCACCATCGAGATCCTCTAGCGGCGAGGCGCAGGCGGACGCGCAAGCGCTTGCGGATCGGAGGGAGCTTTCCCCTCCCCCTCCGGGGGAGGGCAGGGTGGGGGAGAATGGGCTCGGCCGCGGCTTTCCCTCCCCCCACCCCCTCCGCCTCGACTGAGCTCGTCGAAGGCCGGCGGGAGGGAGAGAGGCCTAGACCCTAGCGGATGGATGCGCGGCGAGATTCCCCATCCCGCGTTTTCTCGACGGAGCCCCCATGCAGTACCCCCGCGCGGCCCGGGTGGCCGAGCTCATCCACGCGGAGCTCTCCAGCCTCCTGCTCAAGGAGGTGAAGGACCCGCGCGTGAAGAACGTCGTCATCACCCGGGTGGAGGTGTCGAGGGACATGCGCCTGGCCACCGCCCACTTCAGCCGCTACGGGGAGGGGAGGGGGAGCGAGGAGGAGATCGCCGAGGGGCTGATCGGGCTCGATCGGGCGGTCGGCTTCCTCCGGGCCAAGCTCGGCGAGCGCCTGGAGCTGCGGGTGGTCCCCAATCTCCGCTTCCTCGTGGACCGCGGCGTCGCCTACAGCGACGAGATCGAGCGGCTTCTCGCCGGCATCCGCAAGCGGGAGCGGCGGAAGAAGGAGGCCCGTTGAAGCTCTCCGGCGCCCTCAACCTGCGCAAGGCGGCCGGGCCCACCTCGCACGACCTGGTGGACGCGGTGCGGCGCCTCGTGCCCCCCAGGACCAAGGTGGGCCACGCGGGCACCCTCGACCCCATGGCCGAGGGGGTGCTGCCCATCTGCCTGGGGGCCGCCACCAAGCTCTTCCCCTACCTCCTCGACTGCCGCAAGACCTACCGGGCCGTCGTGCGCTTCGGCCGCGTGACCGACACCCAGGACGCGACGGGCCGGGTGCTCGCCGAGCGGGAGCCGGGGGAGATCACGGCGGAGGGCGCCCAGCGGCTGCTCGAAACCTTCATGGGGGAGTCGGTCCAGGTGCCCCCCATGTACTCCGCCCTCAAGCAGGGCGGCACCCGGCTCCACGAGCTGGCCCGGGCCGGGGTCGAGGTGGAGCGCAAGGGGCGGCCCATCCGGGTGTACGCCATCCGGGCGCTGGAGGCGGCGGGGCCTCTGCTCACCTTCGAGGTGACGTGCAGCCGGGGCACCTACATCCGCGTCCTCTGCCACGACCTGGGGGCGCTCCAGGGCGCGGGAGGGTGCCTGGAGGCCCTGACCCGGACGGCGCTGGGGCCCTTCCGCCTGGAGGAGGCGCGCACCCTCGATGAGGTGCGGGCGCTGGCCGGGGAGGGGAGGCTGGAGGAAACCCTCGTGAGCCCGGCCGAGGCGCTCTCCCACCTGCCCGCTCTCACGGTGCGGCCCGAGGCCGAGGGCCGGCTGCGCCACGGCGGGGCCCTCAAGCCCCGCGACTGGGCGGAGGGGGAAGATCCCCCCGGGGAGGGCAGGGTGCGGCTCCTCTCGCCGGGGGGCGAGCTCCTGGCCGTGGGGCGGGTGCTCCCCCCCAAGGACCGGGTCCGGGGCTGGGTGGCGCCGGACAGGGTCTTCGCGGAGTAACGTGCCCCCTGTGCCGGGAGATTTGCGCATCGCGCTGACTCGCCCCTCATCCGCGGCAGAGGGAGAGGCGGGGCCGCCCGGCCCTCTTCGGGGTCCCGAACCCCCCGAGTTTACAATGGGATGAAAGTCCGCTAAGATTCGCGCCGACCTGAGCGTCGTGCTCGTGAACGGCCTGGGAGGGCCCAGGCCAAGAGAGAAGCGGAGGAAACCGACAGACATGCCCCTCGCAAAAGAGCGCAAGACCGAAGTCATCGGGCAGCACCGGACCCACGAGAAGGACACCGGCTCGGCGGAAGTCCAAGTGGCCATCCTGACCGAGCGGATCACCTACCTCACCGAGCATTTCAAGACCCACACGAAGGACCATCACTCCCGCAGAGGGCTCCTCAAGATCGTCGGACAGCGGCGGCGCCTCCTGGATTACCTCCGGGACAAGGACATCAACCGCTACCGCGCGATCGTCGAGCGCCTGGGCCTGCGCCGCTAGCCGCGCACCCAGTCACCGAGAGGAACCCCCTATGCAGCCCACGCGAAAAGAAATCTCCATCAACGGATACACCCTCGCCTTCGAGACCGGCGAGATCGGCAAGCAGGCCGGCGGCGCCGTGATGATGCACTACGGCGACACCTCCGTCCTCTGCACCGCCTGCGGCTCCAACAGCCCGCGCGAGGGGATCGACTTCTTCCCGCTCACGGTGGACTACCGCGAGGCCTTCTACGCGGCCGGGATCATCCCCGGCAACTTCTTCCGACGCGAGGCCCGCCCCGGCGAGCGGGAGGTGCTGACCTGCCGGCTCATCGACCGGCCCATCCGCCCCCTCTTCCCCAAGGGCTACCGCTGCGAGACCATGGTCCAGGACCTGGTGATGTCCTACGACCGCGTCTGCGACGCGGACATCCTGGCCATCAACGGCACCTCGGCCGCCCTCCACATCTCGGACATCCCCTTCGCCGGCCCCGTCGGGGCCGTGCGCGTGGGCCGGGTGAGCGGGGAGGTCATCGTCAACCCCACGGTCGAGCAGCAGGTCGAGAGCGACCTGAACTGCGTCATGGCCGGCACCGCCGACGCCCTCGTGATGGTCGAGGCGGGGAGCTTCGAGGTCTCCGAGGACGTCTACATGGAGGCCTTCGAGAAGGGCCACGCCGTCATCCGCCAGCTCTGCGCCCTCCAGGAGGAGCTCCGCGCCGCCTGCGGCAAGCCCAAGCGCGCCCTCGAGGAGACGAAGGGGGACGAGGACCTCGCGCGCCGGGTGCGCGAGATCGCCGCCCCCCGCTTCCGGGCGGCGGCCCAGATCCACGAGAAGCTGGCCCAGTACAAGGCCATCGACGAGGCGAAGGAGGCGGCCGTCGGCGCCCTGTGCACGGGCGGGGAGGGGGCCCCGGACAAGAAGACCGTGGGCGAGATCGCCTCCAAGGTCGAGAAGGAGGTCTTCCGGGGGATCATCCTCGGCGAGGGCGTCCGGGCGGACGGGCGGGACCTCAAGACCGTGCGCCCCATCACCATCCGCATGAACCCGCTCGCCCGGCCCCACGGGAGCGTCCTCTTCACCCGGGGCGAGACCCAGGCCCTGGTGACCGTCACCCTGGGCACCGGCAGCGACGCCCAGCTCATCGACACCCTGGACGGGAAGTCGGACCGCTTCTTCCTCCTCCACTACAACTTCCCGGGCTTCAGCGTGGGCGAGGCCAAGCCGAACCGCGGGCCCGGCCGCCGCGAGATCGGCCACGGGGCGCTGGCCTCGCGGGCGGTCCAGGCCGTCCTGCCCGACCACGAGAGCTTCCCCTACACCATCCGCATCGTCTCCGAGATCACCGAGAGCAACGGCAGCTCCTCCATGGCCACCATCTGCGGGTCGAGCCTGTCCCTCATGGCGGCGGGCGTGCCCACCGCCTCGGCGGTGGCGGGGGTGGCGATGGGCCTCATCAGCGAGGAGGCCACGGGCCGGACGGCCATCCTGACCGACATCCTGGGGATCGAGGACCACCTCGGGGACATGGACTTCAAGGTGGGCGGCACCCGCGAGGGCATCACCGCCCTCCAGATGGACATCAAGATCAAGGGCCTCAAGTTCAGCCTGGTGCGCGAGGCCCTCGCCCAGGCGCGCGAGGCCCGGCTGTTCATCCTGGACCAGATGGACGCCGTCATCGCGGCGCCCAGGCCGGAGATCTCCCCCTACGCCCCGCGCATCTTCACCATCAAGATCCACAAGGACCGCGTGCGCGACGTCATCGGACCCGGCGGGAAGGTCATCCGGGGCATCGTGGAGGAGACGGGCGCCCAGATCGACGTCGAGGACGACGGCACCATCTTCGTCGCCTCGGCGGACGAAGCCAGCGCCCGCCGCGCCATCGAGATCATCCGCGAGCTCACCCAGGACGCCGAGCCCGGCAAGATCTACTACGGCACCGTCCGCAAGCTCATGGACTTCGGGGCCTTCGTCGAGATCTTCCCGGGCACGGATGGCCTGGTGCACATCAGCAACATCGCCAAGCGGCGCATCGGCCAGGTCTCGGACGTCCTCAAGGAGGGCGACCGCATCCTCGTGAAGTGCCTGGATGTGGAGGGCAACGGGCGCATCCGGCTCTCGATGAAGGACGTGGTCGAGGCCGAGCTTCCCGAGGAGTTCAAGCCGCACTACCATCCCGTCACCTGAGAGCGCGAAGCCGCACCGGGAAAAACGACCGGCCCCCCCCGCGGGGGCCGGTTTTTTGCTGGCGCCCCGCTGGCGCGCGGCCTAGAATGCGGCACCGGCGCGGGGAAACCCGCCGCGCCAACCCCCCTGGAGGCCCTCCCCATGCCCGAGACCTTCCTCGCCGCCGTGGTCCAGGCCGGGTCGGCGGTGTTCGACCGCGCCCGCACCATCGAGAAGCTCCGCCGCCTGACCGCCGAGGCGGCCGCCCAGGGCGCCTCCCTGGTCCTCTTCCCCGAGGCCTTCGTCCCGGGCTATCCCAAGGAGCTCGACTTCGGGGCCCGGGTGGGGCGCCGCACCCCCGAGGGGAGGGAGGACTTCCGCCGCTACTTCGAGAGCGCCCTCGACCTCGCGGGCTCCGACGCGGCCGCCATCGGCCGGGCCGCCCGGGAGAGCCGGGTCCACCTCGCCGTGGGCGTCATGGAGCGTGAGGGGGGAACGCTTTACTGCACCGTGCTCTTCTACGGGCCGGACGGAAGGCTCCTCGGCAAGCACCGGAAGCTCATGCCCACGGCCATGGAGCGCCTCATCTGGGGCTTCGGGGACGGCTCCACCTTGACCGTCCTGGACACCCCGCTCGGGCGCCTGGGGGCGGTCATCTGCTGGGAGAACTACATGCCGCTGCTGCGGATGGCCATGTACTCCAAGGGGGTGCAGATCTACTGCGCCCCCACGGCGGACGACCGCGACACCTGGCTCTCCACCATGCGCCACGTCGCCCTGGAGGGCCGCTGCTTCGTCCTCTCGGCCTGCCAGTACCTCACCCGGGCCGACTGCCCGGCGGACTACCCGGCCGAATGCGCGCCCGGGACCGTGCTGATGCGGGGCGGAAGCTGCATCGTCTCCCCCCTGGGGCGGGTGCTGGCGGGACCCCACTTCGAGGGGCCGGCCATCCTGACGGCCGAGATCGACCTGGGGGAGATCCCGCGGGGCAAGTACGACTTCGACGTGGTGGGCCACTACGCCCGCCCGGACGTGTTCCAGCTCCACGTCAACGAGCAGCCCATG
>Ga0156328_1213_pt1 | contig 11397 bp, 8 predicted proteins | sample RifCSPlowO2_12_FD_107976 | JGI IMG/M metagenome (GOLD analysis project Ga0156328, IMG submission 107976) | Candidatus Tectomicrobia bacterium RIFCSPLOWO2_12_FULL_69_37 | reverse complement strand
GGTCAGCCGGCCGCCCCGCCCCCCAGGCGCCCAGTGGCCCGGGTCAGCTCCCGCAGCCGCCGAGCGAGGTCCGCGGTCAGCTCGCCCTCCCGGAGCCGCCAGGCCCAGTTGCCGTGCAGGGTCCCCGGGTGGTTCATCCGCGCCTCCGAGCCCAGGCCGAGCACGTCCTGGACCGGGGCGACGGCGATGCCGGCGGGGGAGGAGAAGGCCAGGCGGATCATGGCCCAGTGGATCTCGCTCCCGTCATGCTCCAGGCAGCGCAGGGCGAACTCCCGCTCGTGGGGAGGCCTCTTGCCGAACCAGCTTGCGGTCGTGTCGTTGTCGTGGGTGCCGGTGTAGACCACACAGCGGGGGGGGTGGTGGCGGGGGAGGTGCATGTTGTCCTCCCCGCCGTCGAAGGCGAAGTGCAGGACGCGCATCCCCGGGAGGCCGAAGCGGTCGCGCAGGGCGAACACCTGCTCCGTCACCGCGCCCAGGTCCTCGGCGATGAGATCCAGGGATCCGAGGGCGTCCTTGAGCTTCTCGAACAGATCGGCTCCCGGCCCCTCGCGCCAGTGGCCTTCCTTGGCGGTGGGGGCGCCGGCGGGGACTTCCCAGTAGCGGGTGAAGCCGATGAAGTGGTCGAGGCGGGTGGCGTCGAAGAAGCGGAAGGCGGCGCGCAGACGCTCGACCCACCAGTCGTACCCCCGCTCGCGGAGAGCCTCCCAGCGGTAGAGGGGGTTCCCCCAGAGCTGGCCGTTGCTGTTGAAGTAGTCCGGCGGGACGCCCGCCACCGCCTCGGGCCGCCCGGCGGCGTCGAGCCGGAAGACGCCGGGGTTCGCCCACACGTCGGTGCTCTCGTGGGAGACGTAGATGGGGACGTCCCCGATCAGGCCCACGCCCTTCCGGCGGCAGTGCTCCCTCAGCTGGGCCCACTGGCGGAAGAACAGGTATTGGAGGAAGGAGAGGAAACGGATCTCCTCCCCATGCGCCTCCCGCGCGCGCTGGATGGCGGCGTGGTCGCGGGAGCGCAGCTCGGGGGGCCAGTCGGCCCAGGAGGAGGCGCCGAAGCGCTGCTTCAGGACGGTGAAGAGGGTGAAGTCGCCGAGCCAGCCCGCGTTCTCCTCCAGGAAAGCCTCGAGGCTCCCCCGCTCCCCGGAACGGGGGCGCGCCTCGAAGGCGCGGAAGGCCCGGCGGATGAGGGGCTCCTTGATCCGCCACGCCCGGGCGAAGTCGGCCCTCCACACGGGAGCTGCGGCGGCGGGGGAGGCGTCCTCCCGCGCGAGGAGGCCTTCCTCCGCGAGGCGGTCCAAGCTGATGAGCAGGGGGTTGCCCGCGAAGGCGGAGGAGGAACCGTAGGGCGAGCCCCACGCGTCCGCGGGGCCGATGGGGAGCATCTGCCACCACGCCTGACCGCTTTCGGCGAGGAACTCGGCGAAGCGATGGGCGGCGGGCCCCAGGTCCCCCACGCCGTGCCCTCCGGGGAGGGAGGTGGGGTGGAGGAGCAGGCCGCTGGCGCGCGTCTGGAGGCTGAAGGGGGAAGTCATCACCGGCGCCCTGGGGCCACGGGGGTTCGCATGGAGCTGGTCAAGCGCGGCCGTCCCTGGCGGCCCGCTCGGCATACCAGGCGACGGTCCTCTGGAGCCCTTCCTCCATCCGATTCGAGCGGACGGGGCCTTCGATGGACCGGGGGACGGAGGGGATGGCGGCCTGGTGGAAGACGCAGGAGACCCCCGCCGCCGCGCGGGCGCATACCTCCGGGTTCAGGATGCCCTGTGGATGGTCGAGCAGCTCGATGTCGCCCAGGACGTCCTGGAGGTTCTCCCTGCGGCCGGTGAGGAAGCCGCCGAGCACACGGACGGCGTAGCCTTCCCGGAGGAGGGCGCGCACGAGGTTCGAGCCGATGAAGCCTCCGCCCCCGGTGACGAGAACCCGCTCCAAGGAGGCGCTCCTTTCTCCAGCCGGGCCCGCCTTCAGCCCGCCGGCTGGCACTTCCGGAAATATCCGGTCACGCGATGCAGGATCTCATCGAGCCGCACCCTCGGTTCGCAGTCCGCGTTGCCGGGGAGGCGGACCTCGTGTCCCCGCCCCGGCAGCCGGGCCGCCAAGTAGGAGCCCACGAAGCCCGCGCCGCCCGTGATCAGGATTTTCATGGTGCCTCGCGCGCAAGCTCCCGCGAATATGGCTCTTCGTGCCTTGTCTCGTGGAGAACGCCCGGAGGGCGCGGGTCCCTCCCGGAAAGGCATCTCATATACCCAAGGAAGGGGGAGAGAATCAAGCGCGCAGGGGGGTGAGCGGCGTCAGGTCCGCGCGCCTGGCGCCCGCCGAGGCGCACGGGAGGCGGAGGCTCGGAACCCCGTTTCCGGGAATCTGTCCCAAGAATGATGGATACGGATTGAAACCGCACGGGGAAATCGGCCGGGGCGTTTTCCGCGGAATTCTGGCGCGTGGGGCGGGGCCGGCCGCGCCACCGCAGGAGGAACTGCTCGACGCTGAAGCCGAGGCCCATGGCGAGCATGAGGCCGGCGCGGGCAGAGCGGGGCCTTCTTATGGAACTCCGGAGTTCCGCGTTTCTTTCCGGCGGGGGCGAAGGTACAATAATTACTGCGTTCTTTCCTGGAGTCGTGGGGGTGGCCTTGCCCGGTCCCAGAGGGCCGGGCCGGCGTTGCGGGCCCCCGCGCGGCCGCCCTTTCTTCTCCGTCAGGAAGGGTTTCACATGGCGGAAGAACTGCGAGATCTCTCCTCCCGCCAGCAAGAGTTGGCGGAGATTTGCCTCAAGCTGGTTTCCACCCTTTCGTTTTCGGAGGTCTGCCGGCTCGTGGTCCAGGCGGGGGTGGACCTCGTGCAGGCCGACCGCGCCCGGATCTTCCTGTGGCAGGAGGATGGCGACCTGTGGGAGGAGACCGTGGCCGGGAGCTCCGCCCTGCCCGTGCAGGAGCGGGATGAGGCCCGCCGCCGCTTCCGCCCGGGCCAGGGCCTGGCCGGGTGGATCGCCCGTGAGGGGCTCCCCCTCCTGGTGGACGATGTCCGCCGGGATCCGCGCTGGGCCGAGAGCGATTGGGCCGAGCGCAACGACATCCGCGCCTTCGCGGGCGTCCCGGTCCGGTGGGGCTCGGAGACGGCCGGCGTGTTCACCTGCCTGCGGAAGGGGCGGCACCCCTTCACCGGCGCCGACGTGGAGGTGCTTTCCATCCTGGCGGGCTACACCGCGGCCGCCGTGCAGAACGCGCGGCTCCACGAGGAGGCGAGCCGGAGCCGGGACTTCTTCTGGAGCGTGGTCGAGGACAACGCGGACCCCATCGTCGTCACCGATGCCGGGGGGCAGATCATCCACTGGAACCCCAGCGCCGAGAGGATGTACGGGTATTCGCGGGAGGAGGCGCTCTACAAGCACGTGGACCTGATCTCCCCCACGCCTCACGGCACGCAGCCGTTCCGCGACGAAGTGCTCAGGCACGGCGGGTTCCTGCGGTTCGAGACCTGGAGGCGCCGGAAGGACGGCGTCTCGATCCCCGTGAGCCTCACCCTCTCGCCCGTCAAGCAGGCGGACGGGAAGGTCGTGGCCCTGGTGGGGATTCACCGCGACCTCAGCGAGCACCAGCGGGGCGAGGAGGAGCGCACCGCCCACGTCGTCCAGCTGGAGCGGCTCCAGCAGCTCTCCCAGAAAATCGGCGCCAGCCTCGCGCTGGAGGATGTGCTGCGGTTCATCGTCGAGTCGGTCGTCGAGATATTGAAGGTCCCTTGCGCCGTCCTGAATCTCAGGGATGGGGACCGCTTCGTCCGCCGGGCGGAAGTCAACCCGTTCGGGCCCAGGGGCCACGAAACCCGCGCGGCGGGCCAAGGGGCCGCCGGCTGGGTGGCCGAGAGGAATGAAATCCTCTACATCGAGGATGTCCAGGAAAGCCCCCTGTACCGGAACAAGGAATGGGCGAAGAAGGCGGAGCTGGGATCGTACCTGGCCGCTCCCCTTCGGGCTGGCGGCCAGGTCATCGGCATCCTCAACTGCCTGGCGAAGGGCGTCCGCAGGTTCAGCGAGAACGAGGTGTTCCTGCTCGCCAACCTGGCCAACTCCGCCTCGGTCGCCATCCAGAACGCCGAGCGCCACCGGCAGCTCGAGGAGGCCCTGGAGCGGCAGAAGCGGGTCGAGGCGGAGCGCGCCGCGCACATCGTCCAGTTGCGGCGCCTCCAGGATCTCTCCCAGAAGATCGGCGCCAGTCTCTCCCTGGCCGAGGTGCTCCAGTTCGTCGTCGAGTCGGTCAGCGAGCTCCTCGATATCCCCGTTGTTTCGTTGAACCTCCGGGGTGGGGACAAGTACGTCCGCCGGGCGGAGGTGAACCCCTTCGGCCCCAGGGAGAACGAAACCTTCCGGGTGGGCGAGGGGGCGACGGGGCGGGCGGCGCAGATGCAAGAGCCCCTTTACATTGAGAATGTAGAGGAAAGCCCGTTGTTTTCGAACAAGCGATGGGCGAAGCGTGCGGGCCTGGGCTCCTACTTCGGGGTGCCCCTGAGGGGCGGGGAGGCGGTGATCGGGGTCCTCGCCTGCCACACCAAGGGCGTCCGCAGGTTCAGCGAAAACGAAGTTTTCCTGCTCACCACCCTCGCCAACTCCGCCGCCATCGCCATCCAGAACGCCGAGCGCCACCGGCAGCTCGAGGAGGCCCTGGAGCAGGAGAAGCGGAGCGAGGCGGAGCGCGCGGACCACATCGTCCAGCTGAGGCGCTTGCAGGAGCTCTCCCGGAAGATCGGCGCCAGCCTTGCGCTGGACGAGGTGCTGCGGTTCCTCGTCGAGTCGGTCAGCGAGCTTCTCGATATCCCCGTTGTTTCGTTGAACCTCCGGGATGGGGAGAAGTACGTCCGCCGGGCGGAGGTGAACCCCTTCGGGACGAGAGAGCACGAGACCCGCTCCGTGCGCCAAGGGGCCTCGGGATGGATCGCGGAGCGGAAAGAGCCCCTGTACATCGAGGACGTCCTGGAAAGCCCGCTGTTCCTGAACAAGCGGTGGGCGAAGCGCGCCGGCTTGAGGTCGTACCTGGGCGTGCCCGTGATGCGCGGGGAGGAGGTGATCGGGGTCCTCGCTTGCCACACCAAGGGTGTCCGCAAGTTCACCGAGAACGAGGTCTTCCTGCTCACCACCTTGGTCGGCTCCGCCTCGGTCGCCATCCAGAACGCGGAGAGCCACCGGCAGCTCGAGGAGGCCCTGGAGCAGGAGAAGCGGAGCGAGGCGGAGCGCGCGGACCACATCGTCCAGCTGCGGCGCCTCCAAGAGCTCTCCCAGAAGGTCGGCGCCAGCCTTGCGCTGGACGAGGTGCTGCGGTTCGTCGTCGAATCGGCCAGCGAGGTCCTCAAGGTCCCCGCCGTTGCCTTGAATCTGCGGGAGGGGAAGAGGTACGTCCGCCAGGCGGAGGTGAATCCCTTCGGGCCCAGGGAGTACGGGACCCGCGGGATTGCCCAAGGGGCCACGGGGTGGATAGCGGAGAAGAAGGAGCCCCTCTACATCGAGGATGTCCAGGAAAGCCCGCTATTCCTGAACAAGCAGTGGGCGAAGCGCGCCGGCTTGAGGTCGTGCCTGGGCGCGCCCGTGATGCATGGGGATGAGGTCATCGGGGTCATCGTCTGCAACGCCCGGGGCATCCGCAAGTTCGGCGAGAACGAGGTGTTCCTGCTGACCACCCTCGCCAACTCCGCCGCGGTCGCCATCCAGAACGCCGAGCGCCACCGCCGGCTGGAGGAGGCGCTGGAGCAGGAGAGGCGGAGCGAGCGGGAGCGCACCGCCCACATCGCCCAGCTGGGCCGGTTGAGGGAGCTCTCCCAGAAGATCAGCGCCAGCCTCGACCTGGACGAGGTGCTCCAGTTCCTCATCCAGTCGGCGGGGGAGATTCTCCAGGCCCCCTACGTCGCCCTGAATCTCCGGGAGGGGGAGAGGTTCGTGCGCCGGGCCGCCGTCAATCCTTTCCCCGGCCCCCGGGGGTTTGAAACCCGCGTGGCGGGCCAAGGGGCCGCGGGGTGGGTGGCCGAGAAGAAGCAGGTCCTCTACATCGAGGATGTCCGGGAAAGTTCCATGTACCAGAACCGGGAATGGGCGAAGAGAGCGGGCTTGGGCTCGTTCCTGGGGGTTCCGCTCATGGGCGGCGGCCAGGTCATCGGCATCCTCAACTGCCTGACGCAGGGCGTCCGCAGGTTCACCGAGAACGAGGTGTTCCTGCTCACCACCCTGGCCGACTCCGCCTCCATCGCCATCCAGAACGCCGGGCACCACCGCCAGCTCGAGGAGGCCCTGGAGCAGGTGAGGAGGAGCGAGGCCGAGCGCGCCGCCCACATCACCCAGCTGGGGCGCCTGCAGGAGCTCTCCCAGAAGATCGGCGCCAGCCTCGCGCTGGACGAAGTGCTGCAGTTCGTCGTCGAGTCGGCCAGCGAGATTTTCAAGGTCCCCTGTACTGGCCTGAGCCTCCGGGAGGGGGATGAGTTCGTCCGCCGGGCGGAGGTGAACCCCTTTGGACCCAGGGAACGTTTCGTATCTTCCGGGCTGAGCGGAGGGACGACGAGAGGTAGGGTGGCTGAAGCGGAGGGCCATCTCTACATCGAGGATGTCCGGAAAGATCCTCTGTACAAGAACCGGGAATGGGCGGCAAATGCGGGGCTGGGCTCATACTTGGGCGTTTCCCTGAGAAGCGGTGGCCAGATGATCGGCGTCCTCTCTTGCATGGCGCAGGAGGTTCGCAAGTTCACCGAGAACGAGGTGTTCCTGCTCACCACCCTGGCCAACTCCGCCTCCATCGCCATCCAGAACGCCGAGCGCCACCGCCAGCTCGAGGAGGCCCTGGAGCAGGTGAAGAGGAGCCAGGAGATCGCCAGGCGCGCGGAGAGGCTGTCCGCCCTGGCGATGCTGTCGGAGGGGGCGGCGCACGAGCTGCTGAACCCGGCGAACATCATCGGCCTGCACGCGCAGCGGATGCAGTGGGAGAACGAGGAGGGGAGCCCGGGGAGCAAGACGGCGGAGGTGATCTTGCGGAACGTGAAGCGGATCACCCGGATCTGCGACGCCCTGCGCCAGTTCTCGCAGGACAGGCCCCCGGGCCAGGAGCTGCTCGAGGCGAACGCCCTGGTGAAGGAGGTGGTGGAGCCGCTGGAGCCGGAGATGCGCCTCCACAGCATCCAAGACGAGATGGAGCTGGGGAAAGCGCCGAGGCGGGTGATGGGCGACCCCGCTGAGTTGCGGCAGGCCCTGTTCCACCTGGTGCGGAACGCGATGGACGCCATGCCGCGCGGCGGGAAGCTGAAGGTGGCCACGCGGGAGCTGGAGGAGGAGGGGCGGCTCTGGTGGGAGGCGCGTGTCTCGGACACGGGAGAGGGCATCCTGCCGGAGAACCTCTCCCGGATCTTCGACCCCTTCTACACGACGAAGCCGCCGGACAAGGCGACGGGGCTGGGGCTCTCGGTGACCCACGGGATCGTTGAGCGGCACGGAGGGAAGCTGTGGGCCGAGAGCGCGCCGGGCCAGGGCGCCGCCTTCGTCCTCCGCCTGCCCGCGGCCCAGGAGGCGTGAGGAGCCGTCCACCGGCCCCGGGAAGACCCCGGCGGCCTTTCCGCTAGCGGTCCTTCAGCTCGATGCGGATCCCCTCGAACATCCGCGTGTCCTGATTCTCGACCGCGTGGATGCCCTCGGGCTCGATGTAGATGGGGACGCCCTCGCGCCGGGTGCCCAAGGGGGGGACGACCTCCATCTTCTCGGTGTAGTACACGATCTTGGGCAGGCTGGTGATGATGAAGACGCTGGGCCACTTATGGGTGTGCATGTGCTCGAGCTGACCCGGCGGGATGGTGACGCGGATCACGCGCACCCGGTCGTTCTCGATGAGCACCTCGTGGTTCTCCGGGGCCGCGGCGACGGCGTCGAGCTCCTCGGGGGTGCCGGGGATGTAGGGGGGGCGTCCGATCCGATCGTCCTTGGTCGCGGGGCTGTTCACGGCCATCGTCGTCTCCTCCCGTTCGCGGGCGTGCCGCGCCGGCTCTTGGGGTGTGCGGACAGTATAAGAGAATCCGGGGGGCGTTTCGAGGGCTCCTCTTCCCTCCCCGTGCTAGAATGCCGCCCGTCCCTCCAGGCTTCCTGCTCAAGCGGCCTTGTGAAGAAGGACCCGGCGGCATGAAGCTCGGCTATGTGGTGGCCACCTCCGACGTGAAGTCCGCCCGCCTGCCGAGCGCCCAGGGAGACCTGGCCGAGAACCTGCGGCTGCTCGCCGGCATCGGCTACGAGGGGGTGGAGCTCTCGATCTGGCGCCCGGCCGACCTGGACGCCGCCCGGCTCGAGAGGGAGGTCGCCGCCTCGGGCCTCGCCGTCTGCTGCGTGCACACGGCCGCGATCGGCTTCGAGGACAGGCTCTGGCTCTGCCATGAGGACGAGGAGGTCCGCCGGGCGGCCATGAAGCGGCTGAAGGAGGCGGCGGACCTGGCCGGCCGCTTCGGGGTGGATGTAGCCGTCGGCTCCTTCCGGGGGAAGCTGCTGGAGGGGGAGGGCCGCGAGCGCTCCCTGGGCTGGATGCGGGACGCCTTCCGGGAGGGCGCCGACTACGCGGCGGCGCGGGGCCTGCGGGTGCTGATCGAGCCCTACAACCGTTTCGTCACCAACTTCGCGAACAGCGCCGAGGAGAGCGCCGCCTTCGTCCGCGGGATGAGGCACGAGGGCCTGGGCCTGCTCCTCGACACCTTCCACGTCAACATCGAGGACCCCTCCTTCGGGGGCGCCATCTACGGCGCGAGGGACTGCCTCTTCCACATGCACCTGACGGACAACAACCGCATGTACCCGGGGGCCGGCCACATCCCCTTCGCCGAGGTCATCGGCGCCCTCAGGGCCATCGGGTACGGCGGCTACCTCTCGATCCAGATCGCCCAGAAGCCCGACTTCCGCACGGCGGCCGCGCGCTCCCACGGCCACATCCGCAGCCTCCTGTGAGGCCGGGGCGCCTCCGGCCCCTCCTCCCCGGAATATGCTAGGATCCGGGCGATCCGCCGGTTGCAGCCGCCGAAGAGATGAGGCTTCGCAGGGTCTCCGTGCGGGAGGCGCTGCGTCTGCTCCGCCGCCATGAGGGGAGGTGTGTCGCCGCCATGAGAGGATTCTGCAAGCGCCAGCTGCTTTGGCTCGCCGTGCTCCCGCTGCTCGCCGTCTTCGCCCCGCCGGCGGAGGCCCAGATGCGGGAGGGCCCGGGCCGGTGGGTCAAGAAGGCCTCCCTGCCCATCCCCCGCACCGAGATCTCCGTCGCCGAGCTGGACGGGAAGATGTACGTCGCCGGCGGCTACGTGCCCGGCAGCGTCACCTCCTACCTCCTCCACGAGTACGACCCGGCCACGGACAAGTGGCGCGAGCGGAGGCGGATGCCGCTGGGCCTCAACCACGTGGGCCTGATCGGCCACGAGGGCAAGCTCTACGTGTTCGGGGGGTTCATCCGCCAGAACCAGGACCCCGTGGCGAACGCCTTCGTCTACGATCCCAAGACCGACGAGTGGAAGGAGATTGCCCCCCTCACCTCCAAGCGCGGCGCTATCGCCCTGGCCTCCCTGGGCGGGAAGATCCACCTGCTCGGCGGGGCGGTCGGCGTCGGGTTCAGGATGCGCAAGAGCGTGAACCTCCACGAGGTGTACGACCCGGCCGCCAACAAGTACGCCTCGCGGGCGCCCCTGCCGGAGCGCCGCGACCACATGGGGCTGGTCGTGGTGGACGGCAGGCTGCACGCCTTCGGGGGCCGCTACGAGAGCTTCGCCAGCAACTCCAACCTCCACGACGTGTACGACCCCAAGGCGGACAAGTGGACCCCCCTGGCCCCCCTGCCGACCGCCCGGAGCGGCTTCGCCTACGGGCTGCTCGACGGGCTGATCGTGGTCATCGGCGGGGAGGGGATGAAGGGGGTCTTCAACGAGAACGAGGCCTACGATCCCAAGGCCAACAAGTGGCGCACCCTGATCTCCATGCCCTACCCCCGCCACGGGACGGGCGCGGCGGTGATCGGCGAGGTCATGTACGTCCCGGGCGGGGGGCCCGTGCGGGGCGGGAGCCGCCTGACCGAGGAGCACGAGGCGTTCTCGCTGAAGTAGGCGGGAGGAGCGGCGCCGGGCGCCCTCACCCCGCGGCGGGGATCTCGAAGGCCTTCACCGTCATCGCGATCATGGCGTAGAAGCCGAGGGCCGCCGTCAGCTCGACGACGCCTCGCTCCCCGAGCGCCTCGACGGCCCGGGCGTAGGCCGCGGCGCCGGCGGCGCGCGCCTCCAGCAGCTCGGTGCAGAAGGCGAAGACGGCCGCCTCGTCGTCCTTCTTGAAGAGGGGCGTCCGCCCCGCCCCGATCGCGGCGAGGACCTCCGGGCCGAGCCCTGCCTTGAGCCCCCGAGCCTCGTGCGCCTGCCAGGCGTAGCGGGCGTCCCAATGCCGCACCGCAATCAGGATCGCGAGCTCCACCAGCCGGGCGGGCAGGGAGAGCCGGTCTCTCAGCAACCGGATGGTCGCGAGCATGTGGTCCGCCAGCTCGGGGCTGCGCACCCAGGCCCCGAAGGGCCCGCGCACCGTGCCCGCCGCGCCCTCCGTGATCTCCAAGAAGCGGCGCCGCTGGTTTTCGGGCATTTGGTCGAGGGACATGCTCGCGAGCCGGCTCATGGACGGGCTCCCTGGATGAGGTCGGGGGCACGTCTTCTACCACTTCCGGGGGGAGTTTCACAGGCCGGCGGGCGAGGAGGGGTCGGGGACCCTGGATTGACCGGAAGGGCTTGAAAAACTTGGCGGGAACGCGTGGGAGTCGAACTCACCTGCGAACGTGTTTGCCCCCCACACTGGATTTGAAGGGTGGCGTGCGGAAAAGCCGATCCTTCGCCACAATAGCATAAATATGGCGCAGTATCCCTCCCGGAAATCCTGATCCCCAAAGTCTCCAGTTCTGAATCTTAGTTCCAATATCTGGGCCGGAAAAAACTCCTTGACCTTCCAGTATACTGGAAGGTGTAGGTTGTCTTTCGTGAGGAGCTCTCTCTGGAGAATGGCCATGCAGATTGGAGAGTTGGCGAAGGCGGCCCAGGTGCCGCCCAAGACCATCCGCTACTACGAGGACATCGGCCTTCTCCCGGAGGCGCCGCGCACCGAGGGCGGCTACCGCTGCTACGGCTCCGAGGCTGCCGAGCTCCTCCGCTTCATCCGCAAGGCCCAGTCACTAGGGCTCACCCTGGCGGAGATCAAAGAATTGGCCGAGATCCGAAGTGCTGGGAACCTCCCCTGTATGCATTTGCGTTCCCTCCTCGAAACCAAGGTGGCCGAGATGGAAGCACGTATCCGCGAGCTGACGAAGCTGCGCGGCGAGATGCGCAAGACGCTCGATGCGTGGGACGAGCAACTGAAGGACGGCCAGAGCGCGGTGGTCTGCCCCCACATCGAGGACCGCCCGG
>Ga0156328_1034_pt2 | contig 11562 bp, 8 predicted proteins | sample RifCSPlowO2_12_FD_107976 | JGI IMG/M metagenome (GOLD analysis project Ga0156328, IMG submission 107976) | Candidatus Tectomicrobia bacterium RIFCSPLOWO2_12_FULL_69_37 | reverse complement strand
GTACGTCGCGGAGGAGGGGGGCACGGTCTTCCGCTTCGACACGCGGGACTTCTCCAAGCCCGCCCTGGCCGAGCGCAAGGCCTTCTTTCCCGCCGGGGTGAAGCTGACCGGCCTGGCCTTCCTGATCGGCGAGCAGTCCATCATCGCCGCGGGCTCGGACGGCGCGGTGGACGTTTATTTCCGCCTCCAGCGGCAGGGGGCCGCCACCAAGGACGGCTTCGAGATGGTGCGGGGCCACCGGCTCGAGCCCCACGCCGGGCCCGTCCGCCGCCTCGACGTGAGCAAGCGCAGCAAGATGCTCGTCACGGCGGACGCCGGGGGGAACGTCTGGCTCCGCCACGCCACGAGCGAGCAGGTCATCCTCCGGATGAAGGGCAAGGCGGCGGGGGGGTACGACGGCATCTCCCTCGCGCCGCGGGACGACGGGATCCTGGCCGTCGCGGCGGACCGCCGCGCCTCCCTTTGGAGCGTCCACGCCCCCCACCCGGAGACGACGTGGCGCAGCCTGTTCGGGGCGATCTGGTACGAGGGCTACCCGGAGCCCTCCTACACCTGGCAGTCCTCCTCGGGCACCGACACCTTCGAGCCCAAGTTCTCGCTCGTCCCGCTCGTCTTCGGCACCATCAAGGCGACGCTCTATTCCCTGGTGTTCGCCATCCCGATCGCTCTCCTGGCCGCCGTGTACACCTCGGAGTTCGTGCACCCGGCCGTCCGGGGGACCCTCAAGCCCGTCATGGAGATGATGGCCTCGCTCCCCTCGGTGGTGCTGGGCTTCATCGCGGCGCTGATCCTGGCGCCCATCGTCGAGAGGTGGATCGCCTCGGTGTTCCTGCTGTTCGCGCTGCTCCCCCTGAGCCTCGTCGGTTCGGCCTACCTGTGGCAGCTGGTGCCCCTCGATCTGTCGAGGCGCCTGGACGGCCTGCCCAAGTTCGCCCTGATGTTCGTGGCCATCTTCGCCGCCTTCGGCCTCTCCTGGCTGCTGGGCGCCCGGTTCGAGTGGCTGTTCTTCTACGGCGACCTCAAGGCCTGGGTGAACGGGGACGTGGGGACGGGCGCGCCCTTCCTCTTCCTCGTCTTCCTGCCGGGGGCCTGCCTCGCCGTGTTCCTGGGGGCCAGGCGGTGGCTCGAGGAGTGGACCCGCGAGAAGGTCCAGCGCCTCTCCGAGTTCCAGGGCGCCCTGTTCGCCGGGGCGCGCTGGCTGGCCCTCCTGGCCGCCGCGGCGCTCGCCGCCTGGGCCGTCGCCTGGGCCGCCTCCGCGCTTGGGCTCGACCCGAGGGGAGGCGTGGTGGGCACCTACGTCCAGCGCAACGTCCTGGTGGTGGGCTTCGCCATGGGTTTCGCAGTCATCCCCATCATCTACACCATCGCCGAGGACGCCCTGAACGCCGTCCCCTCCCACCTGCGGGCGGCGAGCCTGGCCTGCGGGGCGACGCCGTGGCAGACGGCCTGGCGCGTGGTGCTCCCCACGGCGATGAGCGGGGTGTTCGCCGCCGTCATGGTGGGGATGGGGCGGGCCGTGGGGGAGACGATGATCGTGGTCATGGCGGCGGGGAACACCCCCATCCTCGACTGGAACCTCTTCAACGGCCTTCGGGCGCTCTCGGCGAACATCGCCGTGGAACTCCCCGAGGCCGTCAAGGACGGCACGCTCTACCGCGTGCTCTTCCTCGCGGGCCTGACGCTGTTCGTGATGACGTTCATCCTCAACACGCTGGCCGAGATCGTCCGGATCCGCTTCCGCCGGCGGGCCGTCCAGCTCTAGCCGGGCGGATGAGAAGGGGCCGATGAGATGAGAACCGAGGACGGGAAGGCCCAGGCGCCCGCCCCGGCCCCGCCGGACGGCCGCCCGGCCCGCCCCGGGGAGAGCAACGGCGCCGAGCAGCTGCCGCCCGCCCCCGCGGCTCCCCCTGCGGGCGCGCCGCGCCGCAGGAAGATGGGGCACGCGGACTTCTCCTCGCGGGGCGAGCCCATCCTCTGGACCCTGGGCGGCGGGCTGGCGCTGGGGGTCATCCTGATCACCGGTTTCCTCGTCATGGTGTTCTGGAACGGGCTCGTCACCTTCTACCCCGGACCCATCGAGGTGGTGACCCTCAAGGACGGCAAGCTCGTGGCGGGCGAGCCCGCGCGCTCCGAGGTGTTCCGCCCCGGGCCGGAGGTTCTCCGGACGCTGGACGAGGCCGCGCGGCGGGCCGTCGCGGCCAGCGGCGGCTATGTCTCCCGCACCCTCTACCGGATCGGGAATTACGACCTCTACAACGAGGACTTCCGCTGGGTGCCGGAGTTCGAGGTGAGGGAGGTGCGGACCCCGCCCGACATGTTCTTCATCGAGCGCCTGGAGTGGGGCTCCTTCGTGGGCCGGATCAAGGCCCTCAAGCGGGACGGCCAGGTGCTGGAGGCCGGGAAGTTCGGTCTGGGGAACCTTCGCGGGGAGCACGCGGAGGCCCGCGCCCGCTGGCAGCGGGTCCGCCGCATCGAGCGGACCGAGATCGGCGAGGTGAACCACTACCTCGAGAAGGAGCGCCTCGCCGTCCGCCGCGCCGCGCTCGCCCACGGCGAGGGGAGCGCCCAGCACCGCGAGGCCCAGGCCGCATCCGCCCCGCGCACCGAGGCGCTCAAGAAGCGGCACGCCGGGCTCTCGGCCCAGGCGAAGGCCGTCAAGGAGGTGGACGAGAAGGTGCACCTCGTGCTGGCGGACGCCGCCGGGCGTGAGAAGGAGATCCGCCTCTCCGAGGTGGTGCGCTTCTACCCCGCGAACAGCCTGGGCTGGGGGGACAAGGCGGGCGTCTATTTCTCGCGGTGGTGGGAGTTCCTCACGGAGGAGCCGCGCGAGGCGAACACCGAGGGGGGCGTGCTGCCCGCCATCTTCGGGACCGCCGCCATGACCATCCTCATGGCCCTCGCGGTGGCCCCCTTCGGGGTGGTGACCGCCCTCTACCTGCGCGAGTACGCCAGGCAGGGGCGCCTGGTCTCCATCGTGCGGATCTCGGTGAACAACCTGGCCGGGGTGCCCTCCATCGTCTACGGGGTGTTCGGCCTGGGCTTCTTCGCTTACATCGTGGGGGCCACGATCGACCAGCTCTTTTACTCCGAGCGGCTGCCCAGCCCCACCTTCGGGACGGGAGGGCTCCTGTGGTCCTCCCTCACCCTGGCCCTCCTCACCGTGCCGGTGGTGATCGTGGCGACCGAGGAGGCTCTCTCGGCGGTGCCCCGCTCGGCGCGCGAAGGCTCGCTCGCCTGCGGAGCCTCGAAGTGGCAGACCATCCGCCGCATCGTGCTGCCCCAGGCCATGCCGGGCATCATGACGGGCCTCATCCTGGCCATGGCGCGCGGGGCGGGGGAGGTGGCGCCGCTCATGCTGGTGGGGGTGGTCAAGCTGGCGCCGGAGCTCCCGATCGACGGCTTCTTCCCCTTCATCCACCTCGAGCGGAGCTTCATGCACCTGGGCTTCCACATCTACGACGTGGGGTTCCAGTCGCGGAACTCCGAGGCGGGGAAGCCGATGGTGTTCGTGACGACCCTGCTCCTCATCGGCCTCATCGCGGTGATGAACGCCTGGGCGATCTGCGTCCGCAACCGGCTGAAGCGGAAGCTCTCGGCCGGGCACTTCTAGGAGTCCGTTCATGGCGGCGGCGGCGCCGGGCCTGGGCCTGGAGATGGAAGAGACGGTCTACCACGTGAAGGAAGGAGCCGAGGGGGCCAACCTCGAGCTCGAGAACTTCTGCCTCTGGTACGGCAAGGCGCAGGCCCTCCACGGCATCGGGATGAAGGTCCAGAAGGGGATCGTCACGGCCCTGATCGGGCCCTCGGGCTGCGGCAAGTCCACCCTCCTGCGCTCGATCAACCGGATGAACGACCTCATCGACGGCCTCTCCGTCCGCGGGAGCATCCGGCTCGACGGGAAGGACATCAACGCCCCCGGCGTGGACGTGATCAAGCTGCGCAAGCGGATGGGCATGGTCTTCCAGAAGCCCAACCCCTTCCCCATGTCCGTCTTCGAGAACGTGGCCTACCCCCTCCGGGTGGACGGGGTGCGCGACCGCAGGATGCTGGCGGACGCCTGCGAGCGGGCGCTGGGCGAGGCCGCCCTGTGGGAGGAGGTCAAGGACCGGCTCCAGGAGAACGCCCTGGGCCTCTCCGGCGGGCAGCAGCAGCGCCTGTGCATCGCCCGGGCCATCGCCTCGGACCCGGACGTCCTGCTGATGGACGAGCCCTGCTCGGCCCTCGACCCCATCGCTACGGCCCGGATCGAGGAGCTCATCGCCCGGCTGCGCGGCCATTTTACAATCGTGATCGTCACCCATAACATGCAACAGGCCGCCCGGGTGTCGGACAACACGGCCTTCATGTACCTGGGGAGGCTCATCGAGTACGGCGGCACCAACGAGATATTCGTGAATCCGAGGCTCCCCCGGACTTCGGATTACATCACCGGCCGCTTCGGCTAGGCCGCGGGGAGGGATTCATGTCCATCGCAGGCGGGAAGACCCACACGAGCTCGGATTTCGAGAAGGAGCTGGCCGAGCTGCGCCGCATGATCCTCGAGCTGGGCGCCAAGGTCGAGCTCATGACGGCCAAGGGCATGGAGAGCCTCTTCAAGCGGGACTCCAGCCTGGCCGAGCGGGTCATGTCCTGGGACGACGAGGCGGACGCCCTGAACGCCGGGATCAACGACCTCTGCCTGCGCATGATGGCCCTGCGCCAGCCCACGGCGGGGGACCTGCGCCTCATCCTCGCGGGCGTCAAGGTGGCCTCCTCGCTGGAGCGCATCGGCGACCTGGCGGTCAACATCACCGAGCGCGTGCTGGAGCTGAACGAGGAGGCGCCGCTGAAACCCTACGTGGAGCTGCCCCGGATGTCGGAAGCGACCCGGCTGATGCTGCGCGAGAGCCTGGACAGCTTCGTGAAGGAGGACGCCGACCTCGCCATAAAGGTCGTCCGCAGCGACGACGAGGTGGACACGATGAACCAGCAGCTCCTCCGCGAGCTCCTCACCTACATGATGGAGGACGCGCGGAATATCGGCCGCTGCCAGCGCCTCATCTTCGTCTCGAAGTACCTCGAGCGCATCGCCGACCACGCCTCCGGCGTCGCCAAGACGGTCTACTTCATGATCCGCGGCGGCTTCCCCCCCAAGCGGGCCTGGAAGAAGCAGCTGCCCCCTAAGCGGCTCGCTTGATCCTCCCCCCGGCTCTCGCCCCCTCCAGGTGGCGGATTTGACACCTCCGGTTCGCTCTTTTATCGTTGGGGCGTTTCCCGGGGTTGGGTCCGGCCGCTTGGGGAGGGTCGCCGGTGCGTGCCATCGTCCAGCTTTTCACCAAGTCCCCCTTTGGGGCTCTCAAGCAGCACATGCTCAAGGGGGGGGAGTGCGTCGGGCAGGTCCGCTCCATGTTCGAGGCGATGCTCGACGGGGATGACGCCCGCCTCGCCTCCATCGCCAAGCAGATCTCGAAGACCGAGCACCGCGCCGACGAGATCAAGAACGAGATCCGCGACAACCTGCCGCGCAGCATCTTCCTGCCGGTGGACCGCGCGGACTTCCTGAGCGTCCTCTCCCAGCAGGACAGCATCCCCGACACGGTCGAGGACATCGCCGTCCTCCTCACCGTCCGCAAGACCTTCGTGCCCCCCTCCTGGCGGGAGCTCCTCCTCGGCTACGTGGACAAGTGCGTGGAGACCTTCCGCGCGGCGGAGGAGGTGGTCACTCACCTCGACGAGCTCGTGGACGTGGGCCTGACCGGGCCCGACGCCGAGGAGATGGTGGAGAAGATCAACCGCATCGGCCAGCTGGAGTGGGAGGCCGACAAGGCCCAGTTCGACATGCTCCACAAGATGTTCGAGATGGAGGAGCAGCTCAAGCCCGTGGATCTTTTCTGGTGGTCCAAGATCTTCCGCGAGGTGGGCGACATCGCCAACTACTCGGAGAAGACGGCGGACCGCATCCGCTTGATGCTCTACAAGAAATAAGCAGGCTCGCGCCAAACCGTCTCGGCCCAGGCATCGCCCTCTCTCCCGCTCCGCCCGGGGACCGCAAGCCGGCATGGGTTTCTCCCTCACGCTGCTGCTCGTCCTGACCTGCGTCTTCGCCTTCTACATGGCGTGGGCCATCGGCGCGAACGACGTGGCGAACGCCATGGGCGCCGCGGTGGGGAGCGGCGCGCTCGGCCTCGGCGCCGCCCTCATGATCGCCGGGGTGGCCGAGTTCCTGGGCGCGGTCCTCGTGGGCGAGCACGTCACCTCCACCATCCACCAGGGCATCGTGAACCCCGCCCTCTTCAAGGGGAAACCCGGGGAGTTCATGATGGGCATGTCGGCGGCGCTCCTGGGCTCCGCCTTCTGGCTGCACGCCGCCACAGTCCTGGGGCTCCCCGTCTCCACCACCCACTCCATCGTGGGCTCGGTGGTGGGGTTCGGGCTGGTCGCCCGCGGGGTGGACGGGCTCTATCTCGGCAGCCTCGCCGGCATCGTGGCGAGCTGGTTCGTCTCCCCGGTGGCGGGAGGCCTCCTGAGCTTCGGGATCTACTACTTCATCCGGGACAAGATCCTGGCCGTCCGCGACCGGGACGAGGCCACCCGGCGCTACGCCCCCTTCATCCTCTTCGTCGTCGTGGTGGTGCTGCTTCAGTCCTTCGTCTTCAAGGGCATGAAGAACCTGAAGCTCCCCGTGAACTTCTGGACCGTGCTCCTCCTCGGCCTCCTTCTCGGAGGGGCCGTGGCCCTGATCACCCGCCGCTGGCTGGGTGCGGGAAGCCCGATCCGGCGGGGGGACCTGACGAACCGCTTCTTCGGCTTCCTCATGGTGGCCACGGCGGGCTACGTCGCCTTCGCCCACGGGGCGAACGACGTGGGGAACGCCGTGGGGCCCCTCGCCGCCGTCCTGGACATCTACCGCTCGGGTGCGGTGCCCACGGCCAAGGTGACCGTCCCCTGGTGGGTGCTCGGGCTCGGCGGGGTGGGGATCGTCGCGGGGCTCGGCGTCTACGGGCGGGAGGTCATCGCCACCATCGGGGGGAAGATCACCGAGATCAACCCGCAGAACGGCTTCGCCGCCCAGTTCGGGGCGGCGGCCACCGTCCTCCTCGCCTCCCAGCTCGGGCTGCCCATTTCCACCACCCACACCATCGTCGGGGCGGTCATCGGGGTGGGCATGGCGAGGGGGGTGGAGGCGCTCGACCTGCGCGTGATCCGCAACATCATCTCGTCCTGGGTGCTGACCCTGCCCTTCGCGGCGGGGGCCACCATGCTCATCTTCCGGGTGCTGGAGTATTTCTTCGGCTAGCTTTCCGCTCCCTCAAGCCTCATCTGGCTGACGCGCCGCAGGGGCGGCCGGCCGGCCGCCCCTGCAAATCATGCGGGGGAGATATGGGTTGCTCTCGATTCCCCGCTAGATCGCCTCGTCCCCGTCCGGCGCCGTTTCCTCCGTGATGTCGTCCGTCCGTGCAACGGCGGGGAGGCCCGCGCCCCTCCTCAGCCGCTCGGCGAGGCGGCTCCAGCGCCTTCTCACCCGCGCGTTCTTGATGGCGATGGCGAGCGCCTTCTTGGTGCCCACGAAGACCGCCAGCCGCCGCGCCCGGGTCAAGGCGGTGTAGACGAGGTTGCGCTGGAGCATGGGGAAGTGCTGGGTGTGGAGGGGCACCACCACCGCCGGGTACTCGCTCCCCTGGCTCTTGTGTACCGTCACCGCGAAGGCGTGGACCACCTCGTCCAGGCTCCCCCCCGTGTACTCGACCAGCTCCCCGTCGAAGGCCGCCCAGAGCGCCCCCTCGCCCGGGTCCACCCGCTCCACCACCCCGATGTCCCCGTTGAAGACGTTCTTCTCGTAGTTGTTCCGGATCTGGATGAGCTTGTCCCCCTTCCGGAAGGCGCGCCCCCCGGCGGGGAGGAGGGCCCCTCCGTCCGGGGGGTTCAAGGCCTCCTGGAGCCTCTCGTTCAGGCTCTGCACCCCCAGCACCCCGCGCTGCATGGGGGAGAGCACCTGGATCTCCTGGATGGGGTCGAGCCCGAAGCGGCGGGGGATGCGCTCCCGGCACAATTCGACGATGAGGTCGGCGCAGCGCGCCGGGTCCGCCTCCTCGATGAAGAAGAAGTCCGCCCCCTCGCGGTCCTCCCGGGCCTCGCGCGGCATCTCCCCCCGGTTCACCCGGTGGGCGTTCTCGACGATGAGACTCTCCTTGGCCTGGCGGAACACCTCGGTCAGCCGCACCACCGGCACCCCGCCCGACTCGATCACGTCCCGGAGCACGTTCCCCGGCCCTACCGAGGGGAGCTGGTCCACGTCCCCCACGAGGACGAAGGTGGCCGCGTCCGGCACCGCGCGCAGGAGGCTCGCGGCGAGGTGGACGTCCAGCATCGAGGCCTCGTCGATCACCACGGCGTCCGCCGCCAGGGGGTTGGAGGCGTTCCGGGCGAAGCCGCCCTGCACCCAGCTGTACTCCAGCAGGCGGTGGATGGTGCTCGCCTCGTGGCCCGTCACCTCGGCCAGGCGCTTGGCCGCCCGCCCGGTCGGAGCGGCGAGGAGCACCTGGAGGCCGAGCTGGCCGTAGAGTTTCGTGACGGCGCTGACGATGGTGGTCTTGCCCGTCCCGGGGCCGCCCGTGACGACCAGGGCCTTCTCGGCGAGGGCGTCCTCGATGGCCCGGGCCTGATCCCCCGTCGCCTGGCCCCCCTCCAATGCCCTTTGGGCGAGGCGGCGCAGGCGATCGCGCAGGTTCTCCCCCGAGACGCCCAGCCCGCGCAGGGCGGCCTCGAGCCGCACCTCGTCGCGCGCGGTCCTGAGGAGCCCCGTCAGCCGCCGGGCCACCTCGCACTCGGCGGCGTGGAGGGCGCGGAGGTAGAGGGCGCGGCCCTCGGGGCCCTCTCCCGTCTCCTCCACCACGACCGCCCCCTGGCGCCGCAGGGACTCCAGCGCCTCCTCCACCTGGGCGGGCTCGACGCTCAGGAGCTGGGCGGCCTCCTCCACCGCCCCCTGCCAGGGCACGAAGACGTGGCCGTCCCGCTCCGAGAGCTGCTGGAGCAGGTAGAGCGCCCCCGCCGCGCAGCGGGCGGGGGAGTCCGCCGGGAAGCCGATCTGCCGGGCCACCCGGTCGGCGGTGCGGAAGCCCACCCCGAAGATGTCGGTGGCGAGGCGGTAGGGGTTCTCGCGCAGGATGGGGATGGCCTGGGCCCCGTAGGAGCGGAAGATCTTCTCGGCCAGGTGGAGGGAGAGGCCGTGCTGCTGGAGGAAGAGCATCACCTCCCGGGCCTCGCCGTGGCTGCGCCAGCTCTCGACGGCCTCGGCCAGCCTCTTCTCGCCCAGGCCGGGGATTTCCAAAAGGCGCTGGGGCTCCTTGTCGAAGACCTCCAGCGTCCGCTCGCCAAAGCGCTCAACGATGCGCTTGGCCATCGCCGGCCCGATGTGCTTGACGGGCCCCGCGGCGAGGAACTTCTCGATCCCCTCGGCCGTCGCGGGGGCGATGGGCTGGGCCACCGTCACCTGGAACTGGCGGCCGTAGCGGGGGTGGTCCTTCCACTCCCCCTCGAAGCGCACCCGCTCCCCCTCGCGGAGTGTTCCCAGGTGGCCCACGGCCACCACGGTGGCCTCGCTCTCCTCGGGGAGGATGACCAGGACGGTGTAGCCCGTGTCCTCGGCCCGGAAGCGGATGCGCTCGACCGTGCCGGTGAGCGTCCCCTGCCCGAACAGGCCGGCCTGGGACGCGCCTCCGCTTGTGCCACCCCAAGCGGCAGGCCGCTTGGGGACCCCGAATGGGGGGGAGGGCCTGCGGGGGAAGCGGGGCATGGCAATTATTTTTTAAGAGAGGAAATTAGCATTTTGACGGCGTTATGAATCGACTCTTCCGACTGAGAAGCGAAAACGACCGAATCAATGGCTGTCGACTTTAGCCGACTCTGTACGTTTACATGTTCATCTATAAACGGATAGTAGATGACCGCACTAAAGCTTGCGTGTGGGAAGGCCTTCTTTAACTTGTCTGCTTTGTTGACTATTTCGTCGCAGCGTTTATGAATGTCTCGTCGCGCCTCGATCCTCTTTATGTCTATTCCTATCTCTATAGTCCCTTGCCTGGGACTTGCGGCGTCTAGTTCAAACTCCTCATCCTCAGAGTGAAATTTCCGCTTGCGGAATGTTCCAATTTTGTTCAGGGCTTCTAGAACGAGTTTCTCCCATCTTCCCTTGCCTTTGCGAATTTCTTTGTCAATAAACCAAATTCGGTCAATTTGGCATAGCGCGGGAAGTTCCAGGTAAGAGGGTAGGAATGGTTTGATAAATCCCGCAATTACTTTCGCTTGAGACTCGTCGAGCCGCGGATTGTAAGTGTCTAGATTGCTGATGCCGAGATCGCGTTCGATGGCGCGCGCGGCAACGTTGCAAGCGGCGAGAAGGCCCTTGAGTATGATGGGATATTTCGAGATTGCTTCCGCCAAGTTTAGGGCGCTCATACTTGAAAAGATTACGACATCCACTTCTCGCCTTTCGATAAATGGCGAAAAGGCCTGTTGCAATGCAGTTTCGACTGTCTCGAGTCGAGTGTCTGCATCTTCTGTTACCCATTCCATGTAATCGCGATGACTGCCATATCCGTCAGCCATCAGTTGCTTCCGTCACAAAAGAATTCCCTCTTGTGGGCGAATTGACCTCCTAAGCATTCTATCCGGTTATGGCGACTTTAGAGAAGAGACCCCCGGTTGCTTCTGCGACGCGGCTCCTGGCGATCTCGAAATAATGCTTGTCTATTTCGTACCCGATGCTATTTCGGCCCCATCGGGCTGCGGCGGCATTGGTCGTTCCGGTTCCCATGAATGGATCCACGACCGTGTCTCCCGCAAAGCTAAACATGCGGATAAGCCGCTCCGCTAGCTCCATTGGGAATGGGGCAGGATGATTCCTGGTCGATGCACCCGTTACTCCTGTCCAAATTTGTTGAAACCAAAGCCGATGATTTTCTTCTGAAATTATGCTTAGCACTCTTTTGGCAACACTTGGCTTTCGGTAACCCCCTGGTTTCCTCTCCATTAGGATGAATTCAATATCGTTTTTAATTACCGCGTTCGGTTCATATGGTTTTCCAAGAAATCCAGACCCGTTTTCCACTTCATAAGCGGCATTTGTTATTTTGTGCCAGATGATCGAAGCAAGATTATCAAAACCAATCTTTCTGCAATGTTCTTGGATAGAAGCATGTAATGGCACTACTGTATGTCGACCGTCGTTCTGCCTCCGGGAAAGACAGACATCTCCGACCACGCAAATCAGACGCCCTCCTGGCACGAGAGCTTGGTAACATTTTTCCCATACCCTACCGATCTCTTGAAGAAACTCCTCGTAGCTGACGATATGCCCCAACTGTCCTTCGCAATCACGATATCGCTTTAATGTCCAGTATGGAGGCGAAGTCAAGATCAAATGAACGCTACCAGGCTCAAGGGCTGACATCGTGCGGGCATCAGAACAAAGCAATCTATGATGAGTAGGGATTTGACGCACCAAATTTTCGATTTCCCTTATTAATCTCTCGTTTTTTGCAATGCGTGGGATATCTGTTTGGGGATTATCGAGAGAACTGACCT
>Ga0156328_1119_pt1 | contig 11571 bp, 15 predicted proteins | sample RifCSPlowO2_12_FD_107976 | JGI IMG/M metagenome (GOLD analysis project Ga0156328, IMG submission 107976) | Candidatus Tectomicrobia bacterium RIFCSPLOWO2_12_FULL_69_37 | reverse complement strand
CAGCCCCCGGCCCGCCAGGGGCCGCCCGAGGGACCAGCCGGTGACGAGGGGCAGGAAGCCGCTGATGAAGAAGGTGGTCCACACCAGGACGTTCAGCACCCCGTGCAGGCTGAGCCCGTGGTAGTAGGAGCGGACGACGGGCGCGAGCTTGGGGTAGAGGTTGATGCCTGAGTACTCCAGGGCCTGGAGGAGCCCCGTCGCCACCCCGCCGAGCAGGGCGGCGAGGGCGACGGCGAGGTAGGCCGCCGCCATCCGGCCCTCCGCGGTCCAGCCGGCCGAGTCCGCCTTCATTTCTTCGCCTCGGCGATGACCTTGCCGAACATGATGTGGTGCGCCACGCCGCAGTACTCGTGGCAGACGAAGGGGTACTCCCCCGGCTTCTCGAAGCGCGCCGAGAAGCGCGTCACCTGGCCGGGCACCACCATGACGTTGGCGCTCGTCCCCTTGATGATGATCCCGTGCACGATGTCCCGGCTCGTGACGGCGAACTCCACCGTCGAGCCCGCGGGCACCCGGACCGCGTTCGGGGTGAAGCTCCAGATGCCGGCCACCATGTTCACCTGGTAGCGGTTGGGGCCGGCCGGGAAGGTGCCGGGCTTGTCGAAGGGGGGGGTCTTGGCGAGCTGGGCGGGGTCGAGCGTGCCCTCCACCCCGGGGAGGTCGTGCCCCCGCCCGATCGCGGCCCACAGGAGGAGGCCCAGCATAATCACCGGCAGCGCGATGCTGGGCAGGATCCACATCAGCTCGGCTTTGTAGACGGAGCCCTTGCTCACCCGCCTCACCCTCCCCACAGGCGGAGGTAGGCGTTCGCCCACAGCAGGGCCAGGAGCGCCAGGAAGGCCAGCATGAAGGCGAGGGCGCCCTTGGGATGGTGGCTGGGCTCCATGGGGTCCTCCTTTGCGGGGGTCCCGGTTCCATGGTGCCAGGAAAGGCCGATGCGGGGTTCATTCTTCCCGATGGCGATACGAAAGGCAAACGGGAGAGGTCAAAGCCGCCCCGGGCGCGCGGGGCGGGGGCGCGGAAGGCGGGCTATTCCAGGCGGCTGCCGGGCTTGGCCGGGGCGGGGATTTCCTCCTGGGGCCAGGTGAGGAGCTCAAGGCGGGGGGCGGCGCCCTCGCGGGGTTCCCCGCGGCGCGGCTCTCCGGGGCAGGCGGGCGCCCTCCCGGCCTGGGCGCGCAGGCCCGCTGGGGCGCAGGCGGCGGGCGGGACGGGAAGGGGTGGGATCTGGTCCGGTCCCGGGCCGGCCCACGCCGCCGTCATCGCCAGGGGGACCGCCGCCAGCGCGGCGGCGGTCAAGGGCTTCCACGAACGCGGCATCGGAATCTCCCACTCGCGGGGTTCTGCCGGGCGCCCGGGTCTAGCGGTCCCCCGGAGGGGGCCTCGGCCGGGCCGTCTCCCTTTGAGATGCCAAGGCCGTGCCGCCCCGGCGCGGGAGTGAGGGAAGAGGCGGAAAAGTGTGAGGGGGATCACACTTTCCTTTTCCGGGGAACTCCCGCGGCCCGGGCCCGCCTCCGGCGGGAGGAGCTTCTTGCCGGGTGGGCGCCGCGGTTCCGTCTCCCCAGGCTCCGTTGGCCTCGCGCAGGGGGGCCGCATCTGCTACGGTCCTCCGCCTGGGAGGCGCGCCGCCGTTCCCGGGGAGGGCCCTGCCCGTTCATGACCGACACCGCGCTCGCCGTCCTCTTCGCGATCGGCAACGCCTTCACGGTGAGCTTCCTGAACCTCTTCGTCCGCCGCGCCAAGCGCCACGCCAACGCGGCCACCGGGGTGCTCATCGGCCTCCTGGTGGGCTTGCCCTTCATGGCGGGCGCGGCCTTCTGCTTCTGGGAGCCGGGATGGTGGAACTGGAAGGCGTGGGCGCTCTTCGCGGCCTCGGGCGCGGTGGGGCCTTCGATCGCGCGGGTATTCTACTTCCTCGCCATCCACCGGCTGGGGGTGCCCCGGGCCATCCCCCTGCTCTCGACCATGCCCATCGCGGCGGCGGCGATGGGGATAATCTTCCTGGGCGAGCGGCCGGGGCCGGCCGTGCTGGCGGGGACGGTCCTCGTGGTCCTGGGCTGCATGGCCATCACCTCCCAGCGGGCCGGGGACGCCCCCTGGAGCCGGCGCGACATGTGGCTCCCCTTCGCCTCGGTGGCGGCCTTCACCCTCTCGCACGTCTGGCGGAAGGTCGGCCTCTCCCTCGTGCCCTCGCCCGTCCTGGGGCTCACGGTGATGAGCGCGGCGGGTGCCCTCTGCCTCTGGCTCTTCGGCGGGCTCCTCACGAAGGAGCAGCGGCCCGGCCTGGGCGGCCGGGGCGCCTGGCGCGTCTACGGGGTGGCGGGGCTGTTCAACGGTGGCTCCGTCCTGCTGCATTTCTACGCCCTCCAGCACGGGGACCTCACCGTGGTCATCCCCCTCGCCTCGACGGCGCCCTTCTTCTCCCTTGTGCTCAGCTGGATCTTCCTGCGTGACCTGGAGCCCGTGACGGGCTGGATCGTGGCGGGGACGGTGCTGGTGGTGCTGGGCGGGGCGCTGATCACCTGGCGGGTGCTGTGAGGGGAGGAGGGGGCGGGCGCCGCCCGCCTTTATCCGATGACGGATACCTGGCTCGCCGTGGTGTACTCGCTCGCCAGCGCGATCACGATGGGGCTCTTCAGCTTCCTCGTGCGGCGGGCGGAGAACCGCGCCAACGCCGTGACCGGCGTGCTCATCGGGCTCGCCGTCAGCCTGCCCTTCATGGCCGGCGCCACGCTCCACCTCTGGCAGCCGGGATGGTGGAACGTCAAGGCGCTCGTCTTGTTCGCCGCCGCGGGGGCGATCAACCCGGCCGTGGGCCGCGTGTTCCTCTTCCTCTCCATCCACCGGCTGGGCGTGGCGCGCGCGGTGCCCCTGATCTCGGCCTTGCCCCTCGCCACCGCCGGGCTGGGGATCGCCTTCCTGGGGGAGCGCCCCGGCCCGATCGTGGCGGCGGGGACCCTCCTCGTGGCGGCGGGGTGCATGGGCATCACGTCGAGGAAGGGGATGGAGGGAGGGTGGGACCGGCGCTTCGTGTGGATGCCCTTTGTCTCGGTGGCGGCCTTCTCGGTCGCCCACCTCTGGCAGAAGATGGGCCTCGCCCTCGTGCCATCCCCCATCCTGGGGCTCACGGCGATGAGCCTCTCGGGCGCCGCGTGCCTCCTTCTGTTCGGCGGGCTTCTCCCTCGGGCCCACAGGCCCGCCCTGGGGCGCGGGGCCGCGTGGATCTATCTGGGGCTGACGGGCCTGCTGAACACCCTGTCCATCCTCTTCCACTTCAGCGCTCTGCGCTACGGCGACCTGACCGTGGTGGCGCCCCTGTCCTCGACGGCGCCTTTCTTCTCCCTGCTGCTGGGCTGGGCCTTCCTGCGCGAGTCGGAGCGGGTGACCCTCTGGGTGGTGGCGGGGACGACGCTGGTGGTGCTGGGCGGGGCGCTCATCACCTGGCGGGTGCTGTGAGGGGAGAGCGCATGGGGAGGCCCGGCCGGTGAGCAACGCCTTCCTCGCGGTATTCTTCTCGATGGGCACGGCCGTCTTCTCGGCCGGCTTCAGCATCATCGTGCGGCGCGGCCAGCAGCACGGCTCGGCCATCACGGGCGTGATCATCGGCCTCATCGTGAGCGTGCCCATCCTCGTCGCCGCGACCCTCCTCTCCTGGCAGCCCCATTGGTGGAGCCCCGCCTCGTTCCTCTGGTTCGCCCTGGCGGGCCTCACGGGGCCCTCCCTGGGGCGGGTGTTCATGTACCGGGGCATCCACTACCTGGGGGTGGCCCGGGCGATGCCCATGCTGGCCGTCGGGCCGCTCTTCACGGCGCTCCTCGCCACCGTCTTCCTGGGGGAGCGGCCCGGGCCGCTCGTCTGGGCGGGCACCGTCCTCATCACGGCGGGCTGCGCGGCGATCTCCATCAAGAAGAAGGGGGACAAGAGCTGGAGCCGCCGCCACCTGTGGATGCCCCTGCTCTCGGTGGCGGGGTTCGCCGTCTCGAACATCTTCCGCAAGGCGGGGCTGAACCTCACGCCCTCGCCCCTGCTGGGGATCACCGTGACGAGCCTGATGGGCCTCCTCTGCCTGCTCGCCCTGAGCCGCTTCCTCTCCCCGGGCCAGCGGCCCGACCTGCGGCCCGGCAAGGCCTGGGCCTTCTACAGCGCCTCCGGCCTGGCGAACACCTTCGCCTTCTTCCTCCACTTCGTCGCCCTCTCCTACGGGGACCTGACCCTCGTGACGCCCCTCTCCTCGACCTCCCCGCTCTTCGCCCTCTTCTTCAGCTGGCTCCTGCTTCGGGACGTGGAGCGGGTGACGGGCTGGATCGTGGGGGGGACGGCGCTGATCGTGCTGGGGGTGGCGCTGATCGCCTGGCGGATCGCGTGAGGGGCTAGGCGGGCCGCCCTTCGAGGAGGGAGGTCTTGGTGTAGAGGGCGTCGAGGGAGAAGCCGCGGGCGGCGAGGTTCTCCCGCCCGCCCTCCTCGCGGTCCACGAGGCAGAGCACCTGGACCACCTCCAGCTTCGCCCCCTGGGCCGCCTCGATGGCGCTCAGGGTGGAGCCCGCCGTTGTCACCACGTCCTCGACGATGGCCACCGGCATCCCGGGCGCGAGGTTGCCCATGCCCTCGATGCGGTTCCCCATGCCGTGGCCCTTGGTTTCCTTGCGGATGATGAAGGCGGGGAGATCCAGCCCCTCCAGGGCGGCGGTGAGGGCGATGGCCGTGATCATCGGGTCGGCCCCCAGGGTGGGGCCGCCCACGGCCCGGGCGCCGCTCGCCTTGACGCGGCCGAGGAAGAGCCTCCCCACGAGGCGGGCCCCCTCCCCGTGGAGGGTGGTCTGGCGGCAGTCCACGTAGAAGTCGCTCTCCCGGCCCGAGACGAGGACGACCTTCCTCTTCGCGTAGGACTTGGCGAGGAGGAGCTGGCGCAGCTTCTCCCAGTCCGGGTCAACGGCACTCATTCGCCTTCTCCCGCTCCTCGCGTTGATCCATGAACGGCTCGCAGGGGATGAACGGGGCTCTCTCCCTCTCCCTCTGGGAGAGGGCTGGGGTGAGGGATTCTGTAGGGGCGGGTCTTGTGCCCGCCCAGTCTTGGGCAGCCACAAGGGTCGCCCCTACACCTTCAACCTAGGCGGCGTCCCCTTGGTCGAGCGGCCCGCGCCCCTCCCCGCAGGCGATCAGCGCGGCCTCGGCGAAGGCCTCGGGCACCAGGATGTCCACCCGGCCCATGCCCGTGGCGCTGAACCCGTAGAGGGAGCCCGCCGCTTCGTAGCGCAGGTGGACTGGGATGCCCTCCGCCTCGAGGCGCGAGCGGACGATCATCGCCTCCATCTGCCCCCCGGCCGTCTTCACCAGCCGGAGGGAGGGGAGGGCGTCCGCATCGGAGAAAAGCGCGTCCCACATGTCCATGCCGCTGTCCGAGGGGGTGATCCCGCGCCGCTGCCCGGGGTTTCAGTATTCTCCCCGTTCCGGCGGGCCGAGTAAACCGCCCCCAGGTTGGTCCGCCCGCAGGGATGGTGCTACTGTGGCCGGGGGGTGAGAGGAGGCCGACGCTTTGATCCGGTTGAGATTGATGGCCGCGCCCGCCGCCCTTCTGTGCGCCGCCCTCGCCTGGAGCGAAGCCGGGGCCCAGGCCCCTCCCTTGCCCGGCGGCTCCGCCCCCGGGCCGGGGCAGAAGCCGAAGGAAGCGTTCGTCCTCGTGATCGACCCCGGCCACGGCGGCCGGGACGAGGGGAGCAAGGGCCCGGGGCTGCTCGAAAAGGACGTCACCCTCAAGGCCGCCAGGCTCCTCGGCGAGAGGCTCAAGCGCTACGAGGGCATCAAGGTCGTCTTCACCCGGGAGGACGACAAGGAGCTCACCCCCGTCCAGCGCGCGGCCGTCGGGAACTTCCACGCCGCCTCCTTCTTCCTCTCGATCCAGGCCGACGCCTCCTGGCGCCCCGGGGCGCGCGGGGCCTCCATCTTCCTCTCGGCCCCCCAGCGCCCCCCCCGGGTGGAGGGGGAGCCCTCCGAGGCGATGGCCCTGCGCTGGCAGCGGGGCCAGAACGTCCACCTCGCGGGGAGCCTCCGCTTCGCCCAGGACCTCCAGGCCCGCTTCGCCGCCATCCCGGGGGCCGGGAAGCCTCCCATCCTCACCCTGCCCCTCCAGAACCTCGAGGGCGCCCGCATGCCCGCCGCCTACGTGAGCCTCGGGGTGATCTCCACCCCCGAGGAGGCCGCCCGCCTGCGGGAGCTGAACGAGGAGAACCCCTACATCCTCGCCCTCGAGGCCGAGATCGCGCGCTTCGCGGGGCTGGCCAAGCCCGGGGAGGCTCCCCCGGCGCCGCAGGCCCCCGCGCCCGCCTCGCCGGGCTCCGCCGCCTCGCGGCCGGGAGGGGACTGAGATGAGGCGGCGCAGGCGCGGGCTCTTCTGGTTCCTCCTGTGGATGGCGCTGGGGGCCGCCGCCGCGATCTACTTCTTCGACCCCCTGAGCGACCTCATCCAGCGGGGCCGGCGCGCCGCCTTCGGCCCCTCCGAGCCCGGGCGGCCCTCCCTCGCCCCCACGATCCACGTGGTGCTCTTCTTCCCCGGCGCGGAGACGGACCTCCTCGCCCCCTACCCCGCCGAGGTGGAGCAGGGCAAGGAGCCCGTCCAGACCGTGCGGAACGTCCTCGCCGCCCTCCTCGAAGGCCCCAAGCGGCCCGGCTACGCCCCCGCCGCCCCCCCGGGCGCCAAGCTGCGCACCGCCATCCCCGGCCCGGACGGCACCCTCTACGTGGACTTCGACCGCGCCTTCCGCGCCGGCCACCCCGGCGGGGCCTGGAGCGAGTACCTCACCGCCCACGCCGTGGCCAACACCGTGGTCTTCAACTTCCCGAAACACTTCGAGCAGGTGGTCCTCCTCGTCGAGGGCCAGGAAGCCGAGACCATCGCCGGCGCCCTCTCCCTCTACGAGCCCCTGCGCCTGCGGGAGGACCTCGTGGCCAAGGAGGCCGCCCAACCCGCCCCGGGCGCGCCGAAGCCCGCCAGGCCAGTTGCCCCTCCGGCGCAGAATCCGCCGCAGGCCCCGGCGAGGCCCTAAGAGACGCCCGCCGCCTCCCCGATGCTCTCCCGCACCACCCCCACCATCCAGGCGATCTCGTCCTCGGTCACGCAGTAGGGCGGCATGAGCACCACCACGTCCCCGAGGGGGCGGATGGCGAGGCCCCTCTTGCGCGCCGCGAGGATGACCCGCCGCCCCATGCGCAGCGCGGGGTCGAAGGGGGTCTTCGCGGTTTTGTCCTTCACGAGCTCGATCCCGGCCATGAAGCCCAGCCCGCGCACCTCGGCCACCTGGGGGAGGCCGCGCAGGCCCTCCAGCTCCCGCCAGAGGCGGGCGATCTTGGGCTGGAGAGCGTCGAGGGTCTTGTCCCGCTCGAAGATGTCGAGGTTCGCGAGGGCCGCCGCGCAGCCCAGGGGGTTGCCGGTGTAGGAATGGCCGTGGAAGAAGGTGCGCCCCTCGGCGGGCGCCCCCCGGAAGGCGTCGAAGATCGCCTCGGTCGCCAGCGTCGCCGCGAGCGGCAGGTAGCCCCCGGTGATGCCCTTGGCCAGGCAGAGGATGTCGGGCGCGACCCCCGCGTGCTCGCAGGCGAACATCCGGCCCGTCCGCCCGAAGCCGGTGGCCACCTCGTCGGCGATGAGGAGCACGTCCCCCTCGGTGCAGGCCTCGCGGATTTTTTGGAGGAACCCGGGGTGCTGGACGATCATCCCCGCCGCCCCCTGCACCATGGGCTCCACGATGACGGCGGCCAGCTCCCCGGCGCGGGCGAGGATCTGGGCCGCGGCCTCCTCCCCCGAGCAGCGGGGGCAGCCCGCTCCGCCCGGGCACCCGAGGGCGTGGGGGCTCTCCGCCCGGAGGACCGGGAAGAGCAGGGGCGCGAAGACGCGGTGGAAGAGGCCGATCCCCCCCGCGCTCACGGCGCCCAGGGTGTCCCCGTGGTAGGCGAGGTTCAGGGCCAGGAAGCGCCGCTTCTCCGGGCGCGCGGGGGCGCGCTGGCGCTGGTACTGGAAGGCCATCTTGAGGGCCACCTCGACCGCGGTGGCCCCGCTGTCGGAGTAGAAGACGCGGGTGAGCCCCCGGGGGGCGAGGCGCGCGAGGCGCGCGGCCAGCTCGATGGGGGCCGGGTGGCCCATGCCGAGCTGGGTGGAGTGGGCGATCCGGCCGAGCTGCTCGCGGACGGCCCGGTCGATCTCCTCCCGGCGGTGGCCGTGGAGGTTCACCCAGAGGGAGGAGACGCCGTCCAGGTAGCGGCGGCCCTCCACGTCGATGAGCCAGGCGCCCTCCCCGCGCTCGGCGATGAGGGGCGGGTCCTCCCGCTCCCACTCGTCCATCGGGGTGAAGGGGTGCCAGAGATGCTTGCGGTCGAGCGCCGCCAGCCGGCGGAGGCGCTCCTTCCCGTCCATCGGATCAGGGGCGCTGGGCGAGGACGACGGCCTCGATCTCGTCGAAGACGAACCGGCCCTCCTCCTCCCGGGGGGCGAGCCAGTGCCGGATGGCGGGCGAGGCGTTGCCGAGGAAGGCGCGCAGCTCCCCCTTGGCCTTGGCGTCGAGGTGGGGCCGGTTGGTCCATTCGTCCATGGCCATCTTCTTGCGCAGGGTTTCGCAGTGGAGGATGCGCAGGCCCGCCGCCTCCATCATCTCGACGAGGGCGGGAACGGTGTCGCAGCGATTGTGGCTGGGGTCGCGCACCTTCTCGAAGTGGTTGTAGGCGGCCGCCTCGCGGGGCTCCTCGGGGGCCACGTTGTCCACGTACATGAGCTTCCCGCCCGGCTTGAGGACGCGGGCCGCCTCGCGCAGGAAGCGCTGGACGTCGGCGAAGTGGTGGGGGGCGATGCGCACCGAGACGTAGTCCAGCGCGCCGTCCCGGAAGCCCAGGTTCTCGGAGTCCACCCGGAGGAAGAGGGCGTTCCCGACCTTCTTCTCGGCGGCCAGCTTGCGGGCGGAGGCGATCATGCCCCGGGTGAGGTCGCTCGCGATCACCTTGCGGCAGCCCTCGGCCATCTTGAAGGCGGTGTGGCCCGCCCCGGTCGCCACGTCGAGGAGGACGCCTCCTTCGGGCCGCAGCACCTCGAAGGCCCGGGTGAGCGAGTTGCTGCGCGCGTGGGGGGTGCTGGTGATGTAGTAGTCCGAGTCCCGGTTGTAAATGCGCTGGACGGCGGCGCGCTGCTCCTTCGAGGTGTCCATCGGGGGCTTCCTCCCGGGGGAGAGCTTTCCGTTCAGGGACCGGGGGAGGATAGCCCCGGAGGGGCCTGCCGCTCAACCCTCAGAACCCCGCCTTGGTCAGCCAGCGCAGGGGCGCGAGGCTCAGCTCCGGCAGGTAGGTGATGAGGAGAAGCGCCGCAAACAGGAGCCCCAGGAAGGGAAGGGAGGACCGCCAGACCTCGTTCAGGGGGAGCCGGAAGCGGTTGGCCGAGATGAAAAGGTTGAGGCCCAGGGGCGGGGTCGTGAATCCGACCTCCAGGTTCGTGAGGAAGATGATGGCCAGATGGATGGGATGGATGCCGAACTCCTTGGCGATCGGAAGGATGAGGGGGACCACCACCACGATGGCCGCGTAGAATTCCATCAGGCAGCCCACGACCAGGAGAAAGAGGTTCAGCGCCAGGAGGAAGAGCCAGCGGTTCACGATCCAGGTCTTCATGGCCTCCAGGAGCCGCTGGGGCACCTGCTGGTCCACCAGGTAGTTCGTGAGCCCGAGCGCCGCCCCGAGGATGATCAGGATCACCCCGACCAGGACCATGCTCTCGCGCGCGATGCGGGGCACGTCCCGCCAGAGGTCCAGGTCGCGGTAGATGAAGACTTCGGCGACGAGGACGTAGAAGGCCGCCACCGCCGCCGCCTCCGCCGCGGTGTAGAAGCCCCCGTAGATCCCCCCCAGGATGAGGACCGGGAGCGGCAGCTCCCAGGCCGCCCCGCGCAGGGCCGCCCCCAGGGCCGCGCCCGAGAAGGGGGTGCGCGGGGCCGTGCGCCCCCCCGCCCAGAGGCTGTAGCCCCCCAGGACGGCCATGAGGAGGAGGCCCGGGACGACCCCCGCCAGGAAGAGGTGGTCGATGTTCACCCGGGCCACCACCCCGTAGAGGATGAGGGGGAGGCTCGGCGCGAAGAGCAGCCCCAGCCCTCCGCAGGTGGTGACGAGGCCCAGGGAGAAGCGCTCCGGGTAGTTGTCCTGGAGGAGGGAGGCGTAGAGGAGCCCCCCCAGCGCCACGATGGTGGCCCCGGAGGCCCCCGTGAAGGAGGTGAAGAAGGCGCAGGTGACCAGCGTCACCACCGCCAGCCCGCCCGGCATCCAGCCGAGCGCCGCGCGGGCGAGGGCCGTCAAGCGGTGGGGGGTGCGGGCCTCGGCCATCAGGAAGCCCGCGAAGGTGAAGAAGGGGATGGCGACGAGGGCGGGGGCGTCCGTCATCCGGTAGAGCTCGATGATGACCGCCGCCGCGCTCACCCCCTCGGAGGCGAAGCCCCACAGGGCGGCCGCGCCCATGACGGCGAACATGGGGGTGCCCAGGAGGGCGATGGCGGTGAAGAGGAGCCCCGCGAGCGCCGTCATGGGCGGGCCCCTTCGCGCTGGGGGGGCCTCCCCCAGGCGGCGGCGGCCAGGAAGCGGAGGCTCATCAGGGCGAAGCCGGCGGGCAGGACGATCTCAAACGCCCACGCCGGGAAGACGCCCGCGATCCGGCTCCCCGCCTCCCACTCCCCCAGCACGAAGAGGAGCGAGGCCCGGGCGAGGAGCGCGCACGCCGCCGCCCCGCAGAGGTCGGCCAGCCGGCGGACCCGCCCGCTCCAGGGCGGGGGGATGGCGCGGGAGAGCACGTCGATGTGGATGTGGCGGCCCTCCCCCCGCGTGGCGAGGGAGGCGCCCACGAGCCCCAGCCAGAGCATCCCCTGGCGGAGGAGGAGGTCGGCCGAGAAGATGCCGGTGTGGAAGAGGTTGCGCAGGACCACTTGGAGGAAGCCCACCCCCACCATCCCGATCAAGAGGACGGCGAGGAAGGCGCCCTCGAAGCGGGCGAGGCCCGCGTCGAGGGCCTCCCAGCGCCTGCGCAGGGCCCCCGGCATGGTCTCAGCGGGGGGCGGCGAGCGCCCGGCGGGCCCGGGCGAGGAGGCCGGGCGGGATGAGGGCGCCGAGCACCTTCTTCTCGGCCTCTTGCCCGATGCGCCTGAGCTCTTCCATCTCCCCGGGGGAGGGCGCGGGGCCGAGCCGGAGGCCGCGCTTGCGCATGGCCTCGACGGCGCGCCCGTTCTCGGCCCGGGTCAGGCGCCGGAGCTCCTCCATCCGCGCGCGCGTCTTCTCCAGGAGGAGGCGCTGGTGGGCGGGGGCGAGGCGGCCGAAGGCGTCCTTGCGCACCACGATGGCCCCCGTCACGTTCGCCATGGGGACGGGGCTCATGTACCGGACCTTGGTGAACCACTGGAGGGCCACCGCGCCGAGGGGGTTCGCGTACACCGTGTCGATCAAGCCCGTCTGGAGGGAGGTGAGCACGTCCGTCACGTTCAGCGGGATGGGCCGGACCCCCAGGGCCTCGAAGTAGGCCCGGGCGAGGGGGTCCCCCTCCCACATCCACACCTTCTGGCGCAGGAG
>Ga0156328_1078_pt1 | contig 11583 bp, 14 predicted proteins | sample RifCSPlowO2_12_FD_107976 | JGI IMG/M metagenome (GOLD analysis project Ga0156328, IMG submission 107976) | Candidatus Tectomicrobia bacterium RIFCSPLOWO2_12_FULL_69_37 | reverse complement strand
CGGCTCATGATCGAGCGCCTCTATCCGATAAGCTGACGAGGGACAATGCCCTCCTCCTCTTCGCCCTCACCCTGGGGGGCTCCGCCGGCTTCGCGCTGGTGGTGGGGAGGGGGTGGTTCTGAGCGGGCCCGCCGCCGGGTGCGGGAGCGCGCCTGGGCTGTTCACCTGTGCAAATGTGCGCCGTACAGGTCAGGCATAGCTAAGTTACAGCACCGGGCATGACAATCATTTGGGCCCAGGCTGCGGTGGGTACCACTTTTGACCGGTCATTAGGAGCCACGCAATCAGGTCTTCGTACCCCTTCTGGAATTGGCCACTTAACTCGAACTGATCCCGCACGCGAACCTGCTCAAGAACGATTCGTGTGGATGTCAAAATCGCTAATGCTTGACTACGGGGATCGTCACGCTGATTGGGGTGAATAGCATCTGGTTGATCGCGAAACAAACCCAACCCGAAGAAACCGCCATGTGCTGAACTTGACAGCTTTGCGTAGTAGGAGGCCAACTCTGGCGCCAACAGCGCGTTGGCCGCGTCCTGAGGCCGATGATAGTAGTCCGGTGCATACCAGTAGGACCGCAAAGGGTTATTGAAGATGAACCGCCGAGCTGGCTCTTGGTCTTGGCTTGGCAGACGTGCGATTCCGGCTTCGATCTGTTGTCGGTTGTTGCGCTGTGACTCGGCGTCTCCCTCCGAAAGCATCGCCTTCAAGAAATAATGGGTGCAGCGGAACCCGCGTATCTCTGTTTGATCGGAGCGTTCGGCGATGATCGCCGTACTCAGTAGCAAATCGAGAAGGGTTCGCAAGAGTGGAGCCGAACATCCCACCCAGCCGGTTGCGCAAAGGGCCAAGATGGCTTCATGGAAGGCAACGGTATCAGCACCGAGACGAAGTAATGCACCTCCAGCCAGCGGGTAGGGGTGGGTCCCGTCTAACTGTCGGGCGACCGCCGCATTCACCGCAACTGCGAACTCAGACGCTTCACCGTGCAATCGTGCCAACGCCGCGTCGACGGTATCCGTCTTGAAGTCTCCGTATTTCAGCCTAACGCGCGGATCAGCGGCGCGCGGTTTCCGGCGCGTCTGCTGCAAGGCGTTGCTATGCGCTGTCGGCCGCTCCCGTCCTGTGGCGGCGGCATCCAGGCTTTCCTACAGTACTCGTGCTACCATGGCCGCGAAATCCTCAACAGACCCGATCATCTGCTCCATCTGAGCACGCCGGGCGTTGGCGGCATCTATGCAGTCTCGTGAGCCCCACGTGACGGCACGCCCGAAATCTTCCTCCTCGCCTACTGCCCTCAACATGTCGTCGAAATCGGTAAGGCTGGACGGCATCGTTTCCTTTCCGATGTCCGTGAGCAAATCGGGGAAAAGCTCCTTCAATATTTCGCTGTAAGTTCTGATCACAACGTGTTCTTCAATCGCAATCCGGGTAGTCCGCGTGATGCGTTCAAGAGTGGTGCGCGCGAGGGCAAGGTCGCGCGGGCGCACACGCGCAGGTGGACAATCCGTTAGGGGAAAGCCTCCATCCGCAAAAATAGACGCCACAAACTGTGAGCAGAACAGCCCGGGGCGGGGGGATTGGGGAATGATCTTGAGAAGGCTGCCTAAAGTTTCCACTATCCAGGGCGTCGCGGTGACTTGAGCAAGGTCACGAAGACTTGCGTATGGCCGATGCTCGTAGCGATGGCAGATCTCAGGTATCCGGCTCGTTACGAACTCACGGAACTCCTCCGTGTCAGCACTGCGGTGTCGAAACACGTCGAAGTACAGGTAGGATGAGAGCGGACTCACGGTCTGAGACTGATGTGGGGGCGCCTCCATGGGGCGAAGGTAACGCAACGGTAGGCGACGGTATCCGACGCCGCCGACGATCTGCTTGATTATCGGATCGAAGTCTGTCGTGGCCTCGATGGCCAAGGTGCACCGTTGACGCCCTATGGGTTGCTTCCGCTTCAGTTCCGTGTGCTGAGATCCCAGGCAGTCGTCTGGAACCAAAAGCTGAGCGTGGCTGAAATCACTCTGTCCGAAGAACGCGATCAGGGCCGACTCAAGTCCCTTAGGACGCGAGAGAATGATGTCGCCTGGCCGGAGTGCCGCGAGATCGAGCACTTCGTTTGAGGGGACCTCCGTCCACTCACCTTCGGGCGTTTGCATCGTATGAGCGCTCCTTAACTCGGCGCATAACAACAATTAGCCCGCCCCGCATAAGATGCGGAGTTCTGTTTTCCGGCCCTACAACACGCCTTTGGATCTCTCGCCCAAGGCGCGTCAACCCCCTTGCATCCACTCGCCTGCCGCCTGTCCGGCGGCATATCACGGCATCTGATTCGGATTAGGATAGCACAACCTCCTTGAATCGGCTCAAGGCCCTCCATTTCCCGGAAAATCGATTACCGTATACGGGGAATATAGTTCATCGGGCTGCCCGGCGACAGAATTTTCTACGAAAATCTCAATGCTCACCTACGCGCTGCCCGGCTCCCGGCTCAGGGGTCTGTAGGGGCGGGTTTGAAACCCGCCCCTACAGATGGGCATCGCCAACCGGTTCCGCAGGGGCGTTCCATGGAACGCCCCTACATTTGTCGGAAGCCTTGCCCGGGAAACCTACCCGATCAGCCTTTCCAGTTCCCGGATCACCTCGGGCGGCAGGGGGTCGCCCTCCCCGGCCGCCGCGTTCTCGGCCACGCGCTCAGGCCGCCCCGTGGCCGGGATGACGGCCGAGACCCTGGGGTCGGCGAGGACGTACTTGATGAGGGCCTGGGCGAGCGTCCCAGCGCCTTGGGCCTCCAGGGCGCGCGCCTCCTTCTGGCCGATCGGCCCGAAGCCGCCGCGCCCGGCGCGGCTCAGGGCGTAGCGCAGGTAGGCCCAGGGGCTCGACCGCCTGCGCCGCCGCGCGAGGGCGGCCCAGGCCCGGGCGATGGGGCGCATGGCGATGACGCCGAGGCCCAGCTCCCCGGCCAGGGGCAGCACCCGCTCCCGGCACGAGGTCTCCCCCAGCCAGCAGGGCACCTGGACGGCGTCGAAGCGCCCGGTGCGCATGGCGGCCAGCACCTCGGGCTCGCTCTCCCGCTCGTAGTAGGTGAGGCCGAGGAAGCGCACGCGGCCCTTCTCCCGGTACTCCTCCAGGACCGGCAGCACCTCCCGCCAGCCGGCCATGTTGTGCACCTGGAGGAGGTCGAGCGCCTCCGTCCGCAGGTGCTCGAAGGAGCGCTCGATGCTGGCCCGGGCGGCGGGGGCGGTGGTCTCGCGCACCTTGGTGGCGAGGATGGCGCCCGCCCGCCTCCCCGCCAGGGCGAGGCCCAGGACGCGCTCGGAGCTCCCGTAGGCGGGGGCCGTGTCGAAGAAGTTGCACCCCCGGGCGAGGGCCACGTCCACGAGGAGGCGGCAGTGGTCCTCCTGGCGGCCCGGGGGCACGTCGAAGGCCTCCAGGGTGCCCATTCCCACTTCGCTGACGCGGAGGCCGGTGCGGCCCAGGGTGCGGTAGCGCATGATCGTCCGGGGGGCTCAGCGGAGCAGCCGCTCCAGCTGCTGGAGGGCGCCGGGGGGGAGGGGCCCGCCCTCCCCCGCCGCCGCGTTCTCGGCGACCCGTTCGGCCCGGCTCGTGGCCGGGATGACGGCCGAGACGGCGGGGTCCGACAGCACGTACTTGAGCAGGGCCTGGCCGGGGGTGCGGACCCCGCAGGGCGCGAGGAAGGAGAGGTCCTTCCCCTTCAGGGCGCCGAGGAGCTTCCCCCGCCCGAAGATGGGGGCGATGGGGGTCATCACGATGACCCCGAGGTTGAGGTCCCGGGCGAGGGGGAGGAGCTCCCGCCGGCAGGCGGTCTCGCCCAGGTGGTAGGGGATCTGGATGGTGTCGTAGAGCCCCGTCCGCATGGCCTCCATCATCTCGGGGTAGCTGGACACCCGGTAGTCCGTGAGGCCGATGAAGCGCACCCGGCCCTCCTCCTGGAGCTCCCGCAGCACGGGCGTCACCGCCCGCCAGCCCGCCATGTTGTGGATCTGGAGGAGGTCGATCGCCTCGGCGCGCAGGAGCTCGAGGGAGCGCTCGACGCTGGCCCGGGCCGAGCGGGCGTCGCGCTCGAGCACCTTGGTGGCGATGAGGGCCTCCTTCCGCCTGCCCTCCAGCGCGAGGCCCAGCACCCGCTCGGCCTCCCCGTACATGGGGGCGGAGTCGAAGAGGTTCATCCCGTGCTTCAGGGCCTCCCCGGCGATGCGGCGGCAGCGCTCCTCCCCGGCGGCGCCCGAGACGTCGAAGGTCTGGTAGGTGCCCATCCCGACCGCGCTCACCTGGAGGCCCGTGCGGCCGAGGGCGCGGTACTGCATCCTCACCTCCAAAATCGCGGTCCGCGGGAGGAGAATAGCACCAGGAGCGCCTTGCGTTCTTGTAGGGGCGAACCTCGTGTTCGCCCCCTTCGCCTCCGCCGGAGGGCGATGACAAGCATCGCCCCTGCAAATTCCCTCCGGCGATGGACAAACGGCGCCCCTAGCCTTGCTTCTCCAGGTTCGCGAGGAAGTCGGCGGCCTCCTTGAAGCCCGGGTCGATGGCCAGGGCGTTCTTGAGGAAGCCGGCCGCCTTCTCCTTCTGCTGCATCTCGTAGAGCACGCGCGCGAGGTTGTAGAAGAGGACGGGGTCGGTGTGGTCGATCTTGATGGCGCGCTGGTAGTTCTTGAGCGCCAGGGGGAACAGCCCCTGGCGGCGGAGGAGGATGCCCAGCTTGTTGAAGGTGTGCTTGTTATCCTTGGTGTAGAGGCGCTCGTTGTCGGTGAGGCGGGAGAGGATCCGCCGCGCCTCCTCCATCTTGCCCTGCCCGACGTAGGCCTCCCCCAGGCCGTAGCTCGCCGCCACGTGCTTCTCGTCGAACTTGAGGGCGGTCTTGAACTCGAACTCCGCGCTGTGGAACTCGTTGCGCTCCAGGTGGGCCTCGCCCGCGGCCATGCACTTCTCGACCATGACCTGCTGGGGGGTCTTGGGGGGCTCGGCCTTCTTCCTCTTGGAGGGGTCATCCTTGACGAAGCGCCGCTGGAACTCCCCGGCCGTGATGCGCTCGGCCACCATGCCCGTCGAGGTGCCGTCGGGCTTGAGGAACTCGACCGAGACGACGCCGCCCCCGGCGTCGCGCGCCCAGTAGCGCACCTTCACGGCCACGTCCTCGTAATAGACGCCTTCGATCTTCTGGTCCGCCACGGATGCCCCCGGTGGAACGCCTCAGGATTGGGTGAAGCCCAAGGATTATACCCCCCCCGCCGGCCGCCGCTACCCCGCGGCCCGGCGCAGGATCTGCCGGAAGCCCTCGTAGACCGCCTCCCCGTAGCAGGGCGGCGGCAGCACCTCCACGAGCTTCCCCCCCTCGATGCGCTTGGGCGAGGCGTAGGGGTTGTGGATCGCCTCGCCCGAGGGGAGGATGAAGGTCGGGCTCGTCATGGGGAGCCCCCCCTCGTCCCGCAGGCGCATGGACTCGCGGTAGTCCTCCATCACCCGCTCCCGGCGGCGGGAGGACTTGAGATCGGCGCGGATGGGCGCGGGGTCCAGCCCCGCCTCCGCCGCGATGGCCAGAACCACCTCCGGCTCGTCGATGCGCCGGCCCTCGTAGAAGAACCCCCGCCGCAGGGCCAGGTCGAAGCGCCGGGCCTTGGCCGGGTCCTGCGCGAAGGCGCTCTCGTAGCCCTCGAAGGCGGGCAGCGTGGTGCGCAGGAACTCCTCGTGCGGGAAGGGCCGGCAGGGGCAGAGGGGCTCCTGCACCGCCACGAGCGGCCACTCCTGGTCCACGATGTGCCGGGGGGCCGGGCGCCCGTTGATGATCTCGAGCGGGAAGGCCCGCCACTTCACGGTCAGCCGATCCTCGAAGCCGGGCATCGCCGCGTCCAGCCGCGCCGCGGCCAGGTAGGCCCACGGTCAGTGGTACTCGTGAAACACCTCGACGACGGCGTGTCGGGCCACCGGTCCTCCCGCGTCCCATCGCGCAAGGCGGCGAAACGGAAGCCGCCCGGCGTCCGCATAAAATGAAAAGAGAGCCCTCCGGACTCTCCCACCTTACGCCTCCCCCCCGGGGGCGGCAACGGGGGAGCGAGGCCCGAAACGCGGCGGGCCGGAGCCCTGTGATATGATGCCCCCGGGAGGACGCCCGATGAACCCCAGCGAGCGCCGCTTGGCCGAAATCCTGGCGAACGCCCGGACCATCGCCGTGGTGGGCCTCTCGGACGACCCGGGGCGCGCCAGCCACCGCATCGCCGCCTACCTCCAGGCGGCGGGCTACCGGATCCTCCCGGTCAACCCCGAGGTTCCGGAGGCGCTCGGGGAGAAGTCCTTCCGGAGCCTGGAGGAGATCGCCGGGCCGGTGGACATCGTGGACGTCTTCCGGCGGCCCGCGCTCATCCCCCCCGTGGCCGAGGACTTCCTGCGGATGAAGGCCCGGCCCCCCGTCTTCTGGATGCAGAAGGGGATCGCCCACCCCGAGAGCGCCCGGCGGCTGGAGGCGGCGGGGGCCGAGGTGGTCCAGGACCTCTGCATCAAGACCGCCCACCGCCTGCTCCTGGCGGGGCAGCCCTCGGGTTGAGCCCCCGCACCCGGCCCCGGCATGTCCTTCTCCTGGCGGCAGCCTCGCTCGTGCTGAGCGGCTTCTTCGAGACCATCGAGAGCTGGTTCCTCTACCACCCCTTCGCCGCCATCTCCGTCACCCCGGCCAGCTACGGCGTCCCCTTCGAGGAGGTCCGCTTCCCCGCCGCGGACGGCACCCGCCTCCACGGCTGGTACGTCCCCCCCGTGAGGGCGGACGGCCCCGTCCTCCTCTGGGCCCACGGCAACGCGGGGAACATCTCCCACCGCTCCGAGAACATCGCCATGATCCGCCGCGAGACGGGGGCGGGCGTCTTCATCTTCGACTACCGGGGCTACGGCCGCAGCGAGGGCCGCCCCCGCGAGGCGGGCCTCTACGCCGACATGCGGGGGGCCCACGCCTGGCTCAGCGGCCGGGTGCCGGGCGGGCGGATCGTCCTCTTCGGGCGCTCCCTCGGGGCCTCGGTCGCGGTGCGGCTGGCGGCGGAGGGGGCCCCCTCCCGGGAGACGGCCCGGGCCATGATCCTGGAGAGCCCCTTCGAGAGCCTCGCGGCCATGGGGGAGCAGATCTTCCCCTTCCTCCCGATCCGCAGAATGGTGGTCCAGCAGTTCGACAACGTGAAGTGGCTGCCCCGGGCGAAGCTGCCGCTGCTCCTGCTGCACGGGGACGCGGACGAGATCGTGCCCTTCGCCCAGGGGAGGCGGCTGTTCGAGCTGGCCTCCCCGCCCAAGCGCTTCCACCGCATCGCCGGGGCCGGCCACAACGACACCTACCTCATGGGCGGGCCCGCCTACTGGGCGGCCTGGCGGGAGTTCCTCGCCGCCCCGGAGAGGGCGGAGACGCCGTAAGGCGGCATCGCGCCCTAACCGGATTCGTAGGGGCGAGGCATGCCTCGCCCCTACATAGGGACGCAGCCAGCCGAGATCGAGTGAGCCAAGAAGGAGTCAGCCCCCACCCGCCCCGCGCGCGCGGTCCCACCAGAAGGGGGCGAAGGAGGAGAGGAAATCCGAGACGAAGGGGTCGGCCGGGGCCTCGAGGAGGCGCTGGGGGGTGTCCACCTGGAGGATCCGCCCCTCCCGCATGATGGCGATGCGGTCGGCCAGCTGGAAGGCGTCGGCCAGGTCGTGGGTGACGAGGATGGTCACCGTGCCCAGCTCGTCGTGGACGCGGCGGATCTCGGCCCGCACCTGGCGCTTGGAGACGGGGTCGATGTTGGCCATGGGCTCGTCCAGGAGGAACAGCCGGGGGGGCAGGGCGATGGCGCGCCCGATGGCCACCTTCTGCTGCTGGCCGGAGCTGAGCTCGCTGGGGCGGCGGCCGGCCAGCTCCTCCTCGATGCCCACGCGCCGCATCACGTCCCGCACCCGGCGCACGATGGACTCGGGCACCCACTTGCGCACCTTGAGGGCGAAGCCCAGGTTGCTGTAGCGGCTCTCGTCGAAGACCCGCATGTGGGGCCAGAGCGCGTAGCCCTGGAAGATCATCTGGATGCCCCGCTTGCCGAGCGGGACTTCGTTCATGCGGGCGCCGTCGAGCACGATGTGGCCCGCGTCCGGCCGGTCCACCCCCGCGATGAGCCGCAGCAGGGTGGACTTCCCGCACCCGGTCGGGCCCACGACGACGAGGAACTCGCGCTCCCCGACGGAGAGGGAGAGGCCGTCCACCGCCCGGACCTCCCCGTAGGCCTTCCGCAGGCCCGTCAGGACCAGCCTGGCCATGCCCCCTCTCCCGCCGCCCCCACGGCGGCTACTTGGGCGCGTACTTCTTCAGCATCTCGTTGACGGGGCTGAAGATCTCCTCGATGGTCAGGTCCCCCCCGCCGATGTTCTGGGTCTCGTGCAGCGAGCCCCCCGGGAACACCGCGATCCCGCCGGGCCCCAGCTCGGCCGACTCGCCGTCGCAGGTGAACCGCGCCCTCCCCTCCATGACGATGCTGATCTGCTCGTGGGGATGGGTGTGCGGCCCGCCCATCGGGAAGCCCTTCTTGATGGTCTGGCGGAGGACGGTGATCCGGTCCCCCTCCACCACCCGGCGGACGCGCCCGTCCCCCGCGCCTTCATGCCCCGGCAGCCTGTTCCAGTCGTAGGCTCTCATGGCTCTCCTCGTCCAGCGAAAATGAAGGAATAAGGCCGGCCCCCCGCATGTTACCTCTGCGGGCTCCTTCGCGCATCCGCCGCGCGGGGCTCCCTTGGCCCGCGTTGCGCCCGCCCCCCTCCTTCGATAGAGTGAGGCCCACATGAGAATTCGCCCGGGTTCCGCGCTCAAAACGGTTTCGGCCGCCCTGGGCGCCCTGCTGGCGCTCTTCCTCTCCGGGCCCGGGGCCTCCGGCCTGGGCCCCGGCGCCCAGGCGCCCGAGCTGGAGGGGAAGACCTGGCTGAACGGCCCGCCCCTGCGCCTGGCGGACCTGCGCGGGAAGGTCGTGCTTCTCGACATGTGGACCTTCGGGTGAAGCAACTGCCTCCGGGAGATCCCGGTGCTCCGCTCGTGGCACGAGCGGTTCAAGGAGAAGGGCCTGGTCGTCATCGGCAACCACGCCCCCGAGTTCGGCTTCGAGAAGAGCGAGAAGAACGTCCGCGAGGCGCTGGATCGGCTCCGGATCGGCTACCCCGTGGTGATGGACAACGGCTTCGCCAACTGGAAGGCGTACGGAAACCGCTACTGGCCCACGAAGTACCTGATCGACAAGAAGGGCGTCATCCGCTTCTTCAGCATCGGCGAGGGCAACCACGGGCGGACGGAGGCCATGATCCGAAGGCTGCTCGCCGAGTGAGGCCGCCATGAACGGATCGTCCCAGCGGGCCTATCCCTACTCCGCCCTCCTGCGGCTGACCCACTGGCTGAACGTCCCCCTCCTCCTCCTGATGATCGCGAGCGGCCTCCAGATCTGGTGGGCCTACCCGGCCTTCGGCCCCGGCCTCCCCAAGCCGGAGGCGCTCTACCAGGCCCTCGCGGGCGGGGAGGTGCCCGTGGACCCGCGCGGCATCATGATGGGCGGGGACTACCGGGAGTTCGTCCAGGGGCTGAGCGGCCGCTTCGGCATCGGGGGCTGGCTCGCCGGGGCGCTGCGCTGGCACTTCGCGGTGATGTGGCCCTACGCGCTCAACGGCCTGGCCTACCTCCTCCTCCTGCTCCTCACCGAGGAGGGCCGCCACTACCGCATCCGGCGGGAGGACTTCGAGGGGATCGCGGAGATGCTCCGCCACCCCCTCCGCACCTTCCACCACCCCCCGGGGGAGGGGAAGTTCAACCCCATCCAGAAGGCCGCCTACAACCTCGTGGTGCTCGCCGGGGCCCTCTCCATCCTGACGGGCCTCGCCGTCTACAAGCCCGTCCAGCTCGGCTTCCTGACGGCGGCGCTCGGGGGCTACCAAGCGAGCCGCCTCCTGCACTTCCTCGTCGCCCTGTTCCTCGTCCTCTTCACGGCGGGCCACCTCGTCATGGTCCTCTCCCACGGCTGGCGGCGGGGGCTCGCGCCGATGGTGGTGGGGATCAAGGCGGAGCGCGAGGCCTTCCGCGAGCGCCAGCGGGCCTTCGCCCGCCGGGCCCTGCGCGCCCTGGCCGAGCTGGGGCTGCTCGCGCTCGCGCCGTGGTGCGGAGGCCTCCTCGCGGATATCCTGAACGGGCTGCTCCGGGGGAGCGCGCCCTGGGAGCCCTTCGGCGCCCTGCTCTACCTCACGGCCCGGATCGGGCCCGTCCGCGCCTGGGACCGGCGCGCCCGCGAGGCCCGCCATCGCCGGATGGAGGCCGCCACATGACGCGGGAACCGGAAAACCCGCTCCCCACGGGGCTGGCCCGCCGCAGGCTCCTCGTGGGCCGCCTGGTGGCGGCCGTCCTCGCCCTGAACCTCGTGCTGGCCCTCGCGGGGGGCTATCTCCTGAGCGGCCCCGCGGCCGGGCTCTCGCGCTTCAGGCTCGGCTTCGCGGGCTGGTCGGCCGCCCTCTTCGGGGCCTCCCTGGTCCTCACCGCCATGCTGGTGGGGCCTCTCGCCGCCAAGCTCTTGCGCCCGCCCGCCGGCCTTCAGTCGGCCGAAGCCGACTTTCGGTCGGCGAAGGCCGGGGATTGAAGGAGACGAATATGGCTCCCCGCCCCGCCCGCCAAGAGAGCGGTGCCCTCGACGGGCGGCCCACCCGCCGGGGCTTCCTCAGGCTCGCCGCCTCCTCCCTCCTGATGGCCGGCTGCACGCGGCTCGACGAGTCGGAGACCGCCCAGGCCGTCCTCAGCTTCTTCGACCGGTGGAACCACCAGGCGGGGCTCCTCCTGGACAGCCCCTACCGCCTGGCGCGCACCTACCCGCGCTCGGCCGCCCAGCCCGAGCAGATGCGCCCGAACGGCTCGGTCGTCACCCCGGGCTCCCAGCTCATCCAGACGCCCGAGGAGGAGTGGACCCTCACGGTGGGCGAGGCAAGGCTCGAAAAGGGCCGGATGGCCCAGACCTACTGGAAGGACGAGTACACCCTGGGGCGGCTCCGCCGGATGCCCGCCCTCGAGCAGACGGTGGAGCACGTGTGCGTCGAGGGCTGGAGCGCCATCTGCCACTGGAAGGGGGTGGCCCTGGCGGGCCTCCTCGGGCGCCGGCCCCTCCGCCCCGGGAGCCGCTACGTCTTCTTCCTCTGCGACGACCTGATGCGGAGCGCCCGGGGGATGGAGCGCTACAGCGTCACCCTGGACCTCGCCCAGGCCCTCCACCCCCAGAACGTGCTGGCCTACGACTACAATGGTGAAAAACTCACCAGCGAGCACGGTGCCCCCCTGCGCCTGGCCTCCCCCGTCAACGTCGGCTGGAAGAGCGCCAAGTACCTGCGCTACGTCTGGGTGCTGAACGAGGACATGGGGGGCTTCTGGGAGACCCAGGGCTATCCCCGCTACTACGGCTTCTAGCCCGCCTATCTTGACAAGCCCGGCGGGGGGCTCATATAAGGCCTAGGGCGCCCGCCCGGGGAGCCCCTTGCCGCACGATCCGGCGTAGCTCAACGGCAGAGCAATCGGCTGTTAACCGATGGGTTGTAGGTTCGAATCCTACCGCCGG
>Ga0156328_1091_pt2 | contig 11642 bp, 11 predicted proteins | sample RifCSPlowO2_12_FD_107976 | JGI IMG/M metagenome (GOLD analysis project Ga0156328, IMG submission 107976) | Candidatus Tectomicrobia bacterium RIFCSPLOWO2_12_FULL_69_37 | reverse complement strand
CGCGGCGTTTCCCAGCCCCTTCCCCTCCCCCCCTCCCGAACCGGCGGGCCGGTTCGGGGACCCGAAAAGACGGGGAGAGGGGAGCGGAGGCCCGCAAAGGTGTTTTTGCCGGGTGATGGGCCGGTGAGTATCTTGGCGGCTAGCGCCGAGGAGGGGAAGTGGGCGGCCTGCTGAGCTGGATCGTGTTCCTGCCCTGCATCGGGGGGCTGGCGCTCCTCTTCGTGGGGGACGGGGACGAGGCGGGGAGGCGGCGGGTGCGCCTCCTGGCGCTCGCCGTCTCGCTGGCCACCTTCGCCCTCTCGCTCGCCCTCTACTCGGGTTTCCAGGGCGGGACGGCCCGGATGCAGTTCGCCGAGGCGGCCTCCTGGATGCCCCAGCTCGGGATCGCCTACAAGGTGGGGGTGGACGGGCTGAGCCTCCCCCTCGTGCTGCTGACCACCTTCCTCACCCCGATCGCCATCCTCTTCTCGTGGGAGGACGTGGGCCGCCGGGTGCGCCTCTACCACGTGGCCCTTCTCTTCCTCGAGACGGGGATGATCGGGGTGTTCGTGGCGCTCGACTTCTTCCTCTTCTACGTGTTCTGGGAGGCGATGCTCATCCCCATGTACCTCATCATCGGGGTCTGGGGGGGGCCGCGGCGCATCTACGCGGCGGTCAAGTTCTTCCTCTACACCATGGCGGGCAGCGTGCTGATGCTGGTCGCCATCCTGTGGCTCTACTTCGTCCAGGGCGGCCAGACCTTCGACATCCTCGCCCACCTGGACCGGCCGCCGGACCCGGCGGTGCAGGGCTGGCTCTTCGCCGCCTTCGCCCTCTCCTTCGCCATCAAGGTGCCCATGTTCCCCTTCCACACCTGGCTGCCCGACGCCCACGTCGAGGCCCCGACGGCGGGGAGCGTCATCCTGGCGGGCGTCCTCCTCAAGATGGGGACCTACGGCTTCATGCGGCTCGCGATGCCGCTCTTCCCGAGCGCCGCGCGCGACTTCGCCCCCCTCATCCTGGCGCTGGCGGTCATCGGGATCATCTACGGCGCCCTCATGGCCATGGTGCAGGACGACGTGAAGAAGCTCGTCGCCTACTCCTCGGTGAGCCACCTGGGCTTCGTCATGCTGGGGCTCTTCTCCTTCAACCTGCTGGGGGTCTCGGGCGGGGTGCTCCAGATGGTGAACCACGGGGTGAGCACCGGGGCGCTCTTCCTCATCGTGGGGATGCTCTACAGCCGCCGCCACACCCGGCTCATCGCGGACTACGGCGGCATCGCCCGGGTGGCGCCCGCGCTCTCGGCGTTCTTCGTCCTGACCACCCTGAGCAGCATCGGCCTGCCGGGGCTGAACGGCTTCGTCGGGGAGTTCACCATCCTGGCGGGGGCCTTCCAGCGGAACCCGGCCTTCGCGGCGGCGGGGGCCGCGGGGGTGGTGCTCTCGGCCATCTACATGCTCTGGATGCTCCAGCGGGTGCTCTTCGGCTCCCGCCTCGCCCCCGCGAACGAGAACCTGCCCGACCTGAGCGCCCGCGAGTGGGCGGTGATGATCCCGATGGCCTTCCTCATGTTCTGGATCGGCCTCTACCCCAAGCCCCTCCTCGAGAAGATCGAGCCCTCGGCCCAGGCCTGGCTCGCCCAGGTGGGGCGGCGGGTGCTCCGGGTCGAGGCACCCGTCTTGGGACCCCCAGGCGGCTTGCCGCTTGGGAGGGGGCCGGCGCCCCGGGGGGTGGCCGCGGCGTGGATGGAGCGCCTGCGCGGGGAGGGCCGGCCGTGACCATCCCCTTCCCCCAGATCCACTGGGCCTACCTGCTGCCCGTCCTCTTGGTGGTGGGAGGGGCCGTCTTCGTCCTCATGTGGGACGCGTTCTTCCCCCAGCGGGAGCGCTCCTTCCTGGTCACCCTCACCCTGGCGGTGCTGGCCTCGGCGCTGGGCGCCTCCCTCGCGGCCCAGCCGGGGAGCGAGGCGGCCTCGATGGGGGGGATGTACCTCTACGACGGCTTCACGCGCTTCGTCTTCGCCCTCATCCTGCTGTCGAGCTTCTTCTCGGTGCTGCTGTCGGCCGCCCAGCGGAGCCTGGAGGAGGTCCCGGCGGGGGACTACCTGGGTCTCATCCTCTTCGCCACCTCGGGCATGATGCTCATGGCGGCCACCCGGAGCCTCCTGATGGTGTTCGTGGGGCTGGAGATCTTCTCGCTGGCCCTCTACGTCCTGGCGGGCTTCCTGCGGGGGCAGCCGGAGGGGAACGAGGCGGCGCTCAAGTACTTCCTGCTGGGCTCCTTCGCCTCGGGCTTCCTCCTCTACGGGATGGCCCTCATCTTCGGGGCGACGGGCTCGGTGGACCTCATGGAGATCGCCCAGCGGCTGACCACGAGCCCGCCCTCCCGGAGCCCCGCCTTCCTGCTGGGGCTGGGATTCGTGGTGGTGGGGCTGGGGTTCAAGGTGGCGGCGGCGCCCTTCTACATGTGGACGCCGGACGTCTACGAGGGCTCCCCCACGGCGGTGACGGCCTTCATGTCGGTGGGCCCCAAGGTGGCCGCCTTCGCCGCCTTCTTCCGCCTCCTGCTGGCGGTGGGCCCCCGGGCGGGGGCGGAGCTGGACGCCATCCTCTGGGTGATGGCCGTCCTCACCATGACGGCGGGGAACGTCTCGGCCATCTGGCAGTCGAACATCAAGCGAATGCTGGCCTACTCGAGCATCGCCCACGCGGGCTACATCCTGGTGGCGCTGGCCGCCGTCCGGCGGGGGAGCGACCTGGCGACGGGGAGCTTCCTCTTCTACATGCTGGTCTACGCGCTGATGAACATGGGCGCCTTCTGCGTGGTGGTGGCGGCGGGCGCCCGGGGGGAGGAGCGCACCCGGATCGAGGACTACGCCGGCCTGGGCTACACCCGGCCCGCCCTGGCCGCCGCGATGGCGCTCTTCATGGTCTCGCTCGCCGGCATCCCCCCGACGGGGGGGTTCGTGGCCAAGTTCTACCTCTTCAGCGCCGCGGTGAAGGTGGGCTTCGTGTGGCTGCCCGTCATCGCGGTGCTGAACAGCGTGGTCTCGGTCTCCTACTACCTCAGGCTCGTGGTGCTGATGTACATGCGCGAGCCCGGGGAGGCGCCCGCCCGCCCGGGCCTGCTGGGGCCGGGGTGGAGCTACGCCCTGGCGGCCCTGGTGCTGGCGGCCGCGGGGGTGCTGAATTTCGGGATATTCCCCTCCTCTTTCTTCGAGCTGGCCCTGCGCTCCACCCTCTTGCTGAATTGAGGCCGGGCCTGGGAAATCGGGCCGGGCGGGGTTGGTTTTGGGCCGGGGCCGTGCTATAGAAGGAGGGCAACGCAGCCGAGAGCACCCCCGTCCGCAATGAGCCGCAGGGGCGGGTTCGCCCGGAGAGCCCCTCCGGGCCGGGGGGAGGAGGCGCCGGTTTTTCGTGGGGGAGGCGATGGCCGAGATCCTGGGCGCGTTCTTCCGCGACTACCAGTCGATCAACTCCTACGTGCCGATCTTCATCTTCACCCTGGTGGCCTTCGGCTTCGCGGGGGTGACGCTGGTGGTGGCGCTGCTGGTGCGGCCCCACCGGCCCGACCCGGCCAAGCTCTCCCCCTACGAGTGCGGCATCCCCCCCCTGATGGAGGCGCACGAGCGCTTCTCCATCCGCTTCTACCTGCTGGGGATCCTCTTCCTGCTGTTCGACGTCGAGGCGGTGTTCCTCTTCCCGTGGGCGGTGCGGTACGACTACCTGGGGCTGTTCGGCTTCATCGAGATGATGCTCTTCATCGCCATCCTGCTGGTGGGTTATTTCTACGCCTGGAGGAAGGAGGCGCTGGAATGGGCGTAGTCGAGGGGAAGTTCAGCGACAACTTCATCACCACGCGGATCGACAGCCTGGTGGCCTGGGCCCGCAAGAGCGCGCTCTGGCCCATGACGTTCGGGCTGGCCTGCTGCGCCATCGAGATGATGGCGTCGGGCGCCTCACGGTACGACTTCGACCGCTTCGGCGTCATCTTCCGGGCCAGCCCGCGCCAGTCGGACGTGATGATCGTGGCGGGCACCGTGACCCACAAGATGGGCCAGGCGCTCCGGCGGGTGTACGACCAGATGCCCGAGCCCCGCTGGGTGATCGCGATGGGCAACTGCGCCACCTGCGGCGGGCCCTACGCCAACTACGCCGTGATGCAGGGGGTGGACGAGGTCGTCCCCGTGGACGTCTACGTCCCCGGCTGCCCGCCCCGCCCCGAGTCCCTGATGTGGGGCGTCATGCAGCTCCAGAAGAAGATCGAGCAGGAACGCTATATCCGCCGCAAGGCTTGAGGCGGCCAAGGGAACCCGATGCCTGACGAAGCCCAGCCGGACGGCAAGGAAGAGGGCGGCGCGTCCGCGCCCGCCGGGGCGAAGGCCCCGCCGGCGCAGGACCTGCGGGAGCTCGTGGAGCGCGAGTACGCGGGCGCCGTCCTCGAGCAGACGGCCTACAAGGACCTGGCGAGCGAGGCCACCCTGGTGGTCCGGATGGACGCCCTGGTCCAGGCGGGCGCCCTGCTGCGCGACCACCCTTCGGCGCGGTTCCGCCTGCTCTCGGACCTCACGGCGGTCCACTACCCCGGGGATGAGCGGCCGTTCCACGTGGTCTACCACCTGTACAGCTTCGACCATAACCGGCGGCTCCGGCTCAAGGTGAAGGCCCGCGACGGGGAGCAGGTGCCCTCGGTCGTGCCCGTCTGGGGCGGGGCCAACTGGATGGAGCGGGAGGTGTACGACCTGTTCGGGGTGTCCTTCAAGGGCCACCCGGACCTGCGGCGCATCCTCCTCCCCGAGGACTGGGGCAGCCACCCCCTCCGCAAGGACTACCCCCTGGAGGGGCGGGGGGAGCGGGTGTACACCAAGCCCAGGCGCAAGGAATTCGGCGATTGAGGGAGGCCGAGTGATGTTCGAGGTGGAGTCCTCCACCCGGGTCGAGCGCTCCTCGGTGGTGCCCGGAACCGAGGAGCTCATCATCAACATGGGGCCCCAGCACCCGAGCACCCACGGCGTGCTGCGCGTCATCCTGCGCCTGGACGGCGAGACGGTGAAGGACTGCGACTGCGACATCGGCTTCTTGCACCGCGGCACCGAGAAGATCGGGGAGAACATCACCTACACGATGTTCATCCCCTACACCGACCGGCTCGACTACATCGCGGCGCCCTCGAGCAACCTCGCCTGGGTGACGGCGGTGGAGAAGCTCTTCGGCTGGGAAATCCCCATGCGGGCCCACTACATCCGCACCCTGGTGGCGGAGTTCTCCCGCATCTCGAGCCACCTGCTCTGGCTGGCGACCCACGCCCTCGACATCGGGGCGATGACGGTCTTCCTGTGGTGCTTCCGCGAGCGGGAGATGGTGCTCGACCTCTTCGAGCATGCCTTCGGGGCGAGGCTCACGGTGAACGCCTTCCGCCTGGGCGGGCTCTTCCAGGACGTGCCCCAGAAGTTCCTGGACCTCTCGCAGGAGTTCGCCGACCTCTTCCCGGGCCGCATCGGCGACTACGAGACGCTCCTGACCGACAACCGCATCTGGCTCCAGCGGACGCGGGGGGTGGGGGTCATCTCGGCGGACGACGCGATTGATCTCAGCCTCACGGGGCCCATCCTGCGCGGCAGCGGGGTGCGGTGGGACATCCGCCGGGCCCAGCCCTACGCCGCCTACCCCTACCTGGACTTCGTGGTGCCGGTCGGGGAGAACGGCGACGTCTACGACCGCTACCTGGTGCGCATCGAGGAGATGCGCCAGAGCACCCGCATCATCCAGCAGTGCCTCGCCCAGCTCCCCAAGGGGCCGGTGAGCTGCAAGGTGCCCCGCACCATCAAGCCCCCGGCGGGGGAGGTCTACCACAGCATCGAGAACCCCAAGGGCGAGTTCGGCTTCTACATCGTGAGCGACGGCTCGGAGACCCCCTACCGGGTCCGCATCCGGCCCCCCTCGTTCGTGAACCTGGGCGGCCTGAAGAAGCTGGCGCTGGGCGGCCTGGTGGCGGACGTGGTGGCCATCATCGGCAGCATCGACATCGTCCTGGGCGAGTGCGACCGCTGAGCGGGCGCGCCCGGGGCTGACGGGCGGAAGAGGAGTCCTCCGGTTGGGAATCGCGGTCGAGGCGGTCATCGCCCTGGTGAAGATCGCCGTGGTGCTGGGCGTCGTCTCCCTGGTGGTGGCGTACCTCACCTACCTGGAGCGGAAGATCATCGCCCACATCCAGCAGCGCCTGGGCCCCATGCGGGTGGGCTGGCACGGCCTCCTCCAGCCCATCGCGGACGGGGCCAAGCTCTTCCTCAAGGAGGACATCATCCCCGACAAGGCGGACAAGGTCGTCTTCGTCATCGCGCCCATCATGGTGCTGGTGCCGGCCTTCGTCGTGTACTCGGTGCTGCCCTTCAGCTCCACCTTCTACATCACCCAGGTCAACATCGGAATCTTCTTCATCCTGGCGGTGAGCTCGCTCGGCGTCTTCGGCATCGTCATGGCGGGCTGGGCCTCGAACAGCAAGTACAGCCTCCTGGGCGCGCTGCGGAGCGCCGCCCAGATGCTGAGCTACGAGATCTTCCTGGGCTTCTCCATCATCGGCCCCCTCATGCTGGCGGGCTCGCTGAACATGCAGAAGATCGTCGAGGCCCAGAGCGACGTGTGGTTCGTCTTCTACCAGCCGCTGGCCTTCGTGGTCTTCTTTATCGCCGCGCTGGCCGAGACGAACCGCGTGCCCTTCGACCTGCCCGAGGCCGAGACCGAGCTGGTCGCGGGCTTCCACACCGAGTACAGCGGCATGAAGTTCGCGTTCTTCTTCCTGGCCGAGTACGCGAGCATCATGGTGGTCTCCACCGTGGCCGTGACGCTCTTCTTCGGGGGCTGGCAGGGGATCGGCTGGATCCCGCTGCCCGGCTTCGTATGGTATGTGCTGAAGCTGGGCGCCATGATCTTCGTGTTCATCTGGATCCGCGCCACCCTGCCGCGGTACCGCTACGACCAGCTCATGCGGCTGGGGTGGAAGTTCATGTTCCCGCTGGTGATGGCGAACATCTTTTTGACCGGCTTGGTGAAGTTCCTCTTCCTCTAGGACGGCGGAGGCGGCCTTGGAGCTGGCGTTCTTCTACCTGTTCGCGGCGGGCATCGTGGGGGCCTCGCTCCTGATGGTGACGCGCGCCAACGTCATCCACGCGGCGCTCTTGCTGGTGCTGGCCTTCCTGTTCATGGCGGGCCTGTTCGTGCTGGCGGGGGCGGAGTTCCTGGCGGGGGTCCAGATCCTGATCTACGCCGGGGGCATCATGGTGCTCTACCTCTTCTCGATCATGCTGATGAACGTGGGCGTCGCCGTGCGCCTGCGGCAGTGGCACCGCCAGAGCGTCCTTGCCCTCGCCGCGGCCGTCCTGCTGGGCGCCGAGGTCTGGGCCGTCCTGGGGCGGGGGGGCTACCCGGGCGCCAAGGCGTGGGGCTGGGGCCTGGGCCAGACGCCGGGCAACGTGGAGGCGCTGGGCGAGGTGCTCTACACGAAGTTCCTGTTCCCCTTCGAGGTCGCCTCGATCCTGCTGCTGGCGGCCATGATCGGGGCGATCGTCCTGGCCAAGCGGGAGATCACCCGCTAGGCGGGGGGAGGAGGCGCGCATGGTCCCGCTGACGCACTACCTGGCCCTGGGGGCGATCCTCTTCCTCATCGGGGCGGCGGGCGTTCTCATGCGGCGGAACGCCATCATGATCCTGCTCAGCATCGAGCTGATGCTGAACTCGGTGAACATCACGTTCGTGGGCTTCGCCCGGCAGTGGGCCGACCTGACCGGCCAGGTGTTCGCCATCTTCGTCATCGCGGTGGCCGCGTGCGAGGCGGCCGTGGGGCTGGCCATCCTGATCTCGCTCAACCGCGACCGCCAGATGATGAACGTGGACGAGATCAACCTTCTCAAGTGGTAGGGCGCGCATGATCCGCTACGCTTGGCTCATCCCGCTGTTCCCCCTGGCCGGGGTGCTGATCAACGGCCTCCTGGGGTCCCGGGTGCGGGACAAGGCGGGCCACGTGGCCTCCCTGATGGCGGGCCTCTCCCTCCTGGTGGTGCTGGGGATCGCCCGGGAGATGATCCTGGGCCCGGGCGGGAGCCACGTCGTGCCGGTGTGGACCTGGATCACGGCGGGGAGCCTGAGCGTCTCGGTCAGCTTCCTCGTCGACCCCCTGAGCACCATCATGCTCCTCGTGGTGGCGGGGGTGGGGTTCGTCATCCACGTATACTCCATCGGCTACATGCACGGGGATCCCGGCTACCCCCGCTTCTTCACCTACCTGAACCTCTTCATGCTCTCCATGCTCCTCCTCGTCATGGCCGACAACTACCTGCTCATGTTCGTGGGGTGGGAGGGCGTGGGGCTGTGCAGCTACCTCCTCATCGGTTTCTGGTACGAGAAGCAGTCGGCCTCGGACGCCGGCAAGAAGGCCTTCATCGTCAACCGCATCGGGGACGCCGGCTTCCTCCTGGGCTTGTTCCTCATCTGGACGCTCACGGGCAGCCTGAGCTACGCCGAGGTCTTCAAGGCCGCGCCCCAGCTGGCCGCCCCGGCGGCCACCGCCATCGGGCTCCTCCTCTTCATCGGGGCGATGGGCAAGAGCGCCCAGATCCCCCTCTACGTCTGGCTCCCCGACGCGATGGAGGGCCCGACCCCGGTCTCGGCCCTCATCCACGCCGCCACCATGGTGACGGCGGGGGTCTACATGGTGGCCCGCACGAGCCCCGTCTACGTCCAGGGGCCGGGGGCGCTCGAGGTGATCGCCCTCGTGGGCGCGCTCACGGCCATCTTCTCCGCCTCGATCGGCCTGGTGCAGAACGACATCAAGCGCGTGATGGCCTACAGCACGGTGAGCCAGCTGGGCTTCATGTTCATGGCCATGGGGGTGGGCGCCTTCGCCTCGGGCATCTTCCACCTGATGACCCACGCCTTCTTCAAGGGGCTCCTCTTCCTCGGGGCGGGGAGCGTCATCCACGCCCTCCACCACGCCCCGGCCGCCCAGCAGCAGGACATGCGCTACATGGGCGGCCTGCGCTCGAAGATGCCCGTCACCTACTGGTGCCTCGTCGCGGCCGCCCTGGCGCTCGCCGGGGTGCCGCCCTTCGCCGGCTTCTGGAGCAAGGACGAGATCCTGGCGGGGGCCTTCTTCAGCGGGCACTACGTGGTCTGGGGGCTGGGGACGGCGGCGGCCCTCATGACGGCCTTCTACGTGTTCCGCATGATCTTCATGACCTTCCACGGCGAGATGCGGGTGGACCACCACGCCCGCGAGCACATCCGCGAGTCGCCCGCCGTGATGACGGTGCCGCTCGTCATCCTCGCCGTCTTGAGCGTGGTGGGGGGCGTCCTCCCGGGCTTCCCGCCGGACGCGGGCTGGATCCACAAGTTCCTCGCCCCCTCCCTGGCCAAGGCCCCCGGCCACGCGGCCCTGGACGAGGGGGTGCGGGTGGTGAAGGCGGCGGCCCAGGCGGGGGCGCAAGGCGGCGGCCACGGGACGGCGGGCATCGCCCTCATCGTGCTGGCCATCGCGGTGGCCCTGGGCGGCATCGCCCTGGCGTGGCGGATGTACCTCCGCGACACCGCCGCCCCGGCCCGGCTGGAGCGGCGCTTCCCGGGGCTCTACCGGCTCCTCCTCAACAAGTACTACGTGGACGAGATCTACCAGGCCTGCATCGTGGAGCCCATCTACCGGCTGATGCGGGCGCTGTTCGACTTCGACCAGAAGGTGGTGGACGGCGCGGTGAACGGGAGCTCCTTCCTCACCGTGTGGTTCAGCCGGATCTCGGGCATCTTCGACCTCAGGACGGTGGACGGCGCGGTGAACGGCACGGCCGGGGTGATCGGCTTCTTCTCGCAGCTGTTCAAATTCATCCAGTCGGGGATGGTGCAGAACTACCTCTTCGTCATGCTCTTGGGCGTTTTCCTCATGGTGAGCGCCTATTTGTTCCGCTGAGGGCATCGGGCTTTGGAGGGACTATGAGCAACCTGCCGCTTCTCACGCTGGTCACCTTCCTGCCCGCCTTGGGGGCGGTGATCCTCATGCTCTTCTTCCAGAAGGAGCGGACCGGGGCGATCAAGGCTTTCGCCACGGGGGTGGCGGCGGTGGACTTCCTCGTGTCCCTCCCCTTGTGGACGAGCTTCGACACCGCCCAGGCGGGCTTCCAGTTCGTCGAGAAGGCGGCCTGGATCCCTTCCATCGGGGTGAGCTACTTCATGGGGGTGGACGGCATCAGCGTCCTTCTGGTGCTCCTCACCACCCTCACCATGGTGGTCTCGGTGGTGTGCTCCTTCACGGCCATCCATGAGCGGGAGAAGGAGTACTACGTCTGCCTGCTCCTCCTGGCGACGGGCATGCTGGGCACCTTCATCGCGCTCGACCTCTTCCTCTTCTACGTCTTCTTCGAGATCACCCTGGTCCCGATGTACTTCCTGATCGGCATCTGGGGCGGGCCGCGCAAGCTCTACGCGGCCATCAAGTTCTTCCTCTTCACGCTCTTCGGCAGCGTGCTGATGCTCTTGGGGATCCTGGCCCTCTACTTCGTCAACCTCAAGACGGGGACGGGCAAGCTCACCTTCGACATCGCCGAGCTCTACACCGTGGGACCCAAGATCCCGATGCAGCTGCAGGTGTGGATCTTCCTCGCCTTCTTCATCGGGTTCGCCATCAAGGTCCCCATGTTCCCCTTCCACACCTGGCTGCCGGACGCCCACGTCGAGGCGCCCACGGCGGGGAGCGTCATCCTCGCGGGCATCCTCCTGAAGATGGGCACCTACGGCTTCGTGCGCTTCGTGCTCCCGCTGCTCCCCCAGGCGAGCCAGGCGTTCGTGCCCTTCATGGTGCTGCTCTCGGTCATCGGCATCATCTACGGCGCCCTGGTCTCCATGGCCCAGACCGACGTGAAGAAGCTCGTGGCCTACTCCTCGGTGAGCCACCTGGGCTTCGTCATGCTGGGCGTCTTCGCCCTGAATGACCAGGGGCTCCTGGGCGCCCAGCTCCAGATGCTCAACCACGGCATCAGCACCGGGGCGCTGTTCCTCCTGGTGGGGATCGTCTACGAGCGGCGCCACACCCGCATGATCTCGGACTTCGGCGGGCTCTCCAAGGTGGTGCCCGTCTACGCCACGATCTTCGCCATCACCATGCTGAGCAGCATGGGCCTGCCGGGCCTGAACGGCTTCGTGGGCGAGTTCCTCATCCTTGTCGGGGCTTTCAAAGCCTTCGCGCTCCCGCTTACTTACCAGCTTTACGCCCCGGCCTTTGCCGTGATCGGAATCATCCTGGGCGCGGCCTACATGCTCTGGCTCTTCCAGCGGATGTTCTTCGGCACCCTGGACAACCCCGCGAACCAGAAGCTCACGGACTGCACCGCGCGCGAGGTGGCCTACATGCTGCCCATGGTGGCGCTCATGTTCTGGATCGGCCTCTACCCCCGGCCCTTCCTCGCCCGGATGGAGGCGAGCGTGAGCCGGGTCGTGAAGATGGCGACCCTGGCCCAGGCGCCCTCCCCGGCGAGCGTGGCCGGCCTGGGCCGCGGCGCCCAAGAGGCCCCCCGCCGCTGAGGCGGGCGGAATAAGGAGCTTGAGCCGATGCAGGCGGTCTTCCCCGACGTCAACCTCGCCCTCGCGGCGCCCGAAGTGGGACTGGCGATCCTGATTTGCGCCGTC
>Ga0156328_1211_pt1 | contig 11656 bp, 10 predicted proteins | sample RifCSPlowO2_12_FD_107976 | JGI IMG/M metagenome (GOLD analysis project Ga0156328, IMG submission 107976) | Candidatus Tectomicrobia bacterium RIFCSPLOWO2_12_FULL_69_37 | reverse complement strand
CGGAGAGGCTGGCCGTGAAATCTGGGCGGAAAGCGAACCGCGCGAGAACCGCACCAGCCATCTTCTCGCCTGAGGCTTGACGAAGAAGCATCAGGGGCAGTTCGGCTTCCAAACTGTCACATTGCTCGCCGTTGCGTCCACGCAATTGCGTCCGCCTGAAAGAAACAGGCGAAAATTCAAAAAATAGGCATTCTCATATTAATATCTGTTTAATAGGGGCGATACGAAGCAGCACAGCAATCTCTTCACCAGGTATTGGAACTTGGAATAGAAAAAAACGAAATTTCCGATGACAAGCGTTATGCCCGATGAGAAAAGGCGTTGTCCTGCTCGTGCACTTTGTATATGGTTATAAACTAAATCCTATCGGCGATCGGCGCGTCTGCGAGTCGCGCCGGGCTTCGGATTTTTGTCGAGATCTGGAGGGGGCTCATCGCCCATGAATTGCTCGCGATTCGCAGAAATAGTGGAGACTGCCGCAGGTACGGAGGAACAAGATGAGCCTTGATGGCCGAGTTGCGCTGGTGACAGGCGCCGGTCGGGGGATCGGGAAGGCGGTCGCTCGTGTGCTGGCGGAACGCGGTGCGTCCGTGGCCGTGCACTACCACACTTCCCGCGAGGGTGCCGAGGCGGTCGCTTCGGACATCGAGGCCCAGGGAGGCCGGGCCATCGCCTTGCAGGCCGATGTCAGCCAACCCGACCAAGTGGAGCGGATGGCCGAGCAGTGCCGCAGCGCATTGGGGCCGGCCGACATCCTCGTCAACAACGCGCGCCAGCTCGCGCGGGGCAAGCCCTTCACCGAATTGCAGTGGAGCGATTACCAAGGCCAGATCGACGTAATGCTCCGGGGGACATTCAACTGCTGCCGCGCGGTCCTCCCATCCATGATGGAGCGCCGCTGGGGACGCATCGTCAACGTGCTGAGCACGGTCCTGGTCGATCATCGGCCGCGGACGAGCGCCTACGGCACGGTCAAGTCCGCCCTCCTCTATTTCTCGCAGAATCTGGCCGTTGAGATGGGCCCCTGCGGCATCACAGTGAACATGGTTTCGCCCGGCCTGATTCAGACCGAACGCGAGATCCTTCACTCGCGCAGCTACCAGGAGGAATACATCCGGGACACGCCGATGGGGCGCCTGGGGGTGCCCGAAGACGTGGCCGAAGCGGTGGCTTACTTCGAGGGAGAAAAAATCGGATTCATCACCGGAGTCAACATGGCTGTTTCCGGCGGCAAGACAATTTTCTGAGGGGGCCGTTACAGCCGGGTGGCGAAGCCGCCGCCATATCGAAGGAGGAGAGCCGTGAAGAAAAGATGGGTCTCTGCGCTGGTTTTGGCCGCCGCCTTCGTCTGGATGGGGAGCATGGCGGCCGCCGCCCCCAAGGGACAAGTCACCCTGGGCATGGGCGGGGCCGTCACCACGTTCGACCCGCACGTCTTCAGCTCTTTGCCGATCTCCTTCCACCACCCGAACGTCTTCGACACCCTGCTCCGCAGGACCCCCGACGCCAAGCTCGAATCCTATCTCGCCAAGAGCTACAAGCTCCTCAATCCGCGGGTCTGGGAGTTCAAACTGCACGAGGGGATCAAGTTCAGCAACGGGGAGCCCTTAGACGCCGAGGCGGTGAAGTTCTCCTTCGAAAGGATCGCCGACCCGAGGCTCAAGTCCCGGCAGATCGCCTACTTCAAGAGCATCACCCGCGTGGAGGCCACGGACCGCTACACGGTCCGCTTCCATCTGAAGACGCCGGACTTCGAGCTGCCCTCGTTCCTGGGGATCTACGGGTTCATCGTCCCGCCGGCCTATTACAAGAAGCACCCCCCCGAATACCTCGCCCGGCATCCCGTCGGCAGCGGGCCCTACGTGGTCAAGAAGTGGCGCAAGGGCGAGGAAGTGGTGTACGAGGCGAATCCCAATTACTGGAGAAAGGGAGAGCCGAGCATCAAGACCGTAACCGTCAAGTTCATTCCCGAGGCGACCACTCGGGTGGCGGCGCTGCTGTCGGGCGACGTAGACATGATCGACAGCCTCGCGCCCGGATTCGTGGGCCGGATCAAGTCGAGCGCCAACCTCGAAGTTATCTCGGGCCTCGCCCCGCGCGCCAACTACATCGTGATGCTGATCAAGAAAGGCGCTCCCTGGAGCGATCCGCGCGTCCGCATGGCGCTGAACTACGCGATCGATAAAGAAGGCATCATCAAGAACGTGCTGGGCGGCTTCGCCAAGGAGATCGCCGTGCTCCAAGGGCCAGGGAGCTTCGGGTACAACCCCGGCCTGAAGCCCTTCCCCTACGACCCCGGGAAGGCCAAGAAGCTCCTGGCCGAGGCTGGCGTCCCGAACGGCTTCACCACGGACCTCTACATTCCCCACGGCCGGTTCCTGCTGGGCAAGGAGGCCGTGGAGGCCATCGCAGGCCAGTGGTCGAAGATCGGGGTGAAGGTCAACATCAAGGCCGTCGAGTGGGGCTCGATGGTGAAGACCATCCAGGGCCGCTGGAACGAGAACGTGAAGCCGTTCATGTACTTCCTGGCCCGGATGGACACCGCCTTCAGCGCGGAGGGCATGTACGCCGGGGCCATCGTGGGCAACTCCATCTACGGTGGGTTCCGCGACGCGGCTGTGGACAAGATGATCCTGAACGCCCGGAACATCCTCGATGAGGAGCAGCGGGAGAAGGCTTTTGTCGAGATTAACCGGTTGCTCCGGGAGGAGAAGGTGCCCCTGGTTTTCCTGTATCAGAACTTCGAGATTTTCGCGAAAAACAAGAAGGTCACCTGGACGCCCCGGCTCGACGCGAAACTGCTGGCCTACGAGGTCGGCCTGAAAGAATAGCTCCGGCCGGAGTTCCCCCGGGGAGGAGGCGTGGAAGCGCCTTCCCGCGCCTCTTCACGGCCAAGATGGCGCCAGGGGCGGCCGGCCCCTGATAATCACTGGGTGCGGGAATGACCGGGTATGCCGTTCGGCGGATGTTTCACGCGATCCTCTTGATCAAGTGCGTGCTGGTGGTGGTCTTCCTGCTCCTCCACATCACGGGGGATCCGACGGCCATCATCGCGGGCCCGGACGCCACCGCGGACGACATCGTGCGCCTCCGCACGCTGATGGGCTTCGACCAGCCTCTCTGGGTCCAGTACGGGAAATTCTTCCTCGGCGCCGTGCAGGGAGATTTTGGAAAATCCTTCGAATACGGGGAGAGCGCCCTCGCCCTCGTCTTCGAGCACTTGCCCGCCTCCTTCGAGCTGGCCATCAGCGCCTTCGTTCTTTCCGTGGTGATCGGCGTTCCCCTGGGCTGCCTAGCTGCCTTCAGGGAAAACTCGCTTTTTGACCGGAGCTTCATCGGGACGACGGTCTTCGTCCAGGCGGTGCCGGATTTCTGGCTCGGGATCATGATGATCACGTTCTTCTCCGTGCACTTGGGGATCTTGCCTTCCTTCGGCCGGGGAAGCTGGACGCACTTCTTGATGCCGGCCTTCGCCGCCTCCACCTATCACCTCGCAAGGCTCGGCCGACTGATGCGATCCCAGATGCTGGAGACGCTCCGCCAGGACTTCATCCTCACCGCCCGGGCGAAGGGCCTGCCCGAGACCATGGTCGTGATGGGACACGCCCTCAAGAACTCGGCCATCCCCATCGTGACGGTCATGGGCCTGGACTTGGGCATCCTCCTGGGCGGCACGGTGATCGTGGAGACGGTGTTCGCCTGGCCGGGAGCGGGGCGGCTGGTCGTCCAGGCGATCGCCAACCGGGACTTCCCCGTCGTGCAGGCGGTCGTCTTCCTGCTGGCCTCCGTGTTCGTGCTGATCAACCTGGCAGTGGATCTGATCTACGCTTACCTCGACCCCCGGATTGAATACTCATGATGGAAGACACGCGGATCCTTGGCTCTTACGTTCACATCGGCGCCATGGAGAGGGCGGCTTCCCTTCTCTCGTCCCTTCGCCGGGACTGGTCCGCCCTCCTGGGGGTATTCATCATCGTGGCAGTGGTGGCCGCCGCCACGCTGGCCCCCGTCCTCGCTCCGATGGACCCCTACGAGCAATCCCTCAGCCGTACCCTCAAGCCACCCCTTTGGTCGGATGGGGAGCACATCTTCCTCCTGGGCACGGATCACCTCGGCCGGGACTTCCTCAGCCGGCTCATCTACGGATCGAGAGTCTCGCTGATCGTGGGGGCCTTCGCGGTGCTGCTGTCGGGGGGAGTCGGCCTCATCGTGGGACTGTTGACAGGGTATTTCGGCGGCAAGGTGGACTTGGTCATGATGCGAGTGGCCGATCTGGTCCTCTCCTTCCCGTTCATTTTGCTCGCCCTGGCGACCATCGCCATCGTAGGCCCCAGCCTGACGGTGCTGATCGTAGTCATGTCGCTCCGAATCTGGGTGATATACGCCCGGGTGGTGCGCGGGGAGGCGCTCAAGATCCGCGGGATGGAATACGTGCAGGCGGCGCACGCCATGGGGGGCAGTCACACTCGCATCATCTGCCGGCACGTCCTGCCCAACGTGATGGCGCCCGTCATCATCATCGCTTCCCTCTACCTCGGACGCATGATCGTCATCGAGTCCGGCCTCAGTTTCCTGGGGCTGGGGGTGCCCCCCCCGACGCCGACATGGGGAGGGCTCCTGAGCGAGGGAAGGACGCACCTATATAATGCATGGTGGGTCGCCACCTTCCCGGGTCTGGCCATCACGTTCACCGTTTGGGGGGCCAACCTGCTGGGGGACTGGTTGAGGAACGTCCTGGACCCCCGATTGAGGTCCTTGTGAGGAGCTGGCTGGAATAAGGATAGGGAGAAGGTTGAATGAGTCATGAACCGCTAAGGGTCGCGGTGGTGGGCCTGGGACGCTGGTCCTACACCATCGCGGAGGCGATCCAGAGCTCCCCGCTGCTGCGCCTGGTGACCTGCTTCACGCGGACACCGGCCAAGCGCGAGGAATTCAGCCAGAAGTTCGGCTGCGGGCAGGAGGAGAGCTACGAAGCCGTCCTGCGGAACCCCGCGGTGGAGGCGGTGGTCCTGGTGACACCCAACAACACCCACGCCGAGCAGGCCATGCAGGCGGCCGCGCACGGGAAGCACATCCGCGTGGACAAGCCGGTCGCCACCACCATCGCCGACGCCCGCTCCATGATAAGCGCCTGCGAGAAGGCCGGCGTCGTGCTGTCAGTGGCGGCTCCCTACCGCTTCACGCGCGGCATGCGGTTTTTCCGCAAGATGGTCGACGAGGGGGCGCTGGGTGTCCTCGCCATGGCGGAGGCCAACTACTCGAACGACCGGGGGTATTTCTACACGCCGAAGGACTGGCAGTGGTACAACTCGGGTTCTCCCGGCGGCCCCCTCATCCAAGTCGCCGTCCATCAGATCGACAGCCTGTACTACCTCTTCGGCCCCGTGCGCCGCGTCTCCGCGAGGTTCAGCAAGGTCATGACCAAATCGGAGATCCCCGACGTGTGCGTCCTGTGGCTCGAGTTTGAATCGGGGCTCCTGGGTACCCTCGGAACCAGCTTCGTCAGCCCGACGACCAAGAAGGGCCGCTTCACCCTCTTCCTCAACGCCTACGGCAGCGAGGCGAATCTCTACCACGACCGCTGGGACGGGCTGTTCGTCCTACGCCGCGGGGCCGACAACAAGGAGCGCGTCCCCCTCGAGGAGTACGCCGGCTCGGGCCACATCCAGGCGAACCTCGAGGACTTCGCCCGCGCGGTCCGGGAGGGCCGGCCGCCGGAAGTGGGGGGGCCGGAGGGCCTTCACGTCCTGGCGATCATCCGGGCGGCCATGCGCTCAGCGGAAACCGGCCAGCCTGTCGACGTGGCAGAAGTGCTTGCTGAATAGATGCCCGGGATGGCCCAACCGGCTTCGACTGCGTGGCCATGACTTCCGAAGGAGAGATGAGATCCTTATGTCAGAATAACGGGTTTTTTAGGCGATTGCTGGAATCCGGCCCATTCCGACTCTCGCCGCGTCAAACGCCGCACTGGTGCGGGATGGTGCGCAGCCTGTGGGAGAGGAGGAACAAGCGACATGGCGGATTATCGACTGACAGATGAACAGCTCGCCCTGAAGCAGATGGCTCACGAGTTCGCGGTGAAGGAGATCCGGCCCGTCGCCATGGAGTTGGACCACAATCCTGACCCAGCCAAGAGCGCCTACATGCCGCGTCTCATCGAGAAGGCCCACAAGGTGGGCCTGCACACAATGTCACTTCCCGAGAAGTACGGCGGCGGCGGGATCGAAGACCTGTACACCCACTGCATCGTGGCGGAGGAGCTCTCCTGGGGCGACCGCGGCTTCGTGGGGATCCTGCTCTCCGCCACCAAGATCACCCACCTCCTCATGGCCGATGAGCTGAAGCCTTTCGCCTGCGAGGAGAACCGCGAGAAATGGCTGCGGGCCTACTGCCAGGATCCGACCTTCCTCATCTCAACCGCCACCACCGAGCCGGACTCGGGCTCGGAGAACAACATAACGACATACAATGACCCCAAGGGGGGATACCGGACGACCGCCGTCCGGAAGGGAGACGAGTACATCCTCAACGGGAACAAGATATTCGTCTCCAACATCGGCTGGGCCAAGCTGAATTTCGTCTACGCGCGCACGGACAAGACCCAAGGAGTTCAAGAGGGCGGAGCCTCCTTGTTCGCGGTCCCGATCGACGCGCCCGGGGTCTCCTTCGGGCAGGTCTACGATAAGATTGGCTATCGACTGAATCTCAACCGCGAACTGATCCTTCAGGACTGCCGTATCCCCGTCTCCAACCGGCTTGGCCCCGAAAGCGCAGGCCTGAAGCGGCTCCGCCGGTATATGCGGGGCGATACCCTCATCAATGCCGCGTCCATGGTCGGCCTGGCCCGGGCGGCCTACGAGGCCACCTTGGAATACGCGCAGATCCGGATCGCGTGCGGACGGCCCATCGCCGAGCACCAGACCATCGGCGTCAAGCTGCTGGACATGTGGACCCAGATTAACGCCGCCCGGGCCTATGTCCTGCAGGCAGCCTGGGCGGTCGACGCCGCGTGGCAGGGGATTGACGGGGAGAAGATCCCCGTGGACCCAAAGCTGTCGCAGTCCGCCAGCTACTACGCGCACGAGATGTGCGTGGATGTGTGCCGCGCGGCGATGGAGGTCCACGGCGGGGTCGGCGCCATGCGGGATTACCCCGTCGAGATGTACATGCGGAACGCCGTCTGCATGCTCCACAGCGACGGAGGAGTCATCAACAAGCGGGTGAGGCTCCTCCCATACCTTTCGGCGGAGGCCGTCAGCGCGGGCAACGGAGCGGGGAGGAGATAGGCATCATGGGCTGCCGGGTGCACCACGTTCACCACGTCGCGCGGGATCCCCAGGCTGCGGCGGAATTCTACATCAAGCACTTCGGCGGGAGGCTTTTCACGCCGCAGATGGAATACATGAAGGCACCCTACGTCAGCGTGATGCTGGCGGGAGTTGAGGTCCGCATCCGGGGAGTGCGTCCGAACGAGAGCGGCAACGACAGGCAGGTGGACATCGGCCTGCACCACTTCGGCATCCAGGTGGACGACCTCGACTCCTTCGCGGCGGGCCTGGAGCGGGAGGGGGTGGAGTTCACCAAGAAGCCCGGTCCGGGCGTACTCGGCTCGAAGACCGCTTTCATCAAGGCCCCGGACGGCGTCTTGATCGAGCTGGTCGAAGAGCACTAAGCGGGCCGTTCCTGATTTCGGGCTTCAGGGCCCTTCGGGCGGGAGGGGGAATCTCGTCCCAAAATCATCCACTTGGCCCGATCGGAGGCGAAAAATGCCCGGCTTCGCGCGCGGTCAGTTCATGGTGGACTACGAGCAGCGCTGCGATTTGGACGCGCTGCGCCGCAAGCGGGTGGAGAAGGCCCAGCGGGCGATGAGGGAGCAAGGAATCGACGCCCTTCTCATGTGGAAGGTGGAGAACACCCGCTACCTCAGCAGCCTGCGCGCCTCGTTCCTGGCGCACCGCGAAGCCATCCGCTCGGCGGTCCTCCTCACCCAGACGGGCAGGCCCCATGTCCTCACCAACGGCGGGGAGATCCCCCGCATCAAGCGCGACATGCCCTGGATCGAGGCGTTCCATCACCTGACCAAGCTCGAAGAGCAGCCGCTCATGGACAAGCTGGTCACCCAGACCCTCCGCCCCCTGCTGAAGGACCTGCGCGTCACCGGCGGGAAGCTGGCGATCGACGCGATGAGCTTCATCCAGTTCAGCGCCTACAGCCGCCTCCTGAAGGACGTGGAGCTCGTGAACGGCGACTCCTTCATGCACAAGGTCCGCCGCATCAAGCTCCCCGAGGAGATCTACATGATCCGGGAGGCCTGCGCCATCGCGGACGCGGTCAACCAGGAGGCCATGGATCAAGTAAAGGCGGGCAGGCGCGAGTGCGACGTGGCCGCGGCGGCCATGAAGGTGCTCCATCATTACGGGGGGGAGATGGCCCACCTCGTCTCGCCCTTCGTGGCCTCGGGGGAGCACATGTCCCCTCCCACCCGCTTCGCCACCGACAAGATCATCCGGAGCGGAGACCTGGTCTTCATCGACATCGGCGCGCAGTGGAACGGCTACTTCGGGGACGTAGCCCGCACGGTCATCTGCGGCAAGCCATCCAGGCGGCAGAAGGAGATCTACACCGCCGTCCACGAGTCCCTCCAGAAAGGGCTCGAGCGGATGCGTCCGGGCTTCACCAACAAGCAGATCGCCCACGACATCTGGGAGGCGGGGGAGAAGTACGGATTGAAGAAGAACTGGTTCGCCCTGAGCATCGGCCATGCCCTGGGAACGTCGCCGAACGAGCCGCCCTACATCGGCGAGCCCGACCCCGATTCCGAGGAAGTCCCCATGACGCCTGGGCTGGTGTTCGCCGTGGAGCCCCTGATCTGGGTGCCGGACGTGGTCGGCGGCGGGGGCGCGCGGATCGAGGAGACGGTCCTGATCACCGAGGACGGGAACGAGGTCCTGACCCGCTCGCCCATGGACGATCGGCTGCTGCTCTGAGCCGGCCGCCCTAGACGACCGCCAACTCGTCCGATGCCCGGTTCAGCGGATCGTAACCGCCAGGGGTCACCACATAGGTCTCGCCCCAGAATATCTGCCGGTCGGTGCCCAGCTGGAACATGGGGTGCACGGTGACCACCATCCCGGCCTGGAGGGTACCGGTGGACTCGGGCGTGATCATGTAATCGGTCAGGTCGAGCCCGGTGATGTGCGCGAGTCCGTAGGGCCACATCTTGTAGCCCCGGCCCTCGATCACCTTCTGCATGGCGGTGATCATGCCCGCCATCCGCCCCCCTGGCTTCAGGTGCTTCAAGCATTCGTCCCGCGCGACCCGCACCACGTCGTAGGCTTCGGTGAGCCAACCGGCCGGGGCGCCGAGGGAGAGGATGCGGACGATCTGGTTCCAATAGCCCCACACCCGCGGGGAGATCTCCAGCAAAACGGCGTCCCCGCGCTTCACCACGCGCTCGGTCTGGGGAATGACGTAGCCCCAGGGGGCCTCTCCGCCGTTCGCCATGCTGGCGAGTCCCAGCATGTTGAAATTCTCGACCCCGGCGAGGGGAATGATCGTCGCGTCCATCTCCTTGCGGATGTCGAGCTCGGTCATGCCTTCCCGGAGGCACTCGCGGATGCGCTTCCAAATCCGGTCGCCCGCTTCCGCCGAGCGGCGCGAGACGGCGATTTCCTCCTCGCTCTGGATCAAGCGGTTCTGGATGATCAGCTCTCCGGCCTCCACCCATTCTTTTCCAGGCAGTTCCTTCTGGAACTGCTGGTGCCAGGCGACCGGCAAGACGGAGAATGAGGAGAGGCCGATGCGTTTCATCCTCCCGCCGAGCCCGCGCAGGTACTCGCACACTTGCCCCGGCACCGGAGTCATCGGGGCGCACCGGGCGTCCTTCACCCAGCTGTTCCGAATCGCCTCGATCCGCTGGTTCTCGACCCCGACGAAGAGAACCGGCTCCTCCTCCCCAGAGAAGACCAGCGCCTGCTGGCCCGAGAACGGCACGTAGGAGCTGACATAAGCCAGATTCCCGGAGCGCGGCCCCTGGCGCCCGTTGTTCCCGTAGACCAGGAGGACGTCCAGGTTCTCCTTTGCCATCGCGGCTCGAATCAGCGCGTACCTCCTGTCCCTCTCCTTCGCCGAGAATCTCATCGCGCTCGCTCTCCATATGGCCAGACAGCGGAAAGAGGCAGCCGGTCCTTCTCCTGAACACAGAGCCGGCGGCGGAAAGTCCATCGCGTGGCGAGAAGCCGCCGACCGAACTCGCACCCCATCAAGCCCTCCTTCCCCCTAAGCCCGGCTGCCTGAACGAAGAAGAACCCGAAGGCGATCGGGACCATGGAGAGGACAGTGAGGAATCGATCCATGGGGCTCTCGGGATAGCGAGAGCTTTCTCTGACAATGGTGGAACCTAGCCACCCATTGCCGCACTGTCAATCCGGCCGGCCTTCTCCCCCGGGATTGGGGCCGCGGTGAGGAAGCCGAGACGAAATTGCAGGGCCTCCGGAATCACGCGGAGCGGCGGAGAGATGGAATCATGGGGAGGAATTGAAAAACTTCTTTGGCGGCGGGTGCAATCCAACACCCGCCCTTCTCCCGTGGTTCCCCATTTGGGAGGGAAGACGCCGGATGAAGACGAAGTCGGCTTGGGCGAAAAACCTCGCGATAGGCGACCCCTTCACGCAGGAAACTAACCCACAACCCACATTACGGCTCCGGCGATGGCGATGGAAGCACCCGCGCCGCGAAGGAGCTTGGCTCTCAGCGCGTTCGAGGCCGCGATCCGGCCCATGGCGAACCCCACCCCGTGCAGGAAGGCCGTGGCCGCGAGGAAGCCACCCGCGTAGAGGATGGGCGCGGCCGCCTGGGGGATCTCCGCTCCGTGGACGTGGCCGTGGCAGAGGGCGAAGAGGCCCGTAAGACCGAGCCCCGCGATCACTGGCCAGCGGACGGCCCAGGCCACCGCCATGCCCAGCACCACCACCGAGGCGGCAATCCCCGCTTCAATCCATGGAAGAGAGATGCCCATGCCGCCAGCGAGACCGCCCACAGCCATCATGACGAGGAATGCCAGCGGGAGCGCCCACAAAGCGCGGCCCCCCAGCTGGGCCGCCCACAGGCCCACCGCCACCATCGCGAGCACGTGATCCAGCCCGCCGATCGGATGGAAGAACCCCTCGCCCAGCCCGGCCCCCCAGGCGCCGAAGACGTGAGCCTCGGCCCTCGCCGCCACAAGGAATCCCACGACCGCCACACCGGACGCCAGCGCGATGCGCTTCATGACCGCTCTCCCTCTCTAGTAGGCTGTTGAAAAAGGCGCTTTCTTCAAGCGGCTCATGGTCCGGCCGCCATTTTGCTCCGGGTTCGGGACCACGAACGGGGTGTTCACCATGCCCATCATGACTTCACCGGCCCTCCGCCGGGGCCTCTCACGCCGCCGCGAGCCTCGTGAGGCGCAGGAGGAACGCCCCATCGTCAAAGGCCTTGCCGGCGCCCACCATCCTGGGCCGCACCCAGTGCCGCCTGCGCACGCGCTTGAGATGGCCCTCGGCGCCCGCGCGCTCGGCGGTACCGTTGGCCTCCTCGACGCCGATGCCCATGACGAGGCCGTTTCGGTTCTCCATCAGGGCGTGCATCGAGTGCGCGAGAACCGCCTCCTGCCCCCGGC
>Ga0156328_1044_pt1 | contig 11749 bp, 13 predicted proteins | sample RifCSPlowO2_12_FD_107976 | JGI IMG/M metagenome (GOLD analysis project Ga0156328, IMG submission 107976) | Candidatus Tectomicrobia bacterium RIFCSPLOWO2_12_FULL_69_37 | reverse complement strand
ACACGAACTACCTCCTGGAGGCGGCCTGGGCCGGCACCTTCGGGGAGATCGCCGCCGCCATGCTCCCCTGCCAGTGGGACTACGCCCTCATCGGCCGGGAGCTCGCCGCGCGCGGGGCGCCTGCGAACGCTCCCCTCTACGCCGAGTGGATCGGGATGTACGCTTCGGAGGAGTTCGGGAAGCTGGCGGCCTGGCTCCGCGAGATCCTCGACCGGGCCGCCGCCGGGGCCGGCCCCCCCGAGCGTGAGCGCATGCGCGCCCGCTTCATGGCCGGCATGCGCTACGAGTACCTCTTCTGGGACATGAGCTGGAAGATGGAAGAATGGCCGGTGTGACGAAAAATCCCCCCCGCTGCCCCTGGGCGGACGGAGACCCGCTCCTCGCCCGCTACCACGACGAGGAGTGGGGAGTGCCCGTGGCAACGGACGCCGCCCACTTCGAGCGCCTCTCGCTCGAGGTCTTCCAGGCGGGGCTCTCCTGGCGGACCATCCTCAACAAGCGCGCGGCCTTCCGGCGGGCCTTCGCGCGCTTCTCCCCGAAGAAGGTGGCCGCCTTCAAGGAGCGGGACATCCGCCGCCTCCTCGGGGACCCCGGCATCGTCCGCCACCGGGGGAAGGTCGAGGCCACCATCGAGAACGCCCGGCGCCTCCTCGCCCTCTCGAAGGCCCACGGCTCCTTCGCCCGCTGGCTGGAGTCCCTACCCCCGGACCTCAAGGCCCTCCAGGCCGTCTTCCGCCAGGAGTTCCGCTTCATGGGGCCCGAGATCGCCAAGAGCTACCTGGAGAGCGTGGGGAAGGTCCCCGTCCGGCACCATCCCCGCTGCTGGCGCGCCTCCCGGGGAGGCGGAAATCCGGGGGCTTGAGCCCGGGCCCATAACGGGGTAACGTTCCCCTGCCGCATCGGGCGGCGGAGGACACGCGGTGTTTGGCCTGTTCTGGGAGCAGTTCAAGGAATTCCTGGAGTCGGCCGTCCCCTTCGCGGCCCAAGCCGCCTTGTTCTACCTGATCGTGCGGTTCGCCTTGGCGGTGGCGGGGCTCCTGCTCGACCTGGCCGCGAGCACCGTCCCGCAGCCCCAGCCGGCGAACGGCCCTCAGCCCCCCCAGGTCGCCGGGAGACCGGCCCGGCCGGGCATCCCGGAGCGGGCCTCCTCCTGACGCGGAACTCCCTCCCAGCGGACTCCATCCGCTCTTTCCGGGCTATTCCGTTCGCAGCTTGATCAGCGCTTGAGAGGCTGAGGGATGGGCGGGGCGGCGGTGCCCTTCGGCAGCTCCACGCCGACCTCCGGCGCCGCCCGCCTCAAGTAGGCGCTCACGTCCAGGACATAGGGGAGGACGCGGGTTCCGCCATCGCGCCCGGGGAGGCGGTCCGGCGCGTAGGCTTCGAGGAGGGCCAGGGCCGCCGCCGCCAGGAGGACCGCCTTCGCCGTCCCCAGGAGGCCGCCTCCCGCCCGGTCGGCCGGCCCCAGGGAGCCCGAGCGCGCCACGAAGCAGAGCACCCGCCCGGCGGCGTTCACCCCGATCCACACCGCCAGGAAAACCGCGACCTGGGTGCCGGGGCCCAGCCAGGGGGAATCCTTCCCCAGCCAGGGGCCCAGCTCGTCGGCGGCCAAACCGCTGAAGCGGAAGGAGGCGAAGAGCCCGAGGCCCCAGGCCAGCAGGTTCGAGAGCTCCCGCAGGGTGCCCCGGAAGAGACCGCGCAGACCGAAGACGGCCAGGAAGGCCAGCAGGATGAGGTCCGGAACCGGGAGGGGCATCGTCGTCGGCATGGGGAGGCTACCAGGCGGGGGAACCGCTCAACCGGCCCCACTATACCACAGCCGCGCCGCCCAGGGGGCCCTCACAGGCGCTCCCTCCACATGACCAGGGCGTCCTCGTCGTTGTCCGGGTAGTAGCGCCGCCGCATGGCGATGGAGGTGAAGCCCCACTTCTCGTAGAGGGCGATGGCGGCCGCGTTGCCGATCCGCACCTCCAGGGTGGCCCGGGTCATCCCCCGCCGCTTGGCGTCCTCGAGGAGCCCCTTCAGGAGGAACTCCCCGGCCCCCCGCCGCCGGGCCGGGGGGGCGACGGCGAAGTCCGTGATGTGGCACTCCTCCGTCACCTCCCACCAGCAGGCGTAGCCGAGGATGGCGCCCTCCCCGCCCCCCTCCGGGAGAGGGCCCTCCACGACGAGGAGGCGGGAGTGGGAGACCTCCTCCAGCTCGCGGCGGAAGGCCGCCTCGGACCAGGGGAGGGAGAAGGAGAGCCGCTCGATGGCCGCGACGGCGGGGAGGTCCTCCCGCCGCATGGGCCGCAGGCGGAGACCCGGGCCCGCGCCCCCCGAGAAGCCCCCCTCCGCCATGCCGCTCCTCCGACGTGCGCCCCGCGCGCTTCCGCCCCTCTCCCCCGGCGGCTATAATGTTGCCCTCGGCCCAACCGCGCAAACCGGGCTCTCCCGCCGGGCGCGCGGCCTGGCGCCCGGGCGCTTTTCCCATCGGCCCAACGCCCCGCTTCATGCCCCGCGCCTGCCCGGAGCGCAGGCCCGGCGGCGGCGTCTTACCTACGCGAGGAGGAAGACATGGGAGCCACCCTCACCTACCTGGGCCACTCCAGCTTTCTGGTGAAGACCGGCGGAGGCAAGACCCTCTACCTCGACCCCTGGCTGGAGGGGAACCCCCGCTGCCCCCAGAACCTCCAGGCGCCCCAGGCGGCGGACCTCGTCTGCGTGACCCACGGCCACTTCGACCACACCTCCGGCGTCATCCCCATCTTCCAGAAGAGCCCGTGCCCCGTGGCCGGCCCCTATGAGCTCGTGAACCTCCTGGCCGCGGACGGCAACTTCGGGGACAAGGCCGCAGGGATGAACAAGGGGGGCACGGTGGCCTTCGGGGACCTCAAGGTCACCCTGACCCACGCCATGCACAGCTCGAGCTACGGCAAGCCGGGCACCTACGCGGGCGAGCCCTGCGGCCTCGTCATCGCCTTCGAGGACGGGAAGAAGCTCTACGACGCCGGCGACACCGCCCTCTTCGGCGACATGCGCTTCATCGGGGAGCTCTACGCGCCGGACCTCTGCCTCCTCCCCATCGGCGACCGCTTCACCATGGACCCCCGCCAGGCGGCCATCGCGTGCGAGCTCCTGGGCGCCAAGCGCGCGGTGCCCATCCACCACTCCACCTTCCCTCCCCTCACCGGCACCCCGGCCCAGTTCCAGGCGGAGGTGAAGAAGCGCGGCCTCAAGACCGAGGTCGTCGTCCTCGAGCCGGGCCAGACGGTGACGGTGTAGGCGAGACCCTCCGCCCGGAGAAGAACAAAGAGCGGCCCCCGCCCCCGAGGGGGGCGGGGGCCGCTCCGCGATCGCGCCGGGCGCAAGGAGGCGCCTGGTCCCGCCTAGTCGGCCTTCGGGATGAATCCCTCCCGCATCATGGACTGTGTCATGTTCTGCGCCCGCTCGATGATGGTCTTCGCCTTCTTGTAAGCGGTGGCGGCGTCCATTTTCAGCAGGGCCACGCCTTGCTCCTGGGCCTTCATGCCCACCGCGACGGCCTCGCGGCAGAACATCTCCATGTCGTTCATGTTGGGCGTGATGCTCTCGTCGTCGAGGCCGCTCTCCTCGGCCCGCTTCGCCATGGAGTCGGCCGCGGCCAGGCACATCTCGTCCGTGATGGTCTTGGCGCGGACGTCGAGCGCCCCGCGGAAGATGGCCGGGAAACCGTTCGAGTTGTTCACCTGGTTCGGGAAGTCCGACCGCCCCGTGGCGATGATGCGGGCGCCGGCCTCGCGGGCCACCCAGGGCCAGATCTCGGGGAGCGGGTTTGCGAGGGGGAACAGGATGGAGTCCTTCGCCATCTTGCGCACCCACTCGGGCTTGATGGTGCCGGGCTCGGACTTGGACATCGCGATGCACACGTCGGCGCCCTCGAGGGCCTCGGCGGCGGCGCCCCTGCGGCCCTTGGCGTTGGTGATCTGGCAGAGGTGCCACTTGTGCTTGAACTCATCCTTCCGGCCCGAGATGTCCTTCCGGTCCCTGTGGAGGATGCCCTTGCTGTCCACCATGAGGGTGAGCTCGGGACGGACGCCCGCGGCGAAGAGGAGGCGCGCGGTGGCCACGCAGGCCGCGCCGCTCCCGACGAAGGCGATCTTGACCTCGTTCATCTTCTTGCCCACGACCTTGAGGGCGTTGATCAGGGCGGCGAGGATCACCGTGGCCGTGCCTTGCTGGTCGTCGTGAAAGATGCAGATCTCGGCCTCCGCGCGGAGCCTGTCGAGGATCTCGAAGCACTTGGGGTGGGAGATGTCCTCGAGGTTTATTCCTCCGAAGGCCGGCTGGAGGAGCAGGACCGTCCTGATGATCTCCTCGGGGTCCTTCGTGTCCAGCGTGATGGGGACCGCGTCCACCCCGCCCAGGTACTTGAAGAGCAGGCACTTCCCCTCCATGACCGGGAGCGCCCCCTTGGGCCCGATGTCCCCCATCCCGAGGACGCGGGTGCCGTCGCTCACCACCGCGATGCGATTCCACTTGTTCGTGTATTCGTAGGCTTTCTTGGGGTCTGCCTCGATTTCCAGGCAAGGGGCCGAGACGCCCGGCGTGTACCAGATGGCGAAGTCGTTCCAGTCCTTCACCCGGCACTTGAGCGCCGTCTCGATCTTCCCCCCGTAGAAGGAGTGCAGGCGGATCGCATCCTTCATGGGCTGTTGCGCTTTCGCTAGCAACTCCTCTGCCGTGGCCTTCCCTGAAACCTTAGACATGTAGCTTCCTCCTTAGACACCGCTCAAACGGCCAAGGAGAGCCGACCCGAATTTTCCAGGGATTTTCCTCAATTCCTCAAAAAACGAAAGCTCCTCCCTCTTCAACGGGAGGGCTATTCCCTATTTAATCTACACCTCCACGCCCCGAGTTCCACCCCAATTCCGGCTCAAAGGCAGGTTTCCTTCGGATTGTCACCGGCTGGGGAGGGCCTCCCGGGGGAGGAAAGCCCTCACCCCCCCGCGCTCCTGCCCCCGTCCACGATGATGTGCTGGCCGGTGAGGTAGTCCGAGGCGGAGGAGCACAAGAAGACCGCCGCCCCCGCCACGTCCTCGGGCTCCCCCGCCCGCCCGGCGGGCGTGCGCGCAAGCACCTCCGCCATCTTCTGGGGGTCCTTGAAAAGCCTCTCCGTCATGGGGGTGCGGGTGAGCTGGGGCGCCAGGGCGTTCACCTGGATGTTGTGGGGGGCCCACTCCAAGGCGAGCCCCCGCGCCATGGCCACCATCCCCCCTTTGGCGGCGATGTAGGGCGCCTGGTTGGGCACCGCCCGCTCGGCCAGGAGGGAGGAGATGAAGAGGATCTTCCCGCCCCCGCGCGGGATCATGGCCCGCGCCGCCGCCTGGGCGCACAGGAAGCCGCCCCGCACGTGGACGGCGAGGAGGGCGTCCACCTCCTCCGCCTTGAAGTCGAGGGCGGGCTTCACGAAGAGGAGCCCCGCGCTGACGACCATGGCGTGGAGCCCGCCGCGGTCCCTCACCACCCCGTCCACCAGGGACGCGACGGAGGCGGCGTCCGTCACGTCGCAGGGGCGGAACTCGGCGGCGGCGCCCGCGCTCTTCAGCTGGCCCGCCGCTTCCTTCCCCCTCTCCTCGGAGCGGCTCGCCACCACCACCCCCGCTCCCGCCTCCCCCAGCGCCCGGGCGATGGCCAGGCCGATGCCCGTCGTCCCCCCGGCGATGATCGCCGTCTTCCCGCTCAGGTCGAACAGGCGCATGCGCTCCCCCTCATGGCGTCCGCAGCCGTCATTTCACGATCTCGTAACGCGGATGAAATCAAAGCACAACACTGGACGGGCATCATCCCCCCGCGGTATGGCCGCCTCGCATCACGGAGAAAGGACGCTGCCCGATGGATCACGTCTGCAAGAAAATGAAGCCCAAGAAAAGGATCGCCCTCGTGGCCCACGACCACAAGAAGGAGGACCTCCTCGAATGGGCCCGCTACAACCGCCTCCTCCTGGCCCAGCACGAGCTCTACGCCTCGGGCACCACGGGCCGGCTGATCGAGGACCTGGTGGGCCTCCGCGTCCACAAGCTCCAGAGCGGCCCGCTCGGCGGGGACCAGCAGATCGGGGCCAAGATCACCGACGGGGAGATCGAGTTCCTCATCTTCTTCTGGGACCCCCTCGAGCCCCAGCCCCACGACCCGGACGTGAAGGCCCTGCTCCGCATCGCCGTGGTGTGGAACGTCCCGGCCGCCTGCAACCGGGCCACGGCGGACTTCCTGATCTCCTCCCCCCTCATGCGGGAGGAGTACGAGCGCATGCTGCCCGACTACGAGTCCTACCTGACCCGGATGGAGCACCAGCCGCTCGCCTGAGGTACTGACTCGGCGGTGAACTCACCAAGCAAAGTAAATCACCTCGCGAGGATCAAGGCCCCCCTCTCCCCGTCTTTTCGGGTCCCCGAACCGGCCCGCCGGTTCGGGAGGGGGGAGAGGGGATGGGGGTGAGGGAAAGCCACCCTCACCGCGGAATCTTCCATCACCCCAACCCTCTCCCAGAGGGAGAGGGAGAGAGGCGACCTTCCAAAGGGGGGAAGTGCTCCGGATTCCATGACCCCCTACTTCTTCGCCGCCTCCTGGAGGATCTCGACGAGGATGCCGTCCGGGTCGCGGAAGTAGGCCACCTTGCGCCCGGTGGGCGTGGTGACCGGGTCGCAGGTGAAGGCGAGGCCCGAGGCCTTGAGCCTGCGGAAGACCTTGTCCGTGTCCCGCACCGTGAAGCAGAAGTGGGTGATGCCCCGGTCGTTCACCTTGAGGTCCGCCTGGTCCCGCCCGGCGGGGCGCTCGAACTGCATCAATTCGAGGATGTCCCCCCCCACCTTGAGGTGGACGATGCGGAAGCGCGCCCCCTGGAGCTCCAGCAGCCTGTCGATCATCGCCCCCTCGAAGTGGGTGTCCTGAACCTTCTCCATCCCGAGGACCCCCTGGTAGAGGGCGAGGGAGCGCTCCATGTCCCGGACGCAGATGCAGGAGTGGTGGATGTTCTCGATCACGGTTCACCTCCTCGCCGCGAGGGCTCCGAATTTTTTCACTGAAAATCGCTGGAATTCACTGAACACCCCTGGAACCGCAAATTCCTCAAGGGGCCGGGGCGGCAAAGCGTGATTTTTGGGGCCGGAATATCCCGGAATTCCCCGGACACCCCCTTCCCTGGAGCCCTTCCCCGGAGGACCTGGCGCAGCGGCCCCGCCGGGAATATAGGCCCCCTCCTCCCGAAGCCTCTTACCTCAAATTCCCCCATATTCCGGTACGGGGGGAACAGCGGGATGTCATTCTGAGGCCCGCAGGGCCGAAGAATCTCGGTGTGGTCCTTTTCCCTATGGATGAAACCAAACCGAGATGCTTCGCTTCGCTCAGCATGACAAGGCTCCTTCCCTTTTCCTGCCTCTTCCGAAGAGCGGGTGGAAACGGCCAATCTCTTGGAGGGACAGGCCCCACCTGTCCTATCCCCCGAACAGCCGCGCCGCCGTGCCGCCTAGGATCTTTTCCTCATCGGCCTTGGACAGCTCCAGCCCCCGGACGTGGGCGATGACGGCGGCGGGCTCCTGCTCGGGCCACCAGGAGCCCATCACCATGCGGTCCGCCCCCGCCTCCCCGGCCGCCCGGCGGATCCAGCTCGAGGGCGCCACCCCCACCTCGAGGACGAGGTTCGGGCACTCCTGGAGGGCGGCCAGGTAGTCCGGCCAGAAGCCCCAGCTCCAGCACCGGCTCATGAGGACGGGGCGGTCCGGCAGGGCGTCCGCCACGATGCAGTCGCTGTACACCGCGCCCCCCAGGGTGGGCACGTGGCCCTCGTGCTCGATGGAGAAGAGCATCCCCCTCTCCCGGCACTTCTCCGCGATGGGCACGTAGAAGCGCTCGATGAGGCCCGTCCCCGGGGTGAAGCCCCAGGAGGTGAAGATGCGCACCCCGCGCAGGCCGAGGCCGGCGATATGGTCCGTCTCCTCCGGCCCGTCGTAGTGGTTGAGCGTCCCCCAGCCGCACAGGCGGTCGGGATGGGCCTTGCAGGCGGCGGCCACGCGCCCGTTCGCCTCCCGCCAGTTGAAGCGCTGGACGGCCTCGAAGGGCATGAGGGCCGCCCGGTCCACCCCCGCCCGGTCCATGGCGCGGAGGATCTCGCCCGCCTCCCTGCCCTGCGGCAGGTGGGGGTGGCGGAGGCAGACCGCGGTGTCGAAGATCACGCCCGGCCCCCTTCCTTCTTGTCCAGCCCCAGGAGGCGGCGGATGTTCCCGCCCAGGATGAGGTCCTTCTCCTCCCGGGTGATGTCCAGGGATTCGATCAGGGTCTTGCAGGCGATGGGGTGGCTCGTCGGGTTGTCCGAGCCGTAGAGGAGGCGCCGGGGGCCCACCGCCGCCAGGGCGTTCCGCAGCGGCCCCCCGTGGTTCATCGAGGTGTCGATCCAGATGTTGGGGTGCTTCCGCGCGACGTAGCAGGCGTCGGCGAACATGGCGTGGCCGATGTGGCCGAGGATGATGTCCACGTCGGGGAAGTCCCGGGCGAGGCCGGCGAAGAGGATGGGCCCGCTGTAGGGGGCGTGGCCCGCGTGGATGAAGATGGGCACCTTGTGCTCCCGGCACTTCTCCATGATGGGGTAGACGTACTCCCGGCTGTTGGCGGGGTGGCAGTCCGAGACGGGGTGGAGCTTGAGGCCGAGGTGGCCCATCCGGGCGAGGGCCTCGTCCACGTGGCGAAGGCAGGCTTCGACGCCGTGCAGGGGGGGATGCAGGTAGGCGAAGCACATGAAGCGGTCGGGGCGCCTCGCCGCGATCTCGGCCGCCTCGGCGTTGCCCGGGCGGTAGTCCCCGCCGTAGAGGGCGGAGAGGTCGATGAGGATGCTCCGGTCCACCCCCGCCTCGTCCATGCCCCGCAGCACCTCCTCGGCCCCGGTCCTGTGGCGGTGGCCGTAGTTCAGGTTGATGTGGGCGTGGTGGTCGATGACGGGTGGCATGCAGGTCTCCTGCCCCGGGCACCGGCGGAATTCTCGGGAGATGCAGAGGGGAATACTATACCGGCCCGGGCGTTCCGGGGGAAGGAAGGGAGCGATTGCCGCGGGTCTCTCCTTGGGCTAGCCTAGGCCGGTTCGTCCTTATTCCTGACTCGGGAGAGATCGCGTGCGCGACGACCTGCGGCTCCTCCAGGGAACCATCGACACCCACATCCACGCCGCCCCCAGCCTCTTCCCCCGGCTGGTGGACAACATCGAGTGCGCCCAGGGGGCGGCCTCGGTGGGGATGCGCGCGGTGACCTTCAAGTTCCACCACGGGGACACCTCGGGGCGGGTGCCCCTCGTCCGCCGGGCGGTGGGGGACGCCATCGAGGTCTACGGCGGCGTCACCCTGAACCAGGCCGTCGGGGGCCTCAACCCCTTCGCCGTGGACACCTGCATCCGCCTCGGGGGCCGGATGGTCTGGATGCCCACCCTGAGCGCCCTGAACCACCTCAAGAAGGTGGGCTCCCCCCACCTGCCCGGGATGAAGCAGACCGGCGGGGTCAAGCTCGACGAGAAGGGCATCACCGTCTTCGCCGACGAGAAGCGCCGCAAGGTGCTCCCCGAGGTGCGCACCATCTGCCGGCTCGTGGCCCAGGCGGGCATCTGCCTGAGCACGGGCCACCTGGACGCGGGGGAGGTGCGGGCGCTGATCGAGGTCGCGCGCGAGGAGGGGGTGGAGCGCATCGTCGTCCAGCACCCCGAGTACATCTCCGACGTCCCCGTCGAGGAGCAGGTCGAGTTCGCCCGCATGGGGGCGCTCATCGAGCACCTGGCCATCTTCTGCTTCACCCACTGGGGGGGCTATCCCACCCGCAAGGGCGCGCCCCCCATCTCGGTGAGGGAGCAGGTGAAGATGGTCCGCGCGGTCGGGCCCGAGCACACCGTCCTCTCCTCCGACCTGGGCCAGCTCCACAACGCCCCGCCCTGGGAGGGGATGCGCGTCTTCATCCAGCTCATGCTCGACCACGGGGTCACGGCGGACGAGATCGGGATCATGGTGAAGCGCAACCCCGCCTTCGTCCTCGGCCTCCCCGGCTCCTCCAAGCCGAAGGGCATGCCGGAGCCGGCGAAAAAGGCCAAGCGCAAGTAGGGGGAACCATGTCCTGGCTGCGCGAGAGCCTCCAGCGCAAGCTCCTGCTCCTGGTGCTCGTCCTGCTGGGGCTGGGCTTCGGCGTCTCCGCCCTCATCACCATCGAGACCGAGCGCAAGACCCTGATCTCCCAGACGAGCGAGCGGGCCTCCATCGTCGCCTCGACCATCCACAAGAGCATCCGCAGCAACATGCTCGGCGGGCGGCCCGACATCGCCCGCACCCTCCTGGACGAGCTCAAGCGCACCGAGGGGGTGAAGGCCCTCCAGGTCTTCCGCACGGACGGCACCGAGGCCTTCACCGACCTGCGCACCCTCGACAAGGTGAGCGAGAAGCAGGTCCCGCTCGACCCCCGGGTGGTGCGCAGCATCCGCCTCCAGGCCGCCCGGATGCAGAAGATGGACTCCATGGGCCAGAGCGCCCACTTCAAGGCGGCGCTGGCCTCGGGCAAGGAAACCTTCTGGACCGAGCAGGTGCCCGGGGCGGGCGGGCGGATGACGCCCGTCCTCACCTTCCTCAAGCCCCTCGAGAACGAGGAGCGCTGCCAGGTCTGCCACCTGGCCGACTCCAAGGTGCAGGGGATCGTCCGCGTCTCCACCGACGTGAGCGAGCTCATCGCCAAGGTCGCCACCCTCCGCAACCGCCAGATCGCCATCGCGGCGGCGACCCTCCTCGCCGTCTCCTTCTCCATGCTCTTCTTCCTCCGGCGCACCGTCGTCCAGCCCATCCGGGAGCTTGCGGCCTGCGCCGACCAGATGGGGCGCGGGGAGTTCGGCGTCTGCCAGCCCCGCACCGGCCCGGACGAGATCGGACGCCTGGGCGCTAGCTTCCGGAGCATGGCCCAGTCCCTCAGCCGTGCCTACAGCGACCTCCAGACCAAGAACGCCGAGCTGGAGCGGACCCTCGGGGAGCTCCAGGAGAGCCGCCATAAGGTGGAGCTGCTGGAAGCCGTCAAGGGCCAGCTCTCCAAGTTCGTGCCCGACTCCGTCAAGCGCCTCCTCGAAGAGAACCCCGAGGCCGACTCCCTCGCCCAGCAGGACAAGGACATCACCATCATCTTCCTCGACCTGGAGGGCTACACCCGGATGAGCGAGATGTTCCCCCAGCAGGTGGTGACCGAGACGCTCCAGAAGTACTTCTCGGCCTACCTGGAGATCGTCGGGGAGTACAAGGGGGAGATAAACGAGACGGCCGGGGACGGCCTGATGCTCATCTTCCAGGACGAGGACCCCATCGCCCACGCGCTCAACTCGATCGAGGCGTCCATCAAGATCCGGGCCAAGACCACCGAGATCAACGCCGCCCGCCCCAAGGGCTACCCCGAGGTCTTCGCCAACATCGGGATCAACTCGGGGGTGTGCTCGGTGGGGGCCAACAAGTTCGAGGCGCCCGGCGGGAGCGCCCGCTGGACCTTCACCGCCCTCGGGCCCGTCACCAACCACTCGGCCCGCATCGGCAAGGTGGCCGCCAAGGGCCGCATCATGATCGGCCCCGAGACCGCCCGGCGGGTGAAGGACCGCTACGCCCTCGTGGACATGGGCCGCCACAACCTCAAGAACGTCCCCGAGCCCATGCCCATCTACCAGGTGGTCCCCACCGGGGTGGTCTACCCCGTCGGGAGCTTCGACCCCGTGGACGCCGCCGACGGCGCCAAGGCGAAGGAA
>Ga0156328_1033_pt1 | contig 11910 bp, 7 predicted proteins | sample RifCSPlowO2_12_FD_107976 | JGI IMG/M metagenome (GOLD analysis project Ga0156328, IMG submission 107976) | Candidatus Tectomicrobia bacterium RIFCSPLOWO2_12_FULL_69_37 | reverse complement strand
CTTCATGGACTGGATGACGCGCCCCGGGAGACTCCCGATGTAGGTGCGCCGGTGGCCGCGGATCTCGGCCTCGTCCCGCACCCCGCCCAAGGAGACGCGCACGAACTTCCGCCCCAGGGCGTTGGCGATGCTCTTGCCGAGCGAGGTCTTGCCCACCCCCGGAGGCCCCACGAAGCAGAGGATGGGCCCGCGGATGGCCTGGTTGAGGATCTTCACGGCGATGTGCTCGAGGATGCGCTCCTTCACCTTCTTCAGGCCGAAGTGGTCCTGGTCGAGCACGGCGCGCGCGGCGGCCAGGTCGTGGCGGTCCCGGGTCTCCTGGGTCCAGGGCACGTCCAGGAGCCACTCCACGTAGGAGCGGACCACCGAGGCCTCGGCCGAGAGGGGGGTCATCATCTCCAGCCGCTTGATCTCCTTCTCGACCTTTTCGGCGACCTCGGCGGGGAGCTTGACCTCCTTGGCCTTGCGTCGCAGCTCCTCCCCCTCGGCGAAGAGGCCTTCGCTCTGGCCCAGCTCCCGCTGGATGGCCTTGAGCTGCTCGGTGAGGAAGAACTCCTTCTGGCTGCGGTCCATCTGGCGCCGCACCCGGGTGCGCAGGCGCCGCTCCACCTTGAGGAGCTCGATCTCGTTCTCGAGGAGGGTGGCGAGCGAAACCAGCCGGGCGGCGGGGTCCGCTTCCTCCAGCAGGCGCTGCTTGTCCGCGAGCTTGAAGGAGACGTTCGCCGCGACGCCGTCGGCGATGGCGGCGGGCTCCCCCAGCGCCTCGACCGAGGCGTAGGCCTCGTGGGGGATGCGGTGGTTCACCCGGAGGTAGTCCTCGAAGCGGGCGAGGAGGGCCCGGCAGCGGGCCTCCAGCTCGACCGGGTCCCCCTCGGGCTCGCGCACCAGGGAAGCGGTGGCCCAGAGGGCCTCGCCCTCGGGCTGGAACCCCTCGATGCGGCAGCGCGCCGTGCCCTCCAGGAGGACCTTCGCCGTGCCGTCGCTCAGGCGCATGAGCTGGACGATCTCGGCCACCGTGCCGACGCGGTGGAAACCCTTCGGCGGCTCGGGCTCCTCCTCGCGGAGGTCGCGCTGGAGGACGGCGATGACGCGCCGCACGTCCGGCGGGATGGCCTCCACCGTCGCCAGCGCCCGGCCCCGGGAGACGAAGATGGGCGAGATCATGCGGGGGAAGAGCACCATGTCCCGCAGGGGGAGGCAGGGCAGATGGACGGCCTCGGGCTTCACGGGGACCTCGGGGGCAAGCGGCGGGGAGGCGGCGCGGTGGAGGTCAACGGATCAGCTGGCCTTCTCGTACACGAGAAGGGGCTTCTCCTTGCGCTGGACAACCTGCTCGTTGATCACCACTTCCTTGACCCCGGCCATGGAGGGCAGGTCGAAGAGGGTCTCGAGCATGAGGTCCTCGATGATGGCGCGGAGGCCCCGGGCGCCGGTGTTGTGTTCGAGGGCCTGCTGGGCGATGGCGCGCAAGGCCTCCTCGGTGAAGCGGAGGATGACGTCCTCGAACTGGACGAGCTTGCGGTACTGCTTGATGAGGGCGTTGCGCGGCTCGGTGAGGATGCGCATGAGGGCGGCCGCGTCGAGGTCGCCGAGGGTGGCGACGACCGGGAGCCTCCCGACGAACTCGGGGATGAGGCCGTACTTGATGAGGTCCTCGGGGCGGACCATGGAGAGGGTCTCGCTCATCGAGGCGTCCTTCTCCGACTTGATGGAGGCCTCGAAGCCCATGCTCCGGCGCCCCACGCGGCGCCGGATGATTCCATCGAGCCCCACGAAGGCCCCGCCGCAGACGAAGAGGATGTTCGTGGTGTCCACCCGGATGAACTCCTGGTGGGGGTGCTTCCTCCCGCCCTGGGGCGGGACGTTGGCGACCGTCCCCTCGATGATCTTGAGCAGGGCCTGCTGGACGCCCTCGCCCGAGACGTCGCGGGTGATGGAGGGGTTCTCGCTCTTGCGGCTGATCTTGTCGATCTCGTCGATGTAGATGATGCCGCGCTCGGCCTTGGCCACGTCGTAGTCGGCGTTCTGGAGGAGCTTGAGGATGATGTTCTCCACGTCCTCGCCCACGTAGCCCGCCTCGGTCAAGGTGGTGGCGTCCACGATGGCGAAGGGCACGTCGAGGAGCCGGGCCAGGGTCTGGGCCAGGAGGGTCTTGCCAGAGCCGGTGGGGCCGATGAGGAGGATGTTGCTCTTCTGGAGCTCCACCTCGTGGAGGTCCGACCGGGCGTCGATGCGCTTGTAGTGGTTGTAGACGGCGACGGAGAGGATCTTCTTGGCGCGCTCCTGGCCGATGACGTGCTCGTCGAGGATGGCTTTGATCTCGGCGGGCTTGAGGAGGGCCTTGTGCTCGCGCTTCCGCTCCTCCTGCCACTCCTCCACCATGATCTCGTTGCAGAGGTCCACGCACTCGTCACAGATGTAGACGTGGGGGCCGGCGATGAGCTTCTTCACCTCCTCCTGCCCCTTCCCGCAGAAGGAGCAGCGCAGGGCGTCGCCTTTCTCCGAAGCGCGTTTCGGCATTCCACCCTCCTCCGCCGGGCCGGGCGGGCGGCCTCCCGGCCACCCTACGAGCCGCCGTTCTCCTTCTCTTTCTTCTCGTCCTTCTTTCCCTCCCCCTCCTTCCGGCCGGAGCCGTTCTGGGAGTTGACGTGCCGCGAGACGATGACGTCGTCCACCAGGCCGTACTCCTTCGCCCGGGCCGCCGTCATGAAGTTGTCCCGCTCGGTGTCGCGCTGGATGACGTCGATCTCCTGGCTGGTGTGCTTGGACAGGATGCGGTTGAGCTCCTCGCGCATGCGCAGGATTTCGCGCGCCTGGATGTCGATGTCGGTCGCCTGCCCCTGCACCCCGCCGAGCGGCTGGTGGATGAGGATGCGGGAGTTGGGGAGCGCGAAGCGCTTGCCCTTGGCCCCCGCCGCGAGCAGGAGCGCGCCCATGCTCGCCGCCTGGCCGATGCAGATGGTCGAGACGTCGGGCTTGATGTACTGCATGGTGTCGTAGACGGCCAGGCCGGCCGTGACGTGCCCGCCGGGGCTGTTGATGTACATGAAGATGTCACGGTCCGGCTCCTCGGCCTCGAGGAAGAGGAGCTGGGCGGTCACCAGGTTGGCGACGTAGTCGTCGATCGGGGTGCCGAGGAAGATGATGCGGTCCTTGAGCAGCCGGCTGTAGATGTCGTAGGCCCGCTCGCCCCGGTTCGTCTGTTCCACCACCATGGGGATGAGTGCCACCTTGGGTTCCTTTCTGCAGGCGTCTTTCGCCTACTGAGCGGCGGAAGCGCCGACTTTCGCCGCCGCCTCGACTTTCACCTCGACCTTGGCCTGGCCGTACAACCACTCGACGGTCTTATTATAGTTGATATTGGAGACGAGCGAATCCAGCCCCCCCGTCATGGCCATGCGCTTCTTGAGCTTCTCGGGGTCCATGCCGTAGCGGGCGGCCAGGCGCCGGACGTGGGCCTCGACGTCCTCTGCCTCGGCGCGGATGCCCTCCTTCTCGCGGACGCGCTCCACCAAGATGACCTCCCGCACCCGCCCGAGCGCCTCGGGCGCGAGCCGCTCGCGCACCTCGTCCTGCTGGGAGGGGGTGAGGCGGGCACCCTGGTTCTCCCGGCCGAGGCGGCGCTCCACTTCGCGCACCCGCTCGTCGAGCTCGGCCTTCACCAGGGTGGGCGGGACCTCGAAGGGGTGGGCCTCGACGAGCCCGCGCAGCAGCTCGCCCATCCCCTGCCCGCGCACCTGGGCGTCCTCCACGGTCTCCATCTCGCGGCGGATCTGGCCGCGCAGCTCCTCCACGGTGTTGAAGCCCCGCCCCAGCGAGCGCACGAACTCCTCGTTCAAGTCGGGCAGGTGGGGCTCCTTGAGGCCCTTGAGCTGGACCTTGAAGCGCAGGGCCTTGCCCGCCAGGGCCGGGGCCGCCGTGTCGGGGATCTGGATGTCCACCTCCTTCTCCCCGCCGAGCGGCATGCCGATCAGGGCGTCCTCGAGCGCCTTTTCGTTCTCGTCCTCGCCGAGCAGCATGGCTTGATTCTCCCCCTTGGTGCCGGGGACGGGCTCGCCCTCCTCGAAGGCCTCGATGTCGAACTGGACGTAGTCGCCCGCCTGGGCGGGGCGGTCCACCTCGTGGAAGTGGGCGGCCCGCTGGCGGAGGAGCCTGATCTGCGCCTCCATCGCCTCCTCGGTGACGGGCCGGCGGGTCACCGTGACGGCGAGGCCGGTGTACCCCCCCAGCTCGAAGGGGGGGATGACCTCCACCGTCGCCTTGTACTGGAGCTCGGGGGCGTCCTTCTCCATCGAGATGTCGGTGACGTTGGGCTCCCCGACGGGCCGCATCCCCCGCTCGACGAGGAGCTGCCGGTAGGAGGTCCCGATCACCCGGTTGACCACCTCGGCCTGGACCTCCTCGCCGTAGTAGCGCTCGAGGATCTGCCGCGGCACCTTGCCCTTGCGGAAGCCCTTGATGCGCACCCGCCCCGACAGCCGGGCGAAGGCCCGGTCCATCTCCCTGAGAACCTCCTCGCGGGGGACGGACACCTCGAGGCGCTTGGTGCACGCGTCGATGTCGCTCACCGTGGCCGGCATGCCTGGCTCGTCTCCATCAAACGGCCCCGGCGCGGGGCCTGGGTCTCGTGGTGCGAAGGGGGGGACTCGAACCCCCACGCCCGAAGGCACAGGATCCTAAGTCCTGCGCGTCTGCCAGTTCCGCCACCCTCGCACGGTCAAGGCTCACGCGCGGCCGCCGGGGACCGCGTAGCGCCGCTCCGGGCCGGGGCGAAAACCCTCGCCTCCCGGGCCAATCCGGCCCCAGGCCGAAGGACCAATGTAGCCGCCCCGCCACCGGGCGTCAATTGGCAAAGAACGGCGGGGGTTTCGGGCCCGGGACGGGCCCAAAAACCGGCTCCCGGGCTATCCCCGGCCCCCGGGGGAGGCCGCCCGGGCCGCCCCCGCGGGAGCCCCCTCGGGCTCGTAGCCCAGGATGGGGGAGAGCCAGCGCTCGGCGGTCGCGAGGTCCACCCCCCGGCGGCGGGCGTAGTCCTCCGCCTGGTCGCGGCCGATGCGGCCCACCCCGAAGTAGCACGCCTGGGGATGGGCGAAGTAGAAGCCGCTCACCGAGGCGGCGGGCAGCATGGCGAAACTCTCGGTGAGCCGCATCGAGGCCCGCTCCCCGGCGTTCAGGAGCTGGAAGAGCAGGGCCTTCCCGGTGTGGTCCGGGCAGGAGGGGTAGCCGGGCGCCGGGCGGATGCCCGGGTAGGCCTCGCGGATGAGCTCCTCGTTCGTGAGGCTCTCCGCGGGGGCGTAGCCCCAGAACTCCTTGCGCACTCGCTCGTGGAGCCGCTCGGCGAAGGCCTCGGCCAGCCGGTCGGCCAGGGCCTTGACCATGATGGCGCTGTAGTCGTCCCCCTTGCGCTCGAAGGCGCGGGCCAGCTCCTCCGCCCCGATGCCCGCCGTGACGGCGAAGGCTCCGATCCAGTCCGCCCGGCCGCTCTCCCGGGGGGCGACGAAGTCGGCGAGGCAGAGGTTGGGGCTGCCGGCCGCCTTGGCCATCTGCTGGCGCAGGAAGTGCGCCACCCCGAGCGCCCGCCCGTCCGGGCCGTAGAGCTCCACGTCATCCCCCACGGCGTTCGCCGGGAAGATGCCGAAGACCCCCGAGGCCCGCAGGAGCTTCTCCCGCACGATGCGGTCCAAGAGGGCCTGGGCGTCCTGGTAGAGGCTGCGGGCGGCCTCCGCCGCGGGGCCCGCATCCAGGATCTTCGGGAAGGTGCCCGAGAGCTCCCAGGTGGCGAAGAAGGGAGTCCAGTCGATCCGCCCGCTGAGCTCCTCCAGCGGGTAGCCCTCGAAGGCGCGCACCCCCGTGAAGGCGGGGGGCTGGATGGCCTCCCAGTCCGCGGCGGCGCGGTTGCGGCGGGCGTCGGCGAGGGAGAGCATGTCCGCCCGGGCGCGCCGGCTCTCGTGGCGGGCGCGGATGCCGGCGTACTCGGCCTTGACCTTGGCGGCGAATTCCCCGCGCCCCTCCCGGCTCATGAGGCTCCCCACGACGCCCACCCCGCGCGAGGCGTCCGTCACGTAGACGGTGGGGCCGCTGTACTGGGGCTCGATCTTGACCGCGGTGTGCACCTGGGAGGTGGTGGCCCCGCCGATGAGGAGGGGAAGGGTGAAGCCCTCCCGCTCCATCTCCTTGGCCACGTGCACCATCTCGTCGAGGGAGGGGGTGATGAGGCCGGAGAGCCCGATGATGTCCGCCTTCTCCGCGCGGGCTCTCTCGAGGATGCTCGCGCAGGGGGCCATCACCCCCATGTCGATCACCTCGTAGTTGTTGCACTGGAGCACGACGCCGACGATGTTCTTGCCGATGTCGTGGACGTCCCCCTTCACGGTGGCGAGGAGCACCTTGCCGTTCGAGCCGCCCTCGCCCTCCACCTTCCCCGCCTCGATGAAGGGGATGAGGTGGGCGACGGCCATCTTCATCACCCGGGCGCTCTTCACCACCTGGGGCAGGAACATCCGGCCCGAGCCGAAGAGGTCGCCCACCACGTTCATCCCGTCCATGAGGGGGCCCTCGATGACCTGGATGGGCCGGTCGAAGAGCTGCCGGGCCTCCTCGGTGTCCGCCACGACGTACTCGGTGATGCCTTTCACCAGCGCGTGCTCCAGGCGCTTCTGGACGGGCCACTCCCGCCAGGCCAGGTCCTCGGTGCGGGCCTTGCCCTTCCCCTTCACCTTCTCGGCCGCTTCCAGCAGGCGCTCGGTGGCGTCCGGGCGGCGGTTCAGGAGCACGTCCTCGATGCGCTCCAGGAGGTTCTTGGGGATCTCCTCGTAGACCGGCAGCGCCCCCGCGTTGACGATGCCCATGTCCAGCCCGGCCCGGATGGCGTGGTAGAGGAAGGCCGAGTGCATGGCCTCGCGCATGGGGTTGTTCCCGCGGAAGGAGAAGGAAACGTTGCTGATGCCCCCGCTGGTGAAGGCCCCCGGGAGCTCCCGCTTGATGCGGCGCACCGCCTCGATGAAGGCGAGGCCGTAGCCGTTGTGCTCCTCGATGCCGGTCGCCACGGCGAAGACGTTCATGTCGAAGATGATGTCCTGGGGCGCGAAGCCCGCCTTCTCGGTGAGGAGCCTGTAGGCCCGGGCGCAGATCTCGAACTTGCGCCCGGCCGTGTCGGCCTGGCCCCGCTCGTCGAAGGCCATCACCACGGCCGCCGCCCCGTAGCGGCGGACGAGCGTGGCCCGGCGGAGGAACTCCGCCTCCCCTTCCTTGAGGCTCAGGGAGTTCACCACCCCCTTCCCCTGGACGCACTTCAGGCCCGCCTCGATGACCTCCCACTTGGAGGAGTCGATCATGACGGGGACCCGGCAGATGTCCGGCTCCGCGGCCACGAGCTTGAGGAAGGTGGCCATGGCCGCCTGGGAGTCCAGCATGGCCTCGTCCATGTTCACGTCGATGACCTGGGCCCCGCTCGCCACCTGCTGGCGGGCGACCTCCAGGGCCTCCGGGAACTTCCCCTCCAGGATGAGCTTGGCGAAGCGGGAGGAGCCGGTGACATTAGTGCGCTCGCCCACGTTCACGAAGCCCGTCTCGGGCCCGGCGTTCAGGGGCTCAAGGCCGCTCAGGCGGCAGCGGCGGGGGACCTCGGGGATGGGCCTCGGGGCGGCCTTCCGCACGGCGCCGGCGATGGCCGCGATGTGCTCGGGCGTGGTGCCGCAGCAGCCGCCCACGATGTTCACCAGGCCGCTCCGGGCGAACTCCCCGAGGAGGTCCGCCATGTAGCCCGGGGTGTCGTCGTAGCCGCCGAACTCGTTGGGGAGGCCCGCGTTCGGGTGGGTGGAGACGGGCACCCCGGCCACCCGCGAGAGCTCCTCCACATACGGGCGCAGCTGCTTGGCCCCGAGGGCGCAGTTGAGCCCCACGCTCAGGGGCCGGGCGTGGGCGACCGAGTTCCAGAAGGCCTCGGCGGTCTGGCCCGAGAGGGTGCGGCCGCTCGCGTCGGTGATGGTGCCCGAGACCATGACGGGCACCCGCTCCCCCCGCTCCTCGAAGAGGGACTCGATGGCGAAGATGGCCGCCTTGCAGTTCAGGGTGTCGAAGACCGTCTCGACGAGGAGGAGGTCCGCGCCCCCGTCGAGGAGCCCCCGGGCCGCCTCGGCGTAGGCCTCCCGGAGCGCGTCGAAGCTGACGTTGCGGAAGCCCGGGTCGTTCACGTCCGGGGAGAGGGAGGCGGTGCGGTTCGTGGGCCCGATGGAGCCCGCCACGAAGCGGGGCTTGCCGGGGGAGCGGGCCTCGAACTTGTCCGCCGCTTCGCGGGCGAGGCGCGCGGCGGCCACGTTGAGCTCGTAGGCCAGGGCCCCCATGCGGTAGTCGGCCATGGAGATCGCGGTCGAGTTGAAGGAGTTGGTCTTGAGGACGTCCGCCCCGGCCTCGAGGTAGGCCTCGTGGATGGCGCGGATGAGATCGGGCCGGGTGAGGCAGAGGAGGTCGTTGTTCCCGCGCACCTCGACGGGATGGCTCTTGAAGCGCGCGCCCCGGAACTCCTCCTCCGAGAGGCGGTGGCCCTGGATCATGGTGGCCATCGCCCCGTCCAGCACCAGGACGCGGGAGCGGAGGATGGACTGGAGCTCCTGGGCGCGCGAACCGCGCGTGGTCATCGGCGATCCCCGTGGGCGGAGCCGGACAAGGAACTCCGGGCCGCTCCGCCCGCCCGGGGAGCGCCCGCCCCGCCTTTATAGGACATTTCCGCTTGGATTTCAGCCCCTTAGAAACGCCCCCGGAGGAGGGAGAGGGAGGGCGGCGGGAGGCCCGCTAGCCCTTGGGGGCCGGGGGCACCCGCCACTCCTCGACGAAGGCGTAGGCGTTGTGGTCGTGGATGGACTCGAAGTTCTCGACTTGGATCTGGAACCACCTGACGCGGGGGTCCTGGCGCAGGCGGAGGGAGGCCTCGCGCACCACGTCCTCGACGAAGCGCGGGTTGTCGAAGGCCTTCTCGGTCACGAACTTCTCGTCCTCGCGCTTGAGGACGGGGTAGAGGGCGCAGCTCCCGGACTCCTCGGCCACCTCGGCGATCTCCTCGATCCAGAGCTCCCCCTCGAAGCGGACCTGGATGTGGACGTTGCCCCGCTGGTTGTGGGCGCCGCGCGCGCTGATCTCCTTGGAGCAAGGGCACAGGGTGGCCACGTTCACCTTCACGCTCAGGACGAAGTCGTTCACGGCGCCGGCCGAGGCGTCGAAGCCGCACTCGAGGGCCATCATCCCCGAGGCGCCGGTGACGGGGGCCTCCCGCGTGACGAAGTAGGGGAAGGTCACCTCGAAATGGGCCGTCTGGGCGTCCAGGCGCTGGCGGATGGACTCGAGGATCTCGGGCACGCGGTCCACGCTGATGAGCCCGTTGTGCTCGTTCAGCACCTCGAGGAAGCGGCTCATGTGGGTGCCCTTGAACTGATGGGGCAGGTCCACGTACATGTTCACCGTCCCCACCGTGTGCTGGAACTTCTTGGCCCGGTCGCGGACCACGATGGGGTAGCGGATGTTCTTGACGCCCACCTTGTCGATCTTGACGTTGCGGTCGTCCGTGCCGCCCTGGACGTCGGCGAGGTCGGCGGATTCCGCGGGGGTTCCGGACATTGGAGGTGTTTCCTTTCCTCAAGGAGCCGCTCTGAAGCGGCCCCTCAGCGCTCGGGGTGGAGGAGCCGGCGGCGGTCGATCTCCGCCATCTTCTCCGAGACGGCCCGCGCGAGGTCGATGCCGCGCGCGTTCGCGTAATTCAGCAGGGCGATGAGGACGTCGGCCGCCTCCTCGGGGAAGGCCGCCGCTTCCACCTCCCGCCCTTTCCAGACCTTTTTCTCCAGATTGGCCAGCTCCCCGGTCTCCCCCGCGAGCTCCAGGGCGAAGAACCGGGGCTCCCGCTCGGGAAAGGCGGCCCGCTGGTAGGCGTCGAACTCTCCCTGGAGGTGCCGCAGACCGTCGTAGGAGCGGGGAAGGCGCGAGGAGCCTCCGTCCATCACGGTTCGATCGTCCTCCGTCGGGGGGCGCCGCGGCGCGCGGCGCAAGCCCGGCAAAAGTCTCTCATCCGCCCGCCCTTCGCGTCAACGAGGCCCGGAATCCGGGGGCTTCCCGGGTTTGACGCCCCACCGGCGGGAGAATACCCTGCGGGTCTGGGCGCGGGGCCGGGATCCCCGCCCTTCTCCTTCATCTATTCCAGGTCCTTCCGTTCGAGAGTCGAAAGGAGACTCGCCTTGCCGAATATCGACCTTCATCACCACATCTACATCCCCGAGGTCGAGGAGATCGTTGCCGCCGAGCGCAAGGGCCGGCCCCAGCACGCCGACAGCTTCGAGAACTTCTTCCCGCCCGTCTCCTCCGAGTACAACCGCCGCATGGCCCAGGAGAAATGGGCCGTGCAGCTGCGCGACGCCGGGCGCAAGCTGGCCGACATGAAGGCCGACCGGCTCGACATGGCCCTCATCTCCACCTCGCCCCCCCACTTCTTCTACTGGATCGGGGGCGCCCTCGGGGACCAGGTCTGCCGCATCACGAACGACGGCATCGTGAACTTCTGCCAGAAGCACCCCGACCGCTTCCGGGGGCTGGGCAACGTCCCCCTCCAGAACGGGGGCGAGGCGGCGGCGGCCGAGCTCGAGCGCGCCATGGGGATGGGGCTCCTCGGCTGCGTCATCGCCGACCGGGTGGGCCCCCACGCCCTGGACGAGCCCCAGTTCGAGCCCTTCTGGGCGGCGGCCGAGCGGCTCGGCGCCCTCGTCTTCGTCCACCCGGACTTCGCCGACTTCAGGCCCCTCTTCCCCTACTACATGGCCAACTGCGTCGGGAACCCGCTCGCCACCACCGTGGCCGCCGCGCGGCTCATCCTCTCGGGCCACTTCGAGCGCTTCCCGGGACTGAAGCTCCTCCTCGCCCACGCCGGGGGCAACCTGGCCTGGGCCATCGGGCGCATCCAGCACGCCTGGGAGGTGCGGCCCGAGACCAAGGTGCACACTCCCCATCCCCCCCGCCACTACTTCAAGAACCTCTACTTCGACGTCATCACCTTCAGCCAGCCGGGCCTGCGCTGGCTGGTGCAGGAGGTGGGCGCCGGCCGCGTGGTCTGCGGCACCGACTACCCCTACGACATGATGCAGGAGCGGGTGGTGGACTTCGTCGAGGGCTCGGGCCTGAGCGCGGCCGACCAGGAGAAGGTCTTGCGGACCAACACGGCGAAGCTCATGCGCCTCTGAGGAGGGACGGCCATGTACACCGCCACCAAGGACATCCAGCTCCCCACCACCATCACGGGGAGCCTGCCCCGGCCGGGCTGGTACACCGAGAACCTGCGGGGCCGCCCCTTCCGGGTGGCGATGGCCGAGAAGAACTACCGCGAGCAGTATCTCGACGCCGTCTCCTGCCTCATCCGCGACCAGGAGCGCGCCGGGCTCGACATCGTGACCGACGGGGACGCCCGCTTCGACGACGACGTGGGCGGGCGCTCCTGGGTGAACTACACCCTGGAGCGCCTCGAGGGGATCTCCGGCTACGAGAGGGGCCGGAGTGAGGCCGCCAAGAAGAACACCACCCGGCCCGGGGACATCCTCTTCGAGGTGCTGGAGGCCTGGGCCCTCCCCCAGGTGACGGGCAAGCTCGGTCCCGGGCCCCTGGAGCTCCCCCAGCTCTGGCGCTCGGCCCAGCAGATGACCGCCAAGCCCGTCAAGGTCGGAGCGGCCAGCCCCGAGACGGTCGCCCTCCTCCTCCCGAACCGCCACTACAAGGACCGCGAGCAGATGTTCACCGACCTCTCCGCCATCATGCGGGAGGAGTTCCTGCGCGTCGCGGCCTCCGGGGCCGCCGTCTTCCAGGTGGAGGAGCCCTGGGTCCACCGGGCGGACTTCGGCACCCGGGAGGGCGTGGCCGCGGCGGAGAAGAGCGTGCGCTTCT
>Ga0156328_1209_pt1 | contig 11969 bp, 14 predicted proteins | sample RifCSPlowO2_12_FD_107976 | JGI IMG/M metagenome (GOLD analysis project Ga0156328, IMG submission 107976) | Candidatus Tectomicrobia bacterium RIFCSPLOWO2_12_FULL_69_37 | reverse complement strand
GGCGGACCCCCGAGGGCGACCTCACCCGCAAGATCATGGCCAGGCACAAGAAGGGCTGAGAGACAGTCGCCATTCCAATCCGTAGGGGCGACCGGCCGGTCGCCCCTACATATCAAGGTTTCCCCGCCCGTCCCGGACGCTCCGGGGCGGGCGGTTTTGCGGGGGGAAGATATTCTTGACTTCGCAAACGCTTAAATGTACATTTGAGCGTACGGATGTGGTTTTTATCCGCTCCGCCTGGATGATGCTTGTTGCTCTCCGAGGGTTCGGTGAATGGACGCTACAGGGTAGAGCTGGCCGAGAGTGCACGGCGCGATCTCAAGAAGGTTTCTCCGCAGGTCAAAGAGGAAATCCTGGCCGCCATTGAAGAGTTGGCGGACGGGCCCAGGCCGGTTGGATGCCGGAAGGTGAGGGGGGCTGACGCCTACAGGATTCGAGTCGGTGCCTACCGGGTGATCTACCAGGTTTTTGATGTGCGCTTGGTGGTGATGGTCGTCCGCGTAGGTCATCGCCGGGAAGTGTACCGGGGGTTCGGATGAAAAAGACGGTTTACACCACGGTCGAGGCGCGGAACGCGTTTTCCGAGGTCATCAACTCGGCCGCCTACGGGAAGGATAGGATCGCCCTCACCCGGCGGGGGAAGGCCATCGCTTATGTCGTCCCGCCGGATGACGTGGAGGCCCTGGAGGCCATCGAGGACCGGATCGACGCCGAGGCGGCGCGGAAGGTCATTCGGAGGATCGATCAGGGCAAGGAGAAGACCTATTCCCTGGAGGAAGTGGCCAAGGAGCTCGGGGTGAAGCTCCCCGTCCGCAGGAAGCGCAAGACGGCGTAACGTGGGCTAAGTCGAACCGCCCGTCCCGGACGCCCCGGGGCGGGCGGTTTTTTTATCCGCGTCCCTCCAGGCGCTTGATCCAGCCGAGGAGCTTCTCCTCCACCCGCCGGCCCCTCGGGGTCTCCAGGAAGAGCAGGAAGGCCCCCAGCAGGAGGGGGGCCAGGGGGACGGCCAGCCACCTGAGCCAGAGGGCGGCGGACATGGCCTCGGGGGAGAGGGGGAGGCCGAGGAGGCTGCCCCCCAGGAAGCTCAGCCGGAGGGAGAAGGGCCCCGGCCCGGGCGGGGCAGGCGGGTGCCCCAGGCTCCAGAGGAGGAGGAGGCCCCCCAGGGCGGCGAAGGCGGCGCCCGCCCAGGGGCGCCAGGTGGTCTTGGGCATGGGGAATGTCTCGATGAATTGGGTAGGGGCGGCCCCCTGTGGCCGCCCTCCGCGGGGCAGGCGTCGAATTTGGGGTCCCCGCGCGGCGCACCGTGCGGGGCGGGGGGGCCTGCCCCTACGTTTCCTGCGTCACCCCGCGATGTCTTCGCCGCCGTCCACGCGGATGACGTTGCCCGTCATCCACTTCGTCCCGGCGCGGGAGAAGCAGGCGATGGCGTCGGCCACCATCTCGGGGGTGGTGAGGCGCCGGTGGGGGTTCATGCGCTCCGCCAGCTCGATCATCTGCTCGTTGCCCGGGATCTTGCGCAGCGCGGGGGTGTCGGTCACCCCGGCCTGGACGCTGTTCGCGGCGATGCCCCGGGAGGCGAGCTCGAAGGCGAGCTGGCGGATGTGGCTCTCGAGCGCCGCCTTGGCGGCCGAGACCGCCCCGTAGGTGGGCCACACCCGGTGGCCGCCCGAGCTCGTCATGGCGTAGATGCGCCCGCCCTCGGCCATCAAGCCCTCGCGCACGAGGTCCTGGGCCCAGTAGACGAGGCTGTGGGCCATCACGTCGAGCGTCATCTCCAGTTGCTTGGAGGTGAGGGCGGCGGAGGGATCCCCGGCGATGTAGGGCTTCAGCGTCCCGAAGGCCAGGCTGTGGAGGAGCACCCGCACCGCCCCCGGGGCCTGGGCGCCGAGGCGCTCCTTCATCTGGGCGAGCACCTGGGCGCGCTCCTCGTGGCCGGCGGCGTTGGTGTTGAAGAAGAGCGCCTCCCCGCCCGCCTTCCGGACCTCCGCCTGGACGCGCTCGGCGTTGGGGATGGTGGCCTTGCGGTCGAGGTGGACGCCGAAGACGCTCATGCCCTCGCGGGCGAGGCGGGCGGCCGTGGCGCCGCCGAAGCCGCTGCTCGCTCCGAGGATGAGCGCCCATTTGCCCTTCAGGTCCGAATCCGTCACGCGGAGCTCTCCTTCAGATGATCGAAAGCGGAATCAAGCGTCCGGCGCGTCGGCCCTCACCCGTACTCCGGGGCCTGGGGCGCCACGTTGATCTCGGTGGTGAGGGCGCGCGGGCCCTGCCCGGCAAGGAAGACGACGGCCCGGGCGATGTCCTCGGGGAGCATCCAGGTGCCGGGCTTGCCGGAGCGGCCCCGCTTGCGGGCGGCGGGCTTGTCGATCACCCCGACGGGGTTGACGATGGCCACCTTGACGCCCCGGCCGCGCACCTCCTCGGCGAGGGAGAGGGTGAGCCCCCGCAGGCCGTGCTTGGCGGTGCAGTAGGCCACCGCGTTCGCCGAGGGGTTCACGGCACCGCCCGAGCCGATGTTGACGATGACGCCCGATCGGCGGGGCAGCATGTCGGCCAGTGCCTCCCGGCAGCAGTAGCAGGCGGCGTGGAGGTTCTGGGCCATCACGAGTTGCCAGCCCTCGGGCTCGAGCTCGGCGAAGGGCCCCATGACGAGCCCTCCGACGTTGTTCACCAGGATGTCCACCGGGCCGAAGGCGGCCCGGGCCTCCTGGAAGAGGCGCCGGACGTCCCCGGGGTCCGTCACGTCGGCCTGGACGGGGAGGGCCGCCCCGCCCCCGGCGCGGATCTCGGCGGCGAGCCCCTCGATGGACTCGCGCGTCCGCCCCCCGAAGGCCACCTTGCACCCTTCCTCCGCGAGGGCCAGGGCGCAGGCCCGGCCCACCCCCGCGCCCCCGCCCTGGATGAGGGCCACCTTTCCGGTCAGCTCCATGCGCTGTCCCTCGTCACGAGTGGCCCCCTGGCGTGCCGCAGCGTGCGGGCGTTCCGTGGAACGGGCGAAAGAGGGCCCATCCTACCACAGGAGGCGGGCCGGGACGGGGAGGCGGGGCCCGGGGAGAGGGGGCGCCGGGCCCAGGGCGGCGGCGGGAGCGCGGGGCCGCCTCACCATGAAGCCCATGGGCTCGAGCAGCACCCTCCGGCCCGGCTCGGGGCGGAGGCGGATCGCGGTGCCGTCGCCCGAGAGGGCGGTCCAGTGCCTGAGCCCCTGGGGGGGCTCGAGGAAGCGCACGTAGATCTTCCAGTTCCCGGCGTAGGGGCCCGTCACGAGGCCGTCGGTGCAGCAGAGGTTCCACATGTGCCAGGCGGTGAAGGAGGCGCCGCGCGGGCCGGCCTGGTAGCGGTCGCGCTGGCCCTCGGGGTCGTCCTGCACCAGCATGCGGGCGGTCTGAGAGTTCCCCTCCACCTCGATGCGGGTGACGGCCACCCCGCCGTCGGCGTCGTTGGGCTTGTCGTGGACGAGGAAGAGGGCGAGGCCCTCCTTGGCGCGGACGAAGAAGAGGTGGGAGGCGTCCTCCCGCAGGACGGGCTGCCTGCCGTTGTAGGACCAGCTGGCCACCTCGTTGTAGGCGTAGAACTGCCCGGCCGTCCGCTCCGCCGCGAGGACGGCGCCGAGGTGGCCCAGCACGTTCCGGCTGAAGTCGCCCGCGCCGGGCTTCGACTCCTGGGAGACCCGGACGCGGGCGGCCTGGGCCTCGGAGGCGGCCAGGGCGCCGGCCAGGATGCAGAGGAGGAGCCAACCGGTGCGCCGCGCCATGCCCATCCCAGAAAAGCCCCGGCGGGGGCGGAGAAGAGGGGGGCGATTCTAGCACAGCCGGAGGGCGGACGGAGGGGGACTCGATTCCCCCCCCGGTATCGTGCTAGAGTGACGGGCTGGTCGTTCGGAGGGGAGTGAGCCCCAAGCTATTTTATTGATTTTAAATGATTCTTGAACTCAGCGGGACCTCTTGCGGTGGGGGAGGGGTTTTGGGAGCCAGGTTTCGGGCCGGCGGAGATCCCGCCGGAGAAGCGGATCGGTTGTCACTCAGCCGGCAACCATAGGGAGACGACATCACATGCAAAAGCGGCTCGGAATCATCGGTTTGCTCGCCTTCGGCCTCTTCCTGAACGGATGCGCCATCACCACCTGGCAGAAGGGGGGCGCCACCCACGCCCAGAGCGTCAAGGACGTGGACGAGTGCGCCGGGAAGGCCCAGCTCCCGGTCATCGTGGGCAATCCCCCGGTCGCGGGCCACGTCATCCCTTACTCCTATGAGCAGGAGAAGGTCTTCATGAAGTGCGTGTCGGACAAGGGCTATAAGGCCGGCAAGTAGTCCCGCGGCCCCGGACGGGATTTTTTCCGAACAGAAAAAGGGCCCGGGGAGGGGAATCCCCCCCCCGGGCCCTTCGTCTACATGCCGCCGTCCCGGCCCCCCTCGGCGTCGCCGAGCCCGATGTCCATGTTCATGTCCATCTCGGTCAGGCGCACTTGCTGGGAGAAGCCGGCCGGGGGCTGGACCCCCTCCTGAACCTGTGTCGACACGAGGGTGAAGGGAAAGACGATGGAGGCGCTCTGGTTCCCCGCCCGGTCCTCCACCCGGACCTCGACGGTGGCGTGGATGGGCAGCTCACCCAGGTTCAATCCCCCTCTCGGCCGGGCCCACATCTGGATGTAGCCGTTGGCCGCGCGCCCCTGGCCCTCGGGGAGGTAGACGAAATTGCCCACGTAGGTGGCCCCGAAGCGGGTGAAGGTGAGCCACACCTTGTCGAGGTCGCCGTCCGGGTCGGCTGCCCGGACGTAGATGCGCCACAGCTGGCTGTAGCCGATCTCCGGCTGGGCCCAGGCGGCCTCGAGGCGCGGCCGGTGCCGCTCGCCGACGGGGCCCTCCTGGGGACGGTAGAACCCGGCGCACCCGCCGAGCACGGCCAGGCAGGCCAGGACGACTGCGCGACGAAACCAGGGCACCGGGTGACCTCCTCCTCGGCGGCAGGGCGGTTGTGCTGCTCCTCTCTACATATATAAGACACGCCAGAGGGGGGAAGCGTTTCCCGTTTCCTGGGCGCCCCCCAGATGATTTTATTGCTTTCATTTTCGGGGACGAATGGGAGGTTCTGCGGGCAGGTCTCGTAGGGGCGACCGGCCGGCCTTCGCCGGCCGAAAACCGGCTTCGGCCCGCTGAAGGCCGGCCGCCCCTACGTATCTTCTCATAGTCCCATCCGGCCCCATTGCCCATCCCCGGCCCCTGGGATAGAAAGGGATGGAATCTGGAAGACGGCGCCACCCGGAGGAGAGAGGCATGAATCCCCAGCCCGGCGGCCCCTCGCGCGAGGAGGTCTCGGCCGCCGCCGCCAAGAGGACCTTCGAGGAGCACCGGGCCGAGGGCCCCGGGACCGTGACCTGCGCCGTCATCACCGTGAGCGACACCCGCACCGAGGCGACCGACACGAGCGGGCGGCTCATCCAGAACCTGCTCGCGGACGGCGGCCACCGCGTCGCCTTCTACCGCATCGTCAAGGACGAGCCCGATCAGATCCGCGCCGCCATCGAGGCCGCCTGCGCGGAGCGGGGCGTCCAGGTCGTCATCACCAACGGCGGCACTGGGATCACCGCGCGCGACACCACCTACGACGTCGTGGCCTCCATGATCGAGAAGGAGATGCCGGGCTTCGGCGAGCTCTTCCGCTTCGTGAGCTACCAGGACATCGGCACCGCCGCCATGCTCACCCGGGCCACCGCCGGCACCTTCCGCGACTCGATCATCATGACGCTCCCCGGCTCGGGGAACGCCTGCCGCACCGGGATGGAGAAGATCATCCTCCCCGAGATCAGCCACATGGTGCGCGAGGTGCTGAAGAAGTAGGGGCGGGTTTCAAGCCCACCCCTGCGGATGAAATCGGGGCCTTTTGTAGGGGCGACCGGCCGGTCGCCCCAACGTATTTGGCCAGACGCCGTACGGTTCACCTCGCCAGCGCCAGCATTGCCAGCCCCGCCGCGATGAGGACCGCCCCGGCCAGCTTGCGCCTCCCGCCCTCCTCCTTGAGGACGAACACCCCGAGCGCCGCCCCCACCAGCACGCCCACCTCGCGCGCCGGCACCACGTAGCTCACCTTGCTCATCCGCATGGCGAAGAGGATGAGCAGGTAGGAGCCCATGGTGCACAGCCCCCCGCCGGCGATCCGGAGCCAGGCGCCGGGCTCCCCCGCCAGCGCCCGCACGCTTCTCCCGCGCCCGCCGGTCAGCGCCCAGGGGGCGAGGAAGAGGGCCGAGAGGAGGAACATGAAGTAGATGTAGGCCTCGGGGGCCACCCGCGCCACCCCCGCCTTGTCCACCACCGAGTAGACGGAGGTCGAGAGCCCCGTCGCCAGCGCCCAGCGGACGGCCCTGCGGCGGCCCTCGTGGGCGGGCGCCCCCGGCCCGGCCCCGGCATGGAAGGCGTGGGCGGCCGCGATTCCCGACACGATCAGCAGGATGCCGGCGCCCCCCGCGGGGGAGATCCGCTCGCCCAGGAAGATCCCGGCGAAGAGGGCCGTCAGGAGCGGGGCCGAGCCCCGGGCCAGGGGATAGACGATCGAGAGGTCCCCCGTCTCGTAGGCGCGCGTCAGGGTGAGGAAGTAGAAGGCGTGGATGACGCCGGTCGCGAGGATGAAGGGCGCCCCCGCCTGGAGGGAGTCCATGCCGGGGAAGCGGACGATGAACAGGGGGAGGTAGAGGACGAGGGACGCGGCGAGGGCGCTCCAGAGGGCGGCCAGCGGGTCGCCGCTGCCCTTCACCCAGAAGTTCCACCCGGCGTGGATGAAGCCCGAGACCACGACGAGGAACAGGGCCAGCGGCTCCAAGGCGGCCTCCGGGGGCGCGGCGTCCAGGTCGGAACGGGCTCAGGTTGACACACCTCGGGGGTTAAGACTAGGTTGCCCGGGCCTCCGCCGCCGAGCGCGGCGGCGCCCGCGGAACCCGGAAGAGGGGGCCTCCTTGGCGAACCGCATCCATGCCATCTACCCGGGCACCTTCGACCCGCCCACGAACGGCCACCTCGACATCGTGCGGCGCGGCCTGCGCCTGTTCGCGCGGGTGACGGTGGCCGTCTCGACCCACCCCTCCAAGGCGCCCCTGTTCAGCTTCGAGGAACGGCGCGCCTTCTTCCTGGAGGAGTTCCGGGGGGCGGCGGGGGTCGAGGTGGTGAGCTTCGAGCAGGAGCTCCTCGTGGGGTTCGCCCGCCGCATCGGCGCCCAGGCCATCATCCGGGGGCTGCGGGCGGTGAGCGACTTCGACTACGAGTTCCAGATGACCCTGATGAACCGCCGCCTGGACGACGAGCTGGAGACCATCTTCCTCATGCCCAGCGAGCAGTACAGCTTCATCAGCTCGAGCCTCGTCAAGGAGGTGGCCTCGCTGGGCGGGGACATCAGCCGCCTCGCTCCGCCCTCCGTCTGCAAGGCCCTGGCCGGGCGCCTCAAAGCCTAGCCTTCTCTCTGCTCCTGGAGCACCCCGATGCGACTCGCCACCCGGATGAGCAAGCTGCCCCCCAGCCCCACCCTCGCCATGAACGCGAAGGCCGCCGAGCTGCGCGCCCAGGGGAAGGACGTCATCTCCTTCGCCGCCGGGGAGCCCGACTTCGACACCCCGGACCACATCAAGGAGGCCGCGGTCAAGGCCCTGAAGGAGGGCAAGACCAAGTACACCGAGGTGCGGGGCATCCTGCCGCTGCGGGAGGCCATCTGCGACTGGGCGGCCGAGCACAAGGGCCTGCGCTACGACCCGAAGAAGCAGGTGGTCGTCACCGTGGGGGGCAAGCAGTCGGTCTTCGACCTCCTCCACGTCCTGCTGGAGGGGGGGGACGAGATCGTCATCCCCGCCCCCATCTGGGTGGCCTACGAGCCCGTGGCCGTCCTCGCGGGGGCCAAGGTGGTCCTCGTCCAGACGAGCGAGGAGAACGGCTTCAAGTTCACCCCCGAGGAGCTCAAGGCGGCCATCACCCCGCGCACCAGGCTCGTGGTGCTCAACAGCCCCTGCAACCCCACGGGCTGCGTCTACAGCCGGAAGGAGCTGGAGCGGATCGCCGAGATCGTCCTCGCCTCGGGCGCCATGGTGCTCACGGACGAGATCTACGGGAAGATCCTCTACGACGGGGAGGAGCACGTCTCCATCGCCTCCCTCTCCCCGGAGATGAAGGAGCGCACCCTCGTCCTGGACGGCTTCTCCAAGACCTACGCCATGACGGGCTGGCGGCTGGGCTACACCCTGGGCCCCGCCCCGATCATCGAGGCGATGGACACCCTCCAGAGCCAGAGCACGAGCAACGCCGTCACCTTCGCCCAGTGGGCGGGCATCGCCGCCCTGCGCGGGCCCCACGATTACCTCAAGGGCTGGGTGGCCGAGTACGACCGGCGCCGCCGCTTCATCGCCGCCGGCCTGAACGCCATCCCGGGCCTCTCGGCCGTCATGCCCAAGGGCGCCTTCTACATCTTCCCCCGGGTGAGCGGCCTCTTCGGCCGCAAGGGGCCCAACGGGACGATCCGGGACTCGAACGGCGTGGCCCTCTACTTCCTCGAGCACGCCGAGTGCGCCGGGGTGCCCGGGAGCGCCTTCGGGGACGACGGCTTCATCCGCCTCTCCTACGCCACCTCGTTCGAGAACGTCCAGAAGGGCGTCGAGCGCATCCGCGCCGCGGTGGGCCAGCTCGGCTGATGCTCGCCTACCGCCTGGGCCGCGCCCTCCAGCTCCTGGCGATGGCGGACTGCGGCCTGGCCCTGCTCATCGGGTTCTCCGCGCCCTCGGCCTACGGGATCCAGCTCCTCGTCCTCGCCTCCGCCGCCCTGCTCTTCGGGGCCGGGAGGCTGCTCCAGAAGCGCGGCGAGGACTCCCATCGGGAGTCCACCCCGCGGGAGTCCACCCTGCGCGGGCCCTCGGGCCGATGAGCGGCCCGTCCCCCCGGGCCGCCCTCGCCGCGTGGTGGGACCGCCGCTGCGCGGCCTACCTCCGGGAGAGCGCCGGGCCCGTGGAGGGCGAGGTGCGGGGCCAGCTCAGCCGCCTCCTCTTCCCCCCCGGGGCCGAGCCCACCCTGCCCGAGGAGAGCCTCCCCCTCGCCTTCGCCCACCTGCGGCTCCTCGCCGGGGAGGAGCTGGGCCTGGTCCTCCGGCGCCTGGAGGGCCTCGCCCGCCTCTTCGGCTCCCCCGGGGCGCGGCTGCGGATCGGGACCCTCTACCTCCTCCTGACGGCCCTCACCTCGGCGCCGGGGCGGCTCTCCTCCCTCGCCCGGGCCCAGACCGCCTTCTTCAGCCTCCTCCTGCGGCGGCTGGCCGGCCTCCTGGACCAAGGAGTGGGGGAGGACGCCATCCGCGGCGAGCTCACGGACGCCTGGGGCATCCAGGCCGAGGAGGCGGTGCGCCTCTCGCTGGACGGCGCGCGCGCCCTCTGGCGGCGCCTCCAGGACCCCCAGCTCGGCCTCCGGCCCCTGCCCTTCGCCCTGGAGGAGTGGCTGGCGGCGAACGGCCTCTCCGAGGCCGCCGCCTCGGCCCGGCGCCTCTTCGCGGCGGCGGGGGAGCATCCCCACCTCGCGCCCTTCGTCGAGCGGCTGGCCGCGGCCGAGGCCGTCCGAGGGGCGGTGGACCAGGGGAGCGACCCCGGCCGGCTCCGCGCCCTGGCCGAGGGCCACGCCGCGATTCTCGACAGCCTGCGGAGCGCCGCCGAGAGCCTCATCCCCTGGGAGGCCGAGGGGCTCCGCCCCGCCGTCCCCCTCCTGAGCTCCCTCCTGGCCTGGTCGGGCCGCCTGAATCTCCTCGAAGGGGGTGAGACCCCCACCGCCCAGCCCGGCCGCGAGCGCCTGCCGGACTGGCTGCGGGAATTCCTGACTTCGGCGAGCTCAGCCGAGCCGGCCTCGGGCGCGCCGGAAGGGCAAGGCGTGCTCGCCGCCGGGCGCTTCACCGTGGGGAGCGGCACCTACCTGGTGGCGGGCCTGGACGCCAAGGCCCCCGCCGGGGCCGCCTCCGTGATTCTCTCCCTTCAGACAGTGGAGGGCATGGACCCCGCCCTCGTCCTGCGCTTCGGGAGCGGGGAGGAGCGGAGCTTCCCCTACCGCCTGGCCGAGGGCCGGGAGCTCCTCGCCGCTCTCCACCTGGCGGACCAGCCCGACGTGCGCCTCGACCTCATCGTGCGCGGGGAGGACGGCCTCTGGCGCTTCGGCGCCTCCTTCTACCTCGTCCCCCCGCCCGGGGACCGCGAGGCCTGGACGCGCGCCCTGCTCATGCACCTCCACGAGCGATACGGAGGGGAGGAGGATCGGATCAAGATCGAGATATTGAGGGGGGCGAAGAAGGAGGAGGGGGGGAGCTAAGCCCCCACCCTTGATATGGCCGCGGCGGAGAGGAGCCGGGTCGCGGCCATGATGAGGAAGACCCACGTCCAGCCGTCCGGGGAGGCGAGGGAGAGCCACCCGAAGAACCAGGCCTGGGCCGCCGCGTAGAAGTAGCCGTGGAAGGTCAGGAGCCCCGCCGCCGTCCCGGCGAGCCGCCGCCCGGCCAGGTCCACGGCCAGGGCGTGCACCGGGGCCATGCTGATCGCGAACCCCCCGGCGATGAGGAAGAGGGCGGCCAGGGGGGCGGAGTCCGCCGGGCTGAGCGCCACCCCGGCGATGGCCGAGGCGCTGAGGAGGGCCGCGAGGCGGATGACGGCCGAGCGGTTGCCCTTGAAGAGGCGGTCCGAGACCCAGCCTCCCGTCAGGGGCCCGAGCATGAGCCCGGCCGGGTAGGCGAAGGTCACGAGGGCCATCCGCTTGAGGTCGAAGCCCCCCGCCTGGGCGTAGTAGACGGGCACCCAGGAGACCAGGCCGTAGCGGGCGAGGGTGTCGAGGCCCCGCACGTGGCAGGCGATCTGGAGGCGCCAGTTCTTGAGCAGGTGGAGGTAGGCGCGCAGGCCCCGCTCGCTCCCCGCGGAGGCGTCCTCGGCGGCGCGGGAGACCCCCTCCGGCTCGGCGTACTCGGGCAGCCCCGCCTGGGAGGGCCGGTCGCGGACGGCGAGGTAGAAGAGCGCCCCCGCCAGGGCGAGGGCGAGGGGGGGCCAGCGCAGGGCCGCCCGCCAGCCCCAGATCGAGGCCACCCAGGGCGCCGTCATCCAGACGAGGAGGAGGGCCGTCCCCGCCGCGGCGTTGGCCGAGCCGATGGCCCGCCCGCGCTCCTGCCGGGGCCACCACTGGGCGATGAGGGCGAGGCCGGGGGCCCAGGTGGCGGCGTTCAGGAAGCCGGCCGCCGCCCAGGGGGCGAAGAGGCCGGAGGCCGTGCCGGCGAAGCTGGCGAGGACGTTGAAGAGGGCGGTCCCCAGGGCGCCGAGGAGGATGATCAGGCGGAAGCCCGCGCGCTCGGCCAGGCGCCCCCACACGAGTCCGCCCAGGGCGAAGCCCCAGAACATCCCCGCGTTGATCCAGCCCGTGTCGGCGCGGGTGACGCCCAGGTCCGCGATGACGGCGGGCTGGACCAGGCTGAAGTTGAAGCGGCCGAGGTAGTTGAAGGAGTAGAAGGCGAAGTAGGCGATGAGGACCCGCCACTTCCAGCGGTGGTAGGCGGGGGGCAGGTCCGCGTAGGGGAGCTGGCCCGCGCTCAAGCGGCGGCCCTCACGCCCGCACCCGCAGGATGGCGATGACCGAGAGGATGCGCGTCGCCGCCATGACGAGGAACACCCACATCCAGCCGTCCGGCACCGCCAGCGAGAGCCAGCCGAAGAACCACGCCTGAACCGCGCCGTAGATGTAGCCGTGGGCGTCCAGCACCCCGGCCGCCGTCCCCGCCAGCCGCCTCCCCGCCAGGTCCACCGCCAGCGCCTGGATGGGGGTCATGTTCACGAAGAATCCGCCCACGGAGAGGAGGATCACGGCGAGCGGGATGCTGTTGGCGGGGCTCAGGGCGATGCCCAGGGTGGCTGCCGCGCTGATGGCGGCGCTGATGACGATGACGGGGGCGCGGTTGCTCTTGAAGCAGCGGTCCGAGATGAGCCCCCCGGCGATGGGCCC
>Ga0156328_1062_pt1 | contig 11985 bp, 13 predicted proteins | sample RifCSPlowO2_12_FD_107976 | JGI IMG/M metagenome (GOLD analysis project Ga0156328, IMG submission 107976) | Candidatus Tectomicrobia bacterium RIFCSPLOWO2_12_FULL_69_37 | reverse complement strand
GTCGCTTCTGGTCGCACGGTCACTTCAAAACTCTGACCGAACAAGACGCCCTGCGCGGGCCAGCCGGTCGATCACCGCTCGGGAGAAGTGTCGTGGAAGAATTGTTGAAGGAGACTGTTCTCTCTCGCCATACGATCAGTGGCGTTGGCAAAGACGCCGGGTTGGCTGTCAGCAAGGAAGCGATGCCGGAAGTCCGCGCATTCCTGGACAACCGCGTTCTTGGTAGGCTGCTTTCACCCGTCGTGAATCGCCTCTGTGACCAGTGGTGCAAGTAGAGGTGATAGCGAGACCTCCCCCCGCCTCCCCCGGCAACTCCTTCCTCCTTTTTCCCCTCCGTCCATCCTCCTACGCTGGGGGTAGTTCCTTCACGATCCATCCAACCCCCAGAAAGGAAGGAGGCGCGCCATGGCACAGCCGGTGTCACAGCACGGAAGCGCCCGCACCGGGGGGGCCTGGGTGGGGGGAGAATCTAGGAGTCGAACTTCTCGTCCGGGGGGGTGATGGACCGGGCGAGATCGCGCAGCTTCTCGGCGGGGACGTCGCCGGCCAGGGAGTAGATGTATTTCCCCCGGCGCCAGACGCTGACGGTGAGGTCGCCCGTCCGCGAGGCCACCCACTTCCTCTCGGGCATGGAAACCCAGGCGGGGCTGCCCTGCGCGGGGAAGACGACGAGCACGAGGGGCTTCCCCTGCCACTTGTAGAGGAAGCTGGCGACTTTCACTCCCTCCGCGAGGCCCACACGGGCACCTTCCAGCGAGGTCTCCTCGTTGCCGGGGAAGAACACCAGGGGGCGGAAGTTCACCCGGGGCTCGAACCAGCGCTGGAGGCGGGCAAGCTCGCGGGCCCGCGACTGGCTGGGCTCGCGCTCGAGGCCGGCGCGCTGGAACTCCGCCTGAGCCTCCTTGGCCACCGCGGCGAAGGGCTCGCCCGGCCTACCCGCCCTGTCCCACAGAAGCTGGGCCCCCACCGCCAGGACGAGAGAGGCGGCCAGCGCCCCTCCCACGGCCGCCCACCAGAGGTTCCGGGAGGCGCCCCCCCCGGCGCCGAGGCTCGCCGCGTACTGGCGCAGGGTCTCGGGCGCCTGATGGCGGCTCGCGAGCCCCCGCACGGCGGCGGCCGCTTCGGCCTGGGCCTCGAATTCGGCCAGGCGGCCCGCCCGGGCGAGCTCGCGCCGGAGGGCTTCCACCTCCCCGGGCGCGGAGCGGCCGTGGATGGCGTCCTCCCAGCGGGAGGCGAGGTCCCGGGGCTCCATGCCTTCCGATCCCGTCATCTCAGGCTTCCTCATAGCCGGCCAGCTTCTGCCGCAGCAAGTGGCGGGCGCGCCAGAGGCGGCTTTTCACTGTCCCGACCGGAATTTCCATGACCCCTGCGATTTCCTCAAGCGAGAGCTCTTCGAGATCCGCCAGAAGCACGAGTGAGCGCTGGGCCTCGGGGAGGGTGCCAAGGGCGGCGTCCAAGTCCCTTCTCAGGAGGCCGATGGGCAAGCGCATTGGGTCCGCCCCCTGGCTCTCCATGGTGAGAAGCTCCTCGTTCTCCGGGTACTCGGAGGAGTTGACCTCGTACTTTCCCCGCCGCAGGCGGTTCAGGAAGGTCCTCCTCACAATCGTGAACAACCAGGACTTCATTTGGGTTCCCGGCGTGTATTGATTCCAGTGGGCCAGGGCCCGGGCCAGGGCGTCGTGGACGAGGTCTTCCGCCTCATCGGAGCCGCCGGTGAGCCATCGGGCGAAGTTGTAGGCCCCATCCACATGGGTCTCCAGTTCCCGGAGGAAACGGGTCCGGTTTGGACGGGGCATGGAAGCGGCTGCTCAGGTCCTGGCCGCGGCGGGCTGGCAAGCCTGGGCCGCGCCAGAAGCCAGCAGGGAGGCGATCCGCTCCTCGGGATAGCCCAGGACGTCCTTGAGGACGGCTTCGGTATCCTGCCCAAGCAGGGGGGCGGGGCGGAAGTCGGGGTTCCGGCCCGCGACGCGGTCGAGGATGGGGTTTCCCACCACCCGCACCGGGCCGAGGCCGGGGTACTCATAGGTGCGGACCATTTCGCGCGCCGCGACCTGCTCGTTCTCGAGGGCCCGGTCGAGGGGGTTCACGGGCGCGCTGGGCACCCCAGCCTTCTCGAAAAGGTCCAGCCACTCCTCCCCGGGCCGCGTGCGGAGGATGCCCTCCAGCAAGGGGAGCAGCTCGGCCCGGTTCGCGGCGCGCAAGTCGTTCGTCTTGTAGCGCGGGTCGTCCGCCACCTCGGGGATGCCCATGACCTCGCACGTCTTCTTCCAGAAGTGCTCCTCCCGCGGGGAGAGCACGATGTAAATCGTCTTCGTGGCGAAGGCCTGGTAGGGGACCATGTACTCATGGGCGCTGCCGGGAGGCTCGGGCAGGTCCCCTTTGTTGAGGTACATGGTCGAGATGTAGCCGAACATGGCCAGCTGGACGTCGAACATGGGCACTTCGAGGTGGGCCGCCCCGCCGCCCCGGGCGCGCGCCAGCAGCCCGCCCATGCAGGCGAGGGCGGTGTAGAGGGCGGTGGTGATGTCGGCGGTCGGGATGCCGTGGCGCACCGGCGGCCGGCCGGGCTCCCCCGTGATGGACATGTGGCCGCTGATGCCCTGGAGGACCAGGTCGAAGGCGGGCCGGTCGCGCCAGGGCCCTCTCTCCCCGTAGCCGCTCGAGTCCACGAAGACGATGCCCGGGTTGCGCTCCTTGAGGGCGGCGAAGCCCAGCCCCAGGCGGTCCATCGTGCCGGGGCGGAAGTTCGCGATGAGGGCGTCCGAGCGGGCCGCGAGGTCCAGGAAGGCCTGCTTGCCGTCGGGCTTCTTGAGGTCGAGGACCACGCTCTTCTTCCCCCGGTTGAAGGTGAGGAAGATGCTCGATATGGGCCCCAGCCCGGCGATGCTGGGGTTGCGGCCCAGGTCGCCCGAGGGGGCCTCCACCTTGATGACCTCGGCGCCCATGTCGGCGAGGATCATCCCGCCCCCCGTCCCGGCGATCACCTGGCCTGTCTCGATGATGCGGTAGCCTTCCAGCATGGATGAACCGCTCCTTCGATAGATAGCCTAGCCCTGGGGGGCCGCGGTGGCGGTGGCCTTGATGAGGACGTCCCCCCGCTGGGTGACGGCCTCGGCCTCCACCTCCACCCGCTTCTCCCCGGCCTCCTCGTAGCGGCGCGTGACGCGGGCCTTGGAGATCACCATGTCGCCCGGCCAAGCCTGGGCGCTGAAGCGGAGCCTGAGTCTGCGGAGGGCGGTGGGCCCCAGCCATTCGCTCAGCGCCCGGCCGAGGTAGCCCCCCTGGAGCATCCCCTGGGCGAAGGGCTTCTCGAAGCCCGCGCGGATGGCGTAGATCTCGTCGTGGTGGTTCGGGTTGAAGTCCCCGCTCGCCCCGGCGTAGCGGACAAGGTCGGTCCGGGTGATGGGGCCCACCGAGAGCTCGCGCTGGGCGCCCTCCGCCAGATCGTCCCACTTCGCGTAAGTCAGGCCCGCAGTCTGGGTGGCCATCTCTCAGCCCTCAACTTTCGGCGGCGCGGCGGTCTCGATGAGGGTCCGCCGAGCGACCTGGACCAGTTCGCCCTTCTCGTCGGCGAAGCGCGTCTCGATGACGACGAAGGTCATCTTGCCTCCCCGCTTCCCGGCCTTCTCCTCGTGGAAGACGATGGCGTTCCGCCCCCGCAGCACCATGCCCGCCACCAGGGGCTTGAGGTACTCGAACTCCTGCTCCCCGTGGAGGCGGCGCTTGGGGTCGTAGCCCAGGTGGGGCATGGGGTCGTTATCCGGGTTCTCATGCCAGAACTGCCGGACGAAGGTCGGGGGGGCCACCACGTCCGGGTAGCCCGCAGCACGGGCGGCCTCGGGGTCGGTGTGGACGGGGTCCTGGAGGCCGAGGACGAGGGCGTACTCGCGGATCTTCCCGCGCTCCACCCGCAGCTCGAACTCGGGGAATTCGCGCTTCAGGACGGCAGGGTCCAGGGGCATGGGGTCAATCCTCAAATCCATGGGAAAGTAGAATGAAAATGGCTCCCCCCGGGGCAGCGCCCGCCTCCGGAGAGACCCCTAGTCTCACCGCGATCGCGGCTTTTTTCAAGGGGAAGAAACGGGCCGGCCTCAGAGCCCGATGGCCTTGGCGATGATGTTGCGCTGGATCTCGCTGGTGCCCGCCCCGATGGTGGCGAGGCGGGCGTCGCGGTAGTGGCGCTCCATCGCCGCCTCGGCGGAATAGCCGTAGCCCCCCATCACCTGCACCCCGAGGTCGGACACCTTCTTGTAGGCCTCTCCCGCGTAGAGCTTGAGGGTGGCCGCCTCCAGGCGGCCGGCCTTCCCCTGGGAGGCCAGCCAGGCGAAGCGGTAGACCTGGAGCCGGGCCGTGTCCACCAGCACGTGCATCTCGGCCAGCATGTGGCTCACCGCCTGGAAGGAGCCGATGGGCCGGCCGAACTGCTTGCGCTCGCGCGCATGGGAGATGGCCAGCTCCAGCGCGGCTGCGGCCGCCCCGGTCCGCGCGGCGGAGAGGCAAAGCCGCTCGTAGGTCAGGTAGGCCATGAGCCCCTTCCAGCCCTGGCCCAGCCCGCCCAGGATCTCGTCCTCCCGGGCCAGGACCCGATCGTAGTACACGACCGAGGTGCCCATCGCCCGGTGGCCGAGGAGGGGGAGCTTCTTCCAGGTGACCCCCTCGCGCTTGGCGGGGACCATGAAGTTCGTGATCCCCTCGTGCTTCGGGCCGGAGCTGTCGGTGCGGGCCGCCACCAGGATGTGGGTGGCGATGGGCATGCCGGAGGTGAAGTTCTTGACCCCCGTGATCCGGAAGTGGTCTCCGTCCGGCTCCGCCCGGGTGATGATGGCCGCCGCGTCCGAGCCCGCCTCGGGCTCGGTCAGGCTGAAGGCGAAGAAGGCCTCCCCCTTCAAGGTGGCGGGCACGAGCTCGGCCTTCTGCCTCTCGGTGCCGCTGATGAGCACCGCCTCGCAGCCGTAGCACACGTTCCGGAAGATGACGGTGGCGAGGTCCAGGTAGTGCATCCCGGCCGTCTCGAGCACGATGGCCAGGTCGAGGGTGCTCCCGCCCATTCCGCCATACGCCTCGGGGGCCGAGACGCCCACCCAGCCGTCCCGGGCGAGGGCGAGGTAGGCCTCCACGGGGGCCTCGCCCTTGCGGTCGCATGCCATGGCGTACTCGGGGGGGCACACCCGCCCGAGGAGGTCGTGGAGGGTGCGGCGCATCATTTCCTGCTGTTCGCTGAAGGCGAAGTCCAAGGGGTTGAATCTCCCAGGTAGGTGGCGCACGGGGGCCGCTCCGGTCGGGATTATGGCCCGGGGACGGGCGCTGGTGCCACCCTCGGCGGGGATTTCAGGCCAGCGCCTCCGGATTCACCACGTCCTTGGGCTTCCCGGCGGCGAAGGCAACCACCCGGCCGATGGCCAGGCCCAGGTAGTCCTTCAGGGTCTCGTAGGTGGCGTAGCCCAGGTGGGGGCTGCACACCACGTTGTCCATCTGGAGAAGGGGGTGCCGCCCGCCCAGCACGGGCTCGTCCTCGTAGACGTCCACCGCCGCGAAGCCGGGCCGCCCGGCCTTCAGGGCGGCGACCAGGGCACCGTCCTCGACGACGTCGGCGCGGCTCGTGTTGACGAAGAGCGAGTCGGGCCTCATGCGCCCCAGGTCCTTTCCGGTGACGAGGCCCCGCGTGGCCTTGTTCAGCGGGAGGTGGATCGAGATCACGTCGCACGCCTCGAAGAAGGCCTCCCGGCTCTTGGCCATCTCGAAGCCCTCTTTCATGGCGCGCTCGGCGGTCGCCTCCCGGCCCCAGGCGAGGACGTTCATCCCGAAGGCCTTCCCCAGCTGGGCCACCCGGCCGCCGATCCGCCCCAGGGCGTAGATGCCCAGCGTCTTGCCCTGGACGATGCGCCCCATGGGGGCCGCCTGCCACTTGCCCCGCTTCATCGCCTCCATCTCGGCCGGGATGCGGCGCATGGCGGCCAGGATGAGGGCCCAGGTGAGCTCCACCGTGGAGGGGTTGGGAGAGCCCCCCGCCGTCACCGCGATCTTCCGCCGGGTGCAGGCCTCCATGGGGATGTGGGCGCCGACCCCGGCCGTCTGGCTGATCAGGCGGAGCTTGGGCAGGCGCTCGATCAATTCCTCCGAAAGCTCGGTGCGCTGGCGGATGAGGACGACAGCCTCGGCGTCCTTCAGGCGCGCGGCCAGGGCGTCCGTGCCCTTCACGGTGTCCCGGTGGATGGTCGCGTCGTGCCCCTCAAGCATGCCGAGCAGCCCGCACGCCCGCACCGCGTCCTGGTAATCGTCCAGAATGACGACCTTCATGTGCCCCTCCTTGAAGGATTAGCGCCCGCCCGGGAAGGCCTGCCGCGCCCAGGCGACCCGGGCCTCGGGGGTGGCGAAGATGCCGGCGGGGGCCTGGTCCGCCTGCTCCAGGCGCCCCCACAGGCCCGTCCGGTTCGCGATCTGGATCGCGAGGCCCGGCCGGGCGTTGAGCTCCAGCAGGACCGGCCCCCTCTCCCAGTCGAGCACCTGATCCACCCCGAGGTAGCCGAGCCCCGTCATCTCGAAGGCGCGCGCCGAGGCGAGGAGGATGCGGTCCCAATGGGGGACCTCGACCCCGTCCAGAGGATTCCCCGTGTCGGGGTGGCGGTCAATGGGGCGGGAGCGGTGCACGGCGTGGCGGGTGCGGCCGTCCCCGATCCCGATGCCCGCCCCGATGGCCCCGCCGTGGAGGTTTGCCTTGCCGTCCGAGGCCTTGGTGGGGAGACGGGTCATGGCCATCACGGGCACGCCGCGGTAGACCACCACCCGGATGTCCGGCACCCCCCGCCAGGAGACGCGCTCGAAGACGTTGTCCGGGCGGATGAGGGCCTGGATGATGGCCTGGTCGGGCTGGCCCGCGAGAGAGTAGACGCCCGAGAGGATGTTCGAGATGTGGTGATAGAGCGCCTCGCGCGGGACGAGCGCCCCGTTCGGCTTGAAGAAACCCCCCTCGCCCGTGCGTTCCACCAGGACGATGCCCATCCCTCCCGCGCCGTGGGAGGGCTTGACGGCGAAAGCGCCGTCCCCCTGCAAGCCCCGCTCGAAGCCCGCGATGCCGGCGTGGTGCTCGATCACCCGGTAGATGGCGGGCGTGGGCACCCCGTGCTCCTCCGCGAGGCGGGCGGTCAGGATCTTATCGTCCACCAGGGGGAAGCGGGAGCGGGGGTTGCGGGCCATGATGTAGTCGGCGTTGCGGCGGTTCATGCCCAAGACCCCTGCTGCCCGGAGCTCACGTGCGGCCCGCCAGATTCCGGCCATCCTCGCAATCATGGCGTGTTCCCCATCAAAGGCCGGAAGCGCAGCAGTTCCGAGAGGCGATAGCCGGTATAGCGGCCCAGCAGCACCTGGAAGCCCGCCACCGCGAAGAGCAGCTCAGGGTACAGGAAAAACGCGAGTTGGAGTCTCTCCCAATTGAGGAGCTCGTAGCAGATGACCGCCACGGCGGCGCTTCCCAGGGTCGTGCGGAGGGCCGTCCGGAAGCCGGACTCCTCCATTATGATGAAGAAGCGCTCCACCACCATTGTGAGGATGACGAAGGGGAGAAGCCCCACCGCCATGAACTCCCGCAGGCCCAGCCGGTTGCCCGTCAGCGCCAGTATTCCCAGGGCGGAGATCATCAGGGTCAGCATGAGGGAGAGACGGGGTACCAGCAGGAGCCGCAGGTGGTCCAGCGACCGCCGGAGGAAGTAGCCCAGGGTGACCACCCCCGCGAAAATGCCGAGCCCGTAGGTCAGCCCTGTGCTCCGGAAGGCGAGGGCCATGAGGACGGGCATGAACACCCCGAAAGTGGGGAAGCCCGCGATGTTCCGCAGCACCCCGATGAAGAGGGCACCGATGGGCACGAGCAGGAGGATGCGGAAGGTCTCCTGGAACTCGGCGGGCAGGTGGAAGTAGGACCACCGGTCCAGGAAGTGGCGCGAGCGGACGATCCGGTCGAAGTGGAGGCGCCAGTGGCTGGAGGTGCGCTTGGCGAGGGTCCAGCGCAGGCCGGTGAGCTGCCCCTCCGTCACCCGGACGGCAGGAGCCCCATCCCGCGTCAGGGGCAGGACCTTCGTTGAGACGGAGATGCGCTGAAGGTTCTCCAGGTCGTAGCGTACCCACCGGTTGCCGTCCCAGACCTGAAGATAGCTCTGGGCCTTCGTGTAGACCCTCTCCGACAAGGGAAGCGCCTCAGCCAGGCGGACGCTTAGGCCGGCAGCCCGGAAGAGCAGCCACAGAGCCGACGGTCCGCCGAGTTTCTGATAGATGGCGGCCCAGCGGAGACGGTCCGCCTCGGAGGGAGGCGGAGAGCCCCAGTTCCCCCGGGCGGCCTCGTGCACGGCGCCGAGGCGCGTGGGAACCGGCAGGTTCTGCCATCTCTTGGCGAGGCTTTGGGCCAGCGCGATCTCCTCCCTGCCCGCGCTCTCGGGATAAGGACCCGGCCTTCGCGGAACGGTCAGCAGGGGTCCCGGCGAGCGGAAACGCAGGGTGGCGCGGTAGAAGATGCGTGCGTCCTCCTGCTCCGAGGGACCGGACCAGATGCCGAAGCGGTTGGGTCCCTCGCTGTGGATAGTGAAGTTCAGGGCGCCGGAGAAGTACTGTTCATCGACCACTGTCACACCTGTCCCCCTGGGGGGGAGCCCCGTCCATAGGGCGATCCGGTTGCTGTGCCCCTGGCCGACGGTGGCCTCCATCTGGATCTCCCAGGTCTCCCCGGGAACGGAGGGGAAGACGGGATAGCCCAGCACGGCCACGCGGTAGCCCAGGAGCAGGGCGGGAACGAGGAAAAAGGCGCCTGCCAAGAGAAGGACGGGCCGCTTCATCTCGGCCTCGGCCCTAAGGGGCACTGGGGCGGAAGGATCTGCCTGCGCTCGGCGTCCACAACGAAGCGGCCCGCGAGCAGGTTCCGCCCGGCCAGGAAGGGGTGCTCCAGGTCGGACCGGTCGTTGATGTTCACCTCGGTGACGATCCGCTCCGGCCCCAGGCACACCTCCAGCCGGACGACGGGCCGGCGGCCCTTCCCCTCGGGGGTCTTGATCGTCCGCCAGCGGAGGATGGGAAGGCGCATCGTCCTCCCGCCGAATTCCGGCGCAAGGCGCAACTCCACCTCCTTCCCGGCGACGCGCACCTCCCGGGCATCGAGCGAGCTGCCCGCGGCCCCCGTGTCGATTCGGGCGGGAAGACGGACGCCCCAGGGGAGGAGGATGACCTCCTCCACCCCGCCGATCACCCGCTTCTCCGCGGCGGCGGCGGCCAGGTGAAGCAGGGCCGCGAGCGAGGCGGCCAGGAGGGAGCCCTTCATGCGGGCCGTGCCCGGGCGGGGAGCGGCGGGGAGGGCTTCATGGGCGGCCCCGGATTCCCTTGCAGGCGGGCTTGAGGACGTGGGATCGGCTCACGTCCACCAGGAAGCCGTCAGCCAGGAACGACCGGCCCAGCAGCAGGGGGTAGGCCATGTAGCGCCTGTCGTTCAAGGAGACGAGGGCGCGGATGCGGCGGGCGCCCAGGCAGAGCTCCACCGACACGACGGGCCGGACGGCCTCCCCCTCCGCGGTGCGGAAGGCGGCCATTTCGTAGAGGGGGAGCCGCAGGGAGAGCCCTCCGTATTGCTCGGGAAGAAGAAACGTCACCTCGCCGCCGTCTATCCGGACGTCCCGGGCGTCGAGGGAGGAGCGCGCGGCGCCCGTGTCCACCCGGGCGGGCAGGGCGACGCCCCAGGGGAGGAGCAGGGCTTCCTCCACCGCCCCGATTGTGGTCTTGGTCTCGCCCGCCCCCGGGGCCGGCCCGAGGGCGGCCAGGACGGCGAAGACGATGGGCAGGATCATTTCCATCCTTTTTGCACGGGTTTCGAGGCGGCCGCCGGTTTTTCTCGGGCCGTCCGTTGCCCGGGAATTATATTCCAACTTCGCCCGGGGAATCAGCCCTCCCCCGCGGCGGTTTCAAGGGAGAGAGCGGCATATGCTATAGATGTTATAGAATATGCCAGAGAGGAGAACCATGCGGCCCCATCGCCGCCCGGGCCGCGTCCAGGAGGAGAGATGCCCGTCCCTTCCGAGCGGAAGATCCTGCTCACGCGGATGGTCAAAGCGGGCGGGTGAGGGTCGAAGCTGGGTCCGGAGGACCTGCGCGATGCCCTGAGCCGCTTCGAGCCCTTCTGCGATCCGAACCTCATCTACGGGACCCACCCGGGAGATGACACGGGGGTATACCGCCTGCGCGAGGACCTGGCCATCGTCCAGACGGTGGATTTCTTCACCCCCATCGTGGACGACCCCTTCGCCTTCGGCCAGATCGCGGCGGCGAACGCCCTGAGCGACTGCTTCACCATGGGGGCCCAGCCGATCACGGGCTTGAACCTCGTGGCCTTCCCGTGCGCGGAGGGACTCGACGTGCTGGGCAGGATCCTCGAGGGCGGGGCCGGCAAGATGCGCGAGGCGGGGGCGGTCATCCTGGGCGGGCACAGCGTGGACGACCCCGAGCCCAAGTACGGCATCGCCGTCACGGGCACGGTGGATCCCCGCAAGATGATCACCAACCGCGGCGCCCGGCCGGGGGACAAGCTCATCCTCACGAAGAAGATCGGCACCGGCATCATCACCAACCTGACCAAGTCGGTGAACTCCCTCCGCAAGGCGGCGCGCGGCCTCTTCGGGGGGGACGGAAGGCTGCGGGACGGGGTCTTCGAGGAGGCGGTGGCCTCCATGATCACCCTCAACCAGAAGGCGAGCCGCCTCATGGTGGAGGCGGGCGCCCGCGCCTGCACCGACGTGACCGGCTTCGGCCTCATGGGCCACCTGCACAACGTGATGGAGGCGAGCGGGGCGCGCGCCCGGGTCTGGTTCTCCCGGGTGCCCCAGTTCGAGGATCTCCTCCCCCACGCCATCCCCGGCACGGCCGGGGGCGGGGAGCGCAACCGCCACTGGACGCGCGATTTCGTCTCCTACCGCCCCGGGGTGGACGCCAGCATGCAGGCCCTCCTGAACGACGCCCAGACCTCGGGGCCCCTCCTCATCGCCGTCGAGCCCTCGAAGGCCGAGGCGCTCGTTGCGGAGATGCGCAAGGCCGGGGTCACCGCCGCCGCCGTCTTCGGCGAGGTCGCCGAAGGCCCGGCGGGGACCATCGAGGTCGAGGCGTAGGCGGGCCCGATTCGGGTCCCGCCCATGCACGGAGGAATCGGATCATGGCCAAGGCCACGTTCGCCGCGGGCTGCTTCTGGGGGGTGGAGGCCGCCTTCCGCAAGGTCCAGGGGGTGAGGGACGCCGCCGTGGGCTACACCGGCGGCCACAAGCCGAATCCCGTCTACGAGGAGGTCTGCTACTCCGACACCGGCCACGCCGAGGCTGTCGAGGTCGAGTTCGACCCGGCGGTGGTCTCCTACGAGAAGCTCCTCGACGTCTTCTGGTCCATCCACGACCCCACCACCCTCAACCGCCAGGGCCCCGACGTGGGCAAGCAGTACCGCTCCGCCGTCTTCGCCCACGATGAAGGGCAGGCCGCCGCCGCCCGGGCCTCCAAGGAGCGCCTGGAGAAGTCCGGCCGCCTGCGCCGCCCCGCCGTCACCCAGATCGCCCCGGCCTCCACCTTTTGGCGGGCCGAGGAGTACCACCAGCGCTACTTCGAGAAGATGGGCATCGACGGCGGGTGCCACTAGGGGGAAGGGGCGAACGAAGAACCCGTAGGGGCGACCCCCCGTGGTCGCCCCCGGCCGGGACGGAAAGGGCGGGCACGGGGGCCCGCCCCTACGCATGCCCCGTGACATGGGGGTCGCCCCTACGGAACGGCGGGTGGCGGGTTTTGGGGTGAGGTCCTAAATTGGGAGTGGCGGGTTCCACGCGGAGGGAGAGGGCGATGAGCGAAGGCTACGACCGCTACGACGCCCGGCGGGACCGCTGCATGCTGGACCAATCCTCCAGCACCGCCCCGCCCATGCACGAGATCGTGGGCGCCCCCGCCGAGCTGGGCCGCCGCTACCCCGGCCTCCCCGACGTGGCC
>Ga0156328_1041_pt1 | contig 12030 bp, 12 predicted proteins | sample RifCSPlowO2_12_FD_107976 | JGI IMG/M metagenome (GOLD analysis project Ga0156328, IMG submission 107976) | Candidatus Tectomicrobia bacterium RIFCSPLOWO2_12_FULL_69_37 | reverse complement strand
CCCGCCCGGTCTCCCTCCCCGAGATGAAGGCCAACCTCAAGCTCAAGGGCATGGCCGTCGTCCGGCCCTTCCAGCGCCTGAGCGTGCAACCGGTGACGAAGGAGGAGTATGAGGAGGTGGTGCGGATGGGAAGGGGGAAGGGCTAACCCGTCTTGCCGTCACCCCGCGCCCTTCGTTTTACTCGGGACAGGCTCCGCGAAGGGTCTCGGTGTTCATAACCGAGATTCTTCGCTCCGCTCGGAATGACGTTCCAAAGCGCCCCGTCACTCTTCTCCGAGCACATCCTCCCTATCAATCAACATCAAATACGGCTCGCCGAACTGGCGGGGGCTGCGGAGGTCCCATCCCTCGGGGGAGTCGAGGGGCTTGAGGCGCACCCCCCAGTCCCCGCCGTAGACGAGGTGGACGGCCCCCCCGCCCGAGTCCGAGACGGGCGCATAGAGGGCCGGGCAGGGGGTGCCGCCCCCCGCGCTGCTCCAGCCGGTGACGCGGTAGAGGCCGGGGGGCCGGCCGGGCTCGGCGAGGCGCACGCGGGAGACCTCCACGGGCCCGGCCAGGGCCTCGTAGGCCATGGCGGGCATGCGGGGGCAGTTCTCGTTCCCGTCCACTTCGAGAAGGATCGGCTCGGCCACCCGCGGACTCTCCTCTCCCCCCCCAGGCGAACGCGGCCCCCTCACCCCCTCGGCCCGGGCAGCCGGGGCCTGTCCTCTTTCTCCCCCGGCCGGGGGAGGGAGGGGCCGCGCGGGGGCGCCCCGTTTTCCCCTTCGAGCGCCTCCGCGAACGCCTCCTGGAGATGCTTCACGCGCCCTTCGAGGCGATGCAGCGTCTCCTCCATCGCGGCGAGGCCCAGGTACCAGCGGAGGAAGGAGCGCAGGAGGACGATCGCCCCCGCGAGGGTGAGGAGGAGGAAGGCGGCGAGGACGAGGTTCGGGACCGAGAGCTGGAAATAGGAGGAGTCCATCCGGCGATCCTTCCGGGAGGCCCGGCGGGGGAAGCGGCGGCGCGCGGCCCGCCCGGGGCCGGGCCGCCCCCGGGCGAGGGGGGCATTGTACTACCAGCGCGGGAAGACGGCGCGGGGGCGGGCGGGCCCTACCCCATCCCCGCGTCTTTCATGATCCTTCTTCCCGACTCCATGAGCCGCTCCAGCGTCGCGGGGACGTTCCCGGCGAGGAGCCTCCCCCCGCGCTTGCGCCACCCGCCCGCGACCATGACGCTCTCCACGTTCGAGGGGTTGGCCCGGAAGACGACGGCCTGGACGGGGTCGCGGGCGGGGAAGAGGTTCATGTCGCTCTTGCGGATGAGGATGAGGTCGGCCTGCTTGCCGGGGGCGAGGGAGCCGGTGCGGTGGCCCAGGCCCATGGCGCGGGCGCCCTCGATGGTGGCCCACTCCAGGGCCCGGCGGCAGCGCACCGCCACCCGCTCGGGGGCCTGGCCCTGGCGCAGGAGCCAGTCGTTCACCGCCGAGCGCCAGAACTGGAGGGCCATCCGCATGGGGGTGAACATCTCGCCGCTCACGTTGCTCTCGATGTCCACCCCGAGCGAGGGCGCGCCCCCGGCCGCGGCGAAGCGGCCGCAGACCGGGTCGCCGTGGCCCATCTGCATCTCGACCTCGGGGCAGGCGGTGACGGTGGCCCCGGCCTCGGCGAGGAGGCGGAGCTCCTCGTCCGAGAGCTGGTTGGCGTGGACGGCGTTGAAGCGGGGGCCCAGGAGGCCGTCCGCGTGGAGGCGGCGGAGGCCGTCCGGCGCCTCGCGGACGAGGCGGCCCCCGACGTGGGTGCTCGCCACTATGCCGTGGTCGAGGGCGAGGCGCACGTCCTGGGCGGCGATCTCGTAGGGGGTGGCGTCCGGCCCCCGGATGGCGAGGGCCATGGTGACGAGGGCGCTCTCGTCGTGCAGGCGGCCCAGGCGCAGGCGGCGCACCTCCTCCGCCGGGTGGGGCCGGGGGGCGGGCGGGGCCTCCTCCCCCTTGGGGTGGCGGGCGGTGCCGTGGCCGAAGACGGCGCGGACCCCCGACTCGGCGAGGCCGTCGATGGCCCGGTCGGAGTGCTCCGGGGTGGGGTTGTTGTGGCACCAGTCGAAGAGCGAGGTGATCCCCGCGTCGAGGTGGCCCCAGCCCCCGGCGAGGTTGGCGAGGTAGAGGTCCTCGGGGGTGAACTGGCGGGCGAGGTTCAGGTGCATGTGACGGGAGTAGTCCACGAGGGACCAGTCCCCGGCCAGCCCGCGCAGCCCCGTCTGCCAGGTGTGGAGGTGGGCGTCCACGAAGCCGGGGAGCACGATCATCCCCCCCGCCTCCACCACCTCGGCGCCCGAGGCGTCGCACACCTGGCCCACGGCGGCGATGCGGTCCCCGTCCACGAGGACGCTCCCGCGCGGGATGTCCCCCAGCCCGGGGTCCATGGTGATCACGTCCCCGCCCCGGATCAGGATCCTGGGCATGGCGCTTCTCCCTTCATCCCGGCGGCGGCTCCCCTTCCCTCCGCGAGGGGGTTGGGGGGAGGGTTGAAACGATTATCCTCCCGCGGGCGGCGCGAACCTCCGGATGGCCGCCTCGTCGAACTCGATCCCGAGCCCCGGCTTGTCCGGGAGGACGAGAAGGCCGTCCCGGACCGGCAGGGGCTCCTTCAGGATGGGCTCCCACCAGGGCATGTGCTCGCACCAGACGGCGTGCGGGCAGGCGCTCATGAGGTGGGCCGAGACCTCGTGGAAGAGGTGGGGGGTGATGGGCCTGCCGAACTCCCCGGCGAGCCGGGCCGCCCGGAGCCAGCCCGTCACCCCGGCGCAGCGCTCGAGGTCGGCCATGAGCACGTCGGCGCCCCCCGCCTCCAGGATGTTGCGGAGCCCCACGGGGCCGTAGTTCGTCTCCCCGGTGCAGATGTCGGTGGCGCTTTCCTTCACGAGGGCGGCCATGCCGGGGATGTCCTCGTGGTCCACCGGCTCCTCGATCCAGACCAGGCGCCCGGCCTCGAGCTCCCGGCAGGCGCGGCGGGCGTGCTCTAATTCCCAGCCCTGGTTGGCGTCCACCATGAGGGGGAAGTCCGCCCCGATCGCCTCGCGCACCGCGCGCACCCGCGCCATGTCCTCCTCCAGAGCGGGCTTGCCGAGACGGAGCTTCATGGCGCGGAAGCCGCGCGCCTTGAGCGAGGCGGCCTCCTCCTGGATCTCGTCCACGGTGGCGTTCAGCCACAGGCCCTCGCTCGCGTAGCAGGGGATCTCCCGCCGCGTCCCTCCGAGGAGCCTCCAGAGGGGCTGGCCCGCCGCCTGGGCGGCGATGTCCCAGCAGGCGGTGTCGAGGGCCCCGATGGCCATGGCGCTCAGGCCCTCCCGCCCGACGAAGCTCGCCGAGCGGCGCATGGCCGCCCAGTTGGCCTCGGCGTCCCGGGGGTCCTTCCCGATGAGGACGCCGAAGAGGTCCCGCACCATGGCCATGAGGGCCCGGGCGCGCTCGGGGCCGAAGGCGAAGCACCAGCCGATGCCCTTCAGGCCCTCCCGGGTGCGGAGGGTGACGGCGCAGGTGTCCACGGCGGGGAGCCGGAAGGTCGAGACCGCGAGCGGCCGGGGGAGGGGCACCCGCACGTGGGCCGGGGTGGCGCTCAGGAGGGTGAGGGGCGGGGAAGCCAAGCGCGCGTCTCCTCGGAAAAACCCGGCGGCGGCTGAAAGGGACGGCCCGGGAAGGGGGCTCCGCACAGATTACCTTCTCCCGCGCCGGATGGCTATAATTCCCTTTTCGGCGGGAACCTCCGCCCTTTCCCGCAGGCGAGCCCCATGACCGAGATCCGCCTCCAGAAGATCATCGCCCAGGCGGGGGTCGCCTCCCGCCGGGAGGCCGAGCGCCTCATCGCCGGGGGCCGGGTCACCGTGAACGGCCGGGCGGTCACCGAGCTGGGGGCGAAGGCGGACCCGGGGGCGGACGCCGTCAAGGTGGACGGCAAGCTCGTCACCCGCCGCGAGGCCCCCGCCTACTTCCTCATGTACAAGCCGCGCAACGTCCTCACCACCATGCGGGACGAGGAGAAGAAGGGCCGGCCCACGGTGGCGGAGCTCCTGCCCCCGGGCCGGCGGCGCGTCTTCCCGGTGGGGAGGCTCGACTTCGACGCCGAGGGGGCGCTCCTCTTCACGAACGACGGGGAGCTCGCACACCGCCTCACCCACCCGAGCTTCCAGGCGCCCCGGGTCTACGAGGCGAAGGTGAAGGGCACCCCGGACGCCAAGGCCCTCGCCCGCATGTCCCGGCGCGGCGCCAGCCGCCCGGACCGGGGCTCCGCCCTCCCTCCCGAGCCCGCCGGGGTGCGGCTCCTCCCGAGCCAGACCGAGACCAACGCCTGGCTGCGCATCGAGCTGCGCGAGGGGCGGCACCACCACATCAAGAAGATGTGCGAGGAGGCGGGCCACCCCGTCCTCAAGCTCGTGCGCCGCTCCTTCGCCGGGGTGAAGGCCCAGGGGCTCGCCCCGGGCGGGGTGCGGCCCCTGACCGGCCGGGAAGTGGACCGGCTGAAGAGCCTCACCGGCCTGGGGAAGCCCGCCCCGCCCCCCCCCTCGCGCGAGGGCTGGGCCCTGCCCAGGTCCCGCCGGCCTTCCAAGCTGAAAACCGGCAAGCGGAAAACCAGCCCGGGCCGGCCGCGATGAACGGCCCGGCCCTCCTCCCCGCCCTCCTCGCGGCCCTGCTCGCGCTCGGCCCGGCCTCCGCGCGCGGGGCGGCCCACACCCCCCAGGGGCCGGAGGGCGTGGCCCGCTTCGAGGTGGAGGGGGAGGCCGTCATCCTCCGCGGGAACCAGGCCGCCGCCCAGGAGCGCGCGGTGGACGGCGCCCTGCGGCGGGCGGTGCTGCGCGCGGTGCGCCAGGCGGTGGGGGAAGAAGGGCTCGCGCGCTACCGGCGCCAGATCGAGGGATCGGTCCTCGCCTCCGGCCGCGACTACATCCGCAGCTACCGGGTGCTCCACATGGCGGCGGACGCCCAGGGGCGGGTCGTCCAGGTGCGCCTCGAGGCCGTGGTGGACTGGCCGGCGCTGGACGAGGCCCTGCGCGCGCTCCGGCTCGCCCGCGCCGAGGCGGGCGAGCTGCGCGTGCTCTTCCTGGTGGAGGAGCGCGTGCTCGGGGATCCCCCTCCCTCCGGGGCGCCCCCGCCGGGCCCGGGGATCGCCGAGGAGCGCCTGTCGCTGCCCTTCCAGGAGGCCGGCTACGCCATCGTCCGCCCCCAGGCCCAGCGCGAGGTGTTCCCCCCCTCGCAGGTGGCCGCCGCGCTCAAGGGGGAGATGGGGGCGGCCCGCTTGCTCGGGGGGCTGTGCGGCTGCCGGCTCGTGGTGACGGCGCGGGCGGTCTCCGAGCGCGAGCGCAACGGCGCCCTGGTGGCGCTGGCGAACGGGCGCATCCTCCGGGTGGAGGACGGCGCCGTGATCGCCATCCGGTCGAGCCAGGTGCGCCTGCCGCCCGGGCGCGCCCGGAGCCACGAGGCGGCCCTCGCCGCCTCGGCCGGCCGGCTCGGGGCCCAGCTCCTCGCCGAGGCGCGGCGGGCGCTCCCGCCGCCAGCCTCCTCCGCCCCGGCCCCCGCGGTCCAGAAAAAGCCATAGGGAAGCTGTGATATGATCGCGCCCTCAAGACGGGCCGCTTCGCCGAGGGAGAAACCCGTGCGCCCGAGCGACCCCACGGCCCCATCGCCCGCCCGGGCGGCCGAGGCCGCCCCCGGTGGGCCGCGCTGAAACCCGAGGGAGGACCCCGGCGTGGACGGACCGAGCGGAACCCCCGCACCCCTCGTCCTGACCTGGAAGCGGGTGTGGCTCATCCTCATCGCGGTCGGCGCGATCTGGCTCCTGGTGAGCGCGCGCGCGGCCCTGACGCCCCTGGTCGTCTCCTTCATCCTGGCCTACGTGCTCCACCCCCTGGTGGACGCCCTGGAGCGCCGCCGGGTGCCCCGGACGGCGGCCGTCCTCCTCCTCCTCGCGGCCCTGGGGGTGGCCGGGCTCGTCCTCTGGGTGAGCATCGCCCCCCTGGTGGAGAAGCAGATCGCCACCTTCGCCCAGCGCATGCCGGGCTACGTCCGGGTGGTGGAGGGCTGGCTCGAAGCCCTCCTCCAGCGCTTCCAGGTGGTGCCCCCCGACGAGGTGAAGAAGTTCCTCGCCAAGAACCTCGCCTCCCTGGGCCAGCTGCCCCTGGACGCCCTGCGCGCGGGGGGGAGCTTCCTCCTCCAGACGACGCGCGGCGTCGTCTCCCTGATCGTAGGAGTGGCCTACCTGGCCCTGGTCCCGGTGATGACGTTCTACCTCCTCCGGGACATGGGCAAGATCTCCGGGATGTTCCTCTTCTATGTCCACCCCCGCTTCCGGGCGGAGGTCCAGAAGCGCCTCGCCCGGCTGGACGAGCTGCTGGGCTCCTTCATCAAGGGCCAGCTCATCGTGGGGCTCATCCTCTCGGTGCTCTACGTGGCGGGCTTCTACCTCGTGGACGTGCCCCTGTGGCTGGTGCTGGGCCTGGTGACGGGGATCGTCTCGATGTTCCCCTACGTGGAGTGGATCGTGGGCCTCCCCCTGGCGGTGGGCCTCGCCGCCCTCTCCCACCAGGACTGGCTCCACCCCCTGGCGGCGGCGGCGGTCTTCGGCGTGGTCTCGCCCCTGGGCGGGATGTTCATCGTGCCCCGGGTGGTGGGGGAGCGGGTGGGCCTCCACCCGGTGGTGGTGATCGCGGCCATCATGATCGGCGGGGAGCTCATGGGCTTCGTGGGCATCCTGCTGGCCGTGCCCCTGGCCGCCGCCATCAAGGTGGGGATCGAGGCCCTCTACGACTACTACATCGCCGAGGGGCCTGCCGCCCCCTGATTGGAAATAGGAAGGAGGAGACCCGATGGCCCTCTCCGACGTGAAGGCCTTCGCCTTCGACGTCTTCGGCACCGTGGCGGACTGGCGGGGGAGCCTCATCCGGGAGGGGGAGGCGCTGGGGCGGGAGAAGGGGCTCTCCCTCGACTGGGCGGCCCTCGCCGACGCCTGGCAGGCGGGCAAGGAGCCCGCCATCGAGCGCATCCGCTCGGGCGGGGCCCCCTGGAGCACCCTCGACGCCATCCACCGCGCGAGGCTCGACGTGGTGCTGGCCCAGGCCGGGGTCTCGGGGCTCGGCGAGGAGGAGAAGGATCACCTCAACCGCGCCTGGCACCGCCTCGCGCCCTGGCCCGACTCCGTGCCCGGCCTCGCCCGCCTGAAGCGGCGGGGCGCCGTCTCGGCCTTCTCGAACGGGAACTTCGCCCTCCTCGTGAACATGGCCCGGCACGCGGGGCTGCCCTGGGACTGCATCCTCTCGGCCGACCTCTTCCAGCGCTACAAGCCCGACCCCGGGCTCTACCTCGGGGCGGCCGAGCTGCTGGGCCTCCCGCCCGAGGAGGTCATGGTCGCCGCCGCCCACGAGGGCGACCTGCGGGCCGCGCGCGCGAACGGCCTCAAGACCGCCTACGTCGCCCGCCCCCTGGAGTTCGGCCCCGGCCGGGCCCAGGAGCCCCAGGAGACGTGGGACGTCATGGCGGAGAGCATCGAGGACCTGGCCGGGAAGATGGGGGCGTGAGGGGGGCCTCACGAGGACAGGATGTGGGCGTTCGACTCGCGCAGCTTCTCGGACATCTGCTGCGCGACGCTCAGCAGCACCTTGTAGGCGAGGAGGGGCGTCTTCGCGCTCATGACCGCCGCGGGGACGGTGAAAACCCGCGTCGGCTCCGCCGCGGTCGCCGACGCCGTCCGGGGGATCTTCTCGAGCAGGGACATCTCCCCGAAGACGCGGCCCGGGCCCAGGCGGGTCACCTCGCGGTCCCGGACGGTGATGGCCACCTCCCCCGAGATCACCAAGTGGAAATCCCGCGCGCTCTCCCCCTGCCGGAAGATGCTCTGCCCCTTCTCGTAGGCCGTCTGCTTGCACAGGCGGAGGAAGGAGGCGATCTCCCCCTCGCTCATCTCGGAGAAGAAGTGGTAGTCCTGCCGGAGCTTCTGGATGAGGTGGCGCTGCGCATCCGTCAGGTCGAGGGAGTGAAGCGGAGCCGTGCGCTCGGCCCCTGGGGACGAACCGCTGCCTTCGCCGAGGGCGCTCATGGCCGGATCTCCCATTTCCGGGGATTCTACCCCACTTGCCCCCCCACTACTATCCCCCGGTCCACCGCCCGCGCCATCAGGAAGAGGAGATCCGAGAGCCGGTTGAGGTAGACGAGCAAGTCCGGGTTCTCGACGAAACCCTCGTCCCGGAGCCGCACCGCCCAGCGCTCGGCCCGGCGGAGGATGGTGAGGGCGAGGTCGAGCGCCGCCCCCCCGGCGGACTCCCCCGAGAGGGTCCAATCCGTGAGCTTGATGACGCTCTCGTAGCGGGCGATCTCCCCCTCCGCCCAGGCCACCCGCTCCGGCCCCACCCTCTCCTTGAGGCGCGCGGCCTTCCCCCGCAGGGTGGCCAGCTCGCTGCTGGCGGTGAAGAGGTCCTTCTGGATCTGGAGGATGCCGGGCTTGAGCCACTCCGGCGCCGTCGCCCGGGCGAGCCCCAGCGCCGCCTGGGCCTCGTAGACGGCCCCGTAAGCCTCCACCTGGGGGTGGTGCTTGGGCACGCGGTCGGCGAACCAGAGGTCGGTTTCGCCGTCGTCGCCGCGCTTGGTGACGATGGACATGGGCCGGTGCCCTCCCCGCCCCTACAACCGCCGGATGATGTCGGCGGCGGCCTCCTTGGTCTTGGCCGTGCCGCCGAGGTCCCGGGTGCGGTTCCCCTGGGCGAGGTGGCCGCGCACGGCGCCCTCGATCCGCTGGGCCGCCTTCTCCTCCCCCAGGTAGTCCAGCATGAGGCCCGCCGAGAGGATGGCGGCCACCGGGTTGGCGATGCCCTTCCCCATGATGTCGGGGGCGGAGCCGTGGACGGGCTCGAACATGGCGGGGGCGGTGCGGGCGGGGTTGGTGTTGGCGCTCGCGGCGACCCCCAGGCCCCCCACGATGGCGGCCCCGAGGTCGGTCAGGATGTCGGCGAAGAGGTTGGTCGAGACCACCACGTCGAAGCGGTCCGGCCGGCGGACGAACTCGAGGGCGGCGGCGTCCACGAGGTACTTGGCCGTCTTCACCTTCCTGTAGCGGGGGCGGGAGGCGACCCCGGCGAACACCTCGTCCCAGAGGACGAGGGTGTGGCCCTGGGCGTTCGACTTGGTGACGTTGGTGACGTGCCTCTTCCGCTTGAGGGAGGCCTCGAAGGCCGCGGCGATGATACGCTCGCAGCCCCGCCGGGTGAAGAGCGCCACCTGGGCGGCCACCTCCTCGGGGAAGCCCTGGTAGTGGCGCCCGCCGATGGGGCTGTACTCGCCCTCGGTGTTCTCCCGGAAGAAGAGCATGTCGATGTCCCCGGCCTTGCGGCCCTTGAGGGGGGATTCGAGCCCCTCGTAGAGGACGATGGGCCGGGAGTTCACGTAGAGGTCGAAGCCCCGGCGGATGGGGAGGAGGAGCTGGTTCAGGGTGACGTGGTCGGGGATGTCGGGCCGCCCCACCGCGCCGAGCAGGATGGCGTCGAAGGGACGGAGCAGGTCGAGGTAGTTCGCGGGGCACATGCGGCCCGTCTTGTGGTAGAAGTCGCTCCCCCAGGGGAAGGAGGTGAAGGCGAAGGAGGGCCCGCGCCCGGCGCGCGAGAGCGCGCGCAGGACGCGCACGGCCTCCCCCACCACCTCGGGCCCGATGCCGTCTCCTCCGATCAGCGCGATCCGGTGCTTGGCCATCTTCCCTCCTCCGCAGCGCGCCCGGGGGCCGCCGGGTCAGAAGCCCTGGGCCACCAAGTACTCCACAGGGTTGTAGTCGTCGGTGAGGATGGGCCCGTAGGCGCCCGGCAGGGGGGCCGCCACCCGGGAGCCCGCGATGAAGGCGAGTCGCGGGTCGGCCCCGAGCTTCTCCATGACGGCGCGGAAGCGCCCCTCCCCGCGGTCGCGGAAGGCGAAGAAGAGGACGTTCTGCGCCGCCTCGGGGAGCGCCGGGTCGGTGCTGAACACCCACACGTCCGGGAAGACCGAGGCCAAGGTGCGGTACACGGAGGCGTAGAGCACCCCGCCGGGGCCCGCGCGGTGGGCGATGAGGTTCATGAGGAAGGCCCCGCCCGGGGCGAGCCTCGCGCGCACCTCCCCGAAGAACTCCCGGGTGACGAGGTGGGGCGGGATGTTCCGGAGCCCCCGGTAGGCGTCCCCCACGATGAAATCCCACTGGCGGCCGCTCCCGCGCAGGGCCCGCCGGCCGTCGCCCGTCTCGACCCGGATCCGGGGGTAGCGGTCCAGGTGGAAGAACTTCCGGCCCGCCGCCACCACGTCGGGGTCGAGCTCGGCCACGGTGATCTCCGCCCCGGGCTGCGCGAGGTGGAGGGCCTTGGGCATGGTGAAGCCGCCGCCCCCCAGGAAGAAGGCGCTGCGCATCCCCGGCAGCGCCGCGCTCCCCAGGGCGAGGAAGCGGGAGTAGCGGAAGTGGAGGGCGCGGTCGTCCCCCACCACCATGGCGGCCTCGGGCTGGGAGTCGAGGAAGAGCTCCAGGATCTGGCGCCCCTGGTTCTCCCATTTCTGGATGCGCAGGGTGTGGTACATGTTCTCGCGGAAGTGGACGGTCTCGGGGCTCCTCCCCGGCGGGCGGCCCGCCCAGGCGGCCCCGGCCGCGAGGCAGACGGCCGCCAGGAGGGCGGCGGCCCGGGCCGCCTTCCGCTCGGCGGCGGTGCCGCTCCCCCGGACGACCCACAGCCCGCCCGCCCCGGCGAGGGCCAGCGCCACCGAAGTCGCGAGGAAGATGGAGTTCAGCCCGAACGCCGGGATGAAGACGAAGCCGGTGGCGAAGGTGCCCGCGATGCTCCCCACCGTGGACCAGGTGAAGAGGTTGCCCGTCACCGTCCCGATCAGGCGCTCGTCCCTCGCCTGGAGCTTGACGGCGTAGGGGGTGAGGGCGGCCAGGACGAAGCTCGGCGCCGCGAAGAGGAGGACCCCCCCCGCGATGGGCCCCGAGCGCAGGCTGAGGCCCTTCTCCAGGGCCGGCATGAGCAGCGCCCGCAGGACGGGCACGAGCGCCACCAGGGCCGCGCCCAGGAGCAGGATGAGGTAGAAGGTGCGGCTCGATGGGGAGCGGTCGGCCAGCCGGCCCCCCACCGAGTAGCCCAGGCTCAGGGCGGCGAGGATGATGCCGATCATGCTCGTCCAGGTGAAGAGGGTGTTGCCGAAGTGGGGGGCCAGCACCCGGCCCGCCGCGATCTCAAGGACGAGGATCGAGGCGCCCGAGAGGAAGACGCAGGCGTAGAGGTAGGGCGCTTCCCATCCGGCCGCCGCCCCCTCCCCGGGCGCGGCGGCGGGCGCTCGCTTGGCCATCCGGACCTCCAGGAAGAGAGCCAACCGGCACTCTAGGCCAGCCCCCGGGGGCAAGCAACCCGCGGGCGCGCCCGGCCGGAAGGGGCTTCGTTGACCCCCTCCGGGCCATCTCCTATACTACCGGCTGTCCATTCACGAGGCCGAAGGCGCTGCCCCGGGAGCGGGCTCCCGGCTCGCCTTCGCCGTTTCTCATCGGGGGGCGGCCTCCCGGCGGCGGCCCCCGCTCAGCCCTTTGTGCAGGAGAGAGGAACATGCGACGGATCCTGATCTTAGCCGCTTGCGCCACGCTCGCCCTGACCCTCGCCGCCGCGCCCCGCGCCGAGGCCGCCAAGAGGGGGGGGACGCTCCGGATCGCCATGGAGGGGAACGTGCCCCACCTGGACGGCACGGTCGTCCTCGGCCTCCCGACCAAGTTCTACCGCGAGACCGCGGGCTCGAACTTGGTCATGGTGGACGAAAACTACGAGATCGTGGGCGACCTCGCCCACAAGTGGGAGTTCTCGGACGAGGGGAGGGTCATCACCTTCCACCTCCGGCCCGGCGCCAAGTTCCACGACGGCACCCCGCTCGACGCCGAGGCAGTGAAGTGGAACTTCGACCTCATCAACGGCCGCATCCAGACAGAGTGGATGAAGGAGGAGAAGAAGAAGAACCCCAAGTTCAAGTTCAACTCGAGCTACAACCTCTACCTCTACCAGGTGAAGAAGGTGGAGGTGGTG
>Ga0156328_1017_pt1 | contig 12160 bp, 9 predicted proteins | sample RifCSPlowO2_12_FD_107976 | JGI IMG/M metagenome (GOLD analysis project Ga0156328, IMG submission 107976) | Candidatus Tectomicrobia bacterium RIFCSPLOWO2_12_FULL_69_37 | reverse complement strand
CGCTGGCTGGAGGTCATGGCCCCCCAGCCGCCGGACCAGAACGCCATCCGGTTCTACGCCCCCTGGGACCATCTCCGGACCCGTCCGGGCCTCGGCTGACGAGCCCGCAAAATCCAGCCGGATCCCAAACCCTTTTCCGAGAGACCTTTCGGCGCGGCCATGCCGCAGCACACTCCGCCGGAAAAGGGAGAGGCCTCCCTCATGAGCAGAGCGCCCCCGCATTCTTTTCCTCTCAGACCGTCCGATCCCGGTGGACGGCCCGAAGGCCAAGCAGTTCGCGCCGTTCGGCGGCGCCCGCCGGAAGATTCGGGGGGAGGCCGTCAAAGGCCCCCAAATGTGCTTCGCCACCTGTCAGGCCGCCGGGAAAAGCCTCACACCTTCTCCGCCGCCCCCAGGAGAACGCCGACGGCGGAGAAGTCGTGCTTCCCGAGGCCGCTTCGGGAGGCCATGCGGTACACCTGGGCGGCCGCCGCTCCGGTCGGGCACGGGAGACCCAGCGCCATCAGAGCGGAGACCGCTAGCCCGACATCCTTGAGCATGAGGTCGACGGTGAATCCCGCGCGGAACCCCTGACTCGCCGGGGCGCTTTCGACCAGCCCCGGACAGGGGGGAATCCTTTCTATCACCCACGCGCCCCCGCTGCTCGTCCGGATCACCTCGTGCAGCACCTTGAGGTCCACCCCCGAGGCTTTCCCCATGGCGAACGCCTCGGCCGCCGCCACCATCGTCACCCCGGCGACGAGGTTGTTGCACAGCTTCGCCACCTGGCCCGCGCCGTGGCCTCCCACATGAATGACGTTTTTCCCGATGAGGCCGAGGAGGGGCCTGGCCCGCTCGAAGGCGGCCTTCGAGCCTCCCACCATGACGGTCAGCGAAGCGGCTTGGGCGCCCGTCACTCCGCCCGAGACCGGCGCGTCGATGGCGTCGGCCCCCCGGCTGGCCGCATGGCCAGCCAGGCGGCGGCTTGTCTCCGGGTCCACCGTGCTCAGGTCGATGAAAAGCTGGCCTTTCTGCGCGGCGTCGAGGAGACCCCCCTCGCCCAGATACACTTCATCCACCTCTTTTCCCGCCGGCAGGGAGGTGAAAACCGCGTCGCTGGCGGCGGCCAATTCCCCCAGGTTTTTCCCCCGCTTGGCCCCCCTGCCGACCGCATTCCGGACGGCCTCGGGATTGACGTCAATCACGGTCACCTCGAAGCCGGCTCCCAGGAGGTGAGGGACCATGCGTCCGCCCATCGCCCCGACGCCCACGAACCCCAGACGCTTCATGTCGAACGTCCCTCCCGATGAGCCAGAGCAAGAATGATTCTCCCAGGCGTTCCCGGCAGGCGCCGCTTCCCGCCAGCCGTCAAGCGAGATGCGGCGCCACCCTCTTCGGATCGGCGGACTTCATGCCTTGCTGGACGGTGGTGGAAATCAATTCGACGATCGCGAGGCTCGTCTCCATCGGGAGGCCGTCCACGCTGGTCCCCACCCAGCCCTCGATGCCATCCACGAGCCCCGCCGCCGCCGCGGCCTCCAACAGCCGCCTCTCCCTTGCGGGGGTGTGCAGGAGCGAGCTTTCCCCCCTCAACATCGCCAGGCAGCCGGCCAGGGCGGCGGCCCCCCAATTGGACACGTCGGCGATGATGGCCACCTCCGCCGCCGAGCGCGGCGCCGTCCCCGCGCCGCAGGGGCAGCGGCATTGCTTGCCGAAAGGAAGGTTCTCCCGGATGACCTCCGCGAACGCGCCCAAGCCCGCCTCGTTTCCCGCGTCCCCGATGGCGACGGTCAGGATCCCGCGCGCGCTGGCTTCCTCGATCAGGAAATCAACTTTCGCCATGGGCGCGGTGATGTCTTCTCCCCGGAGGCTGTGGATCACGCCTTTGGCGTTCATCCCCCCCTTCTCGATCACGACAACGGCTGCTGGCCGGTATTCTTCCAGCAGTTCGGACGCGCGGGCCTTCGCCTCCATGACGCCGGAGGGAAACCCGAGGACTCCGGCGACGTGGACCGAGCCGAGCGACTTGATCCCGCGCAGGGCCGCCTCCCCGTCCAGCGCCCGGAGGCCGGCGGCCTCCACCACGATTCGCATCGAGGGCAAAAGCGGCTCCTCGAAAAGCAAGAGCGGCGCCGCGCGGAAACCTTGATGCAAAGCCCGGGCGATGACGGAAGCCCCGGGAGGGCCATCCGTCTCGGCGATGTTGGGATCGACCATGGGGCGGTTCGGCCAGCCCGAGCAAATCATCACCGTCCGGCCCGGCTCACTGAACGCATGCGCCAGCTTCTCGGCCGCCAGAAGCGTCGGCGATCCCCCATAAAGTTCATTGGCCGCCCGGTAGAGAAGAGGAACGCGCCGCTTGTCAGGAAGGTCGGAGGTGATGAGCTGATCGATCCTTTCGCCGGCGCGTTCCAGGATTTCCCTCTCCGTTGCCAAGATGGAGGCCTCCCGAAAAAGTGTCAAAGCCGCTGCACCCGATTCCTTGCCGGTGGACGAGGCTTATCATAGACTAACACTGGTTTGCGCCGAAACTTGCGCTCTTGGCTGGAGACCGGGCCACCGTGAGTAACGTAACGCTTCAGCTGGCCGAACGGGTGGCTTTCCTCCGCTTGGAAGACGTCCCGCCCGAGGTCCTCGGCCATGCGCGGCTGTGCGTTCTCGACGCTCTTGGAGCGGCTCTCCGGGGCGGCCGCGAGCCGAGCGCGCGCCTGGTCCGGGCGCTCGCCGAGAAGGAGGGTGGAGCCCCTATCGCAACCGTCTGGGGGCACTCCCTCAAGACCGGCAGTCTTCAAGCCGCTCTCCTCAACGGCGTCTCCGCGCACGCCCTCGACTTCGACGACACCCATCAGGCCGTCCCCGTGCACGTGAGCGCGGCCGTTCTGCCCGCGGTCTTCGCGGCGGCGGAAATGACGGAGGGAACCCTGGGGGATCTGCTGACTGGCTACGCCGCGGGCGCCGAAACCGCCATCCGCGCGGGTTTGGCGCTCGGGCGCTCCCATGTTCATCGGGGCTGGCATCCGACCGGTACCGTGGGGACGCTGGGGGCCGCGGCCGGCGGGGCGCGCGTACTGGGCCTCGCGCCCGATCGGACCGCCCAGGCGATCGGATTGGCGGCGACGCAAGCGGCGGGTTTCATGAAGGCGGTCACGGGCAACATGGCCAAGCCGCTGAACGCGGGGAAGGCGTCCATGAACGGGCTCCTGGCGGCGGTGCTCGCCCGGGATGGATTCACGGGCCCGGCCGATATCGCCTCTGCGTCTTCCGACTTCGCCGCGGCGTTCAGCGAGGGTTTCGATCCCGCCTGCCTCGCCTTCGGCGGGGACCACGGCTGGGAGATCCTCAACATCGCCGTCAAGCTCTTTGCATGCTGTTCCCTTGCGCAGGCGGCGCTTGAGGGGGGGCGGGCGATGCGGCGGGAGCACCGTCTCGAGGATCACCTCATTTCGGAAATCGAGTTGGAGGCGAATCCCCGCCAAATGCTGATCGCGGGCATCCCGCGCCCCGATAATGGCTCAGAAGGAAAATTCAGTCTTGCCTACTGCGCTGCCTTGGGCCTGCGCGGCGGGGCGGGAGGGCCCGGCGACTTCGAGGACGAATCCCTTCGCTCGCCGGCCCTTGCCGCGCTGATGGAGAAGGTGAGCGTCCGGGCCAATCCCGCCATTTCGGAGGTTTCGGCGCGGCTGCGCGTAACAGTCAAAGGAGGGCAGACGCTCGATACATTCATCGCCATCGCGCGCGGGAACCCGGGCAACCCCGCCTCACCCGAGGAAGTGAAAAAAAAGTTCCGCTCGTTGGCGAGGCCCGTGCTGGGTGATCGGGCGGAGCAGATCATCTCTCTGGTTCTGGAGGACGCCTCCGTGCAATCGCACGTGAAGGAACTGGCAAAGACGCTCTCGGTGCCCGCCCCGCGGAACTGAACGCCGGTCCTTCCCGCTGTTCAATGCCATCCCCGCCACGGCGGGCGGGGAGAGTTTTCGCGCTTATCCATTTTTCCCAAACAGCTTTTCCAGTTTGTCCGCCGCCTTCAGGCCGTGGCCCGTGACGGGGACGACAACCGTCTCACGGGCGCCGAGCTTCTTCTCCCGCACCAGGGCCTCGACTCCGGCGAAGGGCACGGCGCTCGTCGGTTCCATCAGGATTCCCCGGCGGGCGAAGGCCCGGAGGAGGGGAGGGAGCGCCTCGTCCTCCACCGCCAGGACCTCCCCTCCCGTCTCCCGCACCGCGGCCACCATCTGCTTCCAGCGGATGGGCTTCGTGATGCTGATCCCTTCCGCGAGCGTGGGCCGGATTTCGATCTCCGGGATGGCGTTGAGGCTTCCCTTCCATATCTCGTGCAGCGGGGCGCACCGCGCCGCCTGAACGGCGAATATCCTGGGCATGCGGCCGATGTAGCCCGCGGCGAGCAGTTCGCCGAAACCCTTGTGCGCGCCGATCAGCATGGAGCCGTGTCCCGCCGGGACGGCCACGGCGTCAGGCGCCCTCTGCCCGAGCTGCTCCCACACCTCGAACGCCCACGTCTTCGTCCCGTGGTTGAACCAGCAATTCCAGAAATGGCTGGCGTAGAAACGGGAGGCGGCGGCTTCCATCGCCGCGTCGGTGGTCGCCTGGCGCGGGCCGGGAATCTTCACCAAACGGGCCCCATACGCCGAAATCTGAGCGCACTTGGCGGGGGACGTGTCCTCCGGGACGTACATGTCGCAATCAATGCCCGCCCGGCCCGCGTAGGCGGCGATGGCGGCGGCGGCGTTTCCCGAGGAGTCTCCCAGGACCTCCCGGATCCCCCATTCGCGCACCTTGCTGATCAGCAGGGTCGCCCCCCGGTCCTTGAACGAACCGGTGGGAAAGAGGAAATCGAGCTTGCAGTGCACCTCCCTCCCGGCAAGGGGGACGGGAACCAGGGGCGTCATGCCCTCGTCCAGGCTGACGATGCTCCCGTCGTCCTGGATGGGAAGCGATTCCCGGTACCGCCAGAGGTTGGGCCTCCTCTTCGAGAGCTCCGCCCGGGGGAATATTTCCTTTACGTCCACATCCAAAGGCGCCCCGCAGCCGCACCTCCAGCGGGGAACCTCGGCGGGGAATTCGCTGGCGCAATCGACGCAACGGAAAACATGCTTGGCCATGACTAGCCGAGAGCGCCCGCCGAAGCCTTCGCGCTTTTGCGCCATTGTGCGGAGGAGGCGTTGGGCAATTCCTCAATCTCAAACAAGCGGCCGAAGCCTTTGACCCGGTCCTTCAGGCCGATCCGCCTCAGGGCCGCCCAGAAGGACGCCTGATTCGCGGTCACGACCGGAATCCCGAGGTCCTGCTCCAGCTGGTCGGCCACGTCGATGGCGCGCAGCTGGGTGCAGGAGATGAACAGGCCGTCCGCCTTGTCCGTGTAGGCTTGGCGGGCCATCTGGTAGATGGACTCGGGGGAGTTGTCCGCGTGGGCCCATACGCTCGGCTGATCGAAGGTTTCGAGGGAGACGACCTCGATCCCATTCCCCTCGAAGAAGGCGCGCAGGCGCTCGTTGACCACATCGGGGTAGGGAGTGACTACCGCCATCCGCCGGAACCCCAGTACCTGCATGGCTTCGAGACAAGCGGTCGTGGTGGTCAGCGCCGGGACCCCCGCCAACTTCTCTATCCGATGGATGATCTCGATGTCGTGCCCGGCCCCTTCGATGAAGCTCCCGCTCGTGCACGCGTACACCATGACCTTCACCCGGGCATGCATCAGGGGTATGACGGCCGCCTCCAGGTGCTTCAGCGCCTCCTGGAGAGCCTCCACCGAGGATTCGAGCTTTTCCCCCCAATAGACGCGGCTCGCGTGCGACGCGACGCCCTCGGGAGCCATCCGGAAAAAATCAGGCTCGTTCGTGTTGTTCCCCGATGGAACCAAAAGGCCGATCCTGCCCCGCCATCCGTACATGATTTCCCCCCTCATATCCTCCCACGACCGTGTCCGCCAGGATTCTATCTTCAAAACAAGGAAAGCGGCAAGAAATAGCCCCGTTCGAGAGACGTCACCCGGCTCAGTCCGCCGGCGGGGGAGTGAAGCCGTAGTGCAGCATCAGACGCCCGGCTTCTTCCCGGGTCCGGGTCCGAGCGAGCGGCTTTTCGCTTTGCAAGGCTTTCAACAGCACCCGGGCCGCGGCGCCCGCCCCGGCCGTCAAGTCCATCCTGCCAACTTTGTCGGAGGTGTCGGCGGGGGAAAGATGAAAGCCGCAGTCTGAGCCGTTCTCGTCCAGCCCCGCCAAGATTCGTACCGCGGGGACGCCCCGGGCGACATAGTTCGCGTGGTCGGAGTTGTTGGCCACCCACTCGCTCACTTCGCAGTGACTCGGTTCGTCCGCGAGGGCGCCGCGCACCCAATCGGCCAAATCCGGGAAGCCATTGCACAAGAATGTGAACTTTGAGCTTCCGGCCACCACGTCCAGATTGAGGTTGAGCGCTATCCCCGGGATTTCTTCCTCCGAAAGCGCATTGACGTATGCCCGCGAGCCCTGGAGACCCCATTCTTCCGCGGTATAGAAGTGCACCTCCAAATCGTTCGCGAAAATGCCCCGATGGGCGGAAAGAGCCCGGGCGAGTTCGAGCGCGACGGCGCAGCCGGTCGCGTTGTCCAGCGCCGACTCGCCGCAGTTGTGGCCGTCGTAGTGGGCACAGAGAATGATCTTCCGTCCTCCGCCGCGGCCAGGCAGCGAGGCGATCAGATTGGCCGCCCGGGCGGGGGCGGTCTCCACTTGGACGTCGAGCCGCACCCTCCCCCCGAGGCGGCGGAGGAGCGTGCCATCTTCCCGGGAGAGGCCGATCGCCGGGATCGGAGACCCCGGAGGTGTCGTGGAACCTGTTACCGGGAAACGGCCGGGACGCGAATTTGCCAATAGGAAGGCCGCCGCGCCGCGCTCCACGGCGGGCAGGAACTTCCGCCGCCGATGGAGGGAGTTCACGGAGAAGGAATACTCCGCGTCCACGATCACCGCCCGTCCCCGCACGGAATCGCCGGCGCGGCGGAAGTCCTCCGCGGTTCCCCGGCCGAGGTCGGCGACCTCCAGCTCCATCCCGCCGGGCGGGGTTGCCGCGCTGTAAACCAGCGGCATGGCGCGGAACGCCCAGCCCGGCGGCGCGCCCGGGTGCGAAAGCCCGCACCGGGCGCACCGCCAGCCGGTGTAGCCGAACTCCCATCGCCGGACGTGCGGGAGGCCCGCCTCGCGCAGATGCCTCTCCAGATAATCCGCCGCGGCGGCCTCGGAAGGGGTGCCGCTGAAACGCGGGCCGAGGTCGCAGATTTCCAGGAAGGTGCGCCACAGACCGCTGCCGCCGTGGAGCTGGCCGATGATTCCGCCTAGGACTGAATCCATCAAGAAAAACCTCTTGTTCGGCCTGCCCAAAAGCCGGGAAATCCTACCCCTGGCTCTCCCGCAAACGCGGGTTCAACGCCTCGTTGATTCCATCGCCCACCAAATTAAAGGCGAGAACGGCGAGGAAAATCGCCGCGCCCGGGAAGATCGACAGCCACCACCCTTGGCGGAGGTACCCTTGCGCGTTGTAGAGCATGGTGCCCCAGCTGATGAGGTTCGGATCCCCCAGCCCAAAGAAGCTCAACGACGCCTCGAGAAGAATGGCCTGGGCGATATCGAGCGAACCGGCCACCACGGCAGGAGCCATGGCATTCGGGAGTATTTGGCGGAAGCACAGGGTCAGGTCGCCGATGCCGGTGGCCCGCGCCGCCTCGATGAAGTCCCGATGCTTGAGGGTCAAAAACTCCGCCCGGATGAGGCGCGCCGTCGGGGGCCAACTTAATACTCCAATGACGAAGATGACCTTCCCGATCCCCGCGCCGAAGAGGGAGATAATGATAAGGGCGAGAAAGAAGCGCGGCATGATCTGGAACAGTTCGGTCACGCGCATCAAGAAAGAGTCCACCCACCCGCCGTGGAAACCCGCTGCCGCACCGACGGCGACACCGATGGAGCTCGAGGTGATCGCGGCCAGGAAGCCGACGGCGAGGGATACCTGCGCGCCGTGAAGGATCCCGCTCCAAATGTCACGCCCCTGGTTGTCTGTCCCGAACCAGTAAGCCGCCCCTGGCGGGGCGAAGGCGTCTCCCCCCACCCGCAGCGGGTCGCTCGCGGCAAGCCAGGGGACGAGGGCACAGACAAGAATCATCCCCAGCACCCAGGCGGCTCCCGCCGCCGCGGGAAGGTTGCGGAGAAACCTTCGGGCGAAGCTTCGCACGGTGGTCCTCCTCTCCTCAGAGCTTCACACGGGGATCCAGGTAGGCATAGGCGATGTCGGTCAGCAGGTTGACGATGATGATGCCCGCGCACACGGCCAGAAAAATTCCCATTATCACGGGGTAATCGCGGGATGTTATGGAATCGTAGAGCAACCGCCCGATTCCCGGCCATGCAAAGACGGTCTCGACCAGCGCGGAACCTGCCAGCAGGAACCCGAAGTTGAAGCCGATGACGGTGACAATCGGGAGCATGCTGTTCCGAAGGGCATGAATGTAGACGATCCGGCCCTCGGAGAGGCCCTTGGCCCGGGCGGTGACGATGTATTCTTGCCGCAGGATTTCCAGCATGCTCGCGCGGGAGATGCGGCTGTTCAGGGCCAAGAACCGCACGCTGAGGGCGAGGGCGGGAAGGATCAGGTGGGCCGCGATGCTCAGCATCCGGCCCCACCCGCTGGGGTCGGCGCGCAGCGAAACCATCCCTTGGGCGGGGAACCAGCGCAGCTCCAGGGCGAAGCCCATGATGAGGAGCTGGCCCAGCCAGAAGACTGGCATCGAAAAACCGACCAGAGACAGGACACTCGTGAAATTATCGAGGATGGAGTAGGGCCGCCGGGAAGAGAGTACACCCAGGGCGACCCCGAGGACGGCGGCCAGGACGAGGGCCGTGCCCGAGAGGAGGAGCGTAGCGGGGAGGCGGTCCAGAATCACCCCCAGCACCGGCTGGCGGTTGGCGAAGGAAAAGCCGAGGTCTCCCTGGACCAGGCGGCCGAAGTAGAGAAATAGCTGTTCCCATAGCGGGCGGTCGAGGCCGAAGTCGCGGCTAAGGCGGGCGACGTACTCCGGCGGGGCCGGGAAATCCCCCACCAGGATGTCGATCGGGTTCCCCGGAGCGAGGTGGATGATGACGAAATTGACCACCACCACCCCAAGCAGCAGCGGAATGGCCTGAAGCGCCCGCCGCAGGACAAACTGAAATAGCGTAGCCGTTGTTCCGTCCATGAGGTGGGCCGCCCCTCGAGGTTAGAGGAGACGCCCTAGGGTTTCTCCCGTCCCCCGGCCATCCAGACTTCGTCCCATCGCTCATAAGGCGTCCCGGCGCGCCAGAGCCCCTTGAATTTGGCGCTGGCGGCGTCCACTTCGCTTCTCTCGAACAGGATCGCGGAGGGGATGTCCGTCACGAGAATCTTCGACGCCTCCTTGTAGTACTCGCCGCGTATCTTCACGTCGGCCGCGGCCCCCCCCTTGCTGAACAGCTCGTCCACCTTGGGGTTGCTGTACCACGTCGGATTCACGAAGACCGACCGGCTATTGTTCGTGGCGTAAATCCGCACGAGGCCAACGGGGTCCCCCGCCGATGTATAGGTCTGAAGCGTCACGTCATAGTCCCGCTTGCCGAAGGCGCGTTCCTGCATGACGGCCCGCTCGACCCCGACCAGGTTCACTTTCACGCCGACATCCGCCCAGTTGCTCCGCAGAACCTGCGACGTGGGCGGGAGCAAGGGATGGCTCGACATGTAGACGACGGCCACGGTGAACCGCGTGCCGTCCGCCTTCTTCGGGTGCCCAGCCTCGTCGAGCAGCCGGTTCGCCCGGGCCGGATCGTAGGGATATGCCTTGCGGTAATCCGCCTCGGGGGTGACGAGCCAAGGGAAGCGCGAATCGAACGGGGAGCTCGCCTCCTTGCCGAGGCCGAAGTCGGCGCGCTCGACGATGAGCTTGCGGTTCAGCGCCATGTATAAAGCCCGGCGCACACGCGCGTCGTCCAGAGGCTTGCGCTGGATGTTGAAGTGGATGATCGCGTTGCCCGGAGTGTCGGTGTCCTTCTGGAATTGGAACTCTTTCATTTTCGAGAGGCGCGTGAACTGCTGCTTGGGGAAGAAGTAGCTTGCGATGAAATCCACTTCCCCCGCCTCCAGGGCCAGCACGCGGGCCGGGGTGTCCGGGATGATCTTGAGGATGATGCGGTCAAGGTAAGGAAGGCCCTTCTTGAAATAATTCGGGTTGCGCACCAGGGTGATGTGACTGCCCGCGGCGGCCTCGCGGAACATGAAGGGCCCGGTACCCACCGGCTTGAGCCGCTGGGGGCTCTTCAGCACGTCCGTCCCTTCCCACAGGTGCTTGGGAAGAATGCCGGATTCCGGGCAGGTCATCGACAGCAGGAAGGGGCCGAAGGCGCGCTTGAGCCTGATGACGACCGTGAAAGGGTCGGGCGTCTCGACGGATTGCATATTCACCATCACGCGCCGGGCGCGGGGATGGAATTTGGCCACCACCTGCTCGAAGGTGAATTTGACGTCGGCGGCGGTGAAGGGCTTGCCGTCGTGGAAGCGGACATCCCGCTCAAGGTGGAAGGTGTACGTCATCCCATCCGGGCTGACCTCCCAGGACTTGGCGAGATCGGGGCCGAGGGTGCCGTCCCGGCGGGAAGCCAGCAGCCCGCTGTACACCTTGCAGCCGATGCTGTGGATGTGGACGCCGGTGGTGAGGATGGTGACCAGGTGTTCCGGGTTGGGCGCGATCGCCTGGATGAGCGTGCCGCCGTAGCGGGGCTTCTCCTGGGCAACGGACTGCCCGGCCGCCACGAGACAAAGAGCTCCGCTGAGGAAAACACAAAAAGCAGTCGGCAGCAGCCGCCCGGGGATCGCCATGGGCATTCCTCCCGCAAAAGGATGTCGCGCGGAACCGTTCAAGGTGAAGTCAAGAGTCGACTCTAGCATGCGGCCCGGCGGGGGGTCAATAATCCACCGGCGGGCTTGAACGCGGGAGGCCGAGCCGATATGGTGAGCCGGCCGGGCGCGATGACTCGTCTGCCCATCTTTCGCTGAAGGGCATTCCACATGGTGCAGGGGAAGAGAGACATTATCGCCAATATCGGGCGGCTGAACCAAATCATGGACCGCGACGGCTACGCCGCTCTCGTTCTCCGCTCCGGAAAGAACTTCACCTATCTCGCCGGCTTCGCCTATCCGGGGACCCTCGGGAGGCATCTCGATTTCCCGGATTCCCCCCGGGGAGTGCTCGTTGTTTGGCCGCGGTCCGGAGAGCCCGTCATGGTTCTCAACCCCACCGCCGCTCCCCTCGCCGAGCGCGACTCCTGGCTCTCCCGCGTGGAGATCTACGGCTCCTATGCCGAATCTCCCTTTGCCAAGGCAGCCGGGGTCCTCAAGGGGATGGGCATCGCGGAAGAGAAGATCGGTTTCGAGAAGAGCTACATCAGCGCGGCGGACTGGGAGGAAATCCCCAAGCTCCTGCCCCGCGCCGAACTCTCCGACTGCACGGCCATGATGGACGAGGTGCGGTGGATCAAGACGCCCGGGGAGGTCGCCCTCATCCGCGAGGCCGCGGATATCCTGGACGAGGCGTACATCGAGGCGTTCACCTCCCTCCGGCCCGGGGAAACCGAGCGCGAGATACACAGCCGCATCGTGGCCGGCTGCATCCGGCGCGGAGCCCAGTGGACCCACGGGATGCTGAACCCGCTCCGGAACACAGTCCTCTACGGAGGAGAGAGCGGCTTCCCCTTCGAGGAAGGCGACGTCATCCGCAACGACTATGTCTCTTACTACCTCGGCTATCCGGGCCATCAGTCGCGCGTCGTCGTTCTCGGCAAGCCCACCAGCGAGCAGAAGCGCATCTACCGCGTTGTCCTGGACATCTATCGCGCCGTGACCGGCCGGTGCCGGCCGGGAGCGAGGGCGGGCGATCTCTATGACTTCGCTTCCGGCGCCTTCCGGCAGAAAGGCTACAAAGCGCGCCTCAATATCGTGGGCCACAGCGTGGGTGCCTGGTGGCATCAGCAAGAGCCCCACATGGTGCCAGGCTGCGATACCCGCCTCGAGACGGGGATGGTGATCGCCCTCGAGCCTCACGCCGATTTCTGGCACATCCAGGACATGGTCCTTATCACCGAGAAGGAGCCCGAGCTGCTCACCCCCCGCATCCCGACGGACGAGATGTTCG
>Ga0156328_1200_pt1 | contig 12430 bp, 13 predicted proteins | sample RifCSPlowO2_12_FD_107976 | JGI IMG/M metagenome (GOLD analysis project Ga0156328, IMG submission 107976) | Candidatus Tectomicrobia bacterium RIFCSPLOWO2_12_FULL_69_37 | reverse complement strand
CGTGGAGGACGAGGGGCCGGTTCCGGCTGAAGTCCTCGACCTGGGCCGCCCAGGGGCCGCGCGCGCCGCCCAGGCCGCTGATGAGGAAGACGGGGATCCCCTTTCCCCCGGGGTTCACCACCTCGTAGTCGATGTCCACGCCGCCGGACCGCACAACGGGCATGTTCGCTCTCCTGATGGAAGATGCAGGGACGGGAAACGGCCGGGGAAGCTCAGGCCCCGGCCAGCGCCCGGAGGGCGCGGGCCAGCAGGGGCAATTCGTCCTCCCGCACGCACCGCAGGTCGAGCAGCACCCGGTCCTCGTGGATGCGCGCGATCACGGGCGGGTCGTTCCGGCGCAGGCGCTCCTCCGTCTCGTCGGGGGAGAGGCCGCCGGGGGCCAGCGCCACCGCCCGGCTCGGGAGCTCGGCCAGGGGCAGGGCCCCCCCGCCCACCTTGCCCGTGGTCTCCACCTCCCGGGCGTCCAGCTTCCCGCGGAGCTCGGGCCCCAGCGCGTCGAGCAGGGCCCGGACCCTTCGCCCGACGCTCTCGGGCGCCTCGGCCAGCATCCGCAGGGCGGGGAGCGCCCCGGCGGCGGTCCCGGGGTCGAGGTAGGCGCGCAGGGTGGCCTCCAGGGCGGCCAGGGTGAGCTTGCCCGGCCGGAGGATGCGCATCATGGGGTGCTTCTTCAGCTTCTGGACCCAGCCGGCCCGGCCCACGGCGATGCCCGCCTGGGGGCCGCCCAGGAGCTTGTCCCCCGAGAAGGTGATGAGGTCCACCCCCGCCTCGACCGAGGCCGCCACCGTGGGCTCCGCCGGCAGGCCGGGGACGGGGAGGAGGCAGCCGCTCCCCAGGTCCTCCAGCACGGGGAGGCCCCGCTCCCGCCCCAGGGCGACCAGGCGCTCGCGCGGGACCTCCTCGGTGAAGCCCACGATGCGGAAGTTGCTGGTGTGGGCCTTGAGGAGGAGGCCGGTGTCCGGGCCGATGGCGCTCTCGTAGTCCTCGAGCCGGGTCTTGTTCGTCGCGCCCACCTCGACGAGCCGCGCCCCGCTCTGGGCCATGATCTCCGGGATGCGGAAGGAGCCGCCGATCTCGATGAGCTCCCCGCGGGAGACGATGACCTCGCGCCCCTCGGCCATGAGCCGGATGGCGAACATGACGGCGGCCGCGTTGTTGTTGACGACCACCGCCCCCTCGGCCCCCGTGAGGCGGCAGAGCAGCTCCTCCATCGCGCCTTCGCGCCTGCCCCGCTTGCCGCTCTCGAGGTCGAACTCCAGGTTCGAGTAGCCCCGTGCGACGCCGAGCAGGGCCTCGCAGGCGGCCTCGCTCAGGGGGGCGCGCCCCAGGTTGGTGTGGAGCACGATGCCGGTCGCGTTGATCAGGGGCCGCAGGCGGGGCCGCTGGTCCGCGCGGAGGATGTCGCCCGCCTGGTGGAGCGCCTCCCGGCGGAGCGAGTCCCGGAGGGCGGGGCCGTTGGCCGGGCCGCCCTCCGGCGCCTGCCCCCCGCGGAGGCGCTGGCGCTGGCCCTCGATCGCCCGGCGGGCCGCCTCGGCAAGGGCGGCGTCGGAGGGGCCCCCGCCGGCCTCCCGGCGGAGCTCGGGGATGAGCTCGTCCACCGAGGGGAGGTGCCGGAGCAGCTGGCCGGGCGGGGCGGGTTTTCCTGGAGACTTCATGGGCGCTCCGGAGTGATTGTCCAGGGCAAGACGGAACTATAAGAGCCCCTCTTCCGGGCGGTCAACCGGGCGCGCGCGCGGCGGGGGCCGCCCGCTGGTTCGTTGTCCCCGGGCCGGGGCTCTGCTATAGATGGAGGGCCCCCGAGCCGAGGCGCCGAGCCCATGGGATGGGAGCGTGTGCAGAATTTCCTGGCGAGCCTACTCTCCAGCCCGCTCTTCGTCCTCGCCGCCTCCCTGGCGGTGTTCGTGGCGCTGGCCTGGGCCGTCCTTCCGTTCGCGCTGTATGGGGTGAGGCGGCGCCTGGACCGGATCGCCGAGGGCCTGGAGCGCATCCAGGCCCTGTTGGAGCGGGGCGCCCCCGCCCCTCCCCCCCCGGCGGAGGCCGGCGGGCCGGCGGTGACGGGCGGGCCAGCGGTGATGAGCGAGCCGGCCGGGGCGGAGGAGCTGGCGAAGGCGGGCGTCCTGGAGGGCGCGGGGCTGCTCGATGATTTCAGGGAGGCGGTCCAGCGCGCCGTCCCGGAGTTGCAGGAGCGCCTGCTGGACGCGCGCCGCATCGAGTACGTCCACCGCCGGGGCTGGGGGCGCGAGTTCCCCTGCCTGGGGGTTTTTCTCGAGGCGGGGCGCCTGCGCGTGAGCCTCCCGTTGCGCAAGCTGGAGGAGGCGTACCCCCGCTTCTCGGGCGAGCAGTTCGACCAGTACGTGCGGACGTTCCTGGGCGAGCGGCACGGCGTGGTCCCGGCCTCGCCGCCGGGCGCGGAGGATCTGGAGGTCGTCATCGGGCCCGGCAAGGAGAGAGGGCTCCAGATCTTCCTGGGCATCGTCCAGGAGCAGCTGTGGGGAGCCATGACGGAGGAAGGATCGTGAAGGAGCTGCTGGCGTTGCTCAAGGAGGTCAACCACATCCTGCGCGAGGAGCGCGACTCCACCGTGCGGGCCACCAAGCAGATGGTGGGCAAGCTGGAGGGCGTGGCCCTGCGCTGCGACGCCAACCGCCGCCGGCTGGACATGCTGCGCGAGAGGGTCCAATCGCTCGCCAACCGCTAGGCCCTCCTCATTCTGCGCCGCCCGCGGCCGAGGGGCCGCGCGGGGCTCCTTGACACCCTCCTCCCGCCCTTGCTAGGTTTCGCCCCCGGCATCGAAATGGCCAGTTATTTAGAAGATTCTTGGGTAATCCGGTCTTTTGTGGGGGCGTTTTCGCTTTTTTTATTCCGCCCCCTGCGATCTGCCGCCAGGGCGCGCCATGACAACCGCTGTCGAGAAAAAAACGGCCACGTTCGTCCCGGACCCGAAGGCGAACGTTGTGCCCTTCATGCGCGACGTCTTCACCATTCCCTCGAACCCCCGGGAGAAGCCCCGCCTCATCGGCTCCCAGTGCAAGGAGTGCGAGGAGTACTTCTTCCCCAAGACCGGGGCCAAGGCCACCTGCGACAACCCCTTCTGCCCCCGCAGCACGAGCGTGGTGCTCCTGAGCGGGCGCGGCAAGCTCCTCTCGGCCACCGTCACCCGCTCCCACGAGGGGCAGGAGCGCGCCTCGGCCGTCATCCTGCTCGAGGAAGGCATCAAGATTAACTCCGTCCTCCTGGACTGGGAGGGTTTCCGGGATCTCCTCGTCCCCGGCACCCCGGTCGAGCTGGTCCTCCAGAAGATGGAGGTGCGCGAGACGGGCGAGACGGTGGTGGGCTACGCCTTCAAGATGGTGACCGGCCGGCGCAAGCCCAAGTTCCCGCCGCCCCCCGCCCCGCCCGCGCCTCCCGCGGCGCGCAGGGGAGCGGCCCCCAGGCCCGCCGCCCCCGCCCCCAAGCCGCCGGCCGTCCCGGCCGCGGTGAAGGCCGCTCCCGCCGCGGCCGCGAAGAAAGCGGCTCCCAAGCCCGCGCCGAAGAAGGCCAAGCCGAAGCAGAAGGCCCCCGCCAGGAAGAAGCCCGCCAAGAAAGCGGCCCGGACGGCCCTCAAGCGCAAGGCCAAGCCCCCCGCGCGGAAGAAGCCCGCCCCGAAGAGAAAGGCTGCCCCGAAGAAGAAGGCCTCCCCGAAGAAGGCCGCCCGGCCCAAGTCCAAGCGGCGCTGAGCCGCTCTCAATCTTCTGTCCCTCCCATGGGCGGAATCCTCGAAGGCCTCAGGGTCGCCGACGCGAGCCAGTTCAACGCGGGCCCTATCGTCTCGCTCTACCTCGCGGGCTGGGGCGCCGACGTCGTCAAGGTCGAGCGCCCCGGCGGGGAGGACAGCCGCGCCATCGGCCCCTTCCGCGCGGGCGAGAGCAGCTACTTCATGAGCCTCAACCGCGGCAAGCGCTCCATGACCCTCAACCTCAAGCACCCCTCCGGCCTCGCCGCCTTCAAGCGCCTCGCCCGCTGGGCCGACGTGGTGGTCGAGAACCTCGCCCCGGGCGTCATGGACCGCCTGGGCGCGGGCTGTGACGCCCTGCGGGCCGGGAACCCCCGCCTCATCTACGGCGCCGTCTCGGGCTTCGGCCAGGCGGGCCCCCACGCCAAGCGGCCCGCCTTCGACAGCCTCCTCCAGGCGGCGGGGGGGCTCATCAGCGTCACCGGGCCCGCGGGCGGCCCCCCGGTGCGGGTGGGCGTCTCGGTCGTGGACATCGCGAGCGGCCTCTTCCTCCTCTCGGGGGTGCTGGCGGCCCTCTGGCGGCGGGAGCGCACCGGGGAGGGCTGCCGGGTGGACGCCTCCATGCTGGGCGCGGCCGTCAACCTCATGGAGAACCCTGTCGCCCGGCACAGCTTCACCGGGGAGGTGCCCCGGCCCGAGGGCCTCACCCACCCCGTCGTCTCCCCCTTCTCGGGCTACCCGACCCGGGACGGCCTCATCTACCTCGCCATCTCGAACACCAACCGCTTCCGCGCCCTCTGCCAGGCCCTAGACAAGCCCGGGCTGGCCGAGGACCCCCGCTTCCGCGAGAACCAGGACCGCCTCGCCCACGACGCCACCCTGCGCGCCATCCTCGACGAGGACTTCCGCCGGCGCACCACCGCCGAGTGGGAGGACTTCCTCATCCCCCGGGGGGTGCCCGTCAACGCCATCAACGACGTCGCCCAGGTGAAGGAGCGCTTCCCCGAGGCCTTCGCCGAGGTCCGCCACCCCGCGGCCGGGCCGGCGCTGCTGCCCGCCTCCCCCCTCGCCTTCGGGGGCGCGGACGCCGACTTCTCCCGCCCCGCCCCCCGCCTGGGCGAGCACACGGGCGAGGTCCTCCGGATGCTCGGCTACCCCCCCGCCGAGGTCGCCCGGATGCGGGAGGAAGGAGCGGTGTGATTTTTTCCGCCCGGAACGTCCCGGAAAACCCCAGACACCCTCTGGAAACCGGGCACAATCGGGCAGACGCCCCTCCTCTCGGCTAGCCCCCCGCCGAAACCGCCCAGATGCGGGAGGAAGGGGCAGCCTAATTTTTCCCCCCGGAATACCCCGGAATATCCCGGACACCCCCGGAAACCGGGCACAATCCGGCAGACGCCCCTCCTCTGCCCCCGCCCCGGGGCCCATCCCGGGGGATCCCCAATATGGGGCATGGGGGAGGGAAAGCTGTTACCTCAAATTCCCTCAGGTTCCGGGATGGGGGGATGATTCACTGGGTATAATGTGCTGTTGGACTGGAGAAGGAATGTGTTTTTTGCAGGGGCGCACGGCCGTGCGCCCCTACCATACCCGCCACACCGTATGCCCAAATCACTGGGTTCATTCATCGCCGGCTTTAAATCTATCGCTACTCGCCACATCAACGCCCTGCGAAAATCCCCGGGTATCTCTCTCTGGCAACGCAACTATTACGAACGGGTCATCCGGGATGAGAAGGAATTGGCTCAGGTACGGGAATATGTCCTCCACAATCTCGTACAATGGGCTGAAGACGAAAATCATCCCGATCGCTTAACCCGGGATCATCGAGATGCAAAACCCTGATCCGGTCGGCAAGTCCCTCCCCGTCACCCCCCGCCTCGCCATCCCCCTGGCCGAGTTCGAGATCACCTTCGCGCGGAGCGGGGGGCCGGGGGGGCAGAACGTGAACAAGGTGGAGACCAAGGCGGTCTTGCGGTGGGGGGTGGCCGGCTCGCCCAGCCTGCCGGAGGAGGTGCGGGCGCGCTTCCTCGCCCGCTACGGCGGGCGGATCACCAAAGAGGGCGACCTCGTCCTCACCGGCCAGCGCTTCCGCAGCCGGGAGCGCAACGCCCGGGACTGCCTGGAGAAGCTCGCCGCCATGCTCCGGTGGGCCGCCAGCCCGCCCAGGCCCCGGAGGAAGACGAAGGCCACCGCCGCCTCGAGGGAGCGCAGGCTCCGCGAGAAGAAGAGCCGCTCGGCCATCAAGAAGGGCCGGGGGAGGGTGGGGGAGGAGTAGGGCTCAAGGGGAGGGGACGGGGAGCCGATGAGAATGGGGCGGCGGTTGTGCCGCGAAGCCGGGCCCTACGCCTTCGAGGTGTCCTTCTTCTTCGGGGCGAAGCGCCGCCGCCAGCCCGCCGTCTGCTCGCGGGTGATGCGGTAGAGCAGGACCCCGCCCGCCGCCACCGATATCAGAATGAGGGCGAAGCCGATGGTCATCGCCCCCTGGAAGGGGCCGGGGCGGCGCGGCTTTCCGGCTTCTCCGGGAGCGGCGGGGGCATTCTGGGGCGCGGGCGGCGCCACCTCCGGGAGCCAGAGGAAGGGGAGGGCGAGCGCTCCGATCACCAGGAGGGCGGGGAGCACGAGACGGGTAAGCACCATGCGCTTCAAGGCGTCCACCTCCGCTCCGGATCATACGTTCCCCCGGCGGGAGGGGTCCAGGCGCCGCGGTCTCGGCTTCCCGGCGCTGGCGTCTTGCGCGGGTTCGTTCTAGTATCGGGCCGTTGGTCTTCCCGCCCGGCATGGGAGGTGGAGATGTCGCGCCCCCGCATCGGAATCACCTGCGACCTCAATCAGCGAGAGTTCCCCGAAGAGCCCCGCGCGCGCGACCGGCACTACCTGATGGACGCCTACGTCCAGGCGGTGCTGAAGGCGGGGGGGATTCCGCTGCTGCTTCCGTCCGTGGCCGAGGAAACCGACACCCTCGCCTTCCTCGACGGCATCGACGCCCTCATCCTCTCGGGCGGCGGGCACGACATCCGCCCCGAGGCCTACAGCGCGAAGCGCCTGGCGCACTGCGGCGCCGCGAACCCCAAGCGCGAGGACTTCGAGCTGGCGCTCTGCCGGGGGGCGCTCGGCTGCGACATGCCCATCCTGGGCGTCTGCGGCGGGATGCAGGTGGTGAACGTGGCCACGGGGGGCACCCTCCTCCAGGACATCGCCGCCGAGGTGAAGGGCGCCCTCGCCCACAAGCCGGGGAAGGGGGCCACCTACGCCTTCCACCCCGTCGAGATCCTCCCCTCCTTCCTGGAGGAGACCGTGGGCGCGGGCCCGCACCTGGTGAACAGCCACCACCACCAGAGCGTGAAGGAGGTGGGGCCCGGCATGCGCGTCTCGGCCCTGAGCGCGGACGGGGTGGTCGAGGCCATCGAGTGCGCCTCCTGCCGCTTCGTGATGGGCGTCCAGTGGCACCCGGAGTCCATGGCCGCCTACGGGCTGGGGGACAGCGTCTGCGCCGAGCACCTCTTCGCCCGCCTGCTGGACGAGGCGAGGGACTACGCCGTGGAGGCGGTGGCCCGGCACAGCGAAGAGGGCATCTAGCCCCTCCCGGCTTGACCGGCTTGACCGGCTTGACCGGCTTGAACTTGGCTTGACCCTGCCCCGCGCCCTTCCTACACTCGCGCCTCCCGCCGCCCCGGCGGCCGGGGATGGAAGGAGGCGCCCTTCTTGAAGATCGGCATCATCGGCCTTCCCGCGAGCGGCAAGACCACCCTCTTCAACGCCCTGACCGGCGGCGCGGCCCGCACCGGCGCCTACGGCGGCGGCCAGCTCCACGTCGGGGTGGCCCAGGTGGCCGACCCGCGCGTGGACGCCCTCGCCGCCATCTTCAAGCCCAGGAAAAAGACCTACGCCACCGTGGACTTCGCCGACGTGCCGGGCCTGGGCACCGGGGAGGAGGGGAGCGCGAAGCGCGGGGCGGACGCCATCCCCCCCTCCCTCCAGGGGGCGGACGCGCTGCTCCTCGTGGCGCGCGCCTTCGGCGACCCGGGCGTGCCCCACCCCAAGGGAAGCGTGAACCCGGCGCGGGACCTGGCCGGCGTGCGGCTCGACCTCATCCTCCGCGACATGGCGGTGGCCGAGCGCCGGCTGGAGCGGCTCGAGCGCTCCGTGGCCCTCAAGAAGGACCCGGCCGAGGCGGCCGAGCTCGCGGCGCTCAAGCGCGTCCAGGCCTCCCTCGACGAGGGGAAGCCCGTCTCCTCGGCGGGCCTTTCGGAGGAGGAGGTGCACCGCCTGCGGGGCTTCGGCTTCCTCTCGGCGAAGCCCCTGCTGGTGGCGGTGAACGCCGGGGAGGAGGAGATCGCGAGGACGGCGGCGGAGCTGGGCGTCGCGGAGGAGGGGGCCGTCGTCCTCTGCGCGCGGCTGGAGGAGGAGCTCGCCCAGCTCCCCGAGGCGGAGAAGGCGGACTTCCTCGCGGGCTACGGCCTCGAGCGCCCGGCGCGCGACCGGGTGGTGCGGGCCTCCTTCGCCCTGCTGGGGCGCATCTGCTTCCTCACCGTGGGGGAGGACGAGGTGCGCTCCTGGCCCATCCGCCGGGGCGACACCGCCCTGCGCGCCGCCGGCGCCATCCACTCCGACCTCGAGCGGGGCTTCATCCGGGCGGAGGTCGTCTCCTGCGAGGATTTCATGCGGGGGGGGTCGATGGCGGCGGCGCGGGACAAGGGCGCGCTCCGCCTCGAGGGGAAGGACTACGTGGTCAAGGACGGGGACATCCTCAACATCCGCTTCAACGTTTGACGGGCGGCTTCGAGTTCTTCTCGATCAGCTTCGCGGCGCGCTGCACCAGCACCGGCAGGTTGAAGGGCTTGATGACGAAGTCCTTCGCCCCCGCGTCCACGCACTGGCGCACCAGCTCGTGCGAGACCTTCGCGCTCAGGATCATGGTGGGAGGGATGGGGGCGTTCTCCTGCTTGAGCTGGGCGAGCACCTGCGGCCCGCTCTTGTCCGGCATCGAGATGTCCAGGACCACGAGGCCGAACAGCGTCTCCCGCATCTGGGCGACCGCCGCCTCCCCGTCGGCGGCCTGGGAGACCTCGTGGCCGTCCCGCTCGAAGGCGGCCCGGAGCATGTCCCGCAGGGTCGAGTCGTCGTCGGCGATGAGGATCTTGGCCACGGCCGGGCACCACCGGATGGAATGATCGAATGCGGGGGGCGCCCCTCATCGGGCGATTCCCTATCCAGCGCGACTCTCAGGCTGAGAGGGGCGGCCGGCGCCGCCCGCCCTCGGCAGATTCTACACCACTAATGTTTGGCGCGGGGTGCCGGGCGGCGGGAAAACGGAAATTCCCGGCGCATGAAATCCGCCGGACGGCGTGGGCTGCCAGGAAAGTCCCAAAAAGTGATCTAGATCACTTTTTGGCGGATCGCCCGGTGGGCCGCGCACCCGACGATACGCTCCCGCTCCCGGTGGCGCCGGGCGAGGTCGCCCTGTTCCAATTGGTGGGACAAGGGCGGAGCGGCGTAGCGGACCTTGATCTCCGAGATCCGGCGGAGGGATCGGAACTGCTCATCCGGTGGAATCTCCTCCGCCTTCAGCCCCTCTAAAATCCTCCGCCAGGCCCTCTCCTGAAGCTCCTCGGTGTGGCAGACGAGAGCGAGGTCCGCCCCGGCGCGGAGGCTGTCCCAGGCGGCCTGGGCCGCGTCCGCGATCGCCCCCATCTCCAGGTCGTCCGTCACCGCCAGCCCGCCGAAGCCCAGCTCCCCCCGGAGCAGATCGCGCAGGAAGCGCGGTGAGAGGCTCGCGGGCCGCTCCGGGTCGATCCGGGTAAAGAGGGCGTGGGCCGCCATCACGGCGGCCACCCCCCCGCCCGGCGGCCCGGGCGCCAGCGCGCCCCGGAAGGGGACGAGCTCCCGGCGGCGCAGGCCGTCCAATGAGAGATCGGAGGAGGGCAGGGTCTCGTGCGGGTCCGGGGCCATGCTCCCGATGCCCGGGAAGTGCTTGGCGCAGGCGCCCACCCCAGCCTCCTGAAGCCCGGCGGCGAAGGCCGCGCCTAGGGCCGAGGCAGCGGCGGGGTCCTCCCCGAAGGAGCGGTCCCCGATAACGGCGCAGGCCGGGTTGGTGAGGAGGTCGAGGACGGGAGCGAAGTCCAGGTTCACCCCCACGGCGCGCAGCTCCTCGCCCACCGCCCGGGCGGCGGCGCGCGCCAGGCCGGGGTCGCCGATCCGCCCCAGGTTCCGGGCGGGGGGGAGGAGGGTGAAGTCCGCCGAGAGGCGGCTCACCCGGCCGCCCTCCTCGTCAATGGCGATCAGGAGCGGGTGCCCCAGCGGAGAGCGCGCGGCGGCCCGCTGGAGGGCGTCGGTCAGCTCGAGGAGCTGGGCCGCGCTCTCGATGTTGCGCTTGAAGAGGATGACCCCGCCGAGCCGCCCCGCCCCGATCCGCTCCAGGAGGGTGAGCGGGGGTGCCGTCCCCGGGAAGCCGCCCATGAGGTGCTGGCCGGCGCGGTCCTCGGGGCGCGGCTCGGGGCGTCGCATGGGCACCCTCAGCGCATCCGCGCGATGGTGAAGCCCTCGGCCAGCCGGAGCCCGGCCGCGCGTCCGGTCTCTTCGCTCCGCTGGCGCACGCGCCTCTCGGTGACGCGCAGGGTGCGGATCTGGCTCTTGTGGCAGCCGATGGCCCGGATCTTCTTCCGGAAGACGGCCTCGATGTCCACGAAGAAGTCCGGCGCGAGGGCGTTGGTGTAGAGCAGGGTGTTCGTGTGGTGGGCCCGGATGCCCGCGCAGCCCAGCTCGGGCAGGAAGTTGTCGTCCCGCGCGTAGATGACGCCCTTGAAGGCGGCGTGGCCCACGGCCTGGTGGTCGGGGTGCTGGTAGTGGGGCCGCCAGGGGTCGTGGGTCACGACGGTGTCGGGCTTGAAGTGGCGGATGAGGAAGGCGATCTGGTGGCGGAAGGCGCGCTCGTCCTCCAGCTCCCCGTCCCGGTGGCGCAGGAAGAGGGTCTCCCTCACCCCCAGGGCCTTCGAGGCCGCGAGCTGCTCCTTCTCCCGGATCTGGGCCAGCGCGAGGGGGCTGAGGCCGTCCTTGGTCCCCTTGTCCCCGTTCGTGCACACCACGGTGCGCACCACGGCGCCGTCCTCCACCCAGCGGGCGATGCTCCCGCCCGCCCCCAGCTCCGCGTCGTCGGGGTGGGCGACCACCACCAGCACGTTCTTGAACTCGGACCGGATCACGTTCCCTCCTTCTTCCGGATGAGCGCCCGCCGCGCGGCGAGCGGCCGGCGCGGCGATCGTTGGGTCTTCCCCCGCCGCCCCGGGCGGAGCAGGCGGCTCCAGGCCCGGGCCTCTTCCCGGGCGACGGCGGACCAGGCGAATCCCCCCGCCCGCCGGCGCGCCGCGCGGCCCATGCGGCCGCGCAGGGCCGGCTCCTCAAGGAGCCGCAGGAGAGCCTCCGCGAATGCCCCGACGTCCCCGTCCCGGACGAGGAGGCCGCTCCGCCCGTGGGCAACCGCCCGGGGGAGCCCCCCCACCCGGAAGGCCGCGGCGGGCAGCCCGCAGGCCGCCCCCTCCAGGGCCACGAGGCCGAAGGACTCGATCCGGGAGGGGATGGCCAGCGCGTCCGCCGCCGAATAGTAGAGGGGCAGCTCCGCCTGGGGCACCGCCCCGGCGAAGCGCAGGTTCTCCTCCACCCCGAGGGCCCGGGCGCGCGCGAGCACGCGCCTCACCTCGGCCCGCTGGCGCGGGGAGGCGAAGTCCCCGGGCGGGCGTCCCTCGGCCGCGCTCGGCTTGCGGCCGGGCTTCAGCTCCCCCCCCACGTGGAGGGCGAGGACGGGGAGGCCGGGCCGCTCCTTCCGGATGAGGGCCAGCGCCCCGGCCAGCCGGTCGAGGCCCTTCACGGGCTCGACGCGGCCCACGCTGAGGATGATCCGCGCCTCCCCCGGCAGGCCGAGCCGCCGCCGGGCCCTCGCGCGGGGATGGGGGACGAAGAACCCGGGGTCCACCCCGCAGGGGATGACGCGGATGCGCCTCTCGTCCGCGCCCAGGTGCTTGGAGAGGAAGCGGGCCTCGTCCGCCGAGGAGACGAAGATCGCCTCCGCCCGGCGGGCGAGCCGCCCCTCGGCCCGCGCGCGCGCGGGGGTCTCCTTCTCCTCCCCCGCGCCGAGCCGCGCGTTCTTCTGGCGGGCCAGGGTGTGGAACCGCATCACCAAGGGCGCCCCCCATTCGCGCGCGAGGCGCTCCCCCGCCACGCCCGAGAGCCAGTAGTGGCAGGAGAGGAGGCCGTACGTCCTTCCTTCCTTTTCCGCGAAGGCGGCGATGCCCTCGGCGAAGCGCCCGGCGTAGGGGAGGAGCCGGTTCTTGCCGAGGGGGCGGCGGGGCCCCGCCGGGATGCGCACGAGCCGGGCGCCGGGGGCGATCCGCTCGACGGCGGGGGCCTTCGCGCCGCAGGCGCGGGTGAAGACGTCGGCCTCCACCCCCAGGGCGGGCAGGGCCCGCGCCACCTCGCGGACGTAGACGTTCATCCCGCCCGTCACGTCCCCCCCGAGGGGGTCGAGGGGGTCGGTGTGCATCGAGAGGAGGGCGGCGCGGAGCCTGCTCATGCGCGGTTCCGGGCGAGGCGGACGCGGAAGATGGGCTCGTCCTTGGCCCCGAAGGTGTACTTGTAGGCCTCGTCCCCGCGCAGCATGTCGAAGGAGGCGCGGCCGCCGTTGATGGCCTCCTCGATGTTGTGGGCGAGGAGGACGAGGCCCGCGCT
>Ga0156328_1189_pt2 | contig 12515 bp, 14 predicted proteins | sample RifCSPlowO2_12_FD_107976 | JGI IMG/M metagenome (GOLD analysis project Ga0156328, IMG submission 107976) | Candidatus Tectomicrobia bacterium RIFCSPLOWO2_12_FULL_69_37 | reverse complement strand
CCCGTGGTGCAGGCTCCGCGCCAGTTGGGAGCCACGGGTCCGCAGGCGGCGTTGATGCAGGCCTGGCGGTTGGCCGGGGGCACGGTGTTGCAGGCCCGCCGCTGGGCGACGTTCGTGGGCGGCCCGATCGGCGGAACGGGCGGCCCGGCCGGCGGCCCGGCGGCGAACATGGCGGCCCCGGCCGTGCACATCCCGCGGAAGAACGGGGAAACGGCGTTACAAGCGTTCGTGACGCAGAGGATGCGGGAGGGGCCCGCGGCAACGTTGTTACAGGCCCGCCGGGCGGCGATCTGCGCCGGGGTCGGCGGCGGCCCGAGCGGCGGCGGCGGCGGCGCTTGGGCCAGGACGGCCTCGGCCGCGAGCAGCAAGAGCCCGCCCGCGAACATTGTGGCGGCGACAATGCGTTTCATCCTTCTTCCTCCTCGGCTGCGGGAGCGGGAAACCCCGGCTGCACACATCCGGAAGCATTCCCGTTGCTCCGTGAATGGTTTCACGATAGCACAACCGGCGAGGCCGGGAGCCCGAAATTCGCTTCAGAAAAGTGATCCAGGTCACCGATCGGGTCTCAAACTGCGCCGGGCGGCGCCGCTTTCGCCGCCGATTCGCTTGGAGGAGCGCTTGACCCGCAGCGCCGCGGTCCGAGGCGAAGGGAAGAAGGAAAGGGGACAAAAAACCGCCCCCCGGAGTCTCCTCCGGAGGGCGTTGGGGTTCGATGCCTACGGTGCGGCTCGGCTAGTTCGTCGGCTTGGGCTTGGGACCTCGCTTGGGCAGCGCGGCCTTGGCCTTGGGCGCGGCGGGGAAGGCGGCGGCGACGCAATCGGCCTCGGCCTTTCCATCATAGATCTGGCGGCACAGGTTGACCACCTCGTTGCGCAGGCTGCTGAGCTGGGCCCGCTTCTGGTTCAGCAGGGCCACCGTGGGCTTGCCCACCGTGGGCTTGCCCGCGACGGGCGGCTTGACCGGGGGCTTCACGGGCGGCTTGGGCCGCACGACGGGCTTGGGCCCGGGCTTGGGAGCCGGCTTGGCCGCGAAGGCGCCGGTCCCGTTGATGCAGGCCTGCTTGTTGGCCGCGATGACGGGGGCGCAGGCCTTCTCGATGCAGGCCTTGCGCTGGGCCGGGTCCTTGATGTTGTTGCAGGCCAGCCGGGCCTGGACGTTCTGCGGCCGCGGAACGAGCGGCCTGACCGGCTGGGCGGCCTGGGCGGCGCCCGCGGCGAACAGGAAACCGGCGGTGGTGAAAACGGCGGCGATGGTGCGTTTCATTCTTCTTTCCTCCACTCTCGTTTGGAACGGGACGACGATCCGGAGGAGCGTCTCGCTCTTACCCGTTCCTTCCATGTAGGGGCGGGAGCATATCACAACAGGGCCCGGGGGAGTTGTGACGGTAGTGCAAAGCGAGTGAGCTAGGTCACCGTTTTCGTATCAAATCGGGACGGGGAGGCTTCCCCGCCCGGCCGTTTCGCCTGCCGGAGGGCCGTTAGCGGTATTTCCAGCGGAGCAGCCGCCGCTCCAGGAGGTCGGCGGCGCCGAAGAGGAGCAGCACGAAGGCGATGACGAGGAGGACGAGGGCGATCGAGAGGGCGGCGTTGTAGGTGCTCTGGGCGAAGGAGAGGAGGTAGCCCAACCCCCGGCTCGAGGCCACGAACTCCCCCACTACCGCGCCCGTGAAGGCGAAGCCCACGGCCACCTTCATCCCCCCCATGACCCAGACCACGACCGAGGGGAGGTAGACCTCCCGCAAGAGCACCCACCGGCCCCCGCCGAGCGTCTTGACGCGCTCGATGAGGCGGCGGTCCACGTCCTTGATGCCGCTGTAGACGGCGAAGAACATCACGACCGCCACCAGCACGAACGAGAGCGCGACCTTGGACTCGATGTCGATCCCCAGCCAGATGACGAAGAGCGGCGCCAGGATGACGCGCGGCACCGCGTTCAGGAGGATCATCACCGGCACGAGGAGCTCGGCCACGTAGGCGGCGAGCGCCCCCGCGAAGCCCAGCACCGCCCCCGCCCCGATGCCCGCCAGCAGGCCCAGGAAGGCGGCGAGGAAGGTGGCGTAGAGGTGGGGCCAGATCGAGCCCTCGCTCAGGAGCGTCAGGAGCACCCCGCCCACCTTGGAAGGAGGCGGAAGGAAGAAGGGGTTGACGAGGCCCGCGCGCGCGGCCCCCTCCCAGAGCGCCAGGAAGGCGGCGAGGGCGGCGAGCTGGCGGGCCCAGGCGCGGTTCGGGCTCACGCCTCCCGCCTCAGGGGCTGGATGGTGGCGGCGTGCAGCTCCCCCACCTCCTCGGAGAGGTCCTGCCAGAGCCGGCCCAGCAGGGGGCCGAAGGCCGGGTGGGCGCGCGCCTGGACGAGGTCGCGCGGCCGGGGGATGGGCACGTGGTAGCACTCGCGCACCGAGGCGCGCGGGCCCTGGGAGGCCTCCTCCAGGTCGTGGGTGACGAGGAGGACGGAGAGCTTCTCGTGCTCCACCCAGCGCAGGAGGTCCTGGGTGAGGCGGTGGCGCACGATGGCGTCGAGGGAGGCGAAGGGCTCGTCCATCAGGAGGAGGCTCGGCCTGAGCGCCAGCACCTGGGCGATGGCCACGCGCTTGCGCTGGCCGCCGCTCAGCTCGCGGGGGTAGCGCTCCTCGAAGCCGGCGAGCCCCATCCGCCAGAGCCAGGAGACGGCCTCCCGGCCGGCTTCAGGCTTGGAGGCGCCGCGCGCGCGTAGGCCGAGCGCCACGTTCTCCCGGGCGGTGCGCCAGGGGAGGAGGGCGTCGTCCTGGAAGAGGATGCCCACCTGGCCCAGCCCGGCGGCGAGGTCGATCAGGCCCGCTTTGGGCCGCTGGAGCCCCATGACGACGCGCAGGAGGGAGGACTTGCCCGAGCCCGAGGGCCCGACCAGGCTGGTGAACTGCCCGGTCTCCACCTTCAGGCTCGCGCCCTCCAGGACGGGCTCGGCCCCGTAGGAGAGGGTGACCTTCGAGACGCGGAGCATCTCCCTCAGCCTCCCAGGACCTTCAGGTCGAGGACGCCTTCGGCCTTCACCTCGGGCTTGAGGAGGCCCGCCTCCCTGTGCGAGTTGGCCACGCGGAGGGAGGCAGCCAGGTCGATCCTGGCGTTGTCGGGGTAGAGGGACTTGCGGTAGCGGCCCAGGGCGGCGGCGAGCCGCTGGGTGTTCCCGCCCGCGACCATCGCCTTGGGGAGGGCGCCGATGAGCTTCTCGACGGGCTCGGTGCGCGTCGCCCGGAGGGCTTTGCCGAGGGCGCGGGCGAGGCGCCGCATCTCGTCGAGGCGCTGGTCGCGCTCGGCGGAGCGGACGGCCACCCCCATGAACTCGTAGGGGCCGCCGAGGTACTTGTTGGCGTCCCCGATGTCCATCGTGTTGACGATGACGCGCGAGCCGGCCTCGGTCAGGAGCGAGAGGGCGGGCTCCTGCACCATGCCCGCGTCCACCTGCCCGAGGCGCAGGGCGTCGAAGAGGTTGGGGCCCAGGATGGCGAAGCGCACCTTCTTCGCGTCGGCCCCCGCCTGCTTCATGAGATAGAGGACCAGGATGTGGTCGGCGTTCCCCAGGGCGGAGATGCCGACCAGGCGGTTCTCCAGGTCCTTCACGCCCTGGATCTCCTTCGCCCGCGCGGGCGCGGTCGCCAGCGCGAAGAGCGGCAGGCGGCCGGTCGAGGCGAAGCGGACGATCTTGGCCCCGCGCGCGTAGGCCTGGAGGGCCACGTCGAAGGCGGTGGCGGCGTAGTCCACCGCGCCGCCCACGAGGGCCTGCATGGCGGCGCCGCCCCCGCGCGTGTAGACGAGCTCGACGTCGAGCCCCTCGGCCTTGAAGTGGCCCTCGGCGCGGGCGACTTCGTAGGGGACGATGCACAGGAGCTGGCTGCAGAAGGCGAGGCGGATCTTCTTGGCCGGCGCGGCCTCGGCCGCCGCGAGGCCCCCCGAGGCCACGAGGGCGCCCCCGGCGACGCCCAGCATCCCGCGCAGGACGGTCCTGCGGTCGAGGCCCTGGGCCCCCCCGGAACTTTGGCAGCTTGTGCCTTCGCAGCAGTCCATGAAACATCCCTCCGTCAACCGGCAGTGCGTCTGCGGTAGAAAGCGACAAGCCAACTAGGCATTATTTTAAAAAACTAAATCAAAATAATCAAGAATAAAGATGAAATTTTCCGGGCCATTCGGTGGCAGCAGTCACTGGCATGTAAGGTATTTTTTTTCAATTAGTTATATGGGCAATTCGCTGAGAGGACAAAAAACGGGGGCGGCCATCGGCCGACCCCCGTCTTCGTCTGGGGCCAAAACCTACTTGAAGCTCTCCAGGCACTTCGCCTTCTCGGCGGCGTTCTTGAGCTGGTTGCAGCGGGAGCGGCCCTGCGACTTGGTGTTGTTGAGCCGCGACTGCGCGGCGGAGACGTTTTTCCCCTGGGAGGTGAGCCTGGTGTTGAGGCTCTTGAGCTGGTTGTTCAGGCTGTTGAACTGGCTCTTGAGCGAGGCGATCTGGCGGCTAAGGTTTTCGATCTGGCCGGAGATGCCGCCGCGCTTCTGCTGGAGGGCGTTGAGCTGGCCGCGGATATTGGTCAGTTGCTTCTGGGCGTTTTCGAGCTGGGTGTTCTGCGACTTGCTCTGGTTCTGGAGGTTGGTGATTTGCTGCTTGAGGTTTTCTTCGGGGGTGGCCCCCTGGGCCCCGGACGTCCCCAGGGCGAGCGCGAGCACGGCGGCGGAGAGGATCAACATGCGTTTCATGGCGGCTCCTCTTCCCTTCGGGTAAGTAGTGGGCGTGGCTTCTCAATTCGAGAATATAGGCCGATCGCAGCCGGATCGCCGCGAAGATATCAGGGGAATTTCGCGGAATCTGTAACTTGGGTCACAAAAAGCCGGCCCGCCCCCGGCGGGAGGGCGGGCCGGGCGGTCAATGGGGATGGGTGCGCGCCTACACCCCGAACGCCTTGCGGAACTTGTCCTGGGTTTCCTTGCTCTTTTTCTGTTGCTCCTCGGGGGTGAGGTCGAGGAGCTTGAGGCTCTTCAGGTCAGGCAGGGCCTTGGGGTACTTCACCCCGGGATGGCCCACGTATAGGTTCTGGTCGGCGAGAATCTGCTGGGCCTCGAGGCTGAAGATGAAATCCGAGAACACCTTCGCCGCGCTGGGGTTGGGGGCCTTCTTCATGACGCCGTAGGGCATGGTGTTCAGGGGCACCCCCTCGGGCGGATAGACGGCCTTGAGGGGCTCGCCCTTCTTGACCGCGTTCAGGATGGCGTAGAGGGGGCTGCCCGTCGCCACGTCGGACTCCCCGCGCGCCACGATGGGGATGCCGGCCAGGCTGGACTGCTGGATCTTGGGCTTGAGGGCGGCCAGCTTCTCGAAGTAGCCCCAGCCCAGGATCTTCTCCAGGAGAATGATCTGCGTGGTGATGTTACCGCTGTAGGAGGGGTGGGCCTGGAGAAGCTTGCCCTGCCAGCGGGTGTCGGCGAGATCCTTCCACGACTTGGGGGCCTCGGCCGCGCTCACCTTCTTGGTATTGTAGAAGGGGACGACCACGGTGGCGCGCCAGTAGTTCCAGTAGCCGTGGTCGGTCACGAAGGCGGAGTGGAACTTGTCCGTCCCCTTGGGCTTGTAGGAGGCGAGGTGGTCCTTGCGGAGGCTGAGGAAGTGGCCCGTGTTCGCCGAGTCGAAGACGTCCGCAACGAACACCCCGCTCTTGGCTTCCTGGAGGATGCGCCGGTAGAGGGGCCCCGAGCCGTCCCGGTGGACGGTGCAGGTGACGCCCAGGTTCTTCGCGTTGAACTTCTTGCACGCGTTCTGGGCCACTGCCGTGGCCACGGCGGTGTACCAGGTGACCTTGCCCTCCTTCTTGGCCGCCCGCATGACGGCGTCATCCGCCGCGATGGCGGGGGCGGCCAGCGCCAGGGCGGCCAGGCAGAAGGCGAGATGTCGGCGGGTGCGCATCAAGGTTCTCCTCTCAAAAGGCAGGAAGACGGTCCGAGGGTGCGGCCCCTTCGCCCGCCGTTCCATGCACAGCGATTTCCTTAGGTGGCAAGGGGAAGATTGCAGGGTTTCCCGGGGCCGCGTCAAGGAGGCCTCACACCTCCACCGACACCCCCACGCTGGAGAAGAGGAACCGCTCGCCGAAAGCGGCCATCATGCGTGCGGCCACCTTCTGGCCGGTGCAGTGGGAGACGCCCATGCGGCCGATGTCGTAGCGGAGAAGGGCTTCCAGGCTCAGGTCCTGCTGCTCGCTCCCGACGGGGCCCAAGTGGGTGCCGCCGATGACGGTGTGGAAGCGGGATTTCCCCGTCTTTTCGATGATGTAGTCGAGGATGTTGACGATCCCCGCGTGGGAGCAGCCGAGGACGACGAAGAGCCCCTCCGGCGTGTCCACCACCACCGTCTGATCGTCCCGGATGGGGTCCACCACGAGCTCGCCCTTCGAGTTCTTGTGCTTGAGGTGCGGGTCGCCGGCCTCGAAGGCGTGGCGGCGGGGCACCTCGCCCGTCATGAAGATGCCCTCCTCGACCTCCCGCCAGCCGGGCTGGAGCCGGAAGTCCGCCCCCGCCGCCTCCAGCACCGGCCGGGCATGGGGGGTGCCGATGTGGCGGGGCTTCCCCCTCCGGGTGCTGTAGCTCTCCTTGAAGAGGTCGGGATGGGCGTGGACCGCACCCCCTCCCCCTTGGGCCCCCCGCGCATGGCCCGCAGGGCGTCGAGGAGACCGCCGGTGTGGTCCGAGTGGTGGTGGCTGATCAGGACGGCCCGGGCCGAGGCCAGGGGGACGTTGAAGAAGGCCGCGTTGTTCGGGAGGGCCTTGCCCTGCCCCGTGTCGAAGAGGAAGGCCCCCCAGGGGGTTTCGAGCCAGACCGACCAGCCGTGCTCGGCGATGGCGCCGATGTTCTCGTAGACGGCGTTCTCGCAGAGCACGGTCGCCTTCACGCGCATGAGGGGGCCTCCTCGATGGGGGAAAAACCGCGGCCGGATGCCCCGAGTCTAGCACAACCTCCCCGCCACCCCCCAAAAGCCCCTTGCGCCCGCCGCCGGGCGTGGTAACCTATTATCGATCAAGGCCTCCCGCCCGGATGTCGCCCGGATCAACTGCCGCGCCATGAGACTGAATTTGGGTTCTCCACGCCTGCCTTCCGCCGATCTGGAGGTGTTCTGATGCCCTCGCCGCGCGTGGGGTTCCTCTGCCTCGTGTGCGCCGCCCTTCTCGCGCTGCCCGGCGCGGCCCCGGCCGCCCAGCGGGCGCCCGCCGCCCCCGCGCCCAAGGCCGAGGAGCCGCCCCGGTTCAAGGCGGCCCTCCTCATGGAGGCCGACTCGGGCCAGGTGCTCGAGGAGCAGAACGCGGACGAGAAGGTCATCCCGGCCTCGATCGTCAAGATGATGGTCATGCTCCTGGTGGCCGAGGCGGTGGGGAAGGGCGTCCACAAGCTCGATGAGACGGTCCTCACCTCGGCGGCGGCGAGCAAGATCGGGGGCTCCCAGGTCTACCTCAAGCAGGGGGAGAAGTTCTCCCTGGGCGAGCTGCTGAAGACGATCTCCGTCGTCTCGGCGAACGACTCCTCCCACGCCGTCGCCGAGCACGTCGCGGGCTCGACCCAGGCCTTCGTCCGGCTCATGAACGAGCGGGCGAAGCAGCTCGGCATGAAGAACACCCTCTACCACTCCGTCCACGGGCTCCCTCCCGGCCCCGGGGAGGAGGCCGACTACACCTCCGCGCGCGACACCGCCATCCTCGCCCGCGAGATCGTCAAGCACCCCATGCTTCTCAAGTGGACCGCCACCATGAAGGACACCTTCCGCGACGGGAAGTTCGGCCTCCTCAACACGAACAGCCGCCTGCTGCGCGCTTTCCAGGGGATGGACGGCATCAAGACGGGCTACTACGGCGAGGCGGGCTTCAACCTCTGCGCCACGGCCAAGCGGGGCAACCTGCGCCTCATCTCGGTGGTGCTGGGCTCGCCCAAGCGCCCCATCCGGGACCGCGAGACGAGCCGCCTCCTCCTCCAGGGCTTCCGCCTCTACAAGAAGGAGGTCTTCTTCGCCAAGGTGAAGGAGCTCGACAAGCCGATCCCGGTCCAGGGCTCGAAGAAGAAGGCTGTCTTTCTCAAGCCCGAGGGCACCGTCTCCGTCCTCGTGAAGCGCCTGGAAGCACCCCAGGCGAAGAACCGCCTGAAGCTCTCCAACCCGATCCAGGCGCCCCTCGCCAAGGGGCAGAAGGTGGGTGAGATCGAGGCCGTGGTGGGGGACCAGGTCATCGCCAAGACCGCCCTCCTCGCCACCGAGGACGTGCCCAAGATGACCCTGCTCGACCGGCTCATGTTCTGGAAGTAGCGGGCTTCCGCGTTTCCCGCCGCGCTCCGGAATCCCGCCCGTCCCTGGCGCGGGATTCCGGAAGGCGGTTCGTATTTGAAATCTCCATTCTGGGTATCTATAGTGCCGATATAAGGTTCCGTGCCGTAACCGGCGCCGGTGTCCGAATCCGAAAAACCGCGATTCCTCGATCCCGCAGAAGGGACCGCCCATGCCCGATCCTTCGGTCGAGACCCGCCAGGAATCCCCATCGCGCGAGGAGCTGGCCCGCCGCTACACCGAGGTGCGCCGCTTCAGCGGCCACATCTGCGGGCCCCTCTCGCCCGAGGACTGCGTCATCCAATCCATGCCCGACGTGAGCCCCACCCGCTGGCACCTGGCCCACGTCACCTGGTTCTTCGAGACCTTCGTCCTCACTCCCTTCGATGGGGGCTACCGGCCCTGCCATCCGGACTACGTCTACCTCTTCAACTCCTACTACAACGCCGTGGGCCCCCAGTTCCCCCGGCCCCAGCGCGGGCTCGTCTCGCGCCCCGGCCTGGCCGAGGTCCACGCCTACCGCCGCTACGTGGACGAGGCGATGGCGAAGTTCCTCGAGGCCGCCCCGGAGGAGACGCTGGCCGGAGCCGCCCCCATCCTCGAGATCGGCCTCCAGCACGAGCAGCAGCACCAGGAGCTCATCCTGACCGACATCAAGCACGTCCTCTCCATCAACCCCCTCTGCCCGGCCTACCGCGGGCGGGCACCCCAGCCCCCGGCGAAGGCCGCTCCGCTCCGGTGGGCCTCCTTTGGGGAGGGGGTGCGCCGGATCGGCCACGCGGGCGGGGGCTTCGCCTTCGACAACGAATCCCCCCGCCACCGCCAGTTCCTCGAACCCTACGAGCTGGCCTCGCGCCCGGTGACAAACGGGGAGTTCCTGGACTTCATGCGCGACGGGGGCTACGCGCAGCCCGCCCACTGGCTCTCCCTCGGCTGGGCGAAGGCGCAGGAGGAGGGCTGGCGCGCTCCGCTCTACTGGGTGGAGCGCGAGGGCGTCTGGGGGCAGTTCACCTTGGCGGGGCTCCAGCCGGTGGACCCCGCCGAGCCCGTCTGCCACGTGAGCTACTTCGAGGCCGACGCCTGCGCCCGCTGGGCCGGGGCGCGGCTCCCCACCGAGGGGGAGTGGGAGGCGGCTTCGGAGGGGCTCCCCCTCGAGGGCAATTTCGCCGATGGCGGACGCTGCCACCCCGCCCCCGCGCCCCAAGGCGCCAAGTGCCTCGCCCAGATGTTCGGGGACGTCTGGGAGTGGACGTCCAGCTCCTACGCCCCCTACCCGGGCTACCGGGCGGCCGAGGGCGCGCTCGGGGAGTACAACGGCAAGTTCATGTGCAACCAGTACGTCCTGCGGGGGGGCTCGTGCGCCACCTCGCGGAACCACGTCCGCCGCACCTACCGCAACTTCTTCCCCCCCGAGGCGCGCTGGCAGTTCATGGGCTTCCGCATCGCGCGGTGAGGAGCCTTCTCCCGGCCGCCGGTTCCCCTCTTCGCGGGCGCGCGCACGGCCCTGAATCATTTGAAATTTCGATTTCACCTATATACTATTTCGATGTCGATGGTTTTCCTGCGGATGTGCTCCTCCGGGTGGGGCCCTCCCGCCGGCCCCTCCGTTTTCGAGGGAAACGCGCATGAAGACCGTGGTGGTGGTCAACTCCGAGGGCATGGGGCAGGGGAACCCCGCCCTGGCCCGGCGCCTGATGCTCCCCTTCCTGGAGCAGCTCAGGCGGCACGACCACGTGGACGCCTTCGTCCTCTACAACACCGGGGTGAAGCTGGCCGCCGAGGGCTCGGAGTTGATAGGCCCGCTGGCCGCCCTCCACGAGAAGGGCACCGATGTCCTCTGCTGCGGCACCTGCGTGGGAGCCCTGGGGCTGGAAGGGAAGATCCGGGCCGGGCGGGTGAGCAACATGGAGGAGATCGTCAAGACCCTCATGGGGGCGGAGAAGACCGTCACCCTCTGATCGGGAGGGAAATCATGCCGGACGCGCCCAAGGCCACGGCCAAGGCGGCCTCCGTCCTCGCGGGGCCTGGGCGGGCGATCTGCGAGGTGCGGGGCCACCGCTACCCGCTCGACGCCCCGCCCCTCATCGGGGGGCCGAACGAGGAAGTGAACCCCGTCGAGGCCATGGTGGCCGCCCTCGCCGCCTGCGGCGCGCTCTTCCTCCAGCACCTCTCCCAGGCGATGGGCGTTCCCCTCGGCTCGGTGCGCACCGAGGCCGAGGGCGACTTCGACCCGCGCGGGGTGAAGGGGGAGGGCCCTGACCCCATCCTCTCCGCCGTGCGGCTGCGCTACCTCGTGACGGCCGGCGCGGGGACGGACCGCAAGGGGGTGGAGCGCCTCATCGAGGCCTTCCGGGCGCGCTGCCCGGTGCACCGCACCTTCTCGAAGGCCGTCTTCATCCAGGAAGAGATCGTCCTGCGGTAGAAAAACACAAAAAGAGAGCGGGGCGTTGCGCCCCGCTCCTTTTTGCGCATTCTCTTTTGTCCCGGTCGTTGCCGGGTAAGGGCGGATAGCCGCCCTGTCGTGGGTCGTCAGCCTTCCTCTTCCCTCCCTGCCCGGCCGACGAGTGGGGCGAGGGAGGACGGGAACTCGGCTCGTGTCTCTCTTTTGCGTGTCCGCTTCATCCGTGCCCTCCTCTGCAGGTTCGACCCTGCGTTCTTGGAGCGCCTGCCCCCATCGCTCCATTGGGAGCCTCGCGCGGGCTGTTGCCCGGGGCTCCCGTCCCCCCGGCCGCTGCCGGGTGCGCGCCGGATACGCCGGCTTGCGTCTTGGGACCTTCGCGGTGGCGTCCCCGTACGATCAATATGGGAGCGCGCGCGCCTCCGCGCAAGGGAAATGAGAACCGGAAATTCCCTTGCGCCGGTGCGGTGAATACCGTTTCGCCGGGCCGCGGGGGCCGTTAAAATTTTCCGCGCGAATAAAAACGAGCGGGGCATCTCACCCCGCTCGATGTGCTCTCTGTCTCTTGCGGCCGGGGAGAATGTCCCCATTGGCCGCGCCGGACGGTTAGCCGCCCGTCATGGTGCGCCGGCCATCCGGATGTCTCCGGTATTCCCTCCCCGCCCGACCGGCGCGCGGAGCCGGGGAGGCCTCGAACTGCACTTGCAGCACCCGATACCTATCCTGCTGCATATAGGCCCTCCCGCTGGTGGAACCGCCGTGTCCTCGGAGCGCTTGCCCCCCTCGCTCCCCTTCTCCCCCCGGCACCTGCCGGGTGCTGGCCGGCCTGGCCGGCCGTCCCGCTCTTACATCCCTCTCTCTCCTCTCACCAGCTAGGCAATCACAATATGGGCCGCGGAACCATGGCTGTCAAGGACAAAACACTCTGAAATACAAGGCCTTCGCGATTCCGGAGCACCAGCGGGAACAAGAGCTTGCGGCCCCCGGAGCGGGGGCTAGGGCTTCTTGGGGAGGGGGGCCTTGCGGCGCACGATGCGCAGCGCGAGTTCGGGCGGCTGGATCTCCACAAGTCGGACCTCGGCCGGCAGGTCGATGTGGCGGGCGGTGAGGGCGATCCGGGCCTGCCCCTCCGCGCGGCCCGCGAGGTTCACGTTCACCCGCAGGCGCGCCGGGTCGAGGAAGTTGAGGGTGTCCTGGCGCGCCCTGAGCCGCACCTGCACCCGCCCGGGCGGCGCCTCCCCAAGCGAGAGGCCCTCGGCCAGGTTGTAGAAGGAGAGGGGCACGGCGTAGCTCTCCTCCGCCCCCGGGCCGATGCGGTTGAAGAAGTTGCGCGGGCTCTCGCGCTGGTGCGAGCCCACGAGCCAGAGCACGCAAACCGCCGCCAGGGTGGCCACCTTGGGCCGCCAGTTCTCGCGCACGGCGTCCATGAGGGCCCGGCCCTTCCCGGGCGACTCCGGCCGCGCCCGCAGGCGGGCCGAGAGCCAGGTGGCCAGCTCCTCGGGCGTCTCCACCGTCTTGATGCGCCCGTCCTCGGCCGCCGAGACCTCACGCCGCTGCTCCGAGACCACCACCGCGAGCGCGTCCGAGGCCTCGCTGATCCCCGCCGCCGCCCGGTGGCGGGTGCCGTAGAGGGCGGGGAGCGCCGCGCTCTCCGAGAGCGGCAGCACGCACCCCGCGTGGTCCACCCGCCCGTCCCGGATGAGCGCCGCCCCGTCGTGGTAGGGCGAGCCGTAGACGAAGAGCGTCTCGAGCAGCGCCGGGCGCACCTCGGCCCCGATCTGCTCCCCCGGGCTCCGGAGCA
>Ga0156328_1036_pt1 | contig 12617 bp, 10 predicted proteins | sample RifCSPlowO2_12_FD_107976 | JGI IMG/M metagenome (GOLD analysis project Ga0156328, IMG submission 107976) | Candidatus Tectomicrobia bacterium RIFCSPLOWO2_12_FULL_69_37 | reverse complement strand
TGATCTCGTCCCAGACCTTGATCCGGTTGGCCTTCTCCTTGGAGAGGGCGATGAGGCCGTCCTCGTCCTCGCGCTCCTCGACGTAAACCTCGACCTCGTCCCCGGGCTGGAGCTTGCGCCCTCCGTCCGGGAACTCATTGCGGGCGACCAGGCCCTCGGACTTGTAGCCCACGTCCACCAAGATGTAGTCGCCCTCGAAGCCCACGACCCGGCCCTTGACGATCTCGCCGTCCTTCACCAGGAGGGTCGAGGCGTAGAGTTCCTCCATCTGCTCGGGCGAGAGGGAGTCGGCGTCGGCTCCCTCGGGGATGCTGAAACGGGGGGTTTGGATGGGTGATTCGGTCATTTGGTAAGCCAACCTCGGAATGGGGGGGAAAAGGGGGGAAACGCCGCCTCCCGAAGGGCGCCCCGAGCGCCTCCCGAGCCAGCAGCAGTCGTACCTGCGGTGCCCGTCATCTTATTTCAGGGGCGGGGGGGCGTCAACACAACTCAAGGCGCCTCAATCACTTCCCCGTATTCCTGGCGGATTCTGTCTAGCATGAGGGCCAGCACCTGGTCAATGGACCGGCGGGAGGTGTCCACCCGCACGGCGTCCGAGGCGGGAAGGAGGGGAGCGGCGACCCGCTCCCGGTCCCGGCGGTCCCGGGCCCGGATGTCCTCGGCCAGGGCATCCGCGTCGAAGGGGATGCCCTTCTCCCGGAGCTCCCGGAAGCGCCGCAGGATGCGCACCTCGATGTCGGCGTCGAGGAAGAATTTGAGCCGGGCCTCGGGGAAGACCACCGTCCCGATGTCCCGGCCGTCCACCACCGCCCCGGCCCGGTCCTGGTAGCTTCGCTGGAAGGCCAGGAGGGCCTGGCGCACCGGGGGGAAGGCCGAAACCCGGGAGGCGGCGTCGCTCACCCGCTCCTCCCGCAGGGCTTGGGTCACGTCCCGCCCGTCCAGGAAATTCCGCCAGCCATCGGGCGTTTTCCGGCACTCGAAGCGCAGCTCCCGGGCGCAGCGGGCGGCCAGAGCCGGGTCGCCGAGGTCCCCCCTCCGGTCCAGGACCCGCAGGCCCACCGCCCGGTAGAGGGCCCCCGTCTCCAGGTAATCCCACCCAAAATGGTCCGCGATGCCCTTGGCCATGGTGCTCTTGCCCGAGCCGGCCGGCCCGTCCACCGGGATGACGATGCCCATCACGCCCAGCCCTTGTCCTTCAGCCAGCCGTCCCGGCCCTCCTTGGCCCGCCGGAAGACCCCCTCCATCCCCGGGCCGTCCCCCCCCTCCACCATCCGCCGCAGGGCGGCGAGGCGCGCCTCGAACGCATCCAGCGAGGCTAGCAAGGCATTCCGGTTGTCCAGGCAGATCTCCCGCCACATCTCGGGGCTGCTCGAGGCGATCCGGGTGAAGTCCCGGAACCCCCCGGCCGCGTAGGGAAGCCCCTCTCCCTCGAGCGCGGAATCTACCAAAGCATATGCGATCAGGTGAGGCAAGTGACTGATATCCGCGAGGATCCGATCATGCGCCTCGGGGTTCAAGAGGTCCACCTGGGCCCCTACACCCTCCCAGAGGGATTTGAGGGCCTGGAGAGCCTTGGGGTCGGTTTTCTGGGTCGGCGTGAGGATGGTCCGCCGATTCTCGAAAAGCTCCGGGAAGCTGGCCTCCACCCCGGATCTCTCCGTCCCCGCGATGGGGTGCCCCCCCACGAAGCGCACCTGGCGGAGGTCCATCCCCTCGACCGCCCGGACGAAGGGCCCCTTCACGCTCCCCACGTCGGTGAGGACGGCCCCGGGGCTCATCTCCGGGAGAATGTTCCGGACCACCTCGATCCCCGCCTGGACGGGGGTGCCCACCACCACGAGGTCCGAGTCCCGCACCGCCAGCCGGTGGTCCCGCTCCACCCGGTCCACCACCCCCAGGGCGAGCGCCCGCTCCAGGTTCGGAGCCCCCCGTCCCGCCCCCACGAAGCGGCACACCAGCCCCCGCTGCCGGGCCGCCCGGGCCAGCGAACCCCCGATGAGGCCCACTCCGATGACCGTCATCTGCTCGAAGAGAAACGACATGAAACCCTCGGAAACAAGAAATCAGATGAGATTATATCTTCAATAAGTTGTTTTTGAAATTGTTACTTCTTAAGTATATTGGCGAACGACTCGACCACCCGGCGGTTCTCCTCGGGGGTGCCGATGGAGACCCGCAGGTGTCTCGGGAAGCCGTACCCCGCCACCGGACGGACGATGACCCCCTCCCGCAGGAGGGCCTCATACACCCCCTTGGCGTCCCCCACCTCCACCATCATGAAATTCCCCTGGGTGGGGACGAAGGGGAGCCCCAGGGCGGCCAGCTCCCGGACGAGGAACTCCCGCCCCACGTCGTTCACCCGGATGCTCTCCTCGACGTGCTCGCGGTCCTCCAGGGCGGCCTCGGCCGCCGCCAGGGCCAGGGAGTTCACGTTGAAAGGCTCCCGCACCCGCTCCATGGCCGCCGCCACCTCGGGATGAGCGACCCCGTAGCCCACCCGCAGGCCGGCCAGCCCGTACACCTTGGAGAAGGTCCGCAGGGCCACCACGTTGGGGAACTCCGGGATGAGCCTCACCGCGTCCGGGTAGTCCTCCCGGTGAGCGAAGTGGCAGTAGGCCTCGTCCACCACCACCAGGGTGCGCTCGGGCACCCGCTCCAGCAGCCGGCGCAGAGCCTTCTCCCCCACCGCCGTCCCGGTCGGGTTGTTCGGGTTGGCGATGAAGACCGCCTTGGTCCGCTCGTCCACCCTGGCGGCCATGGCCTCCAGGTCGTGGGTGAAGTCCCGCATGGGGGCGGTGCGCATCTCGCAAGAGGTGAGCTGGGAGACGATCAGGTAGACGATGAAGGCCCCCTCCGAGAACACCACCGGGTCCCCCGGGTCGAGGAAGGCGTGGGCCAGGAGCTCCAGCACCTCGTTCGTCCCGTTCCCGAGCACGAAGTGCTCCGGCGTGAGCTCGTAGTGCTTGGCCAGGGCGCGCTTGAGGTAGTAGCCCCCCCCGTCCGGGTAGCGGTTGAGGTCCCCCAGGGCCCGCTGGACGGCCGCCAGCGCCTTGGGCGAGGGACCGAGCGGGTTCTCGTTCGAAGCCAGCTTGATCGAGCCGCTGATCCCCAGCTCCCGCTCCACCTCCTCGATGGGCTTCCCGGGCTGGTAGACCGTGATGCCGGCCACCGGCCGGGCCGTCTGGAACTTCATGAGCCTCTCCTTCGCGCCTGCTTACACGTCTCACCCGGGTGCTTTTTCCCTCTCCCCTTGGGAGAGGGCGGAGCATTCAAGCGGCCCGCCGCTTGGATGCTCCGGGTGAGGGAGGCTTCGGAGCCGCCGTCGCCCCTCACCCCCTTCCCTCTCCCCCCTCCCGAACCGGCGGGCCGGTTCGGGGACCCGAAAAGACGGGGAGAGGGGGGCAGAACCCGATGGTGACCTCGCAAGGAACAGCGCCCCGCAAACAAGCTGCCGGGCCTCGCACTTACTCCCCGGCCGGGTACGACCCCAGCACCCGCAGGTACTCCACCTCCCCCCGCAGGCGCTCCAGGCAGCCCGAAAGGGGGGGCGCCTCGGCGTGCCCCTCCACGTCCATGAAGAACACATAGTCCCAGGCCTTCCGCCGGGAGGGCCGGGACTCGATCTTGGTCATGTTCACCTTCACCTCCGCCACCGGGGTGAGCGCCCGGAAGAGCGAGCCCGGCTCGTTCCTCACCACGAAGAGGAGGCTCGTCCGCGAGCGCGGGGTCTGGGGGGCGGGCGCCTTCCCCAGCACGAAGAAGCGCGTCACGTTGATGCTCTCGGTGTCGAGCTTGGCCACCAGGACCCTGAGGCCGTACCGCTGGGCGGCCATCCGGCTCCCCAGGGCGGCCAGCGTCCGGTCCCTGGCCGCCTGCTGGGCGGCCAGGGAGGTGCTGGCCACCTCCTCCACCGCCGCGTCGGGCAGGTTGTCCCGCAGCCATCCCCGGCACTGGGCCACGGCGTGGGGGTGGCTCAGCACCCGCCGGACCTCCCCCACCTCCTCCGCCAGGGTGAGGAGGTGGATGTCGATGGGCAGCCGCACCTCCCCCACGACGCACAGAGGAGAGTCGATGAGCCGGTCCAGGGTGACGTTGACCGTCCCCTCCAGGGCGTTCTCGACCGGCACCACCCCCTGGTCCGCCCGCCCGGCCTCCACCTCGTCGAACACCGCGGCGATGGAGCCCGCGGGCAGCAGTTCCGCCTCCGGGCCGAAGTGCCTGAGCGCCGCCTCGTGGGTGAAGGTGGCCTCGGGCCCCAGGTAGCTCACCCGCAGCTTGCCCCCGCCCGCCTGCGCCATGGCACCTCTCGATTCCGTACCGGAAATCAGAAACGCGCCATCCTACCTCACCGGCGGGCCGGGCTGAAAGGAGGCCCCTAGAGGTAGCGGGCGAACCAGGCCACCGCCTCCCGCATCCCGATCTCGTGGGTCGCGGGGTTGCAGAACTTGTAGGACTCGTAGTGCTCGGCGCCGGGCAGCTTGACCAGCTTCTTGGGCTCCCCGCAGGCGGCGTGGCAGGAGAGCTGCTCCTGGACGGGCACGAGGTGGTCGCGCTCGGCGTAGATGAAGAGCACGGGCCGGGGCGCGATGCGCCCCGCCACCCATTCGGGCTTGTAGCGCCAGCAGGCCTCGGCGCTCTCCAGGTCGTAGTCCTTCACGTAGTGGGGGTGCTTCTGGTGGTGGCCCTTGAGCACCATCTCGGTGTGGGGGTCGCAGAGCATCATCTCGGGCAGCGGCACGGTGGAGGCCTCCCCCGTCACGACCCGCTTGCGGGCCGCCTCCATGACCTTCTCCCGGAAGGCCGTCCATTCGTGGGGGCGGCGCACCGAGCGCATCCAGCGCTCACCCTCGAACACCCCCACCGAGGTGACCACCACCTTCACCCGCTCGTCGAAGGCCGCCACCCAGACGGCGTTCGCCCCGCCGAAGCTGGTCCCGAAGAGGCCGATGCGGTTCGGGTCCACCCCCTCCACCGTCTCCAGGCAGGTGATGGCGTCGTGGGTGTCCTGGGCCTGCTCGAGCGGGCGGTGGCGGCCCCGCGGGCCCTCGCTCTTGCCGAAGCCCCGGTGGTCAGGCGCCAGGACGAAGTAGCCCTCCTCCCACAGCCGCCGGGGGACGTCCATCCCGTACACTTCCTTCATCCCGCTGTAGCCGTGGAGGCAGATGACGGCGGGCCCGGGCGGGCCGCCCTTCTTCCAGCCCTGCGGGGCGTAGAGGTGGGCGGCGATCTTGAAGCCTTCGCTGTAGTAGAAGATCTCCTGGTACACGCTTCCCTCCCGGGCGGGACGGCGCCGCCTCTCCACACGGACCACGCGGCCCTCCCCCCACCCGGCCCGCGGCCGCGCGGGGGCGAAGGGCGGGAAACCGGCTTACGTGGGGAGAAGCCCCCTCAGCTCCCGCAGCAGCCCCTCGGGCGAGGGGGCCCGCATGAGGGCCTCCCCGACCAGGATGGCGTCCACCCGGGCCCCGGCCAGGGGGGCCACTTCCTTCCAGCCGAAGATGCCGCTCTCGGAGACCAGGACGAGCTGCTCCCGCCGGGCCGCCGGGAGGCGGCCGAAGACGCGCAGGGTGTGGCCCGCGTCCACCTCGAAGGTCTTCAGGTTCCGGTTGTTCCCCCCCAGGATGCGCGCCCCCGCCGCGAGGGCCCGCGCCACTTCTTCTCCGGCGTAGACCTCGACCAGGGCGTCCATCCCCAGGTCCTCGGCCTGGAGGCGGAGGTCCTCCATCTCGTGGGTCTCCAGGATGGCCGCGATGAGGAGGATGGCGTCCGCCCCCCCCGCCCGGGCCTCCAGCACCTGGTAGGGGTCGAAGATGAAATCCTTGCGCAGCACGGGGAGCCGGACCGCCGCCCGGACGGCCCGCAGGTGGCCCATGCTCCCCAGGAAGCGGCGGCGCTCGGTCAGGACGGAGACGGCCGCCGCGCCCCCCGCCTCGAAGCGGCGGGCGGTGGCGGCCGGGTCGAAGGCCCCCGCGATCACGCCCTGGGAGGGGGAGGCCTGCTTCACCTCGGCGACGACGCGCACCCGGGCGCCGTCCGGGTCCCGGCCCGAGGGGGGCATCCGCAAGGCGCGCGCCAGGCCCTGGGCCGGGGGGGCGTCCTTCGCCCGGGCGAGGAGCTCCTCCTCGGGCACGGCGGCGCGGTCGGCGGCCAGGTCCTCCCGGACGCCCGCCACCAGCTCGTCAAGGACGGTGAGCGAACGGATCGTCATGCGTTCGAGAGCTCGACGAGCTTGTCGAGGACACGCCGGGCGGCCCCGGAGTCGAGGGAGCGCGCCGCGAGCTCCACCCCCTCCTTGAGGTCCCCGGCCTTGCTCCCGGCCAGGAGGGCGGCGGCGGCGTTCAGGAGCACCACGTCCCGGCGGGGGCCCTTCTCGCCGGCGAGAACCTTGCGGGTGATCTCGGCGTTTGCCGCCGGGTCGCCCCCGGCCAGCTCCTTCGCCGGGGCGCTCTTCAAGCCCGCGTCCTCGGGCCGCACGTCGTAGCTCCGCACGGTCCTTCCGTCCCACTCGGAGACCCGGGTGGGGCCGGTGAGGGTCATCTCGTCCATCCCGTCGTGGCCGTGGACGGCGAGGGCGCGCCGGGCGCCCAGCTTCCCCAGCACCTCGGCCACCAGCTCGGTCAAGGCGGCGGCGTACACCCCGACGATCTGGCACTGGGCGCCCGCCGGGTTGGTGAGGGGGCCCATGATGTTGAAGATGCTCCGCATGGCGAGCTCCCGCCGGGGGCCGATGGCGTGCCTCATCGCCCCGTGGAGGGCGGGCGCGAAGAGAAAGCCGAAGCCCGCCTCGTCCAGGCATTTCCCCACGCGCTCGGGCGGGGCCTCGATGTTCACCCCCAGGGCCTTCAGGACGTCGGCGCTCCCGCACTGGCTCGAGACCGAGCGGTTGCCGTGCTTGGCCACGGGGAGGCCCGCCCCCGCCACCGCGAAGGCGGCGGTGGTGGAGATGTTGAAGGTGCGGGCGCCGTCCCCGCCCGTGCCGCAGGTGTCCACCACCAGGGGGTGCCGGGTGGGGACGCGGGTGGCCTTGGCCCGCATGGAGCGCACGCTCCCGGCGATCTCTTCGGGGGTCTCCCCCGCCATCCGGAGGGCCACGAGGTAGCCCCCGATCTGGGCCGGGGTGGCCTCCCCGGTCATGATCTGGTCCATCACCCGCTCGGCCTCCTCGGCCGAGAGGTGCTGGTTCTGCACGAGCTTGCCGATGGCCTGCTGGATCATGGGCGAACCATCCTATCTGCCGGGGACCGGATGAGGAACCTTAACCCCGCCCCGCCCCGCCCTCAAGTGCCTCCCCCGCCCGGGGAGGGGGGCTCCTCCCGGTAGACGCGCACCTCCCGCTGCGGGAAGGGGATGCGGATGCCCTCGCGCCGGAAGGCGGCCTCGACGGCGAACATGAGGTCGCTCTTGATGTAGAGGATGTCGCGGGGCTCGCCCACCCAGTAGAGGAGCTCGAGGTTGATGGCGCTGTCGCCGAAGCCCGTGAGGATCACCTGGGGGGGGCGGTTCCCGAGGACAAGGGGGTTCGAGGACGCGGCCTCCAGCAGGCAGCGGCGGACCTTCTCGAGGTCGCTCCCGTAGGCCACTCCCACGGAGATGCGGCCCCGGGTGGTCTTGTCGCCGTGGCTCCAGTTGATCACGTTGTTGGAGACGAAGTTGGAGTTGGGGACGATGACGGAGATGTTGTCCAGGGTGCGGACGATGGTGCTCCTGAGCGCCACCTGCTGAACCACTCCGGTCGTGTTGCCCACCTCGATGAAGTCGCCCGGCTTCACCGTCCGCTCCAGCAGGAGGATGACCCCGCTGATCAGGTTGTTCGCGATGGTCTGGAGCCCGAAGCCCACTCCCAGGCCGATCACCCCCGCGAAGATGGTGAGGGTGGTGAAGTCCACCCCGACGGACTTGAGGGCCGCGACGGCGCCCAGGGCGAGAACGAGGTAGCGGACGCCGAGGGCGATGTTCCCGCGCATGCCCTCGCCGCCGAAGGACTCGTCCATCCGCGTGTGGATCAAGTCGCGGAGGTAGCGGCTCAGCCACACGAAGACGGCGAAGATGACCCCCACCTTCACCACGTTCGCCACCGAGATGCCCACCCCGCCCACCTCGGCCACCGGGGTGACCAGGACGGCGAGGAGCCAAGCGAGGGCGTAGAGGTCCACCCCCCACAGCACCATGAGCACCACGGCGACGGCGGCGTAGATCGCCCAGCGGGCGAGGACGCGGGCCGTCCCCGAGAGGCGATCCAGGTGGCCGAGGTCCATCCCGAACCGCCGATGCACCTCTCCCCCCGCCAGGAAGAGCGCCCGCAGGCGGGCCTCGGCCCGGGAGAGCAGGCCCCGCCCGAGGGCGACGATCAGGCCGCTAAAGACGAGGCCGGTCACGATGTACTGGGTCAGGTTCCGGAAGCCCAGGCCGTAGAGCAGCAGCAGGAGCCCCATCCCCACCAGCAGGGCCATGCGGTAGGCGCGCCCGGGGGCGGAGAGCAGCCGCCGCGCCTGCTCTCGCCCGGCCACGGGGCGCAGGAGGACGTGGATCACCTCCTGGGAGGCCACCGTGAGGATGATCATGACCATCCCGATCCAGAAGACGGTCCACAGGAGGGCCACGAAGCCCGGCCGGTAGGCGAGGGCCTCGAAGGAGGCGATCGGGATGAGCGTCCAGGCGCAGAAGGCGAGGATCCGCAGGGCGGCCGGGCGGACGGAGTCCGCCGCCTCGCGCGAGGCGGCGAACGGGCGCGGCCCCTCGCCGGGGGGAAAGACGACCTGGCGCACCAGCGTCCGCAGGAAGGCGTAGGCCGCCGCGCCCCCAAAAACGACCAGCGCCAGCACCTCGGCCTTGTCGTCCCAGGTGACGGAGAGGGCGAGGTCCACCGAGAAGATCTCGATGGAGAGATAGACAGCCGCCAGCAGGAGCAGCTTGGGGAGGGCGGCCTGCCCCAGGCGGCAGGCCGCGGCGAACGCCGCCTCGAGCCCGAGCCCGGCGACCGTCCGGGGCGCCTGGCCTGTCCGGCGCGCCAGCCAGGCGCCCAGCCTCCGGTAGGCGAACAGGGCCAGCACCAGGAGGAGGAGCGAGCCGAAGCTCTTGCTCACGAACCGCGCGATGCCCGCGGGCGTCAGGTGGGCGTAGCGCTCCGGGAGGCCGGCCACGAAGTCCCGCCAGCCCAGGAAGAGGCCGAACAGATCGTCGCGGACGCCCCGGAGGTCATGGAAGTCCACGAACGTCCCGGAACGGTGGAGGAGCGCCCCCCGCTCCCAGAAGAACTTCGACTCCTCCGCCTTCTTCCGCAGGAGCTGGGCCGCCTTGCCCAGCTCATCTTCCCCCGCCCCGCGCGGCCTCCCGCCCTCCTGCGCCCTCGGGACCGCGGGAGGGAGGATCTGGAGGGGGGCCGGGAGCGGCGGGGCGGGCGCGGGGCCGGCCTTGGGGGGGGCCTTCCTCTCCTGGGCCCGCGCCGCCGGGCTCGGCGAAGCGGCCAGCCAGAGGAAAGCGAGCGCGAGGAGAAGCCACGCACGCGCGGGCCCCCTCCGACGCGGCGCCCGCGGTCCCGCTTCACGCACGGACGCAGCCTCCCTCCAGGGCGTTCTTGAGGAGGGACTTGCCATCCGGCGTCAGGATGGATTCGGGGTGGAACTGCACCCCCGCCACCGGGAGCCCCTTCACCCGCACCCCCATGATCTCGCCCTCCGCCGTCTCGGCGCACACCTCCAGACGCCCGGGCAGGCTCTCCCGCTCGATCAGGAGGCTGTGGTAGCGGGTGGCCGTCATCGGGTTGGGCAGCCCCTCGAAGACCCCCCGCCCGTCGTGGCGGACCTCGGAGGTCTTGCCGTGCATGATCCGCGCGGCGCGCACCACCCGGCCGCCGAAGGCGGCCCCGATGGCCTGATGCCCCAGGCACACGCCCAGGATGGGATACCGCTCAGCGTACCGCTCGATGAGGGGCACGGAAAGCCCCGCGCTCTCTGGCCGCCCGGGCCCAGGCGAGATGACGACGAGGGCGGGGCCGAGCTTCTCCACGTCGCCCAGGGAGAACCGGTCGTTCCGCCACACCGTCACCTCCGCCCCCAGCTCGGCCAGGTACTGGACGAGGTTGTAGGTGAAGGAGTCGTAGTTGTCGATCATCAGCACGCGGGGCATCTTCTCATTCCCCCCAAAGGCCGCCAGATGTGGAATCTAGACAGCTCGCTCACCGGGCAAGCACCCGGCAACGGAATTCCCGGAGGCTCCGCCCCTCTCCCAATGGGAGAGGGTGAAAATCCCAGGCCATCTCCCAGGACGGGCATCATTGCGCGGCTAGAGCAGCCCCGTCCGCGCCAGTTCCAGGGCGCGGAGGGTGCCGCGGGCCTTGTTGATGGTCTCCTCGTACTCGAAGGCGGGCTTCGAGTCCGCCACGATCCCCGCCCCCACCTGGAGGTAGAGCTTCCCCTCCCGGGCGAAGAGGGTGCGGATGGCGATGCAGGTGTCCATGTTGCCGCCGAAGCCGAAGTAGCCCACCGCCCCGGCGTAGGGCCCCCGGCGGACGGGCTCCAGCTCCTCGATGATCTCCATGGCCCGCACCTTGGGCGCGCCCGAGACCGTCCCCGCCGGGAAGGCCGCCCGCAGGACGTCGAAGGCGTCCTTCCCGGCGGCGAGCGTGCCCACGACGTTGCTCACGATGTGCATGACGTGGCTGTAGCGCTCGATGGTCATCTGCTCGGTCACCCGCACCGTGCCCCGCTCGCAGACGCGGCCCGCGTCGTTGCGGCCCAGGTCCACCAGCATGATGTGCTCGGCGCGCTCCTTCTCGTCCGCGAGGAGCTCCTCGGCGAGGGCGCGGTCCTCTTCCTCGCTCTTCCCCCGGCGGCGGGTGCCGGCGATGGGCCTCACCTCCACCTTGTCCCCCTCCAGCCGCACCAGCACCTCGGGGGAGGCTCCCACGAGGGTGGTGTCCCCGAGCGCCAGGTAGAACATGTAGGGCGAGGGGTTCACCGTCCGCAGCGCCCGGTAGATGGAGAAGGGGTGGACGTCCAGCGCGCTCTCCAGCCGCTGGGCCAGCACCACCTGGATGGCCTCCCCCGCGTGGATCATCTCCACCGCCTGGGCCACCGCCGCCTCGAAGCCTTCCCGCGGGAAGGAGGAGGCGAGGCCCTTCGCCTCGGCCACGGGGTGGCCCGAGAGCCTGGCGGCGGGCGGGGAGTCCGGCTCGCGCGGGGGGGCGGCCGGGGAGCTCTGGAGCCTGCCGATCAGCCGCTCGATGCGCCCCACCGCCTCCCGGTAGGCCACCTCGGGCTCGATTCCGTCGAGGTGGGCGTGGGCCACCACCTTCATCCGCTGGGAGACGTGGTCGAAGATGATGAGGCTGTCCGTGATCATGAAGACGAGATCGGGCAGCCCCAGGTCGTCCGCCGCGCGCCCGGGCAGGCGCTCGATGAAACGCACGGCGTCGTAGGCCATGTAGCCCACCGCCCCGCCCCAGAAGCGCGGCAGCCCGGGCGCCTCGACCGCCCGGTAGCGCCCCATGAATTCCCGCAGGGCCTCGATGGGGTCATCGGCCTCGAAGGACTCGGTGCGGCCCCGCCGGGTCAGGCGGACCTTCCGCCCCTTGCTCTCGAAGACGGCCGCCGGCCGGCTGCCCAGGAAGCAGTAGCGGCCCCATTTCTCTCCGCCCTCGACGCTCTCCAGGAGAAAGGCGTAGGGCCCGTCCGCGACCTTGAGATAGGCCGAGACGGGAGTTTCGAGGTCGGCGAGCACCTCGCGGTACACCGGCACGACGTTCCCCCGCTTGGCAAGCTTGAGGAAGGCCTCCCGGTCGGGGACGTAACGCTCGCTCTCCATGATCTCCTCAGGGCCGCCGCGCCGCGCTCAAGCGGGGGAACGTCGTGCCGGTGTACCGCGAGGTGCTCGCCGACCTCGAAACTCCCGTCTCGGCCTATCTCAAGGTCGCGGACGGGCCCTACGCCTTTCTCCTGGAGAGCGTCGAGGGCGGAGAGAAATGGGGCCGCTACTGCTTCCTGGGCAGCCGGCCGGCGGCCGTCTTCGAGAGCAAGGGGCGGAAGGTCCGCCTGACCCGGCGGGGCCGCACCGAGTCCTTCGAGGCCGATGACCCCATCGAGGCCCTGCGGGAATTCATGGGGCGCTACCGGGCGGTCGAGGCGCCCGGGCTGCCGCGCTTCTGGGGCGGGGCGGTGGGCTACATGGCCTACGACGCCGTGCGTTTCATCGAGCGCCTGCCCGGGCGCGCGGCGGACGACCTGGGGCTGCCCGATCTCGTCTTCATGATCACGGACAGCCTCATCATCTTCGACCACGTCTCCCAGCGGATGAAGGTGGTGGCCCACGCCCACCTCGACGGAATCGAGCCCGAGGTGGCCTACCGGGAGGCGGTGGGGCGCATCGAGCCATGGGGAACCCGGGAGGTCCACCATGGCATCGCCGCTCGGCGCGTGAGGATATGAAGCTAATCTCCCCTGGGTGGATCTCCCCTCCGGAGCCAGGTGAAGCCTCGCCAGGGCCAAGCCCCCCGGGAGAAAATCCGCTCGCTCATGCCACCCTCACCTCTCCGAGAGAAATCCACCTGCGCGGGGACGATACCCAGAAACCTCAGCCTGCGTCAAGGGTTTCTTCCTCGGGCTCGGGCGGGCCGGGGGGCG
>Ga0156328_1090_pt1 | contig 12658 bp, 11 predicted proteins | sample RifCSPlowO2_12_FD_107976 | JGI IMG/M metagenome (GOLD analysis project Ga0156328, IMG submission 107976) | Candidatus Tectomicrobia bacterium RIFCSPLOWO2_12_FULL_69_37 | reverse complement strand
CAGGCGCTTTCCCCGCCCATGGGGCGGATCTGATCGCGGAGGAGGCCCCGGCGGTCGAGGATCATGGTGAGAGCCCCGGCGGCGGCGCCCAGGACGGCGGCGGTGGCGAGGTTCATGGCGGCGTAGGGGAGGCCGAGGAGCCCGGCGGTCAGGGTGAACTTCTCGGGGCTCATGAGGGGGGCGCTGATCCAGAAGGCCATGACGGGGCCGAGCGGCACCCCTCCGGCGAGCAGGGCGGCGATGACGGGGATGACTCCGCAGGAGCAGAGCGGTATCACGGCGCCGGTGGCGGCCGCGCCCAGGATGGCGGCGCCCTCCCCGCGCTGGAAGAGGACGCGGATGCGCCCGGCGGCGCCCGAGGAAGTGGCCCAGGCGGAGAGCGCCACGCTCAGGGCGAAGTAGGGGAGGATGTTCCAGAAGGCCTTGGCGGCGAAGAGGAGGTTGCGGAGAATCTCCCGCGCCATGCGCTCGGGGGTGAGGCCCAGCCAGAGTCCCAGCGCCGCGAGGCCGGCCGCCAGCATCGTCAGGAGGAGCAGCCAGGCGCGGGGGCTCCCGCCTTCGCGAAGCCCGCTTCCACCCTCCGCAGCGGTAGTCCCGCTGCTGCGGAGGACGGGTCGGCGGGCGGAGGAAGGCCGCAGGGCGTCGGTCCACCGCGCCCAGCGCCTGGGAGTAGGGGCGTATTGCAATACGCCCCTACCCGCGGGGGCGGAGACGATGGGGAGGGACTCGCGGGCGCTCAAGGAAGGCTCTCCTTATTTTTCTTCCTGGTAGTCCGGAAGGCAGCAGGGGTCGAGGGGGAGGAAGAGGGTTTCGGCCTCTTGGGCGAGGTGCTCGACGGCGCGGACGGCGGCCTCGCGCTCCCCGGCTGGGAGGCGCTCCAGGAGGGCGCGGTCCCCCGCGGCGCACTCGGCGGTGATCTCGTGGCCGAGGGAGAGGCCCTCCGGGGTGGGGATGAGGCAGCACACCCGGCGGTCCCCGGGGCGCAGCCTGCGCTCGATGAGGCCGCGCTCCACCAGGGGGTCGGCGCAGCGGGTGGCCCCGCTCGGCGTCAAGCCCAGGCGGGCGGCGAGGGCCCCCATGGGGAGGCCCGCCCCGCCGCCCTCCTCGCAGAGGGTGCGGAGGAGGGCCCACTGGCTGTAGGTCAGGCCGCGGCAGCAGACGGCGTCGCGGTCGGCGGGCCGGCGGCGGTCGGCCAGGCGGTCGAGGGCGCGCTTCAGGCGCATGCCGAGGGCGTCCTGGCCCTCCACCACCGGCGCCGCCGGCTGGGTTCCACCGTTCCTTGCCGCCATGCTGGGTCCCCCCTGATGGTTCGGGTGATCAATATTTGACAAAATTAACTATGTGCCTCTTCCTCCCGCCCGTCAAGCGGAATTTCACGGGCGAGCGGTTGTGGCCCCCGGGGGCGGGGCCTATACTCCGAAATCCTGGATTTTTCCCGGGCGCGGGGCCTGCGGCCCCGCGCGGCGCCGAGAGGGTGACCCCGTGGTGGACGACGCCGAGCTCGCCGAGGTCTTCGAGGAGGCCGCCTCCGGGCGCGTGGCCGGGATCCTGGGGGACGTCCGCCAGGTGCTGCGGGTGACCCAGGCGGCCTTCTTCTTCCGCGCCCTGGCGGCGCACGAGGCCTACCTGGCGGCGGCCTGGGAGGCGCTCAAGCCGAACGCCTCCGTCGCCTACTTCGAGCGCTGCGCCGACAGCCTGAGGATGCGGATGACGCCCCCCCTGCCCCCCGACGTGCCCGAGCACGCGGAGGCCCTTGAGGAGCTGGGCTACCCGGCGGAGCGGGTCGCCGAGGTCGCCGGGATCCTCGAGGCCTACAACTACGCGAACCCCAAGAACCTCATCCTCGCGGCGGCCCTCAAGGGGGCCCTCAACGGGGTGAGGATCGGCGGGGTGAAGCCCGGCCACGCGGGGGACCTCGACCCGCTCCCCCAGGGCCCGCCCCGCTCCATGCGCAAGGCCGCGCTGGTGGACCCCGCCCGGGCGGAGGGCAGGGTGCGCGCCCTCCTGGAGGAGATCGGCCGCAGCTCCCCGGGCGGGGCGGTGGGCAGCGTCTGGCGGGCGCTGGCGGGCCATCCGGAGTACCTGGAGCTGGCCTGGGCCTTCGTCCGGGAGGAGTCGAAGAAGAAGGGCTTCGAGATCACCGTCAGCCTCTCCCAGGGGGCGGCCGCCGCCGCGGCCCAGGAGTTCCCCCACCCGGTGGCGCTCGACCGCGCCCGGGCGCGCGCCCTGGGGCTGGGCGAGGCCGAGGTGGATCGCATCGACCGCACGCTGGACCGCTTCATCCATCTCATCCCGCGCACGAACGTCTCCATCCTGCTCCTCAAGGCCGCCCTCCTCGGGGAGGGGAGGGTGCGCCGCAAGCCCTTCGAGGGGGAGTGAGGCCCGCCCGGCCGTCCTCCGGGAGCCCCGGAGGCCCGATGCCCAGGTGCGTGAGGGTGCGCCCGTGACCGGGTGGGAGGCGGTTCTCGCGGTGGCGGTCTTCTTCCTCGCCGGGACGGTCAAGGGCACCATCGGCTTCGCGCTCCCCCTGATCGGGGTACCCTTCCTCTCCGTCTTCATCGGCCCCCGGGACGCGGTGATGATGATGTCCATCCCCGTCTTCCTCACCAACCTGGCCAACGCCTGGATCGACCGGCGGCAGTGGCGCTACGCGAAGGAGATCGTCCTCTACACGGCGGCGGGCGTCCTCGCGGTGCCGGCGGGCACCCTCTTCCTCCACTGGGTGAACCCCGAGGTGGCGCGCCTCCTGCTGGGGCTGGCGGTGTACTTCTACCTGGCCGCCCGGGGCCTCTTCCCTCCCGTGGAGACCCTCTCCCGGGCCGGCCGGGTGGGCATCGGTGGGAGCCTGGGGGCGCTGGCGGGTTTCATGACGGGGGTCGCGAGCGTGCCCGGGCCCGTGAACGTCGTCTACTTCTCCATGTTCTCCTGGCCCAAGGAGGCGTTCATCTTCATGATGAACTTCTTCAACACGCTGGTCGCCTCCTCCCTGGTCGCCTCCCTCGCCTACCATGGGAGCTACACCCTGGGGGCGCTCCTGTGGATCGGGGCCTCCCTCGTCCCCATCTTCGGGGGCATGTGGCTCGGCCTGCGCCTCAGGGACCGGCTCGACCAGGCGCTCTTCTACCGGGTGGTGCGGCTGGCGCTCTTCTGGGTGGCGACGAGCCTCGTCCTGCGCTCGGCCTGGAAGTTCCTCGCCTGAGGCCGGGGAGGGGGCCGGAGTTCGGGGTTTTTTCGCCAATTTTCCCTCATTTTCCGTCATGAAACCGCATTTTCCCCCTGGACTTTTCGGCCCGGGAATCTATACTGAATTCGTCCACATTACAGACGGGGGGAAGATGGGGGGCTCCATGATGGGGCGGGCCCCGAGGGGATGCCTCGCCCGGGCGGCCCGCCCGATGTCCCTCCCGCCATCTCGCGCGTGCCCTCCGGGCCCTGCCGGGCTTGATCTTCCCCGCGCCGTGGAGTAGCTTCCCCTGCCCTGCCTGGGGAGGGGCCGTGTTGTTGACACCTCCCCGGACGGATGGGAGGATCCGGGCGGTTTCGGGCGGTGAGGTGCCTCGTCCGGCCGGAGTCGGGCTTGCGCATACTGGAGCGCCCGTAGCTCAGCTGGATAGAGCAACGGACTTCTAATCCGTAGGCCGCAGGTTCGAATCCTGCCGGGCGCGCCAAGGAGCACCCCAAGCGGCTCGCCGCTTGGGCGGCGGTGCCCGCCACCGCCCGTCAAGGCTGTCCCGCACGCGGTGGGTGTAGCTCAGCGGTTAGAGCGCCGGGTTGTGGCCCCGGAGGCCGGGGGTTCAAATCCCCTCACTCACCCCATCCACCCTCCCAGGGATGGGATTCGGCCGCTCCGAGGGCGCCCGTAGCTCAACTGGACAGAGCATCGGACTTCGGATCCGAAGGTTGTAGGTTCGAGTCCTACCGGGCGCGCCAGGGGTGGAACCCCGGGCGAGGGATTCCAAGCGGCCGGCCGCTTGGGGACCCCCCCCGCGGCGGCGGGCAGGGACGGGAGAGAACGCGAATCGGCGCCCCCCCCGGGGGCGCTCTTGGGCCGCTAGCTCAACTAGGCAGAGCAACGGACTCTTAATCCGTGGGTTGAAGGTTCGATTCCTTCGCGGCCCACCATGGATGCCTTGGACGCCGGGCGCGGCGCGCGCCCGGCGTTCGTTTGCCTGGACGGCTACTCCGGCACGAACGCCACCGCGCGGATCCAGGCCCCGCTCGCCTTCTCGACCTTGATGGGGAAGAGGGCGATTTTGAAGCCGGAGGGGGGGAGCTGGTCGAGGTTCGCGAGCTTCTCGGCGTGGATGTACTCGCGCTCCCGCGCCAGGAAGTGCGAGGGCCAGAGCGAGTGGGGCCGCCCCGCCAGGTGGTTCCGCTTCATGAACTTGTAGGGCACGTCGAAGCCCCAGGCGTCCGTGGCCATCACCTTGATGCCCTGCTCGATGAGCCAGAGGGTCGCCTCCCGCGACATCCCCGCGAAGCACTCGAAGAAGTCCGGCTTGCGGTGGTGCTTGTCCGCGCCGGTGCGGATGCACACGATGTCCCGCGGCTTCAGGGCGTAGCCGATCTTCCTGAGCGCGTCTTGCACGTCCCGCGCCGTGATCTCGTAGCCCGCCGGCTTCTCGTGGAAGTCCAGCACCACCCCGTCCCCGAAGCACCACTCGAGCGGCACCTGGTCGATGCGCCTGGCGGGCGCGCCCTCGGAGAGGGGCCCGTAGTGGTAGGGGGCGTCCAGGTGGGTGGCCGCGTGGGTGGAGACGTGCAGGGTCTCGCCCGAGGTGCCCATGCCGTCCGGCAGGTCGGCGGGGTCGATGCCCATGTTCTTGGCGGCCATGCGGCCGTAGGCCTCGTGGTCCCAGTACATGATGACCTGCTCCTGGGGCTCGAAGGCGTTGTTCATGATCGGGACGCTGAGGTCCACGAGCCGGACCTTGGGCCAGTCCACCATGCCGTGTCCTCCGGAGCGGGGGGTCAGCCCCCCATCACGATGCCGCCGTTCACGTCGAGGCAGATGCCGGTGATGTAGGAGGCCTCGTCCGAGGCGAGGAAGAGGGCCGCGTGGGCGATGTCCGAGGGCCGGCCCACCCGGCCGAGCGGGATCTGCGCGACGACCTCCTTCTCCCGGGCGGGCAGCCACACGTCCGTCAGCGGGGTGGCGGTGGGGCCGGGGGCGATGGCGTTCACGGTGATGCCGTGAGGGCCCAGCGTCCGGGCCAGGGCGCGCGTGAGGCCGATCACCCCCGCCTTGGCCGCAGTGTAGGGGAACCCCGCCGCGACCGAGCCCAGCCGCCAGGCGGAGGAGGAGAGGTTCACGATGCGCCCGTACTTGCGGGCCATCATCTGTTCCGAGACGGCCCGGATGCAGAGGTACTCCCCCTTGAGGTCCACGCCGAGGACGGCGTCCCAGTCCTCCTCGGTGTAGTCCAGGAAGGGCTTCTTGGGGGAGATTCCCGCGTTGTTGACGAGGATGTCGATGTGCCCGAAGGCGCCGAGGCCCGCCTCCACCGCCCGGCGCACCTCGGCGCTCTTCGAGACGTCCAGCGCCTCGCACCGGGCCGCGCGCCCCTCCCCGGCCAGCGCGGCGCGGAGCTTCTCCAGGCGCTCCCGGTCCCAGTCGCAGGCGAGGATGGAGGCGCCCTCCCGGGCGAAGAGGTGGGAGACCGCCTCCCCGATGCCGCTCGCCGCCCCCGTGACCATGGCCACCCGGCCCGCGAGACGCATGCCAGGCCCTCCCGCTAGAACTGGACGAAGCCGCCGTCCACGTTGATGGACTGGCCGGTGATGCCCGCGGCGTCGTCCGAGGCGAGGAGGAGGGCCAGGGGAGCGACCTCCTCCGGGTCGATGAAGCGCTTCATGGGGACGCGGCTGCGCAGCTCCGCCTCCTGCTCCTTGAAGGTCTTGCCCGTCTCGTCCGCCCACTTCTGGATGCTCTCGGTGAACATGCCGGTCGCGACGAAGGTGGGGCAGATGCAGTTGGCGGTGATCCCCAGGGGCGCCACCTCGGCCGAGAGCGACTTCGTCAGCCCCAGGACGGCGTGCTTCGAGGCCGCGTAGGCGCTGCGGAAGGGGAGGCCGATCTTCCCCGAGACCGAGGCCACGTTGATGATGCGGCCCCACTTGCGCTCCATCATGGAGGGCAGCACCTCGCGGATGGCGGTGAAGGGGGCCTTGGCGTTGATCTGCATGGTGCGGTTCCAGACCTCGTCCGGGAGCCGGTGGACGGGCTCGAAGCTCACGATGCCGGCGTTGTTCACCAGGATGTCGATCGGGCCCAGCTCCTTCACGGCCGCGCGGATGGCCCGGAGGATGTCCTCGTCCTTCAGCACGTCGCAGCGGCAGACGAGGGCCTTGCGGCCCAGCTTGCGGATGTCGGCGGCGACCGCCTCCATCTTGTCCACCGTCCGGGCGGCCAGGGCGACGTCCGCGCCCTCCCGGGCGAAGAGCCGGGCGACGGCCCCGCCGATCCCGCCCGAGGCCCCCGTGATGAAAGCGACTCTCCCTTGCAGCTTCATGGCATCTCCTCGTCGGTAGGTGACGGCTCCAGGATTCCGGTCAGCGCGCCAGGACCTCCCGCGCGTACTTCTTGAGCTTCTCCGGCGCCACCGTGGTGGAGCGCATGCTGGGGGGCGGCGTCTCCAGATCGAGCTGGAGGGTGTCGTTCAGCCGGTTCATCAGGTTGAAGTGGCAGATGACCACCGTCAGCTCGATGATCTCCTGGGGGCTGAAGTGGGTCTTGATCTCCTCCCAGCACTTCTTGTCGCGCTTGGCCTCGTTCTTGGTGACCAGCTCGGCCCAGCGCACCACGCACTTCTGCTTGGGCGAGAGGGCCGCAGAGTTTTCGAAGTCGCCCTCGGCCGCCTTCACTTCCTCCTCCGTCAACCCGCTGACTTGACCAAGCCGCCGGTTGTGCCCGAGTCAGAAGTGGCAGGTGTTGACGGCCGAGGTGCGGATGATGGCCAGCTCCTTGGTCTTGGCGTCGAGCAGGCCCCCGCTCTCCCGCTGGATGGCGGTGGTGAAGGGGATGAGCCACTTCACCACCCAGGGGCTGTGGGCGACGGTGCGCGTGGAGTTCGAGACGAACCCGAGGAGCTCCCGGGCGCCGTCGAAGGTGCGCCTCACGTCCTCCGAGGCTTCCTCGTCCGAGATCTTGGGCAGGCGGGGCATCCTGGTCCTCCCGTTCCTTGGCCGGGCCGCCTCAGCGGCCAGCGTCCTCGACGATCCGGCGGAACTCGCCGTCGGTGAGCTGGCGCTTGCGCCAGCGGATCTCGGAGCGCACCTTCTGCACCACGGCGGGCTCCTTGCCGGGGGCGATCTTCAGGCCCAGCTCCTTCGCCTTGGTGCGGACCGCCCAGGGGCCGGAGTAGTGGCCGAGCAGGTTGTGCTGGGCGTTCCCGAACATGCGGGGCTTCATGCAGAGGTAGGACCAGAAGCCCTCCTCCCCCTCGGGGACGCAGTAGTGCACCTCGACGAGGTGGGAGAAGGCGGTCTTCCCGACGAAGGGCATGGTGTCGGTCATGGGCCACTTCATCACGTCGGAGACGAGGCGGGAGAGCTCGCTCATCTTATCGAGCCTGATGCCCAGGTCCACGCCGTAGTAGATCTGGACCACCGCGGCGACCTCGGCCAGGGGGGCGATGTGGGCGCGCTCGCCCAGGCCGTTCACGCAGGCGTCGATGAGGTCGGCCCCGCCCTCCACCCCGGCGTAGATCGCGGCGGTCGCCAGGCCGATGTCGTTGTGGGTGTGGAGGCCGATCTCGGTCCCCGGCAGCAGGCGCTTCATCTCCCGCACGACGTGGGTGTAGACGGGGGTGATGGCCATGCCGTTGATGTCGTCGAGCTTGATCATGTCGGCGCCGGCGTCCACCAGCTTCTTGCAGACCTCGGCGAGCCGCTGGATGGGGATGCGGGTGCAGTCCTGGATGAGGCAGCCGACCTTCCGGCTCTTGCCCGCCTTCTCGCGCGCGTAGTTCACCGAGCCCATGGCGCGCTCGATGGCCTGCTCGATGGTGATGCGCGCCCCCGCCATGGACTCGAAGAGGCACATCTGGTGCTCGGAGAAGGAGAAGCAGAGGGTGGTGTAGTCCGCGCCGTGGCCGAAGTTCAGGTCCACCTCCACCTTGGCCATCTCGGGGTTCAGGACGGCGGTGGGGTGCACCAGGGCCTCGATGGTCACGTTGGGGTGGCGCTTCTTGACCTCCTCCATCTCCTGGGGGTCGTCGTGGTGCATCTGGAGCATCCCCACCCCCGCCTCGACCAGCTTGTCGGCGATGAGGAGCACCTCGTCGCGCCGCAGGGAGACGCCGGGGAGCTGGCGCCCCTCGCGCAGGGTGATGTCGCAGAGCTTGAGGTTGGGGGAGATGGTCATCTTGGAGCGGATCTCCTCCGAGAAGCAGTGCTGCGAGATCCGCCACAGGTCGGTGATGGCTTCGAGCTTGCTGTTGACCGGGTGCCCAGGCATCTGTTTTCCCTTTCCCTCCGATAGAAGCGCGGTGCGGTGTGTGTTATTGCCGGGTCGGGTCCGCCGGCGCCGCGCCGGCTCCCTTGGATGCGAACAGCCCGGCGGGCCAGCAGATCTGCTTGATGATCGCCGCGACGAGCAGGACGAGGCCGATGGCGAAGGGTGTGAGCGTCGGAGTTACCACATCGGCCGTGAAAAAGACGGCCGAGGCGAAGAACAGCAGCCGCTCGATCAGGGTGGTGCGCTTGATGAAGTAGCCCTGCAGGGAGGCGGCCGCCGCGGTCGTGGCGAAAAAGGCGCCCGCCGCCGCCAGGAGTATTTCAGGGAGCGTGCCCAGGGCCATCAGCGCGGGGTTGTAGACGAAGAGGAAGGGGACGAAAAACGCGACGTACCCGTACCGGATGGCCTCCCACCCCGTCTTCCAGTAGTTGGCTCCCGCCAGCTTGGACCCTGCCAGGGCGGCGAGGGCCACCGGGGGGGTGAGGGCCGAGAGGATGGAGTAGTAGAGGACGAAAAAGTGGGCCGGGAGCTCCTGGGCCCCCAGCTTCACGAGGGCGGGCACCACGATGACCGCCACCACGATGTAGGCGGGCACGGTGGGGACCCCCATCCCGAGGATGGCCGACGCGATAGCGGTCATGACATAGGCGAGGAGGAGGCTCCCCTGGGCGTAGTCGGCCACCAGCAGGGGCAGCTTGAGGCCGACGCCCGTCGCCATGATGATCTTGACGAAGATGGCGATGCAGGCCATCCCGGCGGCGAACTCCGCCGCCCGCCGCCCGCCGTTGTCGAGGCAGTGGCGGAGGGAAGAGAGGAATTTCGCATCGAGGCCCTCGTAGCCCATCATCGCGGCCAGGAGCAGCACCGCCCAGAAGGCCGCGAGGTAGGGCGTGTAGCCCGCCACCATGATGAGCACGAGAGCGGGGATGGGGAGGAAATACTTCCATCCGCCCAGGATGTCGCGTAGCCGGGGGATCTCCTCGACGGGGATGGCCTTCAGCTCCCGGTAATGCGCCCGGAAGTGCACGCTCAGCCCCACGGTCCAGAAGTAGAGGACGGCGGGGATGGCGGCGTAGCCCATGATCTTGACGTAGGGGGTCGAGGTGAACTCGGCCATCACGAAGGCCACCGCCCCCATGACGGGGGGCATGATCTGCCCTCCCGTCGAGGCCGCCGCCTCGATCGCCCCCGCCACGTGGGGGTAGAACCCCTGGCGCTTCATCAGCGGGATGGTGAAGGTGCCCGTCGTCACGACGTTCGCGACGGGGCTGCCCGATCCCATCCCCATGAGGGCGCTCGCCATGACGGCCGCGTAGCCTCCCCCCGCCTTCTTCCCCCGGAAGAGCGCGAGCGGGAGGTCGATGAAGAACTTGGCCGCGCCCGAGTTCTCGATGAAGCTCCCGAACACGAGAAAGACCACCATGTAGGTGGCCGAGATGAAGAGGAGCGTTCCGTAGATGCCCGAGAGGTCGGTCGTGAGCATGGCGATCAAGCGGACCGGTTCCACCCCGCCGTGGAAGAAGGCCCCGGGGAGGTAGGGGCCAGCGAAGGCGTACCCGACCCCGATCAGCGCCATGATGGGAAAGACGGGCCCGAAGGCCTGGTGGGAAGCGGCTATCACCAATACGACGATCACGAGGCCGACCGCCGTGTCCACCGCGTTGGGGAACCCCTCCCGGTCCACCAGCTCGTCGGCCTCGGCGTGGATGTAGGCCGACGCCAGGAGGCCGAGGATAAGGGCCAGGAGGAAGAGATAACGGCTCCTCCCCCCCCGCTCGGCCGCCTGGAGGAACACGACGCTCAGGCCGAAGGCCAGGTGAATGTTGAGGAACGGGATGTGGGAGAAGAGGACGATCTGGGTGCTCAAGAGGTGATAGACGGCCATGCAGATTGCAAGCGTGGACGCCGCCCATGAGATCATGTTGTGCTTTTCTGGCCGCATACCCATCCCCAGCCCGCCGTTATGCGTGCGCGAAAGATTTTCGCTTGGGCTTCGGGCCGCCGCCGGCAAGAACCGGCGGCGGCCTTTCCTCAGAGCTGTGCTCCTACTTCATGAGGCCTTTTTCCTTGTAGTAGCGGACCGCGCCGGGGTGGAAGGACAGGTTCGGGGGCAGGCCCTTGAGGGCATCCTCGGGCTTGGCGCCCTTGGCCGCCGTCGAATAGGTGCCCAGAGTCGCGAGGTTCTCCTGGATCGTCTTGGTGAACAGATAGGCCGTCCGCTCCTCCATCGTGGGGGAGACACCGGCGACCAGGTACTCGCTCATGGTTGGGAAGCCCGGACTTCCCTTGAGGAGTCCAGCCGGGATCACGTAGCGGGTCAGGCCGGGCCGCTGGACGAGCTTGGCGATGGTGGGCTCGTCCAGGCCGAAGAAGTTCACGTCCAGAGTGGACATGACTTCCTGGACCCAGGGCGCGAGGGAGTTGCCGGTGGACAGGCCGAAGCCCGCGTCGATGTTCCCGTCCCGCAGGCTGTCGATCATGGCGCTGGGCTGGAGGTAAAGGAACTGCGCTTTCCCCTTCAGGCCCTTCGTCGCGATCACCAGGTCCCCGCCCACGCGGGTGGAGCCCGCGGGAGTGCCGACCGCCATCTTCTTGCCCGCTATCTGGTCCCACGAGGTCACGCCCGAGGCCTTGCGGGCGAACCACAGGAAATGCTGCCCGTACATGCTGAAGAGGGCCTGGACGTTGTACTTCTTGTCGAAGGGGCGCCTGCCTTCGAGGGCGTCCGCCACCACCATGCCGGAGAAGCCCGTCAGATGGATCCTCCCCGCGGCCACGAGCCGGATGTTGGCCACCGTCCCGCCCGTCTCCTGGGGCGCGAGGGCGAAGTCGTTGGGGTGCGCCTTGTTGATGATGGTGGCGACGCCCACCATGTACGGGAACGACGAGGTGCCCACGGGGGCCGTCCCCAGCACCATGGTCTTGGGGGCGGCTTCCGGGGTAGAGGGCAAGGCGCCCGCAAACAGGAAAATCAGGACCAGACCCAAGGTTGTCCGCATACGCTTGCTCATCATGGCCTGCCTCCTCATTTGGCTGGCGTGGTGGAACCTTCCTTTCTCGAAGCTCAGGCGCCCAGCGCGCGCGCGATCCCCGCGAACTCCTCGTCCGTGACGGTCCGCTTGCGCCACCGGACCTGCTCCCGGATCTTGGCCAGCATTTCCTCCGTCTGCTTATCGGTCAGCCGGATGCCCAGCGCCTTCGCCTTGCGGCGGACGGCGAAGGGGCCGGAATACAGGCACCACAGGATGCGGCTCTTGTTCCCGACCGTCTCCGGCGCCCAGGCGTTAAACGACCACCGGTCGCCCTCGGGCAGCACGTAGTGGACCTCGGCCGCATGGGAGAAGGAGCGGTCCCCCACGGCGGGCAGATGGGAATAGACCGGAACCTTCCAGAGGTCGGACACCAGGCTGGAGAGCTCGCACATCTTCTCGAGACGTATGCCCGTATCCAAACCATAGAGAATTTCGGCGATGGCCGCCACCTCGGCCAGGTTGGGGATGCCGGCGCGCTCGCCCAGGCTGTTCACGCCGGCGTCGATGATGTCGGCCCCGCCCTCGAGCGAGGCGAAGAGGGCAGCCGTGCCCAGGCCGAAGTCGTTGTGGGAGTGGACGGCGACCCGGGTGTTGGGGATGACCTTCTTCACCTCGCGGACGTGGTGCTTGTAGACCGCGGGGATGATGGGAGCGCAGATGTCGTCGAGCCGGATGATGTCGGCCCCCGCGTCCGCCAGGGAGCGGCAGATGTTCAGCAGGCGCTTCAGCTCCAGGCGCGAGAAATCCATGAGCAGGCAGCAGACGCCCGCGCCCTGCCCCTTGGCGTAGCGCACGGCCTCGCAGGCCTTGGCCAGGGCCTCCTCGCGGCTGATCTTCATCTTGCCCATGGACTCGTAGAGGCCGAAGTTGTAGTCGGAGACGGCGAACGCCATGCAGATGATGTCCGCCCGGCACTCGATGCAGTTGTCCACCTCGTGGCGGCAGGTCTCGGGGTTGAGGGTCGCGGTCGGGTGGACGAGCACCTCGACCTTGAACGGCAGCCCGAGCGCCTTGACCTCCTTCACCTCGTCGGGATCGTCGTGGTGCATCTGCACCATGGGGATCCCCGCCTCGGCCAGCTTCTGGGCGACGAGGATGACCTCCTCCTTGCGCAGGTTGACCCCCTCGTACTGCCTTCCCTCGCGCAGGGTGAGGTCGCAGATCGTGA
>Ga0156328_1102_pt1 | contig 12895 bp, 27 predicted proteins | sample RifCSPlowO2_12_FD_107976 | JGI IMG/M metagenome (GOLD analysis project Ga0156328, IMG submission 107976) | Candidatus Tectomicrobia bacterium RIFCSPLOWO2_12_FULL_69_37 | reverse complement strand
AGGTCGCCAGGATGTGGGCCTGGCCCTTGCCGATGGCCCGGCGCTCCCGGCGCCGCTTGCCCCCCGGCCGCTTCCCCTTGCCCGCCTGAGCCAAATCCGCTCCTCCTCGCGAGGTTTACTTCGTCTCTTTCTTCTTCGAGCCCACGGTCTTGCGGGGCCCCTTGCGGGTGCGCGCGTTGGTGTGGGTGCGCTGCCCCCGCACCGGCAGGCCGCGGCGGTGCCGCAGGCCCCGGTAGGAGCCGATGTCCATGAGGCGCTTGATGTTCATCGAGACCCGGCTGCGCAGGTCGCCCTCGACGGTATGCTGCCGCTCGACGAGCTCGCGCACGGCCTGCACCTGCTGCTCGGTCAGGTCCTTCATCTTGGTGTGAACGGGGATCTTGGCGCCCTCGGCGATCTTCAGCGCGGACGTGCGGCCGATGCCGAAGATGTAGGTGAGCGCGATCTCCACGTTCTTGTCGTTCGGGATGTCCACCCCGGCGATGCGTGCCATCGGCCCTCTCTCCTCCCCGCGCCGCCCGGCTAGCCTTGGCGCTGCTTGTGCTTGGGGTTGGTGCAAAGGACGCGGACGACGCCCTTGCGCCGGATCACCTTGCACTTGTCGCAAATGGGCTTGACCGAACTGCGCACTTTCATGGCTTCCGTCCTCGCTACTTGTAGCGGCTCGTGATGCGCCCCCGCGTCAGGTCGTAGGGCGAGAGCTCCACCTTCACCGAATCCCCCGGCAGGATGCGGATGAAGTTCATCCGCATCTTCCCCGAAATGTGGGCCAGCACCTTGTGGCCCCCCTCGATGTCGACCCGGAACATGGCGTTGGGCAGCGTCTCGGCCACGACCCCGTCGACCTCGATGCAATCCTCCTTGGGAGGGCGCTCCTCGCGCTCGCGCGGCGGGCGGCTCTTCCGCGATCCCCCGGACGACCGGCTCGGCCTCCTCACGGCGCCAGGCTCAGCACGTCCGGCCCGTCCGCGGAGATGGCCAGCGTGTGCTCGAAGTGGGCCGAGAGCCTGGCGTCGGCCGTCACCACGGTCCAGTCGTCGCCGAGCACCTTCACGTCAGCCACCCCGGCGTTCAGCATGGGCTCGATGGCCAGCACCATGCCCGGCTTGAGCTCGGGGCCCGTCCCCGGCTCGCCGAAGTTGGGCACCTGGGGCTCCTCGTGGAGGCTGGTTCCGATGCCGTGGCCCACGTAGGCCCGCACCACCGAGAAGCCGGCACCCTCGGCGTGCGCCTGGATGGCGTGGGAGATGTCGAAGAGCCGACGGCCCGAGAGCGCCTTCCCGATCCCCTTGGCGAGCGCCTCCTCGCAGCAGCGGATGAGGCGCCGCGCCGCGCCGTCCACCTCCCCGACCGGCATTGTGGCGGCATGGTCGCCATAGTAGCCGTCCAGCTTGGCCCCGATGTCGATGCTGATGATGTCTCCCTCCTTGAGCTTGCGCTTGGACGGGACGCCGTGCACCACCTGCTCGTTCACCGACGTGCAGAGGGTGTGCTTGTAGCCCCGGTAGCCCTTGAAGGCGGGCTTGGCGCCCATTTCGAGCAAAAGCTTCTCGGCCAGGGCGTCCAGCTCCAGGGTGGTCACACCCGCCTTCACGGCCCGCCGCAGCTCCTTCATCACCAGCGCCACCGCGCGGTTGCTCGCCCGGAGCTTCTCCACCTCCTCCGGGGAGCGGAGAACGATCGCCATCAGGCGATCACCCGGGCGATTCCCGCCTCCACGCGCCGTGCCACCTCCTCCACCGGGCCGCTCCCGTCGAACTCGCGGACCTTGTCCAGCGTGCGGTAGTAGCCCACGAGCGGGGCCGTGTGCTCCTCGTACACCCTCAGACGGTGCTCCACCGTGCTGCGCAGGTCGTCGTCCCGCTGGTAGAGGTCGCCGCCGCAGACCTGGCAGAGCGAACTGTCCGTCTTCGCGTACACCGCCCCGCACCTGCGGCAGGTGAGCCTCCCCGCCAGCCGGGCGATGACCTCCTCCCGGGGGACGCGCAGGTACACGACGGCGTCGATCCCCCCCGGCAGGACCCGCTCCAGGGCGCGCGCCTGGTCCACCGTCCGGGGGAAGCCGTCGAGGATGAAGCCCTGGGCGCAGTCCTCCCGGCTGACCCGCTCCTCGACGAGGGACACCATCACGTCGTCGGGCACCAGCTGCCCCTTGGTGAGGATGCCCTGAACCCGCTTGCCCAGCTCCGAGCCCTCGGCCACCGCCTGGCGGAGCATGTCGCCCGTGGAAATCTCGGGGATGCCGTAGAACTTGCCCAGCAGGGCCCCCTGCGTGCCTTTTCCCGATCCCGGGGGACCGAGCAAAATGAGTTTTACGCTCACCCCGTCCTCCCGCGGATCCGGCCCCTGCGCAGGAACCCCTCGTAGTTCCGCATCACGAGGTGGCTCTCGATCTGCCGCTGGGTGTCCACCGCCACGCCCACCACGATCAGCAGGGCCGTCCCCCCGAAGAAGAAGGGCACGTTGAACCACTGGATGAGGTAGGTGGGCAGCACCACGATGACGCTCAGGTAGATCGCGCCGAGGAAGGTGAGGCGGCTGAGCACCCGGTCGATGTAGTCCGCCGTGGGGCGGCCGGGCCTGCGGCCCGGGATGAAACCGCCGTACTTCCTGAGGTTCTCGGCCACGTCCATCGGGTTGAAGATGATGGAGGTATAGAAATAGGCGAAGAAGAAGATCAGCGAAACCGTGAGGGTGACGTACACGTACCCGCCCTGGGTGAGCTGGCTGCTCAGGTCCCGCAGCCAGGGCACTCCCGAGAACTCGGCGATGGTGGCCGGAAAGAGGATGATGGAGCTCGCGAAGATCGGCGGGATGACGCCCGAGGTGTTCACCTTGAGGGGGAGGTGGGTCTCCTGCCCGCCGGCCATCCGGCGGCCCACCACCCGCTTGGCGTACTGCACGCGGATCCGCCGCTGGCCCGCCTCGAACCACACCACCAGGCCCACCACGCCCACCATCCCGGCGACGAGGAGGATCATGAGGAAGGGCTGGATGTCCCCGGTGGACATGAGCCGGAAGGAGTTGAAGATCGCGCTCGGCAGGCCCGACACGATGCCCGCCATGATCAGCAGCGACATGCCGTTGCCGATTCCCCGCTCGGTAATCTGCTCGCCCAGCCACATGATGAAGGCGGTGCCCGCCACGAGCGTCAGCACCGTCAGCAGGCGGAAGTCCCAGCCCGGGTCGGGCACCACGAGGGCGCCGGTCGGGGCGGTCATCCGCTCGATGCCGATCGCGATGCCGAAGCCCTGGATGGTGGAGAGCACCACCGTTCCGTAGCGGGTGTACTGGCTGATCTTCTTGCGCCCCGCCTCGCCTTCCTTCTTGAGGCGCTCGAGGTGGGGAATCACCACCGTCAGCAGCTCCAGGATGATGGAGGCGCTGATGTAGGGCATGATCCCCAGGGCGAAGATGGTGAGCTGGCTCAGGGCCCCGCCGGTGAAGAGGTCGAAGAACTGCATGATGGTGCCGCCGCCGCGCGCGAGCTCCTGGAAGAAGGCGGCCAGCGCCACGGTGTCGATGCCGGGGGTCGGGATGTGGGCGCCCACGCGGTAGACCGCAAGGACCCCCAGCGTGAAGAGGATGCGCCCCCTCAGCTCGGGAATCTGGAAAATGTTGGGGACCGCCCCTTCCCTCACGCGCCCGCTCCCTGGGCCGCCGCCTGGAGGGGTACCACCTCCACGCTGCCGCCCGCGCCTTCCACCTTCTTCTTGGCCGACCCGCTGCAGCCCTGGATCTTCAGATGCAGGGGCCGGTCGATCTCGCCCGACCCGAGCAGCTTCACGCCGTTCTGCGCCAGCTTGCGCACCAGCCCGCTCGCGCACAGGGCCGCCGCGTCCACGGTGGCCCCCGCCTCGAAGCGGGCCAGGCGGCCCACGTTCACCTCGGAGAAATCCTTGGCGAAGATGTTGCGGAAACCCCGCTTGGGCAGGCGCCGCTGGAGGGGCATCTGGCCGCCCTCGTAGCCGGGCTTCTTGACGCTGCCCGTGCGGGCCTTATCGCCCTTGTGGCCGCGGCCGGAGGTCTTCCCCATGCCGGAGCCCGGCCCGCGCCCGACGCGCTTGCGGCTGTGGGTGGCGCCCGGCTTCCCGCGCAGGTCGCCCAGGCCGGTGACGCGCCCCTCGCCCTGGTTCTTCTCGGCCATCGCTCCTCCAGGGGGCTAGGCCCCCTCCTCCACTTCCACCAGGTGCTTCACCTGGAAGACCAGGCCCCGGATGCTGGGGTTGTCCTTGCGAAGGACGCTCTGGTTGATCCGCCGGAGGCCCAGCCCCCGGAGCGCCTCGCGGTGCACGGGCTTCGAGCCCGAGATGCTCTTCCGCAGGGTGATCTTGATCTGGCCCGCCATCGCCGCCGCTCCTACGCCTTCGCGCCTTCGGCGCCCGCGGGCACAACCCCGCGCGCGGAGAGCACCTCGTCCCGCCGCCGGAGGGACTTGAGCCCCGCCAGGGTCGCCTTGGCGGCGTTGTGGGGGTTGCTCGTCCCGATGCACTTCGTGAGGATGTCGCGCACCCCCGCCACGTCCAGCACGGCCCGCACCGAGCCGCCCGCGATGACGCCGGTCCCGCGCGCGGCGGGCTTGAGGAGGACCCGCCCGGCCCCGTAGTGCCCGAGCACCTGGTGGGGGATGGTGTCCCCCTCCAGGGAAACCCGCACCATGGACTTGCGGGCCCGCTCGATCCCCTTGCGGATCGCCTCGGGCACCTCGTTCGCCTTGCCGAGGCCCAGGCCCACCTGGCCCTTGCGGTCGCCCACCGTCACCAGGGCGCTGAAGCTGAAGCGCCGGCCGCCCTTGACCACCTTCGCCACGCGGTTCACGAAGATGACGCGGTCGACGAACTCCCGCTCCTCCGGCTCCGCCTGGTTCCGCGGACCGCTCTTGGGCCCGCCCTTGGGCCCGCCCTTGGGACCACCCCTGGGTTCACGCGCCATCAGAACTTCACCCCCGTCTCACGCACGCCGTCGGCCAGGGCCTTCACCCGGCCGTGGTACAGGTAGCCGTTCCGGTCGAACACCACCTGGGCGACGCCCTGGGCCTTCGCCCGGCCGCCCAGGATCTTCCCCACGATGGCCGCCCCGGCGCGGTTGCCGGGATGGGCCTTCTCGGCGCCCTTGGCCTGGGCCTCGAACTCCTTGTCCAGGGAGGAGGCGGCTGCCAGGGTGCGGCCCGTCCGATCGTCGACGACCTGCGCGTAGATGTGCTTCCCGCTCCGGAAGACGGTCACGCGCGGGCGCTCGGCGCTGCCCTTCACCCGGCTGCGCACCCGGGCCTTCCTCGCCTGCCACGCCAGCTGCTTCTTCGACACCGCCACCGCTCGACCCTCCCCGGGCTAGACGCCCGCCTTGCCGACCTTGCGGCGCACATACTCGCCGGTGTAGCGGATCCCCTTGCCCTTGAAGGGCTCGGGCGGCTTGATGCGCCGGATCTCCGAGGCCACGTAGCCGACCACTTCCTTGTCGATCCCCTTCACCCAGATGGCGTTGCGCTGGCGGTCGCTCTGGACCTCGAAGGTGATTCCCTCGACGGGCTCGACCCGCACCTGGTGGGAGTAGCCCACGCTGAGCAGGAGGCCCTTGCCCGAGGCCTCCACCCGGTAGCCCAGGCCCACCACCTCGAGCTCCTTCTCGAAGCCCTTGGAGACCCCCTCGACCATGTTGGCCAGGAGGGTCCGCGTGAGCCCGTGGAGGGAGCGGTCGAGCCGCCCCTCCGAGGCGCGGGCCACCGTCACGCGCCCGTCGGCCACCGCCACCTTCATCCGGAGGTGGACCCGGCGGCTGAGGGTACCCTTGGGCCCCTTCACGGTGACGTCAAGGCCGTCCACCTTCACCTCGACCCCCTGGGGCAAGGGGATGGGCATCCTGCCTATGCGGGACATCTCACCACACCTCGCAGATCACCTCTCCCCCCACCCCCTGCTGCCGGGCTTCCTCGTCGGTGAGGATTCCCTTCGGGGTGGTGAGGATGGCGATCCCCATGCCGTTCAGCACCTTGGGGATGGACTCCTTGCCCACGTAGATCCGCCTGCCGGGCTTGCTCACCCGCTTCAGGCCGTTCAGGGGGCTGCGCCCCTTCACGGGGGGCTTGAGGTCGATGACCAAGCGCGCCTGCCCGCCCAGGCCCGGCTTCGACTCGTAGCTCCGGATGAAGCCTTGGGCCCGGAGGATGCCCAGGATCTCGTCCTTCATCCGGCCGCCGGGGACCTCCACCCGGCTGTGGCCCGCCCGCATGGCGTTGCGGACGCGGGTGAGGAGGTCCGCGATGGGATCCGTCATGCTCATGCCGCCGCTCCTCCTCTCACCAGCTCGACTTGGTCACGCCGGGGACCTCCCCCTGGAGCGCCAAGTTCCGGAAGCAAATCCTGCACAGCTTGAAGCGCCTCAGGTAGCCGCGCGGCCGCCCGCACCGCTCGCAGCGGTTGTGGAAGCGGACCCTGAACTTCGGCTTCTGGAGCTGCTTGGCGATCTTGCACAGCTTGGCCAATGCGACCTCCTCAGTTCGCCCGGAAGGGAACGCCCAGCAGCCGCAGGAGCGCCCTTCCCTCTTCGTCCGTCCTGGCGGTGGTGGAGATGACCACCCCCATGCCGCGCGCCTTGTCCACCTTGTCCACGTCGATCTCGGGGAAGATCAGCTGGTCCCGGATCCCCAGGCTGAAATTCCCCCGGCCGTCGAAGGACTTCTGGCTCAGCCCTCGGAAGTCGCGCACGCGCGGGAGCGCCACGTTCAGCAGACGGTCGAGGAAGTCCCACATCCTCGTCCCCCGGAGGGTGACTATCGCCCCCACCGCCATCCCGGCCCGGAGCTTGAAGTTCGCGATCGACTTGCGGGCCCGGGTGACCACGGGCTTCTGCCCGGCGATGAGGGTCAGCTCGGCCAGCCCGTTCTCCAGCGCCGAGGCGTTCGAGACGGCCTCGCCGAGCCCCATGTTCAGGGTGACCTTGACCACGCGCGGCACCTGCATGAGGTTCTCGTAGCCGAACTCCTTGCGGAGCTGGGCCGTCACCTCGGTACGGTAGAACTCAAGCATCCTCGGTACGTATGCCATCCTTCGCTCCAAGCGCCCCTAGACCGTGTCCAGGAGCTCCCCGCTCTGCTGCGTCACGCGGACGCGGCGGCCGTCCTCCAGGCGCTTGCGCCGCACCCGCGAGGCCTTGCCCGTCTTGGGATCCACGGGCAGCACGTTGCTGATGTGGATCTTGCCCTCGCGCTCGATGATGCCGCCCTGCTGCCCCGCCTGCCGGGCCTTGGTGTGGCGCTTCACGATGTTGAGCTTCTCGACGAGGACGCGGCCCTCCTCCTTGAAGACGCGGAGGACCTTGCCGCGCTTGCCCTTCTCGCGGCCGGCGGTCACCTCGACGATGTCGCCCTTCTTCACATGGGTCTTACCGTTGCCGCCCATCGCAGGACCTCACAGGACCTCGGGGGCCAGGGAGACGATGCGCATGAAGCGCTTTCGCCTGAGCTCCCGGGCCACCGGGCCGAAGATGCGGGTGCCGACCGGCTCGCGCACGTCGTTGATGATGACCACGGCGTTGTCGTCGAACCGGATGTAGGTGCCGTCCTCGCGGCCCATCTCCTTGACCGTGCGGACCACCACCGCCTTGCGGACCTCGCCTTTCTTCACCGCGGCGTTTGGCGTGGCCTCCTTGACGGCCACCACGATGACGTCGCCCAGCCGCGCGTAGCGGCGCCGCGTGCCGCCCAGGACCTTGATGCACTGGACCTTCTTGGCCCCGGAGTTGTCGGCGACGCCGCACATGGTTCTCATCTGGATCATCGGACCCTCCCCCTCCCCCGCGCCCTACTTGGTGCGCTCGATCACCTCGAGCAAGCGCCAACACTTGCGCCGGCTGAGGGGACGGGTCTCGATGATGCGCACCCGGTCGCCGATCTGGAGCGCGTTCTCGCCGTCGTGCACGAGGTACTTCTTGCTCCGGCGGATGACCCGCTGGAACTTGGAGTGGGAGAACGTCCGCGTGACGAGCACGGCGGCCGTCTTGTCCATCTTGTTGCTGACCACCACCCCGATGCGGACCTTCCGGCGGCCCCGCTCGCTCTCGGCCATGCCTCACTTCCCTCCCGCGGGGGCCTGGGCCCCGCGCTGCTTCCTGCTGGTGAGAACCCGCGCGAGGTCGCGCTTGAGGTTCCGGATGCGGGCCGTGTTGTCGAGCTGGCCGGTCGCCTTCCGGAACTTCAGGTTGAAGAGCTCCCGCCGGATCTCGCCCTCCTTCTGAGCCAGCTCCTCGGGGCTCATCTCGTGAACCTCGGTGTATTTCACCGCACACCTCCGTGCGTGCTCACGACCCGCGTCTTGCAGGGGAGCTTGTGGGCCGCCAGCCGCAGGGCTTCCTTGGCGATCGCCTCGGTCACGCCGTCCATCTCGTAGAGGATGCGGCCCGCCTGGACCGGGGCGACCCACGCCTCGGGCGTGCCCTTGCCCTTCCCCATGCGGACCTCGGCGGGCTTCTTGCTCACCGGCTTGTCGGGGAAGACCCGGATCCAGATGCGGCCCCCGCGCTTGATGTGCCGGGTCATGGCGATGCGCGCGGCCTCGATCTGGCGGGCCGTGATGCGCGTCGTCTCCAGCGTCTGGAGGCCGTAGGATCCGAAGGCCAGATCGGTCCCCCGGCCCGCGACCCCCCGCGTGCGGCCCTTCTGCTGCTTGCGGTACTTCGTCCGCTTGGGCTGCAACATGGCGCTTCCCGCTCCGTCCCGCTAGGCCGTGGGCGCCTCGGCCGGCTGCGGCAGGCGCCGCCGCGTCGACCGGATCATCTCGCCCCGGAAGATCCAAACCTTCACCCCGATGGCCCCGTAGGTGGTGCGGGCCTCGGCGAAGCCGTAGTCGATGTCGGCCCGCAGGGTCTGGAGGGGCACGCGGCCCTCCCGGTACCACTCGGACCGCGCGATCTCCGCCCCCCCGAGCCGCCCCGCGCAGCGCACCTTGATCCCCTTGGCACCGAAGCGGAGGGCGGAGGTGACGGCTTTCTTCATGGCCCGGCGGAAGGCGATGCGCCGCTCGAGCTGCATGGCGATGTTCTCGGCCACGAGCTGGGCGTCCACCTCGGCCTTCCGGACCTCCTTGATGTTCACGTAGATCTGCTTGCCGGTCAGCGCCTGGAGCTCGGTCTTGAGCTTGTCCACCTCGGAGCCGCGCTTGCCGATGATGATGCCGGGCCGCGCGGTCCAGATGTTGATCCGGGCGCGGTTGCTCGCCCGCTCGATCTCGACGCTGCTCACCCCGGCGTGGGTAAGGCGCTTCTTCACGAACTCGCGCACCTTGAGGTCGCCGTGCAGGAGGTCCGCGTAGCCGCGCTTGGCGAACCAGGTCGAAACCCAGCCGCGGGTGATGCCGACCCGGAACCCGACGGGATGAACTTTCTGGCCCATGCGCCTCCCCCTACTTGGCCTCGCCGAGCTCCACCTGGATGTGGCAGCTCCGCTTGCGGATGTGGTTCACCCGCCCCCGCGCGCGCGCGCGGAAGCGCTTGATCGTGGGCCCCTGGTCCACCGTCACGCGCCGGACGATGAGGCTCTCCGGGTCGTCCGCCTGGCCCCGGTCGGTCGCGTTCGCCAGGGCGGAGCGGAGCACCTTGGCCACCGCCTTGGCCGAGGCGGCCGTGGAGAGGCCCAGCAGGGTCAGCGCCTCGGAGGCGCGCTTGCCGCGGATGAGGTCCGCCAGCAGGCGCGTCTTGCGCGGCTTGCCCCGGTAGTGCTTCAGCATGGCCTTCGACATCGTGCCCCCTTCCCTCTCCCGCGCCTACTTCAGCGTGATGGCGCGCTTCGAGATGCCGGAGTGGGCCTTGAACGTCCGGGTCGGCGAGAAGTCGCCCAGCTTGAAGCCGACCATGTTCTCGGTCACGTAGACCGGGATGAACTTCTTGCCGTTGTGGACCGCGAAGGTGAGGCCCACGAACTCAGGCGTGATGGTCGAGCGCCGCGACCAAGTGCGGATCATGCGCTTCTCGCCGCCCCGGCCCTGGACCTGGACCTTCTTGAGCAGGTGGTCGTCCACGAACGGGCCTTTGTGCAGCGAACGGGCCATGGCTCTCCCTTCCCTCCCCTACTTCTTGCCGCGGCGACGGACGATGAACTTCGAGGACGCCTTGTTCTTCGTGCGCGTCTTGTAGCCCTTGGCGGCCGGCCTTGCCGATGCTCACGTTGGCGTGGTCGGCGTTCCCGACCTCGCCGATGGTGGCGTAGCAGGTGGTGTGGATCATGCGCACCTCGCCCGACGACAGCCGGAACTGGGCGTAGGCGCCCTCCTTCGCCATGAGCTGGGCGCTCACCCCCGCGCTGCGGGCGATGCGGGCGCCGCCGCCCGGCCGGAGCTCGATGTTGTGGCACATCGTCCCGAGGGGGATGTTGGCCACCGGCAGAGCGTTGCCCGGCTTGATGTCGGCCTGGGGCCCCGCCTCGAGCCGGTCGCCCGCCTGGACCCCCTTGGGGGCGACGATGTAGCGCTTCTCCCCGTCCGCGTAGACGAGCAGAGCGACGCGGGCCGAGCGGTTCGGGTCGTACTCGATGGCACGCACCGTGGCCGGCACCCCCGTCTTCTCCCGCCGGAAGTCGATCGCCCGGTAGCGGCGCTTGTGGCCGCCCCCCCGGTGGTAGGCGGTGATGCGGCCGTTGCTGTTGCGGCCGCCGGACTTCCCCATGCCCTGGGTCAGGGCCTTCTCGGGCGCCTTCTTCGCCAGGTCGTCCCGCACGAGGACTTCCTGGAAGCGCCTCGCGGGGGTGACTGGCTTGTACCGCTTGACCGGCATGTCCCGACGCCTCCTGGCCTACGCCGTCTCGAAGAACTCGATCTTGTCGCCCTCTTTGAGGGTGACCACCGCCTTCTTCCAGGGCGGCCGCATCCCCTGCCGCCGGCCCAGGCGCACCTGCTTGGCGGGCACGTGCAGGGTGTTGACCTTGAGGACCGTCACCTTGAAGAGCTCCTCGACGGCCCGCTTGACCTGGGCCTTGTTCGCCTTCATGTCCACTTCGAAGACCACCTTGTTGGCCGCCTCGGAGGACTGGATGCTCTTCTCCGTCACGCAGGGCCGCCGGATGACCTGGGTCGTCTGCATGGCTCAGCCCGCCAGCCTTTCCGCGATGGCCTCGATGGCCCCCTTGGTGCACACGATGGTCTCGTGCCACATGATGTCGTAGACGTTCAGCCCCTCCACCCGGATGGGCTTGGCGTCCGGGATGTTCCGCACCGAGAGGAGGAAGTTCGGGCGGTCGGCCTCGGTCACCATGAGGGTCTTGCCCTGGGCCTGGAGGCTCCGCAGTGCCCCCGTCATGAGCCGGGTCTTGGCCTCGGGGAGGTCGAAGTCGGCCACCACCTTGAGGCGGCCCTCCTTCAAGCGCAGGTTCAGGGCGCTCTTGAGCGCGGTGCGGCGCACCTTGCGGTTCACCTTCTGCTCGTAGCTCCTGGGCTTGGGCCCGAAGACGGTGCCGCCGTGCCGCCAGACGGGGGACTTCACGTCGCCGGCCCGGGCGCGCCCGGTGCCCTTCTGGCGCCAGGGCTTGGCGTTCGTGCCGTGGACCTCGCTCCGCGTGAGGGTGGAGTGGGTCCCGGCGCGGCGGGCGGCCAGCTGGGCCTTCACCATCTGGTGGATGAGGTGGAGCTTCACCTCCCCGTCGAAGATGGCGTCGGGCAGCTCGACCTGCCCCACGACCTTCCCGCTCAAGTCATGCACGTCGATCTGGGCCATCTCTTCCTCAGCCGCCGCGCGCCGCGCGCTTGGACGCCTTCAGCGGATTCATGCTGCGGACCTGCTCCTTCGGCTTCTCCAGGCCGATCCGCTTGACCCGGATGCTGCGCCGCAAGAGCACGATCCCGTTCTTGGGGCCCGGCACCGCCCCCCGGATGAGGATGGCGTTCGAATCGGGCTGGATGTCCACCACGAGGAGCCCCTGGACCGTCTGCTGCACCGCCCCCATGTGGCCGGGGAGGCGCTTCCCCTTGATGATGCGGGAGGGGAAGGAGGAGGCGCTCATCGAGCCCGGCAGGCGGTCGAACATGCCGCCGTGGCCGCCCGGGCCGCCGCGGAACTTGTGGCGCTTGATGACGCCCTGGAAGCCCCGGCCCTTGGTCACCCCGGCCACGTCCACCCAGTCGCCGCGGTCGAAGATGGTCACATCGAGGACGCTGCCCGGCTGGAGGTCCTTGTCCGCCTCCGTCAGGGGGACTTCCCGGACCACCCGGAAGGGCTGGACGCCGCCCTTCTTGAAGTGGCCGAGCTCGGCCTTGCTGAGGCCCTTCTCCCCGCGGGGGAGGAACCCCAGCTGGACCGCGTCGTAGCCGTCCTTCTCCGCCGTCTTGCGCTGGACCACGGTGCAGGGGCCGACCTCCACCACCGTCACGGGGACGGGACCCCCGTCCGGCGCGAACACCTGGGTCATGCCCGCCTTGCGGCCGATGATGAAGTCCATGCGCCCCGTTCTCCCGCTAGTTCAGCTTGATCTCGACGTCCACCCCGGCGGCCAGGTCGAGCTTCATGAGGGCGTCGACCGTCTGCTGGGTGGGATCGAGGATGTCGACCAGCCGCTTGTGGGTGCGGATCTCGAACTGCTCGCGCGACTTCTTGTCGATGTGCGGGCCGCGCAGCACGGTGTACTTGTTGATGGTCGTGGGCAGCGGGATGGGCCCGACCAGGCTGGCGCCCGTGCGGCGGACGGTGTCCACGATCTCGGTCACCGACTGATCGAGCAGCCGGTGATCGTACGCCTTCAGGCGGATGCGGATTTTCTGGCTCATCGCTGTCCCTGGTTCTCCGTCTCGCCCGGCCGGGCCTTGACCCGCCGCGCCTGCCTAGCTGCCCAGCCTGCCTCTTGCCCCTACTCGATCACCTCGGCGACGACGCCGGCGCCCACCGTGCGGCCGCCCTCGCGGATGGCGAACCGAAGCTC
>Ga0156328_1225_pt1 | contig 13147 bp, 11 predicted proteins | sample RifCSPlowO2_12_FD_107976 | JGI IMG/M metagenome (GOLD analysis project Ga0156328, IMG submission 107976) | Candidatus Tectomicrobia bacterium RIFCSPLOWO2_12_FULL_69_37 | reverse complement strand
GCCTGGCGGGCCAAGGCGAGATAGGGGGAGGCCGTGGGATTTCAGTTCTTCCACAGCATCCTGCTGTGGGGCATGGGGCTGGTTCTCCTCCCGATCCTCATCCACCTGCTGAGGCGGCGGCTGGTGCGCCGGCACAAGCTGCCCACCTTCGAGTTCCTCCTGCGCACCCAACGCCGGCTCACGACCCGCAGCCGCCTGCGCAACTGGATCCTGCTCGCGCTCCGGGTTTCGGCCGTGGCCATCGTGGTGCTCCTCTCGGCGAGGCCCCTCCTCCAGATGGCGGGCGGAGAGTCCGGGAGTACGTGGTCGCCCCTCCATCTCGTGGTCGTGCTCGACAACTCGGGCAGCATGGCCTACCGCACGGCGGGCGGGACCCGGCTGGAGGCGGCCCGGAAGGCCGCCGAGCGGCTGGTGCGGGACCTCTCCTCCTCGGACCGGGTGACGGTCCTCGCAACGGTGGGGGAGCGGGGGGAGGGGCCGCCCGGCATCCAGCGGCGGGATCAGGCCCTCTCCCGGCTCTCGGCCATCGTCCAGACGGACGCGGCGGGCGATCCCGCCCTGGCGATCCGGCGGGCCCTCGAGAGCCTGACCGTCCCGGCCGACCGGCGGACGGTGATGGTGTTCAGCGATTTCGCCCGGGGGGATTGGGACAAGGTGCGCGTCCAGGGTCTCCGCCGCCTGCTCCCCCACGCCGAGCTCCAGATGGTGCGGGTGGCGCCCGAGGCGGGGACCGACGACGTGGTGCTCGCGGGGCTGACCCTGCGGCCCTGGCCGCCCCGCGCGGGCGCCGCCTTCAGCGTCTCCACGCGCATCGTGAACCGGGGCGGCTCCCGCAAGGACCGGGTGCCGGTTTCGCTCTTCGTCGGGGAGGAGAGGGTGGCCTCGGCCGAGCTGGCGCTGGAGCCCGGGGCCGAGGGCGGCACGAGCTTCCGCATCCGGGCGCCCGAGAAGGGCGTGCTGCTCGGGCGGGTGGAGCTGGGGGACGACCCGCTGGAGACGACGAACCGGCGCTACTTCGCCGCCTCGATGGGGCAACAGCTCCGGGTCCTGCTCGTGGACGGCGACCCCCAGCGCGGGCTCCTGGACAGCGACACGTTCTATCTGGCTTCCGCCCTTCGCGCGGCCCCTCCGGGCGGCGACTCCTCGATGCTGGTGGAGGTTGTGGCCCACTACGAGCTGGCCAAGGTGAAGTGGGAGGACTACGACTTCGTCGCCGCCTGCAACGTGGGGCAGTGGCCCCCCCAGGCGGCAGGTTCCCTGCGGAAGTTCGTCGAGAACGGCGGGGGATTCCTCCTGGCGGGGGGAGACCTCGCGGCCCGCTCCCTGCCAGACGGCGGCTGGCTCCCGGCCGTCCTCGGGGAGCCCCGGCGCCTGAGCCCGCCCCGGCACCCCGCCGTCCCGCTGGAGCTGCAGGAGCACCCGATCTTCGGGGCGCTCGGGCGGAACCCGGGGCGGTTCTTCTCGCGAGTGAGGGTGGGCAAGCTCTTCCCGCTGTCCCCGGCCGGATCGGCGGCGGCCCTGCTCACCCTGGCGGACGGCACGCCCCTCCTGGTGGCGGGGTCCCTCGGGAGCGGGAGGGCGGCGGTATGGGCCTCGACCTGCGACCGCGACTGGGGAGACCTCCCGGTCCATCCCGTCTTCGTGCCCTTCGCGCGGGGGCTCGTGGAGTATCTGGGCGGGCGGGCCAAGGGGACGGCCTCCACCGCCCTCGACGCGGGGGAGCCCCTGGAGGTGCGCCCCCAGGCGGCCGGGCGGGACGAGGCCGTTCGCGTCCGCACCCCCGGCGGGGAGGAGATCACCCTCCGCCTGGAGAGCCCCCGGCCGCTCTCTCCGCCTGCCCGGCCCGGTGCCCCGGCGGCCCAGGAGCGCTCCGCCGCCCCCCCGGCCCGGCAGGGGCGCTTCGAGGGCACTGCGCGGGCGGGCTTCTATCAGGTTCTTTTCGCCGACGACTCTTCCCAGATCCTGGCCGTGAACCCGCCCGCCTCGCAGGGGGACCTGGAGCCCTTGAGCGATTCCGCCCTGCGGGAGCGCCTCCCGGGGGTCCGGCTGGCATTCAGCGCCATCCGGGCGGGGGAGGGCAACCCGGCCCGTTCGGTCGAGGGGCGGACGGACCTGGGGCCCCTCCTTTTCCTCTTCCTTGCCGGCCTGCTGGTGGTGGAGGGGATGCTGGCGGACCACAGTTGACGGTTTTCGTTGTCTCCTTCCCGGCGCTGTGGTAGGGATGAGGGAGCGGGGGCGGTGCATGAGGCCCCCCGGCAATCGCCCTGAAAGGCAGGATGATGGCGGAGCGCAGCGAAGAAATCGCCCTGTATATCGACTTCGAGAACCTGGCCCACGGGTTCACACGGTCGGGCAAGGAGGAGTTCGACATCGAGCGGGTGCTGGCCCGGCTCGTCGAGAAAGGCAAAGTGGTGATGAAGCGGGCCTACTGCGACTGGTCCCGCTACGCCAAGTACAAGGCGGCCCTCCACGAGGCGGGCATCGAGCTGGTGGAGATCCCCCGGCGGTCCGTGACGGGCAAGAACTCGGCCGACATCCGGCTGGTCGTGGACGCCATGGACATGTGCTACTCCAAGGAGCACATCGGAATCTTCGTCATCGCCTCGGGCGACAGCGACTTCTCCCCCCTGGTCTCCAAGCTCAAGGAGAACGGCAAACACGTCATCGGGCTGGGGATGAAGAGCTCGACCTCCGATCTCCTGGTCTCGAACTGCGACGAGTTCATCTTCTACGAGGACCTGGAAGGCTCCCAGGCGGGCCACACCCGCCTCTCCGCCGACCTGCCCAAGCAGAAGCAGGAGGTCTTCGGCCTCCTTCTGGAGTCGGTGGACGCCCTCCAGCGCGAGAACGTGGGCATCCTCTGGTCCTCCATCGTCAAGGAGACGATGAAGCGCAAGCGGCCTTCCTTCACCGAGCGGGGGCACGGCTACCGGACCTTCAGCGACCTGCTGGAGGACGCCCAGCGGGGCGGCCTGGTTTCCCTGCGCAAGGACGAGCGGAGCGGGAGCTACATCATCACCAGCCTGACGGGCGGCCGCCCAGTCGGGGAGTTCGGCAACGGGCGGGAGGCCCCCCCCGTGTCCCCGCCCCGCCGCGCCCCGGCCAGGCGGCGCAGCCGGAGGAAATCTGCCGGGAAGAGTGACGCTGCGGCGCCGGGAGAGGGCTGAGCAAAGAGTGGCCCCGTGCCGCCCCGCCCGGTGAAGGGCGGAGCGGCTCGGGCGGACGGGGCCACAAGAGAAAGCGGTTCGGTCAACGGAATCAGCCCCTTTGCAGGGGCCACCCCAAATCATCCCACACTGGCCCGGCCCGCCGCAACACCCTCGCGAGGCAGGCAAGCGGCCGGAAGCGCCTTGGACATGATGTTTTACTTTAACTTTGAATGAAAGATCAGCATTTTTCAGATGGCTAAAAGTATTTTTCGATATTTTACTTGATACTCCGACTCATCGGCCTGGGCCGAAGCGGGAGAAACCAGCGGAGGAAAGTCCTCGGAAAGGAGGGGCCATGGCGGGAAGATTCACCCGGGAGGAGGTGGTCGCCCGTCTCCAGGGAGAGCGGCGGGCGGGGCGGGCCATCTACGACGCGCTCTGCGGGAGCGGGATCACGGCCAAGTTCGCCGCCCGGGGCGGCGCCGACCTGGTGAGCACCTTCAACCTGGCCTACTTCCGGATGCAGGGCCTGAGCTCCATGGCGGGCTATCTCCCCATCGGGGACGCCAACGCCATCACGCTCGAGCTGGGCGAGCGCTCCATCCTGAACGTGGTCCGGGATTGCCCCGTGGTGGCCGGGGTGCTGGGGGCCGACCCCACCCGGGACATGGCCCGCTTCGTGGACCGGCTGGCCGAAGCGGGCTTCCACGGAGTGATGAACTGCCCCACAGTCGCCCTCATCGACGGCAAGTTCCGCTCCGACCTCGAGGAGACGGGGATGGGCTACGCCAAGGAGATCGAGGTCCTGGCCTACGCCCATCGAAAGGGCCTCTTCACCAAGGCCTTCTGCACCACCCCCGAGGAGGCGCTGGCCATGGCCGAGGCGGGGGCGGACAACATCATCGTCCACTTCGGGAACAGCTCGGGCGGCTCCATCGGCTCCAAGACCGTCATGCAACTTGATCCGGCCGCCCAGCGGGCCGCGCTCCTCCTCGACGCCCTGGCGCCCAAGCACCCGGACCGCATCGTGACCTGCCACGGGGGGGTGCTGGAGCGGCCGGCCGACTTCGAGGCCCTGCTCGCGAAGGAGGGCCGGCTGGACGGCTACGTGGGCGGCTCCTCCGCCGAGCGCTTCCCGATCGAGGAGGCCGTCCCCCGGGCCGCCCGGGCGTTCAAGGCCATCCGGACCCGGAGGTAGTGGGGTCCGGCTTCCCCTGAGGTCCCCGGCCATGCCCGAGCCCATCGTGGCCCTCCTCGTCACCCTGGACAGCAAAGAGGCCGAGGCCCGCTTCGGCTGCGAGGCTCTCCGGCGGGCGGGGGCGCTCCCCCGCCTGGTGGACACCTCCTGCCGGCCCCACGGCGCCTCGGGGGACTTCCTCCCCGCGGGCCGCCTGGCCGAGGCGGCGGGCCGCCGCTGGGAGGAGCTGGCCGGGATGGATCGCGGGGCCGCCGCCGAGGTGATCATCGCCGGGGGCCGGAAGGTCCTCGCCGGCTGGCTTGGGGAGGGCCAACTCGCGGGCGTCCTGGGGCTGGGCGGGGCGAACGGGGCGAACCTCGCCTGCGGCATCATGCGGGCGCTGCCCCCGCTGCTGCCCAAGGTCATGGTCAGCCCGGTGGCCGCCACGGCGGCGGTGCAGTGGTTCGTGGGCGAGAGCGACATCGCCATGTTCCCCTCGGTCGGGGACCTCTCCCTGAACCGGATCACCCGCGCCATCATCGAGAGCGCGGCCCAGGCCGCGGCCGCCATGGCCCGGGGCTGGATGGGGCGGGAGCGGGCGGAGGCGAAGGCGGCCCCGCTCGTCGGGGTCACCTCCTTCGGGGGGACGGCGGGCTGCGTCTCCCGGGTGGAGGCGAGGCTCCGGGAGGCGGGCTTCGAGGTCATCCTCTTTCACGCCTCGGGCCCGGGGGGCCGGGCGCTCGAAAACCTCGCCCGGCTGGGGGAGCTGGCCGGGGTGGTGGACGTGACCACCCACGAGCTCACCGACCTGCTCGTGGACGGGGTGTACAGCGCGGGCGACGGCCGGCTCCGGGGGGCGGGGGAGGCGGGCATCCCCCAGGTGGTGGTGCCGGGCGCCCTCGACCACGCGAATTTCTGGGCGGGCCAGGTGCCCGAGGCTTACCGGGGGAGGGCGTTTATCCAGTACAACCCCCAGAACCTCCTGATGCGGACGAGCGCGGAGGAGTTCGATGCCCTGGGCCGGATGGTGGCCGAGCGGTTGAACGGGGCGCGGGGGCCGGTGGCGGTGCTCATCCCGGGAAAGGGCTACAGCGAGCACACCAAGCGGACGGCCCACGACCTGGAGGGGCGGCCCGTGGGGCCCTGGCTCCAGCCCGAGGCGGACGCCGCTTTCGCCCGCTCCCTCCGGGCCCATCTCAAGAGGGGGCGGGTGGAGGAGCTGGACCTCCACATCAACGACCCGGCCTTCGCCGACGCCTGCGCCGACGCTTTCCTGGCCCTGGCGCGCGCGGCGGGGCCCGAGCGGGCGGGGAGGGCGCGGTGAGCATCCCCGTGGAGCACCACGAGACGGACGTCCTCGTCGTGGGCGGGGGGGCGGCGGGCACCCTGGCCGCCTTCGAGTGCGCCGAGGCGGGGGTGCGGGTCATTCAGGCGACCAAGGGCCGCGCCACCAGCGGGACGACCACGGTCGCCCGGGGGGGCTTCGCCGCCGCCATGGCGCCCGGGGACAGCCCGGAGCTCCACCTGAAGGAGATCCTCGAGCACGGGGGCGAGCTGATCGACCCCGTGCTGGCCCGCACCTGGGTCCACGGCATCGTCGAAGTGGTGAAGGACCTGGAGAGCTGGGGGGCCGAGTTCATCCGGGACGCCAGGGGGCAGCTCGACCTCAAGATGTTCCCCAGCCACACCTACCCGCGCGCCCTCCATCACTACGACACCACCGGTAACATGGTGACCAAGGTGCTCTCCAGGCGCCTTCGGGCGGACGCCCGCATCGCCCAGCACCCTCACACCGCTCTCCTGGACCTCGTGACCGAGGGGGGGAGGGTCGCGGGCGCCTGGGGGGTGGACTACTCCCGGGGCAGGCTGGCGGCCTACGCCGCCCGGGAGGTCATCCTCTGCACGGGCGGGGGGAGCGGCCTTTTCTACGTGAACGACAACCCGCCCCAGGTGACGGGGGACGGCTACGTCCTGGGTTTCCGGGCGGGGGCGCCCCTGCTCGGGATCGAGATGATCGACTTCCAGGCCATGTGCTGCGCGCCGGAGGAGCTCTTCGGCTTCGCCCCGCACCCGACCGGCTTCATCAACGCCGGGGCCGTCTTCCGCAACCGGGACGGGGAGGCCTTCCTCAAGCGCTACTTCCCCGAGACCGCCGAGCAGAGCACCCGCAGCGAGGTCATCCTGGCCATGGCCCAGGAGATCCACGCGGGCCGGGCGGGGAAGACCGGGGGCATCTTCATGGACGCCACCCAGGTGCCCCTGGAGGTCATCCAGAAGCAGATCCCCCACGTCTACAAGACCTGCCTCTCGCGCGGCATCGACATCACCAAGACTCCCTTGGAAGTCGCCCCGGGGAGCCACACCTGGCTGGGCGGGCTCCAGATCGACGCGGACGGCCGCACCCCCGTCCCCGGCCTCTGGGCGGCGGGGGAGACGGCGGGGGGTATCCACGGCGGGAACCGCATCGGGGGCTCCGCCCTCTCGGCTTCCCTCGTGTTCGGGCGCCGGGCGGGCAGGGCCGCCTCGGCGGAGGCCAGGCAGGCGCCGGGGAAGGCCGCCGCCAAGATCGCCGTCCCGGACGCCGAGCGGGCCTGGGTGGAGGAGCTCATCGGGCGCCGCGAGGGGCCCCTCCAGGCGGACGTGCGCCTGCGCTGCCGGATGCTGGCCCACGAGAAGCTCGGGACCATCCGGGACGCCAGGGGCTGCGCGGACGCCCTGGCCGGGTACGAGCGCATCGAGCGGAAGGAGATGCCCCGCATGCGGCTGGCGGGGGAGGCCCGCGCCTCGGACAAGGCCCGGGGGCAGGAGCTGGAGAGCGCCCTCTCGGTCCGCAACCTGGCCCTCCTGGGGCGGCTGCTGGCCACGGCCTCCCTCCGCCGGGAGGAGAGCCGGGGGGCGCACTTCCGGCTCGACTTCCCGGAGAGGGACGACGCCCGCTGGCGGGTGGTCACCCGGCTCGCGATGGGGCCGGGCGGGGAAATCCGGTTCTCGATCGATCCGGTCAAGATGCATCATCTGGCAACAAATTAATTATCATATACTTGCATGGAGATTCTAATGAAAAACATGAAAACAGGAGTGATCGGCTTGGGGAACATGGGCGGGGGGGTCGCGCGCAACTTCGCGAAGGCCCGGGTGCCCCTCATGGTGTGGGATGTCTCCCCGGCCGCCTGCAAGAAATTCGAGGGGATGACAGGGGTCGAAGTGGCCAAGCCGGCCGAGATGGCCGGGGCCTGCGACCTCATCGTCTTCGTTGTGCCCAGCACGAAGGAGGTGGCCCAGCACCTGAAGGGGCCGCGTGGCATCCTGGCGAACGGCCGGCCCGGAACCGTCATCTGCGACTTCACCACCTCCGACCCCGCCGCCTCGATGAAGCTCGCCAGGCTCGCGGCCCAGAAGGGGATGCCCTACCTGGACGCCGGCATGAGCGGCGGGGCCACCGGGGCCGAGGCGGGCACCCTGACCCTGATGATGGGCGGGGACAAGAAGGCCTTCGCGCGCATCCGAAGGCGCCTCGCCCCCATCGCCGCCAAGCTCTTCCTCCTGGGCCCCTCGGGCTCGGGGCACACCCTGAAGCTCGTCCACAACCTCGTGACCCACTCCATCTTCATGGCCACCTGCGAGGGATGCCGGATGGCCGAGCGGGCGGGCATCCGGCTCCAGGACGTGATCGAGGTCTTCAACGTGGCGAACGCCCGCAGCTACGCCAGCCAGTTCCGCTTCCCCCGGCACATCCTCTCGAAGAAGTGGGACGCCAAGTCGCGCGTCTTCAACCTGCTCAAGGACCTCACCATGGCGGTCGGCATGGGCAAGCGCCTCGGGGCGGACACTTCCTACGGGGAGGTGACCCGCAACTTCCTGGAAAAGGCCGCCGGGCGGGGGATGCTGGAGAAGGATTACGCCCTTCTCTACCGGGACTTCGAGAAGATCCGCAAGAGCCGCGTCCGCCGGAAGGTGAAGCTGGCCTAGCCCCCGGCGGCGGGGCGGGGTAATATCTCCTCCTTCGCATGGGGGATGGACGCAATGAAGCTCGTCGTCGGGATCACAGGAGCCTCCGGGGCCATCTACGGAGTCCGCTTCCTGGAGGTGCTCCATGAGGCCTACCCGGAGGTCGAGACCCACCTCGTGGTCTCCAAGGCGGGGCTCCGGGTGCTCCAGCACGAGACCGGGAAGGACGCCAAGGACCTGGCGGCCCTGGCCAGCGTCGTCCACCCCGAGAGCGACATCGGCGCCCGGCCGGCCAGCGGGAGCGCCCGCTTCGACGCGATGGTCGTCATCCCCTGCTCGATCAAGACCCTCGGGCTCATCGCCACGGGGACGGGGGACAACCTCATCGGCCGGGCGGCGGACGTCATCCTCAAGGAGGGGCGGCGGCTCGTGCTCGTCCCCCGGGAGATGCCCCTTTCGGCCATCCACCTCGAAAACATGCTCAAGCTCGCCCGGCTGGGGGTGATGATCCTGCCTGCCTCGCCGGGCTTCTATTTCGGCCCCAAGACCCTGGACGACCTCGTGAACCACGTGGTGGGGAAGACCCTCGATGCCCTCGGCCTGGACCACGATCTCTTCGAGCGGTGGAAGGGCCAGTTCCCCGAGCGCCGGGGAGCCGCCGCGGAGCGCGGGGCGGGGGCGGGCTGAGGAGGCCGCATGATGCCGCAGGAGAAAGAACGAGAGGTGGCGGAGCGCATCGAGGCGGCGGCCCACGCCCTTTTCGGGCTTCCCCGGGACGAGCGCTCCCGGCGGGCCGCCGCGGAGATGGCGGGCATGCTCGCGCAGCTCGACGCCGCCCCGCTCGGCAAGGAAGAAGAGCCCATCATGCCGGCCCACCGGCGGGAGGAAGGGGGGACCCGCTGAAGTGGTGCTCAAAAGCCTCGTCCTCCCCTCGTTCTACCAGGACTCGGTGGCCCTCATGCGCGTCGCCCAGGCCCTCCGGGGCGAGAAGGGGGTGCGTGAGGCGGCCGCCCTCATGGGCACCCCCTCCAACCACGCCATCCTCGAGCAGGCGGGCCTCGCCCGCGCCCTCGGCCGGGAAGCGGGCCCCAACGACCTGATCCTCGCCGTCCGGGCGGAGAGCGAGGCCGCGGCTGAGCGGGCGCTGGCCGCCGCGCGCGAGCTGCTCTCCCGGCGCCGGGCCGTCTCCGGGCAAGGGACCGCCCCCGCCCCCCGCTCCCTTGATGGCGCCCTGCGCCTCCTGCCGGGAGCCAACCTCGCGGCCATCTCAGTGCCGGGGGCCTTCGCCAGGCGCGAGGCGATGAAGGCCCTGAGGCGCGGGCTGCACGTCTTTCTCTTCAGCGACAACGTACCCGTCGAGGCCGAGGCAGACCTCAAGCGCGAGGCCCTCGCGCGGGGCCTCCTCTGCATGGGCCCGGACTGCGGGACGGCCTACCTGAACGGGACGCTGCTCGGCTTCGCCAACGTGGTCCCCCCGGGGCGGGCGGGCATCGTCGCCGCCTCGGGCACGGGGCTCCAGGCGGTGGCCTCCCGCCTTGCGGCGCTGGGGGAGGGCGTCTCCCAGGGCATCGGGACCGGGGGAAGGGACCTGACCGCCCGGGTGGGCGGCGCGATGACCCTCTTCGCCCTGGAGGCCTTGAAGACCGACCCGGGGACCGAGGCCGTCGTCCTCCTCTCCAAGCCCCCGGACGCTGATGTGCTGCCCCGCCTCGAAAGCGCCTTGGGGAGCCTCGGCAAGCCCGCCGTCGTCTGCTGCCTGGGGGCGGGGCCCCCGGCCCGGGGGGCGGGGCTGTGGGTGGAGACCTTGGAGGACGCCGCCGGGGCGGCCGCCGCGCTTCTCCAGAAGAAACCCTGGTCGCCCCGGCCCTTCGCGGACCCCAAGGACATCCGGGCGCGGCTCGCGCGCTTGGGGCGGGGAAGCGGCGCCGGCCCAGGGCTCCTGGGCCTCTACACCGGAGGCACCCTCGCCCATGAGGCTCACCTGCTGCTGGAGCCCCACCTGGGGTGGATCCCCTTCAACGAGGAGGGCGGAAGCTCCCCCCACCGCATCGTGGACCTGGGGGACGACGCCTACACGGTGGGGAAGCCCCACCCCATGCTCGACCCCGAGGCCCGGGCGGAGTGGGTGCGCCGGGCGGGCCGCTCGAGGGATGCCGGTGTTCTTTTGCTCGACCTGGTGCTGGGCAAGGCCGCCCACCCCGATCCCGCCGGCGCCCTGGCGGAAGCCGTGAAGGAGGCAAGGGCCGAGGCCGCGAAGGAGGGGAGGCGGCTCGTGGCGGTCGCCTCGGTCGTCGGCACGGCGTCCGATCCGCAGGGGCTCGCCGGGCAGGTCGCCCGGCTGGAGGCGGCGGGGGCGGAGGTGCTCCCCTCGAACGCCCAGGCGTGCCGCTTCGCCGCGCTGCTCCTGAAGCCCGGCCTCGCGGAGAAGTGGCTGAAGGGGGCGGCATGAGCCTGATCGAAGGCCCGCTCCGGGTGGTGAACGTGGGGCTCGAGCTCTTCGCCAAGGAGCTGCGGGCGGAGGGGGTCGAGGTGGTCCACGTGGACTGGCGTCCCCCCGCGGGAGGGAACCCTCGCCTGGCGGGTCTGCTGGAGCGGCTGGAGGAGTTGGATCAGCAGGAGGGATGAAGGGTTATCCGCTCGGCGGGAGGGAGGTGCGGGGTGGCGGCGGAAGCGTGGCGGCTGACGTTGAGCGAGGGCCTGCGGCGCCTGAGCGAAGGCTCTCTCACTGCGAGCGATTGGGTGCGCGCCCTCCTGGGTCGCATTGATTCCTGCGAGGGCCGGGTGAGGGCCTGGGTCCACGTGGACCGGGAGGGCGCGCTGGCCGCGGCCAAGGCGGTGGAGGGGAGCCGCGCGGGCAAGCCTCCCCTGGCGGGGGCCCCGGTCGCCTTCAAGGACATCATCGACGTCCAGGGGATGCCGCGGGAAGCGAATTCCCCCCTCTACAAAGGCTACGTGCCGCGGAAGGACGCAGCGGCCGCCGCGCGCCTGCGGGCGGCGGGGGCCATCCTGCTCGGCAAGACGGTGACCACCCAGTTCGCTACCTCGGACCCCGCCGAGACGTTCAACCCCTGGAACCCGGCGTACAGCCCCGGCGGGTCGAGCAGCGGCTCGGCCGCCGCCGTGGCGGCGGGGATGGTGCCCGCGGCGCTGGGGAGCCAGACGGGGGGCTCGGTGCTCCGGCCCTCGGCCTTCTGCGGAGTGGTGGGCTTCAAGCCCACTTACGGGCGCATCCCCCGGACGGGGATGGTGCCGGTTTCCTGGACGCTCGACCACGTGGGCATCATCGCCCGCTCCGCTGAGGACGCGGCGCGCCTCCTCACCGTTCTGGCGGGGCCGGACGCGGGGGACGACGCCTCGCTCGATGCGCCGGCGGCGGATTATGCCTCCGCCTCCGCCCCGCGAAGGCCGGCCCGTGTCTGCTTCCTCAGGGAGGACTTCCTCCCGCGCGCCAGCCGGGAGGTGGCCGAGTGGACGGAGCGGGCGGCCGCCCGGCTGAAGGAGAGGGGCGCCGCGGTGGAGGAGGGGAGGCTCCCCGTGGACTTCGACCTGCTTCACGCGGCCCACCGCGTCATCATGCGCGTCGAGGCGGCGGCGTACCACGGCCGCATGTTCCGCGAGAACATGGACGCCTATCTCCCCGAGGTCCGCCACAACATCTCAGGCGGCCTCATGGTCCCCGCCGTCCACTATGCGCAGGCGCTTCGCCTGCGGGCCCGTCTAGCCCGCGAGACGCAGCGCCTGCTGGAGCGGTATGAGCTGGTGCTTTCCCCCTCCATGGTCGAGGCGCCGCCCGTCCGGGAGAAGTCGACTGGGAACGCGCTCTTTCAGGAGCCGCTCACCCAGTCGGGCCTCCCGGCCATCACCCTCCCGCTGGGGCGGGGGGAGGGAAACCTGCCGATCGGGGTCCAGCTGGGGGCGGGCCGCCTCAAAGAGGCGGAATTGCTGGGCGTTGCGCGCTGGTGCGAGGCGGAGCTGGGATGGAGGTCCGAAATAGCCCCCCTCTAGGCGCCCGGGAAGGCCCCGGCGCCTTGCTGGTTTCGGAGTAGTCCTTTATATTCTGAGTGTAAAGTCTGATTCAAAGGGGCGCGCGAGTTCGAGTCTTGTTTCATCGGCCCGTCGAACTTTGTGCGGAAGGTTGGGGTTTGCCGTCATCACTCAGCATGGAGGGGAAAAGATGAGTTCCTGGGGAAGTTGGCTTAAGGGGGCGGCGGTTGCAGTGGCCGTGAGCGGTCTCGCCTGGACGGGCGCCGAGGCTGCCATCACCAAGGCCACCATCGTGGGCGCGGGCAAGGGGGCGGGGGCGTTCCGCCAGGCGGGTGCCATCGCCGAGGTGGTGAACAAGAACAGCAAGACGGTCAACATGACCAACCAGGAGACGGCCGGGTTCGTGGCGAACACCCGGATGATCGCCAACAGCCGGGTGGAGTTCGCGCTCACCAACGGCGTCTTCGTGGACGCGATCCAGACGAAGCAGCACCCCTTCGACAAGGAGCGCAAGGCTTCCACCAACCTGCGCGGCATCGGGCCGGTGGCCGGGGCCTGGCTCCAGATCGCCGTCCTGGCGGACAGCGGCATCATGAAGGTGGAGGACCTCAAGGGCAAGCGCTTCAGCATGGGCCCGAAGGGCAGCAACTCGGTGTACATGCAGGAGATCGTCTTCAAGGCGATGGGAATCTACGATTCCATCCGGAAGGACTATCTGAAGTGGGAGGACGCGGCGAACTACATGGTGGACGGCAAGCTGGACGCCTGGGGCATCCCGAATCCCATCCCCGGCCCCGCGCTTCTCCAGGCCGCCCAGAGCCGGCCCATCCGCATGCTCGACATCCCGGAGAAGGCCCTCGACGCGTTCATGAAGATCAGCAAGGCGTAC